>Ga0302238_1001599_pt1 | contig 17940 bp, 14 predicted proteins | sample AAG_UR_Asn_MG_FD_193527 | JGI IMG/M metagenome (GOLD analysis project Ga0302238, IMG submission 193527) | Enriched activated sludge microbial communities from anaerobic digester in WTTP, New Holstein, Wisconsin, United States - AAG_UR_Asn | ecosystem: Engineered > Bioreactor > Anaerobic >...
GTGAATGCAGGCACCCTCCGGTGCGAACCAAACTTCAGGTTGAGGGCTACGTCGACAAGATCTGCCACGACGGCGCTTGCGGTCGCTTCGCGTCCTGCACCACGCCCGTAGAATAGCGTTTCACCGACAGGGCTTCCGCTGACAAGCACCCCGTTGTAGACATCTGCGATGTTCGCAAGCATGGAATCGACCGGGATGAGCGTCGGATGCACCCTGATCTCCACATCATCGTCCATCTGTTTTGTTATCCCGAGGAGCTTAATGCTGTAACCGAGTTCATTGGCGGCCTTGATGTCGCAGAGCGATATTCCGCGGATCCCTCGGACATGGATGGGCTTCATGCCGAACCATTCTCCGTATGCCAGCGATGAAAGTATCGCCGTCTTGTGGGCGGTATCCACTCCATCGATGTCCAGCGATGGATTCGCTTCGGCATATCCAAGTTTCTGGGCGTCCTTCAATGCCGTCTCAAAGCTGACATGCCCCTTCTCCATCTTGGTAAGGATGTAGTTACATGTGCCATTCATTATGCCGACAATCTTATCGATCTTGTTTGAGACAAGACCTTCCTTCAGCGCCTTTATTATTGGTATACCACCGCAGACACTTGCCTCGTAGTAGATGTCGGCCTTGGAATTCTCCGCAGCGGCGAAAAGCTCCTCGCCATGTTCCGCAAGAAGCGCCTTGTTCGCAGTGACGACCGGTTTCCCCTTCTTCAGGGCTTCGAGGATGAACTCCTTGGCCTTTGTTGTTCCGCCAACGAGTTCAACGACGACGTTCACCTCATCGATGAGCTTCATCGCGTCGGTTGTCAGTATCTCCTTCGGAACATTCACCTTGCGGTCGGTCTTTATGTCAATATCGGCTATACCCGACAGAACAAGCTTGATCCCTGTCCTACGGGCGATGACATCGCCGTTCTCGAGCAGACAGGAGACAACCCCCGTACCAACGGTTCCAAATCCAATTATGCCTATTTTGACTTCTCTCATTACTTACCGAAATCCATTTAAAGATTTTATCAAAGGGCGAATAATATAGATGCAGATGGGTATTTTTACAGGGACAAAGGGAAATAATACCTTGTCCTGTTCCTATTGGACCTTCTCCGGATCTTTGAGCCTTGTATCTGGAGCCTTTACGTTAATGGAATCCATCCTGTCACGCAGGTTGATCATGGCCTGCTGGTTTACCTTGAGGAATCCCTGCTGGGGTCGGTCGAGGTCGTCAATGAGGAACATTATCGAGGAAAAGGCGACGGCAAGCACCACTGCGACCACCCTGCTATGAGTCTTGAGGAGTCCGGCGTAATATCCGACCACTCCCATAGAGAAGAACAGTATGGAATACAGGACCAGCCAGATGGTTCCGGGAATCCGATTGGTGAATGTCAGGGAAAGTCTCTTGTTATGGGTATTGAAGATTTCATTCATCGACTGTGCAAGAAGTGAAGCTGAGTTCGCTCCTTTCTCATTTTTCCATACCTCTTCAGAAATCGCCCAGAGCCTGTTCTGTATCTGGAGCATATTGTTGAGGACATCCTTATTCTGTAATTCAGCATGTGTTGCCGCTTCAATCCTTATATCGACATATTCACGCAGAAGTTTCCTTATTTCCGCCCGGTAGGGCTCGTCAACGAAAGCTGACCTCAAATAACTGGTAAATATCGCGTTGGCGTCATCGACGACGAGGGCTTTCCTGTTCTCGAAGCGGCTGCCAGCCATGCCGAAGGTGAATGCAAGCATGAAGGCGAGAAGGCCGAGGGCAGAGCCAACCATAGTGCTTACTGGTGCCTTGTTATCATTCAGATTGCTGTGTTTCACACCGAGACGGAAGCCCGCCTCGACAGCAACAAGTACAATAGCAATAGTCAGGATGAAAAGCAGAGGCAACGGAATAAAATCGAGGATTGTCATATACATGATTCAATTCCTTAGTTATTTTATCTAAGGGAAAGATCGCCGATTATCTTCATCACCTTGCCGTCCTGTACGACCTTCAAATCCTTTCCAGGAAACTCTTCCGGCAGTCGCAGTTGCAGGTGTTCAAGGGCAATCTTCTGCGCTTCGCCCCTTATTTGTTCAGAAACATTTACAAGGGTCGACCAACTAATCTGGATGACATACCCCTCTCCATGTCTTGACCCGAATCCTGCTGTAAAAGATGCTCCAACATCGAAAAGACCGTCGAATTCCGGATTGGAGGTGCTGCCCCTTTTCGGCCTTACAGGATGAAGAGGGAAAAGACTGCCATATCTGTCTTCTAGCAGATTGTCTATCTCCCCGAATATCTTCTTGAGTTTTGCTTCCCATATTTCAAGTTCAGTCGGCATTGTTCTCCATTCTTAAAACAACAGAAATTTAAATTTGAAGTTTCTACTTTCAACTAAAGAGTTCCAACTTTGAATAAAAATAATTCCTTGTCCCCCTTGACGTTACGCCTATACTCCATAAGTTACCTACAGGTTGTGGAACAGGAAATTGGCCGATTACTTCAAATCTTAAAATATGGAGGTGCTCCATGTCAAGGAAAAGAAGGATCACCAATATTGCTGCGGGAGAACTCAATCTTACTGCAATGATCGATGTCGCATTTCAGCTGCTCTCATTCTTCCTGCTTACAATGACACCTGTGGATGTCCTTGCAAATCTTGAAGTGAAAAGACCTGCAGACCGGAGAGTGGTAGAACCTATAAAAAACATTCCTGTCCGCGTTACAATCCTTCCCGACGGTAAGTTCTGCTTCAACGACATCGTGATCAGCAAGGAAAACTTGGACCGCACTCTCTGTGAGCTTGGAAAGAATAACAGCAATTATACGGTCCTGCTGGAATGCACTCCGAAATCAAAGCATGAAAAGATGGTTGAAGCGCTTGATCTCTGTGCAAAGGCGGGGCTTTCAAATTTATCCATCGTGAGCACTATGTAGCTCATGAAGGGGGGAGCGGGTTTCTGGTGTCAGGTTTCAGGGAAAACAAAATAAATAAGCCTGTTAAGCCCTGAACACCGGCACCTGGAACCTGAGCTTTGCATCCCATCACCTCGAACCAATAGCGGCCTCCATCTGGGCCTTGGCGTTCTCGAGGTTGACGCGTGAGCTTGCGAGGTCCGCCTCAGCCTTCACCAGGTCCGACTGTGCCTGGTTGACGCGAGTGAGATTCGTGTTGCCGGCCTTGTACTCCTCCTCGACCAGGTCCCTGGTCTTCTGAACCAGTCCGAGAGTCTCCTCGAAGAGGGTGACCTGCTCGATGGCCTGCTTGTAGTTGCTCTGGGCCTGCCTGACCTCCTCCACCACCTGTATCCACTTGGTGACTACCGCCAGCTGGCTCTGCGCGAGCTGCGCCTGGGAGGTCTTTATGTTGAACCAGTTCTGTCCGCCGTTGAACAGCACCCACGACGCGCTCACCCCGTAGTTGAAGCTCCTCGTCCAGGGCTGGACACCCCAGGTTGTCCTCCTGTTGTGCGTGTAGTTGGTCCTCAGGTACCCGTAGTATATGTCCGCAGTTATGGTTGGAAGCAAAGCCCCCCAGTTCGACCAGACCGTGTAGTTAGCGGCGGCCAGCGCCTCGCGGTAGGCCTCCAGGTCCGGGCGGTTCGCAAGGGCGGTGTCGAGGTATACCACCGTGTCCGAGGAGAACTGGACGTTCTTCGGGGCCATCGGCGGGAACTCTACGTTCGAGGGGATGTCGGACTCCGTCAGGCCGAGAAGGGCCGCCAGCACATACTTGGCCGTGGCGTAGGCGTACCTGTTTATGATCAGCTGGTTCAGGGCCTGGTTGTACTTCACCTTGAAGTTAAGCGGCTCGCTCAGGGACACCTCCCCGACCTTGTACTTCAGCTCGGTCTCGTTGAAGAGGTCCTGGTTGAAGTCGGCGTCCGCCTGCGCTATCCTGATGTTCTCGCGGGCGAGCAGGATGTTGTTGTAGGCGTTCGCCACCGACTGGAGCAGGAGCCTCCGGGCGTCCTTGTCCAACGCCTCGGTCTGCTTCGCCTGGTGCTTGGCGACGAGCATGTTCATCTCCCTGACCAGGCCGTCGAACAGTATCCACTGCCCCTGGAACCCGCCGCCCATAGTGGTGTTGGCCCTGCTGGCGGGGGAGTTCTGCGCGGGCTGCAGCTGGACGTCGTTGAACGAATATCCCGCGGTTATCGTCGGAAAGTAAGAGGACAATGAAGCGTAGAACCTGTACCATGCTGCGTTAACCGCGTGCCCGGCCGAGAGGTAGTCCGGGTTGTTCGCCAGCGCTATCTGCTCGGCCTCCTCAAGAGTGAGCAGCTTGCACCCGTCGGGGATCAGCCTCTGCTGGTCCTTCCTCAGCTCCGCATAAGTCCTCTGGTTCACCGCGTCGGGCACCTCGGGATAGTTGTAGCAGCCCTGGACGGCAAACAGGAACAAGAAGATGACATAGATATGTAAAAATATTTTATTCATCCTGCTGTCCGATAATTAAATTGAAAAAAAGTATAAACAGTAATACTATAACAATTACCCGAGAAATCAAATTTTTAACAATTCAAAATTATATAATGCAGCTCAAGGACAATCTTTTTCAGAAAAAAACTGGAAGAAAATGGGCATTTCTTCCGGTCATTGACAGGTATATGTTCCAGGAGTTCCTGATCCCTTTCACTGTGCTTATTCTCGGGTTCATGGTACTTTTTGTCATATATGACGTATATGATGACGTCAAGGATTTTCTGGACAACAATGCATCAAACATCATCATGCTCAAATATTTCCTGCTTAGACTGCCAGGACATATAGAGTTCATCCTGCCATTGTCGGTGCTTCTCGCCTGCGTCTATACCATGGCACACATGGGGAAGAACATGGAAATCATAGCGATGAGGGCCTCTGGAATATCGCTCCACCGGGCTTGCGCTTCAATATATTTCATTGCACTGATAATAACCCTTGTAGATTTCCTGTTTAAGGAGGTCGTGGTTCCGGGATCAGAAAAAACGGCATGGGCTATCAAGAAGAAAGTTTCAAATGAAGGATTCAATATTAATGAGATACAGATGCTTACATACAGGAGTCCTGACGGAACTAAAACTTGGTTTTTCAAATGTTTTGTCAAAAAGGATGGCAATGAAGAAGAAGGAGAAGGAGTGGATCTTGACAATAAGGAAGTCATACAAAAAGGAGTGATACTGAAGAAATATTTTGAAAAGGACGGTGCTCTTGACTGGGATATTGAAGCGGAGGAAGCTGAATACATCCCTGATAAAGGCTGGGAATTCAGAAAAGCCGTCCTGACGAAGTACGGTGAAGATGGAATGATGCCTGAAAAACCACAGAAGTTCGACGTGATATTTAAGGATGCAAATGATTTCCCTGAAACTCCTCAAGGGATCATGAACGCCATTGAATCTCCGGAGAAACTCCCTTCCATGGTGATTATAAATCTTCTGATGAACACGAAGAACATGGCCAAGAAGTCGAAGAATCTTTATGAGACGACCCTCTTCAACAGGCTTGCCTTTCCATGGGCTTGTGTTCTCGCGGTACTTCTTGGAATACCGATTGCCTCAAAGAACGAGAGGAGCGGGATCTTCCTGTCCATTATCATGGCTGTCGCGATCATTGTTGCATACACGATTGTTTCACAGTTCATGATACTCTTGGGGAACAAGGGTTATATATCGCCAATAATTGCCGGTCTCGGACCAACCATGGCTTTCCTGGGATATGGTATTTACAATGCCTCAACCCATCATTGATTCATGATCATGCCTTTGGAAGAATGAAATCTGTTAAAGGTGGTTCTGGATGATCCAAGGTGAAGGATTCTTGAGGAATTCAGTCTTCCAGCGTTTTGAAGAATTTTTCAAGCGGGTATATTTCCGTTATCGATTCGACGTTGCAACCTGTCATGTAAAGTCCGTTTTCAACATCTCCCCTCCATGTGGAAAGAAGAGCCTTTGCTATGCAGAATGGAACTTTGCCAGGATTGCATGTGCGCAGACATCTGTATGGGCATGAAAATTTTTCCCTGCTGCCTGAAAGGACCCTGCGGACCAATGGAGTATTTAGAACCCTCACAGGTAATCCGACTGGACTTTTTATTACTGTCACATCCTCCCTTTTAGAATTTACATAGACTTCCTTGCTTTTGCGGTCTAGTCCTGCTTCCTCGGAAGCGATGAAATAAGTGCCTATCTGTACCCCATCATATCCTATTGACAGGGCTTTTTCAATGCCCCCGCGGCAGGAGACCATCTCCGCTGCAAGCACCGGAATTTTACCATAACCCATATCATTCATCACATTTTTAACATCCTTGAAGAGTATATCTATGGTGCAGGTTTCAGGATGTTCGATCTGGTCGAGGCTAAAACCGAGATGTCCACCATTGAAAGGTCCTTCGACTATTACTGCGTCAGGAACCCTATTGTATTTCCTTTTCCAGGCGGAAAGAAGAACTGTCAGCGCACGTCCGCTTGAGACTACAGGGATCAGGGCTATATCGGCATTGCCGACATATTCAGGCAAAGGTATGGGTAGACCGGCTCCGGATATAATGAAGTCAACTCCGGACTTGACGCTCTGTTCCACCATTTCCTTGTAGTTGGAAAGGGCGACCATTATATTCACGCCAAGCGGTTTTTTCCCTCCTGCAAGTCCACGTGCCTTGATGATTTCCTCGGCAAGAACACGATTTGATTCGTTTACAAAGTCTGTCTTGGACTTTTCAATGTCTCCAAGTCCTACGCTTGCTATCGTGCCATATCCTCCACAGCGTATGACAGCAGCAGACAGGACTGAATTTCCTATCCTCACGCCCATGCCGGCCTGAATAACTGGAAACCTTGATTCAAGATTCCTGATTTTAAGAGATGGAAGCTTCATATTGATTATCCGGAAAAATTCAGAAATAAAAGCCTAATAATTAACATCTTTCAATGGAAATGCAATGAGGAGAAATGATTTAAACAGGAAATTAGATTGGATTACTTGCTTTCGAAGGATATCCTGGGATCCACTGCGACATAAAGGAGATCTGCGATTAAAATGCCTCCCAGGGTCAGAGCCCCTCCGAATGTGAAAAGAGTCATCAGGAGTGGTATATCCCTGCTGTTAAGGGCCATCATTGAAAGAGAACCCATGCCAGGGATTCCGAAGATGAATTCAATTATAATGGCACCAGATACAAGTCCTGGAAGTATCTCGGCAAAAAGAGTGACCAATGTTATCAGGGCATTCCTGAATGCATGCTTGAAAATGATAACATGTTCAGAAAGTCCTTTTGCCGTCGCCGTCCTGATATAGTCCTTTCTTATCACCTCGAGCATGCTGGCCCTGGCATACCTTGAAAGACCTGCAAAGCTTGCGTATGTGAGGCAGAATATCGGCATGACATAATATTTTGCGCTGTCAAACATTACCTCCCATGTGCTCATGCCCCATGTATTGCTCGGAGAAATTCCCTTTAGCGGAAATATGGGGAGGAGTTTTCCACCTTCGCAAATAGTTGATTGAAGAAGAAGAGGTGTCCAAAAGGCGGGAATTGAGTAAAGGAACAACAGCAGGAATGTAAGACCCTTGTCAAGATTCTTTCTTGATGTCACTGCCGAATGGATTCCGATTATGATAGAAAAGACATATGTGATAAGTATCGAGAAAAACTGGAGAGTTACTGTTACAGGCAGTCTTTCAAGGATTATGCTTACAACAGGCCTGCCTTTGTCAACCGAAGCCGATTCCCCAAAGTCTCCGTGCAATACAATGCCTTTAAGCCAGAGAAAGAATCCCACGTATATTGGTTTGTCGAGATACAGTTTTTCCCTGAGAGATTTGTTCTGTGCTAGGACGTTCTTGTCTGATGATATCCCCTGGGATGCGGCTCCTTCGCCAATTATGGTCGTCTTTGTGGGATCTCCCGGTGCGAGCCTGAGAAGGACATAGCTTACGACCATTATCACGAACAGTGTCACAATGGCCAGCAGAATTCTCTTTAAAAGATACTCAAGCATATTTCTCCATGACGGAAGGAATTTGAATTTTAACTGAAATATAACTGCTAAGGTTGAAACAAACCAGTTTTTGACTACTTTATGTCCTGCTTTGCTTGTTTAGGATTGCCAGGTCCGTCCCTTCAGCGGACAATGTCGCGCCCGGGTAGCTCAGTGGATAGAGCAGCAGTTTCCTAAACTGTTGGTCGCAGGTTCAACTCCTGTCCCGGGTGCCATTTTATCTTCAACTTCCCTAGGAGAAATTATTTTATAAAAATATTTCCATAGGGGAAAAACGGATTTTTAGCCTCAAAATCAGGTAGTTGTATGTGTTTTTCCCTATGAAAAACTGATGTCAAAACAAAAATTCTCCTTTGCAATTTCCATTTCCATTGCTATTTTCTACGGCAGAATCAAACCTTAAACAGAAACAAGGAGGAAGAAAATGGCGAAGAACTCTAAATTCATGGCTCCTGTGCAGCCTGATGCAGTTCTGGCAGAGATCGTTGGCTCAAAGGCGATTCCGAGGACTGAAGTGACGAAGAAGCTCTGGGCCTACATCAAGAAGAATGGGCTTCAGGACAAAAAGAACAAGCGCATGATCAACGCCGATGCGAAGCTCAAGGCCGTGTTCAAGAAAGATTCAGTCAACATGTTCGAGATGACAAAGATCGTTGCGAAACACGTTTCATAAGATTTACTAGATCTTTTATGGGGCCGGAAATTCCGGCCCCATTTTTTTTATATGTCTACCAGGTTTGAAAATCCCGTCCTTTAGTTTATCATATGGGCATCTGCACCGCAGGAGGATTATGAACAAAGACAATGTTTCCGGTCTTAACTACCGCATTTCGCCAGACGCCCGATGGATATGGACTCACGATGTAAATCCAAATACATATGTGGCTGCCTTGGGTAGCATCAGTATTAAAAGCCTGCCTGAATCTGCGAAATTCGCGATTTTTGCAGACACAAAATATAAGTTATATGTAAATGGGTATTTTGTGAATTCAGGACCTTGTCCGTTTCGCAAGCCTGTAATTATGATTGACGAATATGATGTCCGGCAATATCTCAAAACGGGAATTAATACACTTCTGGCAGTTGCTCATTTTGTAGGGTCCGATACCAAATATAACATGGCTGAAAAACCGGGAATCATTGCTTCTCTGAGGATAGAAGGGAAGGATGGCAAGATTCTTGTATGCAACACAGGAAGAAATTGGAAGGTTGCAGAATTGAATTGCTGGAACAGGAATTCACCACGCCGAAACTGGGCTATCGAGCACATGGAAGACATGGACGTGAATCATCACTCCTTTGCCATCCTTGCAAGGGTTGCTGCTGAGGATTATTCGGTGGATAAAAAAGTTCTGTCCTCATCCCTCTGGCATGAACCAAGTGTATTTGAAAGGAATGATCTCGAACTGCGAAAGAGGATGGTTCCATTGCTGAAATGGGAACGAGAGGACGTTTCCATACCTATGGATATCTTCAGGGGTAATACGGAAATATACAATCTTCAGGACACTGCTGTCCGTCTTGATCATGAACATGTCTGGCACGAACTGGATGAGTCATCTTATGAAATTACCAGATCGGGACACGTCAAATTTGAACGTCGTGAAGGGGAACCGGGTTTCCTTTTCCTTTATGATTTTAAGCGAGTATGTGCTGGTGAGCCGGCTATTGAGATCATATGTGAGAATCCCTGCAATCTTGACTTTGCCCTTGCAGAAGATCTGACTCCGGCTGGCCGGCCCATAATTTGGCGCAATACAGGGCATTACTATTCCCGTTACCACCTTGCCAAGGGAAAGAACATTGTCCGTTTTTATCATTTCAACGGACACAGATATCTGTATCTTTCATTAAAAGATGCCGTAGGTAAGGTCGAGATAATTAAAGTAACAACTCATCATTGTCGTGCAGATATTAATTATAAGGACAGGTTTACAAGTGAGAATCGGGAGGCGGAGTCATTGTATAGGATCTGTCGGCGAAGCATAATGCTTAACACACAGGCATTGGCATATGACTGCAATACCCGGGAGCAGGGAGCATATTGGGGAGATGGCATATGGATTGTAGACAGTGTCGGACATCAGACAGGGGACTTTTCTCATATGCGACATCTCTGTTATGCGGCAACGGAAGAATTCAAGAAACATGGACCATTCATTGGAGCAAGCTTGTATGGTCTTGGAGCTCCTCTTTTTGACTACTGCCTTGTTCCACCTGAAATCCTTTGGAGATATTACAGTTATACGGGAGATCTCAAGGCTGTCAAAGACAATATCAGGATGGCAAGGGGTATTGTAGAAGGATTTAGGAAACTGAAAGGTGAGAATGGACTTATATTGACTTCAAATATCCCCGAAATCAGGGATAGCTTCAGGAAAGGGATCCTTTTCCTGGATCATCCTGGTAATGGCTGGCATCCGATGACAACAGTTGGAATCGACAGGCGTGATATAAATGCAGGATTTAATCTGTTCTATCTCCAATCACTTCAAGCACTTGCAAGACTGGAGAAGTCCATAGGAGGAAGCACAAGGAAAATTGAGGATGAGATAGACTACCTTAAGAAATGTATCTTAAAAACTTGTTTTATAAATGAAAAAGGATTAATCGCTGATGCACAAGGTGCTGGAATAGACAGTCCTCGATTCTCCCAGATAGTCAATGCCCTTGCAGTGATGACCGGTCTGATCCAGGGAGAAAAGGCTAGATATGCTCTTTTGAAAGTATTGGATATAGCCTGCAATCCATGGGTTTCCCAGGGTACTCCATATTCATATTTCTTCCTTGCTGAAGCTGCTTCCATATGTCATTTAGGGGAAAAGGCAATTGAAATTTTCACCCGCGATTTCAATGGTATGCTGAAGCGTGGCGCAACTACTACTTGGGAGGCATGGCGCGCTGAAAACCACGATTCACGGAACCATGCCTGGAGCGCACCGCTGCCATATCTTATACGCCGTGCCATTATCGGTCTTGAACCGCTGAATCCGGGCTATTCGAAATTGGCAATCTCTCCAGATTTCAGAGTATTCAATTCCTTTTCATACACATGCATGATACCACAAGGAGATATTCATGTTAAATGGAATTTGAAAAGCCCTGGGAATTATATTCTTGAAATCAAAATTCCACGTGGAGTTTCCGGAACCATGCATATGAATAAAAAGAATCTCAGCTTCAAAAACTTATGGCAAGGAGAAGTTAATTTGAATTAGGCTGTTTTTATCATTGCAGAAACAGCTAAAGAATTCGCTGCTATTAGAAGCTGACGACAGTCAAAGAGCTTACTTCTACACTAAAATTCCTAATAAAATATTATTTTTATTTATACTAATAATAGTAAGTTAATAATAATATATTAATAATATTTAACATATTTACTTGATATAATGATATTATTCATTATATTAAAACCAGAAGGGAAAAATAAAAGAAACTCAGGGATGGAGGTGGCTTATGAAACCAATTGAATCCCAAGAAGAAAAGATGGAGATGGAAGCAACTGAACAATCCTCAATCGCAAGTTTAGAAACTGGAAAAATCACCTTCTTAGACATAAGGGATCATCTTACAGGACCAGTGATATCAGTTTCAATCCATATTGTCCTCTTTTCAATAATCGCCACTTTTTTTGTCACAAACGACAGGAAACAAGAAAATGTTCCAGAATACATACCAGAAGTAATAATCATCCCTTCCGAAACTATGCCTGATAGAACTCAAATACCTGTTACTCCAGATATTCCAGATACAAATGCAACCAATGAAAACAATCCCAGTGATAGGGAAAATTGCTCATCTCCACAGCAACCTGATATAAAATTTGTTCCGAATGATAAACCGGCTGGACAAGGAGAACATCAAATAGGAGATAACTTTGATATCAAACCGATTAATGTTTCTGAATTTGGAAAAGGCCTGCCTAAAAATTTTTTAATTAATGGCATACCCATTCCCGGACCATATAAAGGTAGAAATCCTGTCAATATTCCCCAAATACTCGATACTCATGGTGCTACAGAAACAGACAGGAACTTAATCCTAGGGTTGAAATGGCTGAAGGAGAATCAGAATGAAGATGGTTCATGGGGGGAAGACAAGAGCAAGCAGCCTGCCCTTACAGGACTTGCAACACTGGCTTTTCTTGGAAGAGGAATTGCAATAAAGGACAAGAATTTTGGTGAAACTCTTGTCAAAGCGTTGAAAAAGCTGGTAGAATTTGGAAATAATTCCGGTTCGAATGGAGTGATCAATGGAGATGGCAATGCGTATTGCCATCCTATTGTAGCCTATGCCATTTCAGAGGCATTCTGTTTGATGAAGATTCCTCCTCTTGAAGAAGTAATGAACAAGATGACCGTGGTAATGGTACGAGGTCAGAACAAATATGGTTCGTTCAACTACAGGTACAACAACCGTCCTGAACAGAAGACAGGAGAACCAAGATCTGATCTCTCATATGCAGGTTGGAATTTCCAGGCGTTGAAGGCGGCATTCAATGCAGGATCAGATGTTCCGGATATTGAAAACGCAATTTCACGAAGCATTGATGCCATTCAGAAAATCCATTCAGGATCGGATGGAAGTTTCTGCTATGGAGCTGCAAGGAAAGAAGGTATTGGCACGATATCAATGACTTCTGTTGGTACTTTAAGTCTTCAGCTTCTGAATGCCGGAAAAAGCCCCGGAGCCGTGAAGGGGCTGAAGTGGATAGAAAATTCAAACGGTGGAAAATTCATGGATTGTGGATGGAAGGACAATTCGAAATCGTCATGGGCGCTTTATACATGGTATTATCAGACACAGGCAATATTCCAGGGAGATGGAGGAAAAGGAGATGCGTGGAAGAAATGGAATGAAAGATTTCTAAAAGGTGCTTTGGTCAAGGAACAGGAAAAGGATGGACATTGGTCTTCACCTTATGAAAAATATGGAGAAAGCAAAAATGGGCAGGGGCATGGGGAGGGAACAGGATCCGTATTTAAAAATTCATCCCTGGATTTGAATATATATTCAACTTCAATGTGCTGTTTGATGCTGGAAGTCTATTACAAGTATCTGCCAACTTTCAAGATTGCATCTGCTGAAGGGAAAAAGTTTGATCTCATTGAGGAAGAAGAGGTTAAATTTGAATAAATGGGGTTCATTGTTATTTGTCACCAAATGGAAATGGAAGGATCTTCAGGATGTCATCTTTCTCAGGTTCGCAAAGGCATGAGGCGGCAGAATAAGCATACCTGAAGTTCTGCATTATCATAGATGAAAAGAATATCATTGAAGCAGTGAGCTTCAAAATCCTGCTGTTGGACCATACTTCAAACTTGGAATGGTTCTTTACAAGGCAGGTCATCCAGTCCTTTGAGGGAAACGACATGATTCCGACATTGTCACAGAGAGCAAAACCAAAAGGAGTATGGACAATGTTCATCTTTACGCCATAAGATTCACCTGAGAGCTTTGCCAGGGAACAGAGCAGGAAATCAGAACCTATGCACTCATCAATTACTGCTCCAACACAGAAATATTCGGGATAAAGCTCATCAGAACAAGGTGTTACAAAACCGAATTCCTTCATCATATAGGAGATTGTTTTTAGGGAATCAGGCTGCCACTCGGAAATAGAGGAGAGAAAATCGGTCCATGAGGTATTTATGTCCTTTGGAGTATCCTTGTCAAACCATTGTAGATGAAGTTCAGTAAGCCCCTGAAACAGGTCGATGCTTTCAACCTTCAGCTTTTTTGCGAATGAAGATCTGCTTTTTCTCGCCTTCAGAACCGCCTGTAGCTGATGTACGCGCATCCTGATCCTTGGAGCATTGCTTTCCTGAAGTGAAGATATGACAGAGTCGATTTTCCCGAAGGACAGCAGTTCCGCCATTGCCTGGTTTGCAGTCTGAGGATCATCGTCATCCAAAAGTGTTACAAGGCTTTTTATTTTGTTCTTGTTCATTCTTTCCAGAATTCTATTTGGTTTTGTCAGGAAATTTACCGGCAAGGGCGTTTTTTGCGATATCCTTTGCATCTTCAGGAAAAGCGCCGTTTATCATCCATTTCAGGAAATTAGGATTGTTAGTGGCAATTTCCCTGAGCGGGATTCCGTTGTTCTTCCCAAAACCTACAATTGGAACATTTCCCTGCCATCTAAATCTTCCTGAATTGTCAATCCATTCCGGTTTCCTGTTGCTGCAATAGGCATGGAGTTCATCAATATTGTCAGGCAGATCCCCATATTTCTTCAACTGGCCAGCAAAAACCTCCATTGTAGCGAGAATATCCTTCTCTGCACTGTGGGCATTTTCTATCTCCTTGCCACAGAAGAACTTGTATGCTGCAGCAAGATTTCTTGGTTCACGCTTGTGGAATATGGTCTGTACATCTATTATCCTCCTGTCATCGACCTTGAAAGACAGACCGGCCCTACGGAACTCCTCCACAAGAAGAGGCAGATCAAAATTGTTTATATTGTAACCGGCAAGATCACAACCTTCAAAGAACTTGAGCAGAGACGATGAAATTGATTTGAACTTAGGCTCGTTGGCGACATCCGAATCCTTTATTCCATGGATTGCGGTGGCTTCAGGAGGTATCGGTCTTTCAGGATTTAACCTTTTTGTCTTTACTTCAAGGTTGCCGTCAGGCATCAGTTTCGCAACGGAAATCTCAACTATCCTGTCGACACCTACGCTCGTTCCGGTAGTTTCAAGATCAAAGAAGATTATTGGTCTTTCAAATTTGAATCCTGGCAGATTGAATTCCATGCTATTTTCCTTCATTTTTCTGGTCAGGGGTCTTATATGGATATTCCGGTGTAGCGACACCTCCGCTGATAATAAGCTTCATACCGTCACTGACGCTCATCTCAAGGAATATGCAATCAGTTCTTGGTACGAAAATAAGGTTTCCGGCGGTCGGAGGGGCGAATGGTATGAAAACACAGATTAAATCGTTTCCGGTCCTTGTAGACATTTCATTTGGCGACTTGTTCTCGTTTGTTACAAATCCTATGGCATAAATGCCTTTTCTGGGATATTCAAAGAGAACCACCTGTTTGAAAAGACCTCCTTTTGATCCCTTCATGGCATCCACCACTTGTTTTGCAGTGGAATAGACTGTGCTGACCATAGGGATTTCAAGGATTATCTTTTCAAATGTTTGCATCATGCGACGGCCTATGGTCCACTTGGCTATCTGTCCAACTATAAAAAGGAAGACAAGGGAGACAAGCAGGGAAACACCTCTCATTGCAATCATGAACCACTGGCTTTCGGTGTCGCTGAAATCTAATTTTACAATGACAGGATCTATCCACTTGGTGATGAGATCGAAGAAAAGGAAAGCAAGCCAGACCGTTATTCCAATCGGGATGACGATGAAAACTCCCGCAATTATCCTATTCTGAATCAGAGTTAACAGTGAAAATTTTTGATCACTTCCCATAGGAACCTTTCTGTAAATGAAACTAATATGACGACAATTGTTTTCGATTCAAGCCGTTATCCATGGCGTTCAGGAAATATCTTCCTGAAATTGAATTTTCTGCAAATATCCGATATCAGTTCAGCCTCCAGCCGCCTCATCCTCCTTTTCTGTACGGGAGTTTCATCCTCTTCACCAGATACATGGAGAATACCATGGATTACATATAAGGCGACTTCGTCTGAGAAATTCCTGTTCAATCTTCTTGATGCCTCATCTGCAACATCAGTACAGATAAAGAGTTCAGCATCTATGTCGTTTTCGCAGCTTTTACCGTAATTAAAGGAAATGACATCAGTAGGTCCTTCATGCCTGACATATTGCCTATTAAGCTTGGATATGGTATCGATATCGACGAAATTTATGGCAATTCTGAAGTTCTGATTATTGTCAAGAAGACCGCAGAGATCACAGGCCCTTTGGACCAGCTTTTTCATCCCCGCTATTTCCGGCATCGGATATCTCTTCTGAGTTCTTGAAAAGATCATCATCATATTCTTTTCTCTCCTCGTCCTTAGGATATGTTACGCGCCCATGCATCATGGTTGCAAGGGTTTTTACGAAAGATTGACGGATCTTTGCCAGATCACCAAAAGTCAGGTCTGCATCATTCAATTGTCCATCCCTTATCCTCTTCCTGAAAATTTCCCAAACGAGAGAGTCGATCTTTGCGGCGGTCGGCTTTTGGAGGGTACGGGAAGCTGCCTCGCATGAATCCGCCAGACTTACGATTACAACTTCCTTTTCGTGAGGGAGGGGGCCTGGATAACGGTAGTCAATCTCTGACACTTTCGAGTCGGTATCACGCCCTTCATCGACGGCACGCTGGTAGAAATACATCACGAGATCAGTACCATGATGCTGTTCTATGGCATCCCTGATAATCTTTCTGAGATTATATTTTATTGCAAGATCCACTCCGTCCTTGACATGGTTGAGAATTACAAGGCTGCTCATCCTGGGATTTAGGTCATCATGCTTGTTCTCTTCTCCCATGTTGTTTTCGATGAAATATTCCGGAGTTGAAAGTTTTCCTATGTCATGGAACAATGCACATACCCTGGCCTTAATAGGGTTTGCTCCAACATCCTTTGCAGCATGTTCGGCAAGAGTTGATACAACAATGCTGTGATGATAGGTTCCAGGAGCCTCAAGCTGGAGACGTTTCAGCAGGGGATGATTATAGTCGCAGAGTATCAGAAGACTCATATCGGTGCTTATCCGGAAAACAATTTCCAGAATAAAAATTACCGCCATGGAAAGGGCTGACACAAATATACCATTTGCAAAACTGAGGACGGCGGAGATTATTATAAGATCCGTCCTTTCGGAAAGGGTCCAGAGATTTACAGTTTCAACAATGGGAAGGACGATTGATATGGCAAGAGTTCCCCTTAGAAAATAGCTCCTATAGTTTGTGGAATGCCTTACCGCAATCCCCGAGATCACGCTTACTATCATGCCGTTAATAAAGACATGAAATGAACTGTTAAGCTGGAATGCGGCGATAAGGGAGATGAAGAGCCCTGCATAAACAGCTGCTCGAAGCCCTATCATGACTGAAAGTATGATGGATGTCATTGCCAATGGTAGCACTGAAGAGGTTATCACCGGCGGTAGATTGAAGGCAGAGCCGAATACATGGAACATCTTTATTGCGACTGTATTAAAGACAAGGTTAATTACCAGGACTGTTCCCACAAGTGCAATCTTCTGATTGCTTGTAACGACCTCGGGATGGATATAGTAAAGATATATTCCGTTGAGAATCATTAGAAGCAGGCAGATTATCGAGGCATATCCGAGGTTTTTCCAGAATACTGAGTATCCCTTTCGGATTTCCTTTTCCTCCTTGTATGCCTGGAAGCGTTGGATTGCCTCCTTGTCAACCGTTTTGCCTTTTTCTATTATTGCATTGCCGCATTTAACCTCCACCTTTACTGGGGAAACGGATTCTTCTGCAATCTTCTTCATCTGTTCCGTCTTTTCGGAATCAAATACAAGATTCGGTGATATTATCTCCGATACCACGGTTTTTACGGCTGTTTCGATAGGCTTTCTATTTCCAGGTGAATAATATTTTGCGATATTCCTGGCAATCTCTATTGCAGCTTCCTCCGGCAATGGCATGTCTATCGATTTGAGGGATTTCTTCCTGAGACGGTCCTTCTCGTCGACGATCCTGAAGGTGAAAGGGGTTTTTTCCCTTAGCTCCTCAGGATTGAGGATCCCCCTTTCCATCATGTTTTCAATCTCATCAAGGAAAATCTTCCTTTTTTCCTGGGTTTGAAGGACCATTGAAAGGCACATGCATGTTTCATTTGTCAGGGATTGAACGATCATGGATGACTTGTTAGCCCTTAACGGAAGATATCTTTCTCCTTCCTTGACGGACATCCTTTTTTCGAGCTCCTGGAAGAATTCAGAGGCGAGAAGAATGGATTTTTCCGTAGCCTGCGAATTTATCCTGTATATGAGAGGCTCC
>Ga0302238_1001604_pt1 | contig 17901 bp, 11 predicted proteins | sample AAG_UR_Asn_MG_FD_193527 | JGI IMG/M metagenome (GOLD analysis project Ga0302238, IMG submission 193527) | Enriched activated sludge microbial communities from anaerobic digester in WTTP, New Holstein, Wisconsin, United States - AAG_UR_Asn | ecosystem: Engineered > Bioreactor > Anaerobic >...
TCTTGGTTCCATATTGTTGTATAATCAACCTTCCCCGGCATGAAGTTGATACCCATAAGCACTACTCTGCCACGCCCCCTGACCCACCTCAGGGCGTCGTGCAGCGAGGCGTCGTTCCCAACCGTGTCGAAGATGGTATCGTAGCCGCCCAAGATAATCTCGTTGCCGAAGTAGCCACGAAGAGCACGCCCCGCCGTGGCGCTGGCCACGGTCTGGTAGTTGCCTTTGCCGCTGAGAATCGCCCTTGCCCCCACTTTGGACGCCGCTTCGGCTTGATACGGGTAACGCACGAGGCAGTGAACAGTGACCTCGGGGTGTCTGTGACCAATCACCGAAGCCGTCAGCAGACCAATGGTGCCGCCGCCAATTACCAGCACCTTGTCACCGGCCTTAAACGACGCCTTGCCCACACCGTGCACGGCACAAGCCGTTGGCTCCAGCAGAAGCGCCTGATCGTCGCTCAGAGCGTCCGGTACCAGACAGGGCTGGCTTCGATGCATCACCATGAAGGGCGAAAAGCCTCCGCCCACGGCACCGTCGGGCAACCTTCCGATGCCAAGGTTCTCGCAGATCATGTAGTTCCCCTCAGCGCACTGCCGGCAAGGCCGCTCAATCTCCAACTGGGCGCACGATGGCCAATCCAGCCGCATCACCACCCTGTTTCCCACCACAAAGCCACTCTCCGTACCAGCCTCCACCACCCGTCCCACAAGTTCGTGTCCCAGGTACTTCTTCTTGATACCGGGCAAAGCAGCAGGGAAGGACTTGGGGTCCATCTCCATGAACATGAAGTGTATGTCCGTACCACAAAGACCGCAGGCCAAGTTTCGAACCTTCACCCAGCGCTCGTTGGGCAACGAGGGCTCTGGAACCTCTTCATAACGCAAGGGTGAAAGGGGGCCCAGGGCCGCCAGCCTGTTCAGCTTGGAGGTCGCCTTGAGAGCCATGATTCGAAGCAAATCGTTCTCGAAATAGAGGGCCTTCATTTCGCTACCCCGCTTCCCGCTACCCCGCTTCCCGGCTTCCTGCCCCGAGCACCGCTCCTGGCCCTTACCGCCGGCCCAGCTACTGCTCTCCGCACAGCGTCAACCAGCCTCTTGATCTCCGAATCCGTGAGCATCAGGTGCGGCCTCAGCACTACGTAGCTGGGATCCACCCTGGCTTCTACCGCAAGAACTCCACTCTGCCTCAGCCTGGCCAGCACCTGGCGGACCACATCAGCGTTGTGGAAGCCCAAGGCCAGTAAGGTCCCCTCTCCATTCACGACAAACGGTATTGGGGCACTTCGCCCAACCTCAGCCAACGCCTGGGCCAGCCTCTTGCCAGCCACGAAGGCGTTGTCCCACGGCCTGGTCCGTTCGTAGAGCCCAAGGGCCTCGAGGGCCACCTTGCACCCGACGTCGGAGCCCCCGAAGGTCGATAGATGAATCATGGGGTGCTTGTTGAGCCATGCGTTGACCCTCTGAGTCATCATGGTGGCCGCAATGGGGAAGATGCCTCCGCCAAGAGCCTCGCCAACCACCAGGATGTCGGGGTCTAGGCCAAGCCTCGAGAAGGCAAAGCGGGTGCCCGTACGACCGAAGCCCGTCTGGGTCTCGTCCACCACCAGCAGCGCTCCGACCGCCTTACAGAGCCGCCCAAGGTGTCTGAGATAGGCCTGCGAAACCGACAACGCCCCGTTCTCCGCCTGCACTGGTTCCACCATAACCGCCGCCGTATTCTTATCCACCACCACCGAAGCCTCGCCGAAGTCACCCGGGGCTATCTGGACCACCCCTGGGATGCCCGGACCATAGAGGTGCTTGTCCTCCCGGGTCGACAGTGCCATGGCAAAGCCCGTCTCTCCATGCCATGCCCCCTTCAGCCCCACCAGCTTGCTGCGCCCGGTAACGCCACGGGCAACCTTGCAAGCCGCATCCATCGCTTCTCCACGGGTCACGGCAAAGAGCGAGCACTCCAGCCCGTGGCCCACGAAGCTGCTGAGCGCTTCGGCCAAGTCGGTCTTCTGAACCGAAATCATTGGGAAATTCCCCTGATCTGCTTCCCTCATGGCCCGAACCAGCGCCGCTTTCAGCTCGCCCCGGTGCCGACCAAGGTTGTAAGTTCCCGCACCGCCAACGGCGTCGAAGAACCCATTCTCATTGTCGCCGGCAGCACCGTTGTCGCCGGCAGCACCGGAAAGCGCTACCACTTCAGGCTCCGTCCCCGAGCCAGGCTCCGTCCCCGACCCAGGCTCCGTCCCCGACCCAGGCTCCGTCCCCGACCCAGGCTCCGTCCCCCGGACCCAGGCTCCGTCCCCCGGCCAGGCTCCGTCCCCCGAAGTCCCCATCCCCGACCCAGGCTCCTTCCCCAACCCAGGCTCCGTCCCCGACCCTTCGGCCGCCTTCAACCGGGATGGAGCACGCCTGCTCAAGAGGTCTTCGAGTTTTCTAATGTACCCGAACAAGAAGGTCTGAACACCCTCATCGTTGAGCAGTTTGAGCAGCCTCTTGTTCCGGGCCGCAACAAGGGCAAGAGGCAACAGGGCCTGCATATCCTCCACGGCACGGGTGATGCCGGCCAGCACCTGGTCCAACTCCTCTGTGGATACGGTGATAGGCAGCATGAAGCGCATCACTTGGGGTGCGTTGCCCGAGTAAGCAGCGAAGATGCCGTTCTTGGCAAGGGCGTCGGCCATCATGGGGCCCAAGAACTCGTGGATGTACTCGATGCCCACCATGAGGCCGATGCCGCGCACCTCCCGAATGATCTTCGGGAAGCGTTGGCGCAACTCCTCCAAGCCATCCTTTAGTCTCTTCCCCTGCTGCCCGGCGTTCTCCCACAGCTTCGTTCTGGTAATGAATTCGATAACGGCCAGGGAGACCTCACATCCAAGGTCCGTGCCGCCCGATATGCTGGTGTGGAAGGCCGGGTGGGATTCTCGGAAGCGCATGAGCAGAGGTGTTGGCCTGTGGAGCATGGCAGAGCTTGGGTAGAGACCACCGCCCAAGGACTTGGCCACGGTCATTATGTCGGGAACGACACCGCTGTGCTCACAAGCGAAGAGGGCTCCGGTCCGTCCGAATCCGGTCTGGATCTCGTCGAATATGAGCAGCGTTCCGTTGGCGGAACAGAGCTCTCGCAGACCCCTCAGGTAGTCGTGGTTACCCGGGAAGATGCCGGCTTCACCCTGAACGGGCTCGATAATGAAGGCAGCGGTGTTGGGGCCAAGGGCCGCTTTGGCAGCATCGAGGTCGTTGAAGGGGATGAAGTGGAAGCCCGGGGCCAGGGGCTCGCAGTAGTGGCGATAGTGGGCTTTGCCGTTGGCCGACAAGGCGAACCCCGTGTGGCCGTGGTACGCCTTGACGGTGCTGATAACTTCGGTGCGCCCCGTGGCGCCAAGGGCCAGCTTCAGTGCGCACTCCACTGCCTCTCCGCCGCCGCTGGTGAGGATCACCTCGTCAAGGTCGCCGGGTGCCACTTCCGCCAGGCGTCTGCGCAGAGCCTCCTTTGGCCCGGAGGAGAGGGCGTAGCAGCCCATGTCTAAGTGCCGCAGAGCCCTTTCAAGCGCCCCCATTATCTCGGGATTTCGCCTGCCGACGTTGAATGAGCCCGCAGAGCTGAAGGCGTCGAACATCGGCCGGCCCGAACCGCCATCGACGAACCCGGCCCCTCGACGCTGAGTCTCTATGACATCGAGGTGCCCCGCCTTGAGATAGGCCACCTGCCCCCGGTTGATGTATCGCATGAACCTGGCCTCAAGCGCCTCTTTAGTCTCCTTTCCCAGCAGAGGAGTGCTGCCTGCATCTCGCCTCATGTTCGCCCCCGTTTTCGCATGGCAAATCGTACCGGGCCAGTATGAAGCAAGAGTCGCCGGAGATGCAAAGGGTACCGACGGGCAAGGGCGGCCCTGGCGACGAATGGCTACCTGGGCTTCAGCTGGAACTCGAATCCCATGGGCAGCATCGCCGGCAGCGGCTGGTCGTCGGGAACTTCGAAGACGTCCTTGAGGATGCTGGTTATGCCCTCCACATCTATGCCCCCAGCGGTAACGGCCACCACCACATCCACCAACACCGAGGATGGAACCTCACCCGAGACCGACGACTTGACCGCCTTGGCTGGGGAGACTTCTGAGAGCTCAACGGTGAAGACGGGGTCCATCACGGTGAGAGAACCCAGGGGCACGCCCGACGCATCACGCACGGCGATGCCGAACTCCTGAGTCTGTCCACTCCAGGTCTTGCCCACCAGTTGCCCGGCAACCGTAGCCTCGGTGCCCGGGTCGGGCACTCCCGTGTCATCGTAGTCAATGGCCACAGTCAAGGTGGGCTGGTCGGCGTCGAAGCCGGAAAGGCCCCACAACATCTGCGGGACAAAGGGGGAGAGCGCCGCTGCAGCGATAGGATTGTCCGGTGTTGTCAGCCTGGTTCCTTTGCTGGTCGAAACGTAGAGAAGCTCCGGCTCATTGCTCCAGGACTCTTCCATACCGCCGAAGACCTCCTGCAAGAGCGTGGCAAGTTGGTCGTCTCGGCGGGTCCAGAAATAGGCCGTGCTGGTCTCCGCCAGGTATCCGAATTTGTAGGCCGTGAGGCTGTCGGGCTTGGCCCTCGCCACCATCTCTATTGGGTACCGATACCTCGACTCGGCCGCTTCCAGCAGCGCCTTTACCTCGGCGGAGATAGCCCTGCATGAGGCCAGTTTCGTTTCTGCGCTCTGGGATGCAGCCTCCTTCACTGCCGCGTCGGGTTCGGCCTTCTGCCGTTCCAGGTCCCACGTTCTGGCATCTACCACGGCCCCGTACAGCAGCCTGGCGTGTTCAATGCGCTTCACGTAAATATATAGTAGATCGGCCACTTCAGAATATAAATCCATATCACCGTCGCCACTGGTCGGTGCTGCGGGCATGGTCTGCATAAGCTCAGAATAGGCGGATGCCATCTCATCCAGATACATAAGATCCCTGGAATACCACTCGTCGAACTCTTCCTGCGTATACTTCAAGACCGTACGGAATGGAATCTTTGGTGGCCGGGCGATGATGCCGGCCATGAGGCCCATCTCGTCCTGTGGCAATTCCCCCGCCAGGTAGAAGTAGATCTCGGGATTCTCGTCCAGGAAGTTCTGCTTCTGAAGCTTCGTCCACTGGTTCAGCAGAGCCACCAGGGCCGTGCCGCTCTCACCGTAGAGTGGGCCAAGGTCGGTCAAGAACTTCTCCCAGGTGAGAGTATCGTCCCAGGTTATTCGATTCAGGAAGAAATCGTATTGCCAATAGGTCCACTCTCTGCCCGTGGTGAAGGTGGCGTGACCATGTACTGCCGGTTTGCCCTCGTTGCTGGTGTAGCGCGGCAGCACCTCGCGGATATCGTACTCTCGTGTCCAGCCGGTCAGCGGCAGGGCCAGAGGCATGTTGTTATCGAAGCCCAGCCACCAGGCCGTCTCCGGGAAGAAGACCTGCGGACGCCCCTGTTTAGATGCCGTCTCGAGAAACTCCAACTGGTGGGTGAAATCCTGACAAGAATAGACCGGGGCAGGGTGCTCCAATGTGTAGAACATAGTCGTGTGAACATAAGCGCCGAACCCCAACCCGGCCTTCAGGGGCAGATGGTAGAAGTGCCCGCCATCATCGGCTTCCAGGTCACAGGTGATGTGGATCCAGGCGTAGGGTTGGACATTGGGATGGTGGGCGCCAAGCCAATCCAGCGTGGTTTGCATCCAGTCCAGCACCCTCTGATCGTCGGGTTTGGTGAACTCCGAAGAGCCTATCTGAAAGCCAAGAACATCGAACCCGGCCTCAAGCAGTTGGTCCATGCCGGCAGTAATCTGTTCTTCGTCGGTCAACGACTGGCCGGCCAGCTCCGAGGGGTCCCTGATCAGCTTGAAGGCGTTCTGCTGCTGGTCGGCGTAGCTGATGAGGGGGCCCATATGGATGCCGTAGCTCCTGGCCTCATCCATTACATCTTTGATATAAGGTATCCACTGTTCAAGATTAACTGTTTTCAGCATATGAAACGTCAAAGCATTTTGTCGGTTTCTAAACATCCACTTCAGCAGATTCGATGCATACTGCCTGGCATTGGGATATTCGGGCCGCAGCAGGAAGTCCGACGCAGGAATCGGGTGCTGGGTGTGTTCGTGAAAACCTCTCCAATCGAAGGAGGGAACATCATCGCTGCCCGTGTAGATCCAAGGCAGCTTGCCCTGGGTGAGGGGACGGAAGTGGGCCTCCTCGGGGTGAATCCAGAAGGCGCCAAGGTCTTGGGCTATCTTGTAGAGGCCGTAGGCCGCACCTGTCTCAGAGGCGGCCATGACGACAAGCCCTGCGACCTCCTGCCCCGCCTCGACGCACTCGATGCGATACCCCTGTTGGCCAAGCACCGAATCCAGCGATTGGTCCAGCAGAACGCTGACGGTGGCATGGGGCGACCCTCCCGTCTCGGGATCAGCTCCGGTGACTGCCGCCATGGTGTCCCGCAGATCCTGCGCCGCCAGTTTCAGCCCGAGCCCGGCACCATCGGGGACAACAACGGCCACGCCCACGCGCCCATCCCGAACCAGGTCCGGAGCTCCCTTCTCAGGCGCCGCAGCGTCCTTGGAGCCACAAGAGAGTGTGGTAACCACTACGCAAAGCAAGCTCGCAAATCGGTGCATCGGAACTCCTTCTACAGCCTTGGGTCCTGCCCGGAACCGCCCCACGGCAGACCTCCAATTGGTGCAACGGATGTAACATAGCCTAACGTATCTTTCAGCTCAACGATGGTTCGACGAGACTGGGTATACTGGCAGTGCGTCTGCGTCGGGCGGGGGGGGATCTGAGAAGTCTGTTCAAGCGGCCCTGTTCTCAGCGGCCGAATCCATCCTGGCAGACAGCACAATGTGGCTCAGCACGCCAAGCAAAGCAGCAAAGAGCAGCAGTGCACCGGCAACCTGATAGGCCACGGTGTATGTTCCGGTGGCATCCACAATTCGGCCCGCAAGGTATGGCCCGAAGACGCCTCCAACGCCCCATGCCGTGAACAAGATGCCGTAGTTGAGTCCCAGATTCTTGGTGCCCCATAGGTCTGCGGCAGATGCCGGGAAGAGGGAGAGACAGGAGCCATAATTGAATCCCACCAGGGCCGCGCCCACAAGAAAGCCCGTGGTAGTGGAGAACTGGTCAAAGAAGAACATCACCGTTGCCTGCATGAGAAAGACGCTGACCATGGAGGCAACTCGGCCGATGACATCAGAGACCAGCCCTGCCACCACCCTGCCGCCTGCGTTGAACAGAGCCATAAGTGCCACGAAGAGAAACCCGGCCTTGATGGAGCCATTGGACTGGAACGAGACTATCTTCGCAACGTGGCCGATAATCATCAGGCCCGCCGTCGCTGCGCAAGCGAACTGCACGTAGAGCGACCAGAACCATGGGGCCTTGATGACGTCCCGCCAGGTAGCATCAGCCAGCGCTGCTTTAGTGACCTTCTTGTTGGCAGTTGCGGCGCCGGTTTGGACCTCGCCGGGCTTGGGATTGACGAGGAACTGCGCAGAAATACCGGCAACGAACAAGAAGAGTATGCCCAGGGTTCGGAAGGCACCTGGGACCCCCATGGAGCCCAGCATGGCTTTGGAGAGCGGGGCGATGTATACCGGGGCCAGACCGAACCCTGCTACAACGATCCCCGTTATGAGCCCCTTCTTCTCGGGCCCGAACCACTTGACCGCGGCAGGGGTAGCTGCGGCATAGCCAAGCCCGATTCCAGTTCCCGCCATGAGCCCGAACCCAACCAGCAGGGGCCACGCAAGGTCGGGGGCGCCGAAGCTGGCCACTATCATGCCAAGACCGCAAAGCACGGCGCCCACGGTTGCTATGGCCCTGGGTCCAACACGATCCTGAAGTCGGCCCGCCGGTATCATGATCAGCGCAAAGCAGGCGATAGCCACGGTGTACGGCAGCGTCGCCTGAGTCTGGAGCCAGCCAAAGCCCCCTGCCTCCACGGGCTCCGTCAACTGCTTGCTGAACATGCTCCAGGCATACAATATGCCCAGGGCGAGGTTCAGGCCCAGCCCGGCCCCAGTCACTACCCAACCTTTCTTTGACATGTGATCTCCTCGGATCCCGAAAAAACGGGCGGATACTAGCTCAAGCTATGGGGGGTATCAATGGGAATACCAGCAAGTTAACGGGGGTGTATCTGCCTCCGAGACCAGAAATGCCCCATTTCCGGCCTTTCGCCTCAACTAGGCAGGCGCATGGCCATTGGTCATGGTATGACAAACGACTTACGATGCATTAACGGAGACGTATCAATATGGAGCATCATAACGTTTATCGTACGCTCCATGCCTCTTAAGTTGGTTGTTCCAGAAAGAATTCGCTATTCCACCAGCAATTACCAGGCGCAGAACCACCTGGCCCAGACCACGGAACCGCTCCCTCCCCGAGAACTTGCGCAACTGTTTGGCATCGAAAGCTCCCGTGCTGCCAAACTCCACCCCGAACTGCCTCATCTGGGCGTAGAGCTTCCTGGTCATGCGGGGCGGCATGAACCTGATGCCCTCAACACCGCCGCGTAACATAGTTCCAAGATGGCGCGAGCCCAGGCGCTGGGTCAAACGGACCAGGTAGCGTTCCAGGGTGCGCAGATGGAAGGCCTCGGGGAAACCGCATTGGATGAGAAAAGCCATGGGAGGATTGCCCCCCTTGCCCTGCAACGGCTCAAGAGACTCGATGAAGGCCTTGACGATGGAGGGCATGGCATCAGAGTAGAGTGGGAACGCCAGCAGCACCGCCTCGGCACCGGAGTAGGCCAGCGTGGCAGCTTCCTGGCCCCCTTTGAGGGCCAGGTGGTGCACCTCGGTAGTGTTCCCGGGGGTTGATGTGAACCCCTCCACGAATCGGTCCAGCAGCAGCATGGAGTTGCTCTTGATTCCCCGTGGAGAACCGTTAATTATTGTTAATCGCATGGCAAACATCTCCTATGCTTTGATTGGTATTTACAAACATTGCCAGCTCGGTGCGGAAGTTCTTCACCGTATATCCCACGGTGTCCCGGATGATTTCCAGGTCTTCACCTGTGGCATCCCCCGGTTCGACCACAAGGCCCAGCTTCGGCCGCTTGTCATACCGAGAAGCATGCCTGCACTCACCCTCCACCACCTGGATGTAGGGCAGCAAGAGGGGCAGGAAGCGTTCGTTGGCCCGACGCATCAATGCACTGACGTGGCCCATGATTACGGGCGATGCGAAGAGCACAAGGTCCGCTGCCACCACGCCCCTGCACACCTCAGCCCCATCATCCTTCAAGGTGCAGATGCCCGGAGTCTTGGTCCAGCAGTGGAAGCACCCGGTGCAGGCATGAAGGTCCAGTTCTCGAATCCGAAGCTGAGAGACATCATGGCCAGCCGATTCAAGTTCGCCAGTCAGCCCCTCCAACCACGAATCCAGCCCAAATCGCTCGGGGTTTGGATTCCCGTTCAGGATCAGAACCTTCATGTTGCCTCCTTCGTGACGAGCCCGACCGAATTGGCGATATTCGCCGAACGCCGACATAATACAAAAAAAACCACTTTGGCAAACGGTCAATTCGAATATGTGTAGATTTGGCTCCCACGAAGATGATGAGCAGGGTCTTCTTTCCGCCCACCCGTGACACAACCGTGACGATTCGGCGCTACAACGATTGCGGCGGGGCCGGAACTCCGAACCTCGCATGGCACAAATCCGGAGGTATGCCAGATGACCTGGGAGATTCACGAAGACGCAAGGGAAGAGGCAGCAAATTCAACGCTTCACGGGCTGGGCGCAGCCCTTGCTGCTGTGGGGCTGGTCCTGCTGGTCCGCTCGTCGCTGCAGCAAGGAGGGATAGAGCGGGTGGCCTCCATGGCCATCTTCGGTGGCAGCATGGTGCTGCTCTATCTCTGCTCGGCCCTATACCACGGGGTGATGGTGCCCAAGGCGAAACGGATCCTTGAGATCTTCGACCATTCGGCCATCTACCTGCTGATTGCAGGCACCTACACCCCAATAGCGGTACTGGGGCTGAACGGCCCCTTGGCATGGTCCACCCTGGCCGTTATCTGGTCCATCGCCGCTGCCGGAATCTTCATGCAGGTGGCCTTCCCTGGCCGCTTTCGAACGGCAATGACGGTAATGTATGTGGCCATGAGCTGGCTGGTGGTAATACCTTTGGGCCAGATGATACAACTGATGCACCCAATGGCCCTGGTGCTGATTTTCACCGGGGGCGTATTTTACACAGGCGGTGTGTATTTTTACTACAAGAAACGGTTTTACTTCAGTCATGCCGTATGGCACCTGTGCGTCATGGCAGGGTCTGCCTTTCATTTCTTCGCAATATTTTTGTATTTGTAATATGCGTATCTAAGCGTTCGAGGGTGGTCTCCGCCCTGCCCATATCGCCCCACTGGCATCAATTTGCGGCAGGCCTGGCGCAACGAACACCACCCAAGCAGCATTCCTCGTGAAAACAGTGCCTAGGCGCGGCTCTTCTATGATAGACGGGGCGAGGTTCAAAGTCCAAAAAAGGTCTCGTACCCCTAGCGATGCGACTGCTGGCTATCACCCCTTCACAAGGGCCCCATGGTGGATAAGCCTCTGATGGCGCTCCATCGTATGTTTCGTATGCACAATCTGAGACAAACTCAGTTGCGTTGCCCAACATGTCATACAGCCCGAACGCATTTGGCTTCTTCTGCCTGACCGGACGAAGATTACCGTCAGGTAATGGTGGCTCGACCCGGCCCTCCCACATCCACCACTCGTACTCGTCAAGGCACTCGTGTGTTTCACCACACATAAAAGGCAACGAACTGCCAGCTCTGGCAGCATACTCCCACTCGGCCTCTGTGGGCAGGCGGCCTCCGACACGAGCGCAGAACTCGTTCGCAGCATCAAAGTTCGGAACGCTGAAGACGGGAAACTCGCCGCTACCCAGGCGGCCCAGTGGGCATGGTCGCTGCGGATAATCAGGCATGAAGAAGGCCCATTGTCGCTCCGTTACTTCGGTCTCCATCAACTCAAACTTGGCGACCCGCACGGGATGCTTAGGCCTGGATTTCTTCTCACAGTAGGGTTCACCTTCCTCGCATCCCATTTCGTACTCGCCGGCTGGAATTGGCACCCACACGAAGCAGATAGACCCCATGAGACACTCTCCCAAGCAACTACCGCAGACTCCTCCACAACCATCCGGACCGCACTGTCGTTCGCCGCAATCTGGCACGCAACCGCCTTGGTCCTCCTCGGACCATTCGTCTGAACGCCCCGACGCATCACCAAGGGGCGGCGTCCCTGAACTGCAGGAAGATGTCAGAAGCAGAGCCAAGGCCACGACGGAGGCCAGGGATGCCCCCATGAGCCGATACCCATGCAGGGCAGCGTGGGCCGGCGAACGCCCAGCGGAGACGGGGTCCAGAGACCAAGGCCTCTTTGCAGGCAACTCTGGGCATTGACTGCCACGACGGTCGACACTCCTAGGCAACTTAGTTCCCGTGTGCATCACCACTCCTCCAGCACTGGCACGTCCGGTTCCTCCGGGCACTCTAAGCCCAATTCTGGTACGACGACGATGCAGGAATCATCCTCTGACGACAAGCCAAACACCTCTTCAGACATCTCAGCGGCACTCTCCTGGTAGTCCTGCGACATTCGTCCTGGCACAAGAGCCAGAATCTGCTTCTTGATCCCAGACCGACCCGTCGGTGCTGATGTGCTCTTCGCAGCCCAGGCGAAACCAATCCGAAGATCGGCGTCACAACCGGTGAACAATTCTGAGCTTATGGGGTGCATGTCGTGGGCTACCCAGGTCGTAGAGAGCCATTGCGGAGAAACCAGAACAACGGGGCTGGCCACGCCACGTACCACCATGTACATGGCTCGCTGTACATTCTGCGAATCGATGGCGCCCCAGGACACCACAAAATAGGCCTGGCCTCTCTGCGGAGGATTGGCAGGCGCCCACGTGCCTGCACTGACCCTTGGCAGAGTCGGCGTGTGGCTCTCGGTAACCGTTATGTAGTGCCAAAGCGCCTGGGGCACCCCATCCGCCGAGAACGTTCTAAAACTCACACCAGCGGAACCGGAATATGAGTAGGCTATCATAAAGCCACTTCCGACTGCGGCAACATCTGCCCAAGGCGCCTGAGGCAGACCAATCACAGGTTCTTCCATACCGCTCACAGGATTCCCATTAGCCCTAAATACCGCATACCGCAAAGACCAGGTTCCTGACCAATGCTTCTTTGTCCAAACAATCACATATCGATCTTCATTTGCCCAGAAAGCGCTAACACGTGGGTTTTGCAACGTTTCATTTTGCACGTTGGTTAAGTCAATTGTATAATTCAGCCCCAGCGGTGTCCCATTGGCATCATAAACCTGTCTATTGATGCTAGATATATTATAAACATAGTTATGACTCCTCCACACGGCCACAACACGATCAGAGCTGGGCATCACGCTAGAGGATACATGATCTTGCATCCATTGACCATCATCATTAATTCTAGCCTCGCCCGCAACAGGGGTTAGTGTGCTTGACAACAGGCGCCCGAAGCTGTCCCAAAGATCCCAACTCAGGTAATGCCTTCTCAACCAGCTGCCAAACCATTGGTAGTTGGCACTGGACGACATTGGCGATACAGTTGGAAAATGAAACGTAGTCCATTGATCACGTGGAGGCTCATTAAATAATACCATGTTCTCCAATACATGATTAGTGGTGTGCCTGATCACACCAAGTATTCCTCGGTACTGCCAGTTGTCGGCCCTCTGTTCATGGGCGATAACGTACCGATCCTGCCCACGACGGTTGGCTCGAATGTATGGAGACAGCCTATCAACGGTGCTCGATGGTGAGAATTCCCACGATTCGGGAACCGTTGCCGGGCAATCCGCCTGCACGGGCGAGGCGGCCGTGAGCCACAGGAGCAGAACCACAACCAAGCCGAAGAGTCGCTTTGCCTCTGGCGAAGGACGAAAGCATTTGTGCCAGTTACCAAACACCTCTCTTCCGATTAGGGGTCGTGTTCTCAGGGGGGGGTACCATAGTTGACTCCTTTCAGCAACAAGGCATTATTGCCTGCTTCTGGTTGAAGGGATACTGCAGTCCGATGCGAATGTCAACAGTGGTCTTGCAGCCCTGCAGCCTGCCTATCCAAATAGTTGCACGGGGTGCAAATGGATGCAGTTGAGGGCCAAGCTTGTGGCATGAGCCTGTTTGACATTGACCTTTCAGCTGCGAACCAGCCAATCACGCCATCTTCGCCCATCAGAATGTGGTCAGACATCCCGGATATGCACCCCCATCGCGTGGTCAACATCTGGAGCACTTATCGATCTCTTGCGACGAACATCAATGCCCAACATGCTCCCAGCCTCCAGCCCCACTCCTCTTCACCAACATCGATGGCGTCCGTAACAGCAGCACCTTCCCTCGCCGATTACCATCCTCCGAGATGATCTGTGACACCTTCGCTGCATTCCATATTGCGCTGCATTCGTGTGCAGCACCCAGCCAATTCTACTAAACCACTGCTCACCATTCTCGCCCCCCCCTTCGACTCGGCCCTGGCCTCGCTCCCATCGAAGGCAGGGTACACGGCTGCTGGGTGGATCGAGATATGTGAGCAGCCGTGTAGGGCCGGTGGTCTCGGCTAAGCTGAGAACGAACGTCCAGGACGAAATTGAAGAGCTCTGGTTTAGATATATTTCTTCAGACCGTACTTCTCTGCCAGGCCTCTCCTCTCTTCATGGGGCATCGAGAGCATGTAACTCTTGAATCCCGGACACCAGCCGGCGTGCCAGCGCCAGAGGCGACCAAGAAACGAAGCTGGATTGGTGTCATACTTCGCTCTGAACTTGCACGTGTCGCATCCTGGTTCTGCCATATGATCCTCCATTGCCGGGGGGAGGCCCCGGCGTCACTGACATTTAGGCTTTAGGGGCCGGCTTGGCTTTGGGTTGAGCCTTGGGCTTGGGTTCCGCCCTTGGCTTGGGATCTGCTTTTGGCTTGGGGGCCGGCTTGGGCTTGGGTTCAGGCAGCGCATCTGCGGTGGCCTTGACTAGGGCACAGAGGCGTTCGTCGTCGTCGACGAACTCGGCGCCCACGACCATCCAAGGCTTGGAACCGGGGTAAGGCTGGCCCTCGGCGTAGTGGTGCCCCACCATGGACTTGCCCTCGGGGGTTATCTTAAGGAAGAGCTGATTGTCACACACCAGTGCCACAACCTTCTCGTCGCAATAAAGGGCGTACTCTCCGAACATCTTCCTCGATCGCACAACGCTCAAGCTTGAGAGCTGGTCGAGAAGAAAGTCTACGGTGCTTTGGCTGGTTCCCATGGCTCCCCTCCGAGTAGTCAGAGTGGGTATAACCCACAACCGCTCGCAGGACAACAGGGGGAACGCGCGGCTCCCCCGGCGGCTCGCCGGGGGAGGAGCCCCGGCGGCTCGCCGGGGAAACGGTGAGCTACGAAGCGCCGGCGTAGCGGAGCCCCGGCGGCTCGCCGGGGAATCGGTGAGCTTCGAAGCGCCGGCGTAGCGGAGCCCCGGCGGCTCGCCGGGGAATCGGTGAGCTACGAAGCGTCGGCGTAGCGGAGCCCCGGCGTCTCGCCGGGGAATCGGTGAGCTTCGAAGCGTCGGCGTAGCGGAGCCCCGGCGTCTCGCCGGGGAAACGGTGAGCTTCGAAGCGTCGGCGTAGCGGAGCCCCGGCGGCTCGCCGGGGAATCGGTGAGCTACGAAGCGCCGAGGTCCTCCACCGCCGCCGGGGTACACTCGTCCGGGGCGCCCTTGGGATTGCATCGACTCGGGGTTCCCCCCGGAATCTCGAACCAGAACTCGCCCTCTTCCGCCGGGGCCGGGTAGTCGGTGCTGATGAGGTGTGCGCCCGAATCCAGGGCCGCTGCTGCTCTGGCTGGGTTAAGCTCCTTCTTGGCGGGATCGGTAGAATCCGACGCCGTGCGAACCAGATACCCCGCCTCTACCAGTTCAGCTATGCGCTCCTCATTTCCCCTGGCGTTGCCCACCTCGACGATGCTGCCCCAGGGCTCTCCCGGCCCCCCCCGAACGAACATCACCCGCCCACGTAATCCATCATCGACGAGGTAATTCTCACGATGCTCCGATGAATCAAGCATGTGGAACAAGGCCTTGCCTCTAGACTGCCCAAGTGTCGGCCAGCCGTCGGCCTTGAGGGCCTGTTCGAGGTTCTCATGGTCACCAAGAAGGTCATCGGGTGTAATCAGGCGCTCCGCTGGCCACACCGAGCGAATCTCAGCGTCCAGCTCATCATAGCGTCCAACGATGCTCTCCTTATCGATGTCATCTTTGGGCTCGATGAGTATGAATAGCAGATGGTGCCCCGGATTGGCGTCAGACCAGTTTTTCATCTCCTTGAGGCAATCCACCAATTTGTCGCAAGTTGAGCGGTCATCAAGAATCGGAACGTGGTAGACCCGAAATCCTCCAACGTCAGAGTGCCAATGAACGTCCAACTCGACCTGCCGTACTCCGAAGCTCTCCAGTTGCTCTGCCAGGGGAGCGTGGGAGTAGTCCCACTCTTCGGTAGCCAACTCCTTGGGCCGCAGATGGTAGCTGTTGTGGGTGCCCTTTACCTGCATGTGGTTTATACGCAGCAGGTGATCCAGGGGGTACTTGACGACATCGTCCACAAATTCGGGCACCATTTCGAGCGTAGAGCTGTCCGAATCGCCCGCTGCAGAGTCGTATCGGCCTGACACCTCTTCTGCAGTCTCACCAAAATCTGACGAGACATCAGCGGCCGTTCCCACCGCCCCACAGCCAACCCAGAACACAACCAGAGCCACCACCGCTCCAATCCGCAGCAATCCCATAATCCCTCCTCATGGGCCACAGCGCCTGACCCTGGCAGTCCCGGCAACTGCCCCGTCCGCAGGGCTCTGTTTCCGCCCCGGCCTGTCGATGGTATCCGGTGCTAACCAGAAGTAAACAAATCGTGGCGGCCGTTCGGAAGGGGGGGCTTACTGAACGAACTTGCGGTTTGCTCTTGACCACATTGCTTTCGATGAGCATGATCACCGCTGAAATCACCAATGTTGTGGATGCTGTCCGGCATCCGACTAAACAGGAGGCACAATGAGGTTAGGCGAATGGCGGCGCATGCTGCTCTTCCTGATGGTATTGACGGCCATCGGGTGCTCTCAGGCCGGCAGTCTGCAGCAGGGAAGCGACGATACGACAGACGGGGAGTTGTCACCCCAGGACGTCGGGAACGAGGCCGTTGGCGACGTGGTTGAGCCCGATCAGGCATCAGAGGACCTATCGTCCGACCTGGACGTCACCCCCCAGGATACGGATGAAGAGGCAATCGAGGATGACATCCATGGCGATGCCGATGCAGCAGAAGACCTGCACGAGCCAAGCCTGGCTTCCCCCATCTGGGGATTAGTGTCTTCTGGCGGCACTGCAGTCTCCGACGCATTTCTGCTGCGTTGGCGACTCTGGGAGCAACTCTCCCCTGTGCGCGCAGCCAGTACAAATTATAACTTTTTTGGCGGCATTGTTCAATTGCCATAAGAGGACAAATCCATGATTAAGAAGATTATTATTAATTCGCTGGCGATTTTCGCTTTCTTTGCATATAGCAATTCTGCATTGTCATCGGTTCCAGCTGAAATGCACTTTCAAGGCGTCCTGACAGACAACGATGGTGTGCCACTTAACGGGCAGCATGCTATTACTGTTTCGCTGTATGATTCAGAACAAGACGGCAACTTGTTATGGACTCAGATAAGCCAGCTCGAAGTCGTCGGCGGAGTCGTCGACGTTGTTCTGGGTGAAGAGACTCCCCTTACCGTGGAGATTCTTGCTGCTGCTCAGCTCTGGCTGGGGGTGCAGGTTGACGCCGACGATGAGCTTGCGCCACGTCAGAAGCTGGTATCAGTGCCTTATGCCACAAGAGCCTCCTATGCCGAAGCGGCCGGAAATGTGCCCGACGCAGACCAGATTGCGGAGTGGGCTGGGCAGGCAGGCTATGCCCTTGAGGCAGAGCTGGCTGACCAGGACATTGCAACAGCCCCCGTGGCCTGGGCAGGGCTGGTTGGCATTCCCGAAGGATTCGCCGACGGCACGGACGACGGCTTGACTACCCAAGACGTCCAGGACTTTCTGGTGCAGTACGGATACATCACAGAAGACGCCATATTGGACTTCGTTACATATGACTATCTCGAAACTGATTATATGACATCCTATAATATAATGGCGCTTATCGCTTCTTACTATACCAAGGAAGAGATGAATGTTCTACTGGAAGCCCGGCCTGAACTGGGTGAGGTGTTGGGGCTGTTGGAGGGCTACTACACCAAGGGTGAGATGGACATCCTCCTTGCGGCCCGTCCCGAGCTTGGTGAAGTTCTTGCGCTTCTGGCGGGCTACTACACCAGGGGTGAAGTGGACGTCCTGCTGGCCACCCGCCCCGAGCTTGACGAGGTCCTTGCGCTGCTGGCGGGCTACTACTCGATCGAGCAGGTGGACGCATTGCTTTTGGGGTATGCTGCTCTGGACCACACTCACCCCTGGGCGGCCCTCACCGATGTGCCTGCTGGATTCGCCGATGGCATTGATGACGACACCCAGTACATGGCGCTGGAGGGTGGCGGTCTTGAGTTGAGTGATGGGCAGTTCTCGTTGCTGACCTCCTGCGAGGATGGGCAACTGCTCAAGTGGAACTCGGGATTGCAGGCCTGGTACTGCGCCGACGACATGGATACGCCGGAAATCGGCGACATCGAGGGGGTGGTAGCCGGGGCCGGCCTTCTGGGCGGCGCTGCCTCGGGCACGGCCACACTCTCGGTGAACACGGAGTTTGTGCAGCAGCGTGTGAAGGGCACCTGCACCGGGGGCGGAATCGGGGCCATCGGCGAGGATGGTCAGGTTGTGTG
>Ga0302238_1001607_pt1 | contig 17881 bp, 18 predicted proteins | sample AAG_UR_Asn_MG_FD_193527 | JGI IMG/M metagenome (GOLD analysis project Ga0302238, IMG submission 193527) | Enriched activated sludge microbial communities from anaerobic digester in WTTP, New Holstein, Wisconsin, United States - AAG_UR_Asn | ecosystem: Engineered > Bioreactor > Anaerobic >...
ATAATCTCTGAGACCAGTACCAGCCAGGGGGAGACATTGCCGCGCCAGGGCAGTTGCCGCCGGCCTGTCTGATCGTAACTATATACCAGTGCGCGGCAGGCCAGGATGACGGCCTCCGACAATCCTTCGGCACCGTGCCGTCGTTTGAGCAGGCCTTCGTCTTCCGTATCCCGGCCGCAGGGCCATCGGTCGTTTTGCTTGCGGTCAATGCTCTCTTGTGGGTATGGTGGCATACTTTTCATTTCGGAGAGGTGAACATGTTGGTGCAATTGCTGCAGTACCGCTATCTGGTACCTTTGGCGATCCTGATCGGACTGGCCCCATTCTACCCGATTCCGCACCTTGCAGAGAAGCTAAAGATGCTGGCAGACGGCACCCTCAGGCGCCCGCTGGATATCTTCGATCTGGTGTGGCATGCCTGGCCGCTGGCCCTGCTGGGGCTCCGGCTGGGGCGGGATATCGGCAAACGCTTCAGCAGGCAGGCGCCAGGCCAGACAGGAGCATAGCAACCATGGACACTGAACTGAAACCGATGACCGCCGAATCGGTGCAGGAGCTGCTGGAGGCAGCCGGCGCCGAGGTAATGGCTCGTTCCGGCCGGACCGAGCATTACAGTGCCCCGCGTGAGTTTTCCTTCGAGGTGAAGGGACTCTTTCCAAACGGCATGGCCGTGCATATTGTTGCCCGTCAGTTCAACTACCGTGACCCCTGGGAGGCCAGCGGCAGGGTCAATGACCTGGTGGATATCACACTGCTGCGTGATGGGGAGATGACTCCGTTGCCCAAGGGGTATCCTTATTTTCAGGGAGTGGAGGAGGAGTGCGGCGTGGATGAGGAGGCGTTGCGCGAGATCATTGCCTGCATCAGCACGGTGAACGTCAAGTTGTACGAGCTGCAGCGGATTACCGGTGACCTGCCGTAGTGCTCCAGCTGTCTGAACGACAAGGGGGAGCCCGCCGTGCGGGGTTCCCCCTTGTGTATATGTGGTGTCGGACAACGCGCTTATTGATGTTTCTGGCTGAACCCTTTGAAGCCGCCCTGCGGTTGGGGGATCGGCTTGCGTTTGGGGGTGGTGATGTCCCAGACCATCTTGGAGAGCGACTTTTCAACCGGAAACAGCGCCAGGGCAATCAGGAATACCAGCAGAAAGACCCCGAAGAAGCAGCCCAGCATAACCGCAACGACCAAGATGACTTCCAGAAATAACGGCATGGGACTTCCTCCTGGGGCCTGAATGGAACACGAACCGCACCGGCTGCTGCTATCATAGCATAGGGGGCAACCGTTGCCAACGATGCCGTATCAGGAGGCGGCGTTATCCCGTTGCCGGGTCTCCTCCCGCAACATATCGAGGGCCACCAGCGCAACGCCGACGCAGATCAGGGAATCGGCGACATTAAAGGCCGGCCAGTGGTAGCTCTTCCAGTACACGTCCAGAAAGTCGATCACCTCACCCAGCCGGATGCGGTCAATCAGGTTGCCGACAGCGCCGGAAAAGATCATGGCCAGGGACGCCTGAGCCAGCCGCTGTTCGTCCCGCATCCTTTTCAGGGCCACCACGATCACCACGGCAGCCACCAGGGTGACGGCAATGAAAAACGGCAACCGCCAGGAGGCGTTGGACAGAAAGCTGAAGGCTGCGCCGCGATTGCGCAGATAGGTCAGGTTGAACAGGCCGTCAAGCACCGGAATTGACTGGTGCAGACGCATGGCCTTGTCCACGTACAGTTTGCTGGCCTGGTCTGCCAGCAGGCCAGCCGCAACGATCAGAAAAAACCGGACCCAGCGATTCATCTAGGCCACCGCCGCCGTACATTTGGGGCAGATGGTGGGATGGTCCGGGGTGCTGCCCAGCTCTTCGCTGTAGCACCAGCAGCGCTCACACTTCTCGCCCGGAGCCTTCTGTACCAGTATCTTCAGCCCTTCAACCACCGTGCCGGCATAGGCCTCGGCAGGCACTTCCTCCACCAGGTCAAGGTTTGAGACAATGCAGATCGCCCGGAGCTTTTCAAGGTATTCTTTCAGGAAGGCGGCGGTCTCTGCCGGGGCACAAAGCTGTACTGCCGCGTCCAGGGGATGGCCGATCACCTTTTCCGTCCGCTTCAGCTCCAGGGCCTTGAGCACGTCGGCCCGCACATCGAACAGCCGTGCCCAGCGGTCCGCCAGCTCGCTGTCCTTGCGTTCGGCATTCAGCTGGGGGAAGGCGGCCAGATGTACGCTGACCTCCCGCTTGCCCGGCAGATACTGCCAGATCTCATCACAGGTAAAGGAGACCAGCGGAGCCAATAGCCGGGTCAGGGTGTCGGTGATGATGAACATGGCGGTCTGGCTGCTGCGACGCTCGGCAGCATCCTTGCGGCTGGTGTAGAGCCGGTCCTTGAGGATGTCCAGATACTGGGCGCTCAGTTCAACTGTACAAAAGGCGTTGACCGCCTGATAGATGCTGTGGAACTCAAACTCGGCATAGGCCGCCAGTACCCGTTCCTTGAGCAATTCCAGATGGTGCAGGGCCAGCCGGTCGATCGGCATCATGTTGCTAAAGTCAACGGCGTCGCTGGCTGGATTGAAGTCGTACAGGTTGCCCAGCATGAAGCGGCAGGTGTTGCGGATGCGGCGGTAGGCCTCGGCCACCCGGTTCAGGATCTCCTCGGAGATCCGGTTGTCATCGCGATAGTCCTGGGTGGCGCACCACAGGCGCAGCACGTCGGCGCCGAACTTCTTGATGACATCCTCAGGCGCCACCACGTTGCCCATGGATTTACTCATCTTGCGCCCCTGGCCGTCCAGCACGAAGCCGTGAGTCAGCACCGCCTTGTACGGGGCACAGCCACGGGTGCCCACCGACTCAAGCAGGGAGGAGTGGAACCAGCCGCGATGCTGGTCGCTCCCCTCCAGGTAGAGGTCGGCCGGTGAGGAGAGCTTGGGGTTGGGCTCCAGCACGGCGGCGTGGGAGACGCCGGAATCAAACCAGACATCCAGGATATCGTTCTCTTTGGCAAAAGCGGTTGAGCCGCATTTGGGACACTTTGATCCGGCGGGCAGCAGTTGCTCCGCCTCCCACTCGAACCAGACATCGGAGCTGTGCTGTTTGAACAGCTCGGCCACATGGTCCATGGTGGGACCGTCAGCCAGGTACTCACCGCATTCGGTGCAGGAGAAGGCGGTAATCGGCACCCCCCAGGAGCGCTGACGGGAGATACACCAGTCGGGCCGGTTCTCCACCATGCCGTAGATCCGGTCACGGCCCCACTTGGGGATCCACTGCACCCGGTCGATCTCCTCCAGCGATTTCTTACGGAGGTCATTGGACTCCATCGAGATGAACCACTGTTCGGTGGCACGGAAGATGATCGGCTTCTTGCAGCGCCAGCAGTGGGGGTAGGAGTGGGAGATCTTGCTGACACCCACCAGGGCGCCAACCTCCTGCAGCTTCTCAATCACCTTGGGGTTGGCATCAAAGACCTTTTCGCCGCCAAACAGCTCCAGGTTACCGATGTAGCGACCGTAGTTGTCCACCGGGTTGTAGATCTCCAGCCCCTCCCGCAGGCCGATCTCGTAGTCATCCTGGCCATGACCCGGTGCAGTGTGGACACAGCCGGTACCGGCCTCCAGGGTGACGTGCTCCCCCAAGAGGATGACCGAATCACGGTCATAGAAAGGATGCGTGCAGTTCTTGTGATCAAGCAGATCGGCCTTGAAGGTGGCAAGTACCTCGCCGGCAAGCCCGTTGGCTGCCAGGAACTGGTCCTTCAGTCCCTCGGCCACGATCAGGGCCTGTCCGTCAACCTCGACGGCGCAGTAGTCGAACTCAGGGTGCAGCGAGATGGCCAGGTTGGCCGGGATGGTCCAGGGGGTGGTGGTCCAGATCACCACAAAGACCGGCTTGCCTGCCAGCGCCGGGACAGCGGCACTGATGTCATCCTTAAGCGGGAACTTGACATAGATTGAAGGCGAGGTGTGATCAGCGTACTCAACCTCGGCCTCGGCCAGGGCAGTGACACAGGAGGAACACCAGTGTACCGGCTTGCGGCCGCGGTACAGGCCGCCGTTGTGCGCAAACTTGGCCAGCTCGGCGGCGGTCAGCCCCTCATATTCGTTGGTCATGGTCATATAGGGGTGTTCCCAGTCCCCCAGCACCCCGAGACGCTTGAACTCCTCCTTCTGGATGTCGATGAACTTCTTGGCGTAGCTGCGACATTCCTTGCGCATCTCCGCCTTGCTCATCTGCTGTTTCTTGGAGCCCAGGTTCTTCTCGACCTGCAGTTCGATCGGCAGGCCATGGCAGTCCCAGCCCGGTATATAGGGGGCGTGAAACCCTTCCATCCGCTTGACCTTGAGTACGATGTCCTTCAGGGTCTTGTTCAGGGCGTGACCGATATGAATATGGCCGTTGGCATAGGGCGGGCCGTCATGCAGCATATAGGTCGGTTTTCCCGTGCCGCTGGCCTCAATTTTTGCGTAGAGTCCGATCTCCTGCCAGTGTTTGAGCATCTCCGGCTCACGCTGGTTGAGATTCGCTTTCATGGGAAAATCGGTTTGGGGCAGATTCAGGCTTGCTTTGTAATCCATGGTTCTTCTCCAGATGCTTCAGTCAAATTTGTCTAACGTAGCGGCATCTCCACGCAAAGTCAAGGAGATAGCGCGTTCTTTTCCATGGTGAAACCTGTTTTCTTCCTTGCATTGCAGCAGTTGTTCTGGTACTTTTTTTGGCCCATTTATTGTTGAAAGGATGCTGACATGTTTAAGGTATTTGACTCTGTTTTCGGCCTGTTCTCCAACGACCTGGCTGTTGACCTGGGAACCGCCAACACCCTGGTGTACCTGAAGGGGAAGGGTATCGTCGTGCGTGAGCCGTCGGTGGTGGCGGTCCAGAAGATGCCTACTGGACAGCAAAAGGTGCTCAAGGTCGGGATGGAGGCCAAGCAGATGCTGGGCAGAACCCCGGGGTCAATCACCGCCATACGGCCGATGAAGGATGGCGTTATCGCCGACTTTGATATAACTGAGGAGATGCTGCGCTACTTTATCCACAAGGTACACAACCGCAAGACCCTGGTGCGCCCCCGGATCGTGATCTGCGTGCCGTCCGGCATTACGCAGGTAGAAAAGCGGGCGGTCAAGGAATCGGCTGAATCGGCCGGTGCCCGTGAGGTCTATCTGATCGAGGAGCCGATGGCAGCGGCAATCGGCGCCGGCCTGCCGATCACCGAGGCTTCCGGCAATATGATCGTGGATATCGGCGGCGGCACCACCGAGGTGGCCGTGATCTCCCTGGCCGGCATCGTCTACTCCCAGTCCACCCGGATGGGGGGGGACAAGATGGATGAGGCGATTGTCCAGTACATCAAGCGCAAGTACAACCTGCAGATCGGCGAGCGGATGGCGGAGGCGATCAAGATCGAGATCGGCGAGGCCTATCCCGGTCCTGAAGTCCTGACCATGGAGGTCAAGGGGCGTGACCTGGTTTCCGGTATCCCCAAGACCATCGAGATCAACTCCGACGAGATCCGCGAGGCCCTCAAAGAGGCGGTCAACGCGATTGTCGATACCGTGCGGCAGTGCCTTGAACGTACCCCGCCCGAACTGGCTGCCGATATCGTCGACAAGGGGATCTTCCTGGCAGGCGGCGGCGCCGGTCTGCGGAACCTTGACCTGTTGCTGCGCGAGATTACCAAGGTGCCGGTGCTGATTGCCGAGAATCCGCTGGACTGCGTGGTGCTCGGCTCCGGCAAGGTGCTGGACGAGCTGAACCTGCTCAAACGAGTAGCGGTTACCTCCTGATACAACCGATCCTTTTGCTACTTTGTCCCTGTTACGTAATGCTAGACCTTGATGCCATAGCGGGGTGGGCCATGCCCACCCTTTCTGTTGCCACGTCATGACGACCACCCCGACCCTCGATATCATCATACCGGTTTGGAACAGACCTGTTGAAACACGGGCCTGCCTGGTCTCCATTCTGGAGAGCACGGATACGGCGCGCCTGTTGATCATCAACAATGGCTGTGACCGTGCCACCGAGCTGATGCTGGAAGAGTTTTCCGACCATCTGGGCGAGCGGGCCATTTATATGACCATGGAACGCAACATCGGCTTTGTCCCGGCAGTCAACCGGGCGCTTGTCCGTTCGGATGCCGATTGGGCCTTGCTTGTCCGGCCGACCGGCCTGTTGACGGCCGATTGTCTGCAGCAGTTGCTGGCTGCGGCTGCTCAGCCCCACGCCGGTATCGTCACCCCTGATTGCCCGGCCGAATATGCGCTGCCGCGACATCTGGTCAAATACCGCTGCAGTTCCATTGAAACAACGGAACTCGGTTTTTCCGTGCTGGGACTTGCCCGTGAGATGCGTGAACGGGTCGGGCTGTTCGATGAAGCGCTTGACGGCGGCCCCTGGTGCCTGCGTGACTACCGCCACCGCGCCGATGCCGGCGGATTTCGCACCCTGTTACTGCCGCTGGTGAGCGTGAGCGGCGAGGCAGCGACGCTGCTCGGTTCCCTGGAGCGCCGGCGCAAGCTGGAGGAAACGGCAGCCGAACTCTTCAGGCAACGCTGGGGAGTGCCGCAGCATTTTGCCGTCTACCTGCCCAAAGAGACCGACGAACAGAAACTGCAGGCAACCCTTGAACTGCTCCTGACAGCCGCACGGCGCGGTCACTGTTTTGAGCTGTTCCTGCACCGGCGCCAGTACAAACAGGCTGTTCTGCAGGGAGGTGGATGTCTGCATACCGGCATTGCGCTGCATCGTTTGCCGGCACTCTCGCCGCTCAAAGGGCTTGTCCGTGCCATGCGTGAACTGCAGCAGCGGATACCGCAGTTGCAAGCGGTTTGCGGGCTGGACGACGTCCCGTTTCCCGGCTATGATACGGCCCTGCCGAGCGATGCGCTCGTACGCCTGACCATTTCGTAATCCGTTAAGGAGGTTTTCATGCAGCAGTTTGTTGCCAGACAGCTCCAGGAACATGTGGCCCTGCTCCAGGCGGTTGAGACCGAACTGAGCGGCGCCATCGCCCAGCTTGCGCAGCGTCTGATCGAGACCTTGAAGATTGGCAACAAGCTGCTGATCATGGGAAATGGCGGTTCAGCCGCCGATGCCCAGCACTTTGCCGGCGAGATCGTCAGCCGCTTCAGGATGGAGCGTCCCGGCCTGCCGGCCATTGCGCTCTCCACCGATACCTCCGTCATCACCGCCATTGGCAATGATTACGGCTTTGAATGCATCTTTTCCCGTCAGGTCGAGGCGTTGGCTGCGCCGGGGGATGCGGTGATCGGCATCTCCACCAGCGGCAACTCCCCCAACGTGCTGAAGGCACTGGAAACCGCCCGCCAGGCCGGCTGCAGCACCATCGGTCTGCTCGGCAAGGATGGCGGCTGTATCAAGGCCTGCTGCGACATCCCGCTGATCATCCCTTCACATGATACCCCGCGGGTCCAGGAAGGGCATATCACCGTGATTCATATCCTCTGCGACCTGATCGAGCAGGGCCTGTTCGGCAGCTTTGCCAAGGATGGGTTCTAGGTATGGACCGTCAGACCGTCGAACTGCTCTTCCAACGGGCCGGCCACCTGAAATGTCTGGTGGTGGGCGACCTGATGCTGGATGAATACCTGTGGGGCAAGACCGAGCGGATCTCACCGGAGGCGCCGGTGCAGGTGGTGGATGTGCTGCGCGAGGATTTGCGCCTGGGGGGGGCCGGCAACGTGGCCAACAACCTGCTGGCGCTTGGTTGCCAGGTGACGGTCGCCTCGGTGATCGGTGCGGATGACAACGGCACGGCGCTGCTGCAGGCCTTCAGCCAGAAGGGGATTAGCGTTGCGCCGATTTTGCAGGAGCCGGGGCGTCGTACTGGCCGCAAAACCCGGGTGATTGCCGCCAACCAGCAGATCGTCAGGATCGACCGGGAGTCACGGGACCCCCTGACAGCAGAGTTCGAACAGTGCCTGGTGGCCTGGTTGAACCGGCATGTGGGCAGTTTTGACGTGGTGCTGGTGTCGGATTACCTGAAAGGGGTGTTGACCACGGCGGTCCTGGGGGCGCTCACCGCGGCTGCGGCAGCAGCGCGCATTCCGGTGCTGGTTGATCCCAAGGGAACCGACTACCGCAAGTACCGTGGCGCCACCTGCCTGACCCCGAACCGCAAAGAGGCCGAGGCTGCCTCCGGCATAGCCATCCGCGACCTGGAAAGCCTGAACCGGGCAGCTGAGACGTTGATGTCCCAAGTGGGGCTCGACAACCTGTTGATCACCCGCAGTGAGCAGGGGATGTCGCTGTTCTGCGGCAGCGGCGAGACTGTGCACATCCCCACCGTGGCGCGTGAGGTCTTCGATGTGACCGGTGCCGGTGACACGGTGCTGGCCCTGTTGGCCTGCGGAGTTGCCGGTGGTTTGCCCCTGGCGGAGTCGGCCCGCTTGGCCAATGTGGCGGCCGGGATTGCCGTGGCCAAACTGGGCACCTCCGTCGTGACCCCGGTTGAGATCATCGACGCGGTTTCCCTCAGTCATCGTGACAGCGACAGCAAGATCAAGCATCGCGATGTGCTGGCAACTATCCTGGAGCAGGAGCGTGCCAAAGGGAAGACCGTGGTCTTCACCAACGGCTGCTTTGACCTGCTCCACGCCGGACATGTCAAGTACCTGCAGGCAGCCCGGCGCCTGGGCGACCTGCTGGTGATGGGCTTGAACAGCGATGCCTCGGTCCGGCGCTTGAAAGGTCCGAAACGGCCACTGATCGGTGAGGACGAGCGAGCCCATATCCTGGCGGCCCTGGATTGCATCGACTATGTCTGTCTGTTTGACGAGGACACGCCTCTGGAGTTGATTACGGCCCTGCGGCCCCAGGTGCTGGTCAAGGGGGGCGACTATACGCCGGAAGGTGTGGTGGGCAAAGACCTGGTTGAGTCCTATGGCGGTCGGGTGGAGCTGATTCCGTTTGTGGACGGCAAGTCCACTACCAACATCATCGAAAAGGTGCTGGAGCGCTACAGTTCCGAGCTGTAGGGATGTCTCTCCATGCACGGTCCCTGTCTGGTCCGGCAGTGGGAAGGGTGGCGTCAGGACAGCGGGGCTTCGCGCCTGACCGTCAGCGTTCGGTCTGACGCACCGTGTCTCCTGCCTGCTGCTGGGATAAGGCGGGAAACATCTGGAGGTACGGATCACGTAGCGCCAGCTCCACAATCTTGCATACATCCGGGATGCAGGGCCGTTTTTCCGGGTGCAGCTTTTCACACTGACAAATCCCCAACTCCTGTGCAGCCGTAAGATTGTCAAGGATGATGGAATACCCCTGTTCCAGCACCTCCTGCCGAATATCCTCCAGGCTGTAGTTATGGCAATAGCAGATTGGATGCATTGGCTGAAAATATCACTAAAAAACCGTTAAATGCAATACAAGAGGTGGCGGACCGGCCAGCCGATTAGATTGCAGTCGGTGGATACCGTGATGTTCGCAGGGCTGTTGCTATCCTGTTTTGTCGTGATGACTAGGCAGACACCAGAGGAAAGGCGATGGTGAACTCGGCGCCGCCGTTCTGATTTCTGAAGGAGATGGTTCCCCCCATGGAAGACTCGATGATGGTCTGCACCATGTAGAGACCGATGCCGGTTCCTTGTGATTTAAATTTGGTGGTGAAGTAGGGGTCGAAGATCTTGTCGCGGATCGCATCGGGCACACCACCGCCGTTGTCGCTGATGGTGAGGAGCGTTTGGTGCTCGTTCTGATACAGCCTGATTCTGATGGCCGGCTTTTCGGGACGCTGTTCCAGAATCGCTTCGCGGGCATTGTTCATGATATTGATGACCGCGTTGACAAACTCGTTACGGTATCCCACGAGCTCCCGGTCCGCGACCAGGTCGGTTGAAAGGCGGATGCCGCCGGCTTCAATGCCGGGGCTCAGCATGGCGATGGCCGACTCGACTGCTGCCTTCAGGTTGAAAGGGGCTGGCGACTGCTCCGGCTGATAAAAGTTGCGAAACAGGTTGATGGTGTCCGAGAGATAACTCACTGTTGTCAGCGTCTGCTGGATCTGCTGTTGTAGCGATTCCCTGTTCAACTCACCGGCGTCAAACTCCATCCCGATACTTTGCACGATCAGCGCGATGCTGTTCAGCGGTTGCCGCCATTGGTGGGCAATGTCACGCAGCATCTCCCCCATGGCCGCCAGTCTGGTCTGATGGGCCAAAAGCCGGTCCTTTTCCAGGTTTTTGCTGACTTCTTCCCGAATGCGTTGTTCCAGTTCGGCGTTGATTGCCGCCAACTGGTTCTGGGCCTTTTGATGCTCACAGCGCAGCCGCCATTCCCGCACTGCCCTGCGGACAATGTGGGGCATCTGGTCAAAGCTGTCCGGGGTCTTGACAATATAATCCAGCGCGCCGGCCTTCATCAGTTCAACGGCAATCTGCTCACTGCCGTGGGAGGTCATGACCACCACCGGGTAGCGTTCCGGCAGGATCTCCAACACCTCTTTGCCTGCTCCGTCAGGTAGCAGATAGTCGGTCAGAACCAGGTCGGGCGGTTCCTGCATGATGTGCGCGCGTGCCGCTTTGATGGTGTCGGTCAGGGCGATGGCAAACTCCGGCGCGTCGTCAAAGCTGCGCAGCAGCAGCTCTGCATGGCCGGGGTCGTCCTCAACAACCACTATTCGGAGATTATCTTCGCACATATGCATGTCAGGTCACCAGGGGCGCTTGTTCCATGCCAGCCAGTAATAGCCCAGATCTTGCAGCAGGCTGCTGAAGGTCTCAAAGTCGACCGGTTTGGTCACATAGCTGTTGGCGTGGTGCTCGTAGGCCATGGCCAGGTCACGTTCGGCCGATGAGGTGGTCAAGATCACCACCGGAATGGTTTTTAAGAGGTCCGAGGATTTGATCTCTTTGAGCACCTCCAGACCGTCAACCTTGGGCAGCCGCAGGTCAAGCAGTACCAAGTGCGGCCGGGGGTATGCAGCACAGTCAGCGTATTGCCCCCGATTATAAAGGAAATCGAGCGCCTCTTGGCCGTCCTGTACATGGTGAACCTTGTTGACGATCTTGGCATCGTCCAGGTTGCGAATGGCCAGTTCAGCATGGTCGGGGTTGTCTTCAACAAGCAGGATACTGAGCGGTTCTCCGGTCATATAGATGCACCTCAATCGTGATGGTTAAACGGTTTTGCTCGTCGGTAAGGTGAAATAAAAGGTAGTGCCGTGGCCAGATCCGTTTGAATCAGCCCAAACCTGACCGCCGTGGAACTCTATCACGCGACGAACCAGGGCCAACCCGATTCCGGTTCCGTCGCTTTGAGCGTCCAGCTTGTTGAAAAGCCCAAATACGGTCTCAAGATAGTCTCGCTCAATACCGATGCCGTTATCCCTGACATAGAAGGCAATACCGTGCTCGGTTTCAGTCTTGCCGATCTCTATTGTCGGGTCAGGCTGATCGCCGCGGTATTTGATGGCGTTTTCAATCAGGTTCTGCAATACCTCAATAATCCGCATCTTGTCTACCAGTACTATCGGCAGATCGGGTTGTACCTTAATCGTAACATCGGTACGCTTGATGCTCTCCTCCAATGCGGCCAAGGCCTCCTGAACCAGCTCCTGCATACTGCAGCTGACCGGTGGGTTGATCATCCTGCCGATGCGGGACAGCTCCAGCAGGTCGTTCAGCAGCATCCCCATCTTATCGGCTGCCTCGGTAATCCGCTGCAGGTCCCGTTCAAGTCGGTCGTGCCGGCCGTTTTTCACATCCTTCAGTACTGATCCGGCAAAGCCCTTGATGGTGATCAAGGGGCTCTTGAGATCGTGGGAAACGGTATAGGTGAAGCGTTCGAGTTCGGCGTTCTTGCCTTCCAGTTCAGTTTCACGGGCCTTGCGTTCGGCAACCTCCTGGGTGAGGTCTTCGGTCTGGGCTCGCACCAGGGTCCGCAGGCGGGTATTGAAGAGCAGCAGGATCAGGAGCGTCAGGATACCGACTGTGATGGATGCGGTCAGGATAATGGCCGAGGTCATCTCCCCCTCGATCGGCATGCGTAATGACTCGACCGCCCTGAAGACTCCGGCCTTTTCGTTAAAGCCGCCCTGGCCGGGGTACAGGGCCTGCAGGCCAATAGGAGCCTCCTCGCGCTTGCCGTGGCACCGCAGACAGGCCTGGGTGGTTTCAAGGAACGGCCTGGCGTAATAGAGGTACTTTTTGCCGTTAACCGTAACGACCTGTTTAAATTCGCGAATATCCCGGTTTTCGTTGAATAGTCTGATCAGCGCCGCCTCCATCTGATCGGCGCGATTGACCGGGTTTCTGGGGTTGATGGAGGCCATCTTGTAATAGATGGGGGGCAGGCCGTCCTTTTTGCGTTCGGCATTGTAGAAGTCATGCATGGTACGGACGATGAAGGAAGAAGAGAAGATTTCAGGGGCATAATACTCCTTGGAAATCATCCCGCGCTCCCGATCACGGTAAAAGGTCGGGTGCATAACCTTCTGGATGTACAGGTGCAGGCCCCGTTGCGATAACAGCACGTTCCTGATCTTGTCGGTGGCGTCGTTCAGCAGGTAGGAGGAGATGGCGAAATAGAGTGCCACCGCCACTATAATTGCCAGTACAAGGGGGATGAGTAACAACCCTAAACGCCCTTTTAAGGCCTTTTGTCGCGTTGAAAACACTTCAGTTGTAAGCATGCGCGTTACCTGTGGCTGCGGTTTTGACGGGATGTACAAAACGTCCCGTTACTGCGCTGGAGTACCTGTGCTGGATAGCGTACCAGCTTTGTGAAGGATTTCAACTGCAAGCGTGAAAAGCGTGCTGAAATGAGAGGGATTTAATGTGGTTGCGTATGTTGGCTGAAAACGTTTCGGCGGGGGGGCTGTTGGCCGTTGCCCGGCAGGGAGGAGACGCTTCCCTGCCGGGCAACGGTTCACGCCGGTATGATCGGAGCGCATTCCTGTGCCTTGCGGGGGGTGCGGGGAGCGCTTAAGTGTGTCGTATAAAGACCCGGCTCACGCACAGGCCGGATGTATGAACGTTTCCAGCCTGTACCGTTGCGGTCCCGGGCCTGCCCTGCTGCACGCATTATTCTAGGCAGGCAGCAAACTGTTCCTGTTCCTCTTTGCTGAACATCCGCTCCACATCCATAATGATCAATAACCGTTCTCCATGGTTAAAAACCCCCATGATGAACTCCTGATCAAGGTTGCCGGATACCATCGGTGGTGGCGGCTGGATTTCACTTGAACGGATGCGGATCACCTCCGAGACGCCGTCCACAATAAAGCCGGTCAGGCCACCCGCTACCTCCATCACCATGATACGGGTATGATTTGTATAGCCGGCCTCCGGCAGGCCGAAGCGCTTGCGCATGGAGATGATCGGGATCACCTTGCCCCGCAGGTTGATGATCCCTTCCACATGGTGCGGGGTGTTGGGCATCTTGGTGATGGGGGGCATCCGGATGATCTCCCGCACCCGCAGCACCTCAACCCCGTATTCCTCATCGCTGAGCAGGAAGCTGACCAGTTGGGTCAGTTCGTTTTGTTCGCGCACGGCAGTGGTGTTCTCACGCTTCATCAAAGCAGAGTCGCTCATCACGTATTCCTCCAAGCCTTACAGTTTGAACTTGCTGACCAGATTCTGCAGATCCTGGGCCTGGCCGGCCAACTGGGCCGCTGCTGCAGCGGTTTCCTCGGCGCCGCTGGCGGTCTGTTGCACTACTTCCGTAATCTGTTGGATATTGGTGGTTACCTCGCCGGTGGTGGCGGTCTGCTGCTCAGCTGCCGTGGCAATCTGGCTGACCTGCATGGTCACATCATTGACCTGTTCCAAAATTTGCTGCAGCGAGGTCTCCAACTGGGCTGCCTCGGCTGCTCCCCGTTCGGCACCGCGTAATCCTTCTTCCATTGAGCTAATGGCCACCTTGGTCTCCTGTTGAATGCTGCGGATCATCTCGCTGATCTCTTTGGTGGCCTTGGTGGTCCGTTCTGCCAGGGCCCGCACCTCATCGGCCACCACCGCAAAACCGCGGCCCATCTCACCGGCCCGGGCCGCCTCAATGGCAGCGTTTAAGGCCAGAAGGTTGGTCTGGTCGGCGATATCCTCGATGGTACCCACAATGGCGCCGATCTGTTCGGAGCGCTCACCCAGGCTGGCAATGGCAGCGGTATTTTCACGGGTCTGTTCGCCACGGATACGGATGCCGTCCACGGTGTGCTTGACCACCTCAAAGCCGCTCTGGGTGGTGCAGGCAGCCACACCGGCGCTGTCAGCGGCAGCGTGGCAGTTGCGGGCGATATCGCTGCTGGTGGCAGCCATCTCTTCACTGGCCGTGGCCACGGTGCCGGTCTGGGCAGCCACCTCCTCAGCACCGGTGGCGATCTGTTCCGAGGTGCTGTGCAGCTGGGCCGAGGCTGAGGCGATCCCGGCGGAAATCTGGACGGTCTGGGAAACCAGGTTGCGCAGGTTTTCCACCATTATTTTAACAGCCGTCATCAACTGACCGGTTTCGTCCTTTGAGTCCGCCTTTACCGTCACCGTTAAATCACCTTCAGCAAGACGGTTTGCTATGGTTACGGCCGAGGCCAACGGGCTGGTGATCATGCGGGAAATAATCAGTCCCAGCACAACGGCCAGAATGACGGCGGCTACAATCACACCAATCATCAGTGTCGTGGCAAATGCCGCAGCCTTTGCATTGTTTTCAGCGGTCTGCTTGGCCAGTTGCTCTTTTGACGTCATCAGCTTGTCCAGCAACTCCTGCTCATGCATGGCTGTTTTAAAGGCATCGCCGTGCATCAGTGCCTTTGCCTCAGCATCTTTGCCGGCGGCATCAAGCTCCTGCATCTTGTCGATATAGCTGTTGTAGGCGCTATTGGTCTCTTTCAGTTCATTGAACTCCTTTTTTGCTTCTTCGGTTATCAGTGATTTGCCAAACGTATCCAGGCGCTCTGTGATGGTTTTGCGCAGTTCTTTTACCTTGCTTATGTATTCCTGTACTTTTGCAGGATCCTGGGTGTCAATGGCATCCCGCACGTTAATGCGCAGCCGCTGGAACGAGGTTGATATATTTCCAAGATCTCCCAGGGGTACGGTCATACGCTCATACATCATGGCAGCATCGTGATTGATCTGACTTATTTTGGTGATGCCGATCAGACCGACTAGCGCCGCAATGGCTGCAACCAGTACAAAACCAGCAACAAGTTTTATCCCGACGTTGAGATCTTTAATCCATGTCATTGCTCTATCCCCTTATGTTTGGCGAGTAAAAAAATGTTAAAAAAGTTGAAAGTGTAAAATTAATTTACAGTTCTTGTACCAGATCCTGATGATTTCACAATAGGGTGATTACCCTAGTTTTCATCATTTACCTGGTATCTGCTGGGCTTATGGCAGTCCTGGCTGAAGCGCTTAATGGTGTCATCCAGCTGCGTTGAAACAGCTGTAAGGCGTGCCAGATCTTCCGGCCTGATGGCTTGCAGCTCTGCATAACTTAGTGGATACCCTGCTGCAACAGCAGCCTCTGTAATGGATATGGTTGCCTGCTGCAAGAACTGATCGTCCGTTAACAGGCGCCCTAAAAAACGTTCTACTCCCTCCTGCGACATGGAGGCCTCCTTTCTGTTTCCAATAGTCACACCTGTACGTGTCTGCAGAAGAATTAGCAGTTCGCGTGCCATGTGGTTATGATGCGTTATTACAGATAGTTAGCGTGTGTGGGGAGGCCGAAGGTGTCCCCTGGGGGAACAGTGTGTAACCGAAAGGCACAACGGGGTGGGATCAGTCGCGGTAGAAGTTCTTACGGGCGATTCCCAGCAGTTTGGCTGCCTGGGATTTATTGCCGTGGCAGCGTTCAAGGGTGATATCCAGGATCTGGCTGGTCAGTTGTGCCAAGGAGAGTTCTGTGGCTGGCAGCGTTAGGGTATAGGTGACGCGCTGATCGTCTGAAGCGGCTGTTGGGTGCGTGCCGTTGTTTAATCCGAGGTGTTCCGGCCTGATCAGTTCGCCATCGGTCAGGATGGCGGCCCGCTCAAGGCTGTTGCGCAGCTCCCGCACATTACCCGGCCAGTGGTAGCCTTGCAGGCAGGCCATGCCCTTTTGAGAGATACCCGGCAGCGGTTTGCCCAGGTGTTGGCGTAGTTCAGTCAGGGTATGCTCGCAGAGCAGCGGGATATCCTCTTTACGGTTACGCAAGGGGGGAATGGTGAGAGGAAACACATTGATGCGGTGATAGAGGTCCTCGCGGAAACGACCCGTTACCACCAGTTCGGCCAGATTGCGATTGGTGGCCACAATTACCCGGCATTCCACCGGATAGCTGGTGTTGCCGCCTACCTTTTCATAGACCCGCTCCTGCAGGACCCGCAGCAGTTTGGCCTGCAGTGCCAGCGACAGGTCGCCCACCTCGTCCAACAGCAAGGTGCCGCCACGGGCGCGGCTGAATTTGCCTTCACGGTCTTTATCAGCCCCGGTAAAGGCACCCCGCACATGGCCGAACAACTCGCTTTCCAGCAGTTGCTCCGGGATTGCAGCACAGTTGACTGCCACAAAACCGTTGGGCAGGCCGTTGGCGGCAAAATGGATGGCACGGGCCAACACTTCCTTGCCCACCCCGCTCTCACCGTAGATCGCCACCGTGGTCTGACGTGCCGTTGCCACCTTTGCCGCCAGGGTCAGGGTCTGTTTCATAACCGGGCTGGCAGTGACAATGCTCTGAAAGGTAAAGCGTTCCTGCAACAGTCCCCGGATCTGTGCATTTTCCTGCATCAGGTGCTGATAGGCCAGGGTATGGCGAACCGTAATGGCCAAGGCATCGGCATTGAACGGTTTTTCAAGGTAATCGTGGGCGCCGAGGTGGATGGCCTCAACCGCGCCATCAATACTGCCGTTGGCAGTAAGCACAATAAACGGTATGGACGGGTACTGTTCCCGGACCTGGCGCAGTAAGGCAAGGCCATCCATGCCGGGCATCACCAGGTCAGAGATAATAACGTCGATTGGCTGGCTTGCAAGTACCTGTAAGGCAACACTGCCGTCCGGAGCGGTCAGCGCCTGGAAACCGGCCTGGGCCAGCAGTTCCTCCAGTAGGGCCAGCGAGAGTGGGTCATCATCAACTGCCAGGATTACCGGTTTCCGCATCAGGCGTTGTCCTGCTCTTCATCCGGGCTGCAGCAGATTAACCTGCCTGCCGTCACCACCCCCCTGAGCTTGCCGTGCTGCAGCAGCGCCTGAGCCAGGGCTGCAGCAGAGGGAGCGTGGCCCGGTGTCAGCTCGATCATCTGGAAATCGGCCCGCTTGCCGGCCGCAAGGGTACCGACCTCAGGGGACAGACCTATCCCGGCTGCGCCGCCTTTGGTGGCCAACAGCAGCAGTTCTTCCGGCGAGAGGTGCCCTTTGTAGCAATCCAGGGCAAAGCGGATTTCGTCCCAGAGTGACAAAGAATCGTTGCTGGCCAGCGAATCGGTCCCCAGGCAGAGCGCTAGCCCCAGCTTTTTGAAGAGATGGACCGGTGCCGTGCCGACAGCCAGACGCTCGTTGCTGCGGGGGCAGAGGCAGATCGTGACCCCGCGCTCCTGCAGCAGGGTTGCATCGGCCGGTGTCAGCTGAACGCCATGCACGGCCAGGGTCTGTGGGGTCAGCAGCCCTCCGGCATCAAAGAAACGGGCCGGGGTGGTACGGCGGGGCGGTGTCAGGTACGCTTGCCAGCCCACCAGGGGATACAGTTCTTCTGCCAGTGGGCCGCTTGAATCAAACAACAGGTCCAGCTCTGCCCTGGACTCTGCCAGGTGCAGAGACAAGGGCAGCGATGAACCGGCAGCTGCGGCAATGGCGGGCAGCAGGCGGTCATGCAAGGTATAGGGGGCGTGGGGCGAGAGACCGCCACTGCGGGGGGCGGCAATACCATGGGCAGCCACAACGCTTT
>Ga0302238_1001613_pt1 | contig 17840 bp, 11 predicted proteins | sample AAG_UR_Asn_MG_FD_193527 | JGI IMG/M metagenome (GOLD analysis project Ga0302238, IMG submission 193527) | Enriched activated sludge microbial communities from anaerobic digester in WTTP, New Holstein, Wisconsin, United States - AAG_UR_Asn | ecosystem: Engineered > Bioreactor > Anaerobic >...
CGCCAAAGAGGTCGATTTGATTATCCTGAAAATCTCCAAAGTTCAGCCCTGCTACACCTTTGAGAACTGCCATTAAACGGCTATTTTTTTCTTTGACGGAATTACCAAGTCTGTTACTGGTGGTATCAAAATCAGCAAAGAGCCCTTTGATGTCGTGTTCTGAGGGATAACCATTAGCAGAGCTTTCTATCGCTGAAAAGATAGCAGCCAAATCTGTATTTAAATTTTCATTGTCGTTGGCATTTTTAGCAAGATTAACAAAAAGTTGGCTTGGATAGATAAAATACCCTTTCGTTTTGATGGCATCATCTTTGATTTCGGGAGTAATAACACTATCAGGCAGTGAAGCATAATTTACATTATCATCGCCAGCTTCAATGTAGGTTGAAAAATTTTCGCTGATAAAGCGGTAAAAAAGTGCTCCTAAAACATATTGCTTAAAATCCCATCCGTCTACTGCACCACGAACATCATTGGCAATTTTCCATATTTGACTTTGTAATTCGGCTCTCTGCGCAGCACTTGTCATAATTTAATTCCTTATTTAATTATCTCTTGTAAACCCTATCTTCTCAACCTCATTGGCTGATTTAAAATCTGTAAAAACCTCTTGAAGCTCTGTAATAGACTCTTCTAAAATGATGATGGAATCTGCTACAGCATTTAGTCTATCTTTTGTCCAGGATTTTGTTTTTGTAATCTCTTGCGTCAATTCTTGTTTGAGTTCTTGTTTTAATGCGTGCATTTGAAGGGAGAGGTCTTTATGCTCCATGGCGTATTGACGCAATTTGGTAAATGTGCGCATAATGGCTATCGTTGTTTCAATCGCTTTTGGACTATTTAAAATAGCAGATAACATGTAAATGCCCTGCTCTGTGAACACATAGGGTAAGTATCTTCTACCGCCTCGTTGGGTGTTTTCGTTTGAGGTCACAGATTGTGACCTCAAACTATCAAACTCATCTTGAGTCAGTTGAAAACGAAAATCGAGAGGGAATCTTTCGATATTTCTTTTGACGGCTTGGTTAAAAACTTTCGTTTCGACTTCATAGATTGCTGCTATTTCGCTATCTAACATGACTTCGATACCGCGTATTGTGTAAATATTTTTCTGAATTTGTTTAGGGAGGACAATTGAATTATTCATAATGCTTCTTTTAAATATTATTAGACTATACCCTAAGATTTTATCGCATTTAGGCTTAACCCTTGCGAACTATTTCTTGGATTTTTTAAATTTATTGAGTCTCTCTTCATCATTAACTTCTTTTTTTATAACCATTTTTTTTCTTTTTTAGCCACTGTTTCAAAAGTTTTACCATTCAAATAATTCAATGTCTCTTTTCTAGGCAATGGATCTGCCGTGTTCATTGTAACAACACATTTAATACATCCATTAATACATTCTTCATGGTGTTCTTCACTAATGTAAAGTCTCATCTTAGTTTTTTCTATCCAATCATTCCAACGGTATTTACAAAGATCATATACATACCCTACCCCACCTGATTGATTGTCATAAATTAAGATGTTAAACTTTCCTTCTGATTCTATGACCAAGGAACTGAGCTCTCTTTCATCAATTCCCAGCTCCTCACATCCGCTTAGTTGAAGGGCATTGGCCAGTGTTTGTGCAATTGTTATATCTTCTATTACTCTTTTAGGCATAATAACTATAGCATCCGTGATCATTTTTGCCATCATCATATGGTTTCTCCACACCGTAGGAGAAGAAGATAGACACATGCCTGCACCCGTTTCATTATAAATTGCGGCATGTTTTTTAAAAGCTGCCGGTAATCGCTCATAACTGCCACTATTTTCTTTATCATTTTCTGATTCTGCATATCCACATTTGGTGCATACGGCAAATCCTAACCCTTTGCTACCCTTATTCATCCCATAAAGCAGTGCTTTTTCTTTATAGACAACCTGAAAATCATCATAATCTAGAACCATATCATTATCTGAGCTTGCATGAATAGCACTGTGGATTTCCAGTTTTCCAATTTTTACAGGGCTTTGTATGCGATAGGATAGCTTATCGGATGCAGCTGTGATATAACCATGCTCTGGTATTATAAATGCGGCTCCTGGGGAGACAATCCCTTTACATCCTGATTGATTACACTCATGTACTTTAATATACGGGGATGTAAAAAAATGTCCCTTATCACAAACATAGGCAAATCCTTTTTCTCCAAACGCTTCATCAAGATTCTCACCTGTAAAATGTTTTGATAAACCTTTTGATTCTACCAATCTTCCACCTGCTAATATTTTTGACCCTGGAACATACTCAGCTAAAGCCATAAAACTTCCTCGTGAGAGTTCAAACATATTTTTATCACTGATGACCTGAAGAGACTTAACATCAATGGGGAATCCGTATTTTGGAAGCAATTGGGCGTTAGAAAAAATATCGATAAGGCTTTCTGAATGCTTTTGTTTTATACTAAATCTAACTGCATTCTTATGCCCTGCCGTTTGTGCAAATTCCCAATCGTGAAAGTATTGTTTTAAGTTATTCAAATACTCAGTGGAAACCGCACCTATTTGCTGAGAGAAATGCTTAATTAAGGTCTCATAATTGATTTTCTTTTCCACGTATTTAAAAATTTCATCAAATACCACCCTATCATTTTTAGTCACGATGTAGTTTTCTAAGAAAGCAATAAATCTATTGGAAATAGAGTTGTCTTCTATTTCTAGATTAAAGCGTTGATGAATATTTTCAACTCTTGGAGGCCATTTATAAACACCGACAAAATATCCCATTTGTTTAAATGAGTCAAAGAGAAGTTGTTCTTTGCTATTTAAGTTATCCTCATAGAATTTAGAAAGCATTAGCGAATTAAAATGCCGTGTTGCCACTTTTTCTTTTTCAAGGGATATGGTTAATTTTTTCAATGGTTTTTGTAGGTAATAGGTAAAATCTCTAAAAACATTTTGATCAAAATGCCTATTACGCGTATAGGTAAGAATAATGGAAGACCCATCGGTTCTTCTTCCTGCGCGTCCTGAACGTTGAATATAATTTGCTTTATTAGGTGGGACATTAGCCATTAAAACCCCACTTAAGCCTCCAATATCAATTCCAACTTCTAATGTGGTGGTTGCTGATAGAATATTGCGTTTACCCAAAATAAATAGATCTTGTAAGCGTCTATTCTCTTTTGAAGAGAGTTGCGCAGAATGCTCTTCCGCCCATAGGCCGTAACTCAACTCTTCAGACTCTTCTAAATACATTTTTCGGTAACGCATAAAATAACTGTGTTTATCTAAATCTTCTTGTAAAACATGGCTTACGTGTACCACGGAATGCTTATCTAAAACAACACCATTAAGACTATTTGCCCATAAAGAGTGTGTCACGCTATTTAAATACAACTCTTTTGGGATAGTGAGCATAAACTCATAAAATACAAGCCTAAAGGCTTCAACAACCCTTCCATCGTCTGCTTGAATTTTATCCCATGTGATCCATTTGATATCTTCTCTTTTTGCCGCTTGCAAAAATGTATGATAGATGGCTTCTAAAAATGCATGAACTTTTTCGTCGGTATCTTCACAATGAAAACTACGAAGTAGCTTTTGAACAAATTTGTAAATACTACTGCGAGCTGTTACTTTTAAACTAAATAGATTTTTATTCTTTGCATTATACGCAATGTATTGTCCTAGACCTTGCATATCCAGTTCATAGTCTTTCACCGCCTGGCTTGAATGCTCCGCCGTTGTGGCACGCTGTTGTCTGAAAATGTAAATAAACATCGCCAATAGTTCATTTTTTGCTGCACTAATCGCACCGATACACTCATTAAAATTTAATTCAAAGTGTGTGCTCAAATCAATGCTCTTTACGTTAGGAAACGTATAACTAATAAGACCTATGCTTTCTAGGTTAATATCATAAGCATTAGGAGAGATAAGCGCATTGACCACTCTTGTGTAGAGTGATTCGATCATCGCTTCTGCATTTTTTTGATACGAAAGCTGATCCCTTTCCTCAGGGGTTTGCTCCTTCATGCGTTCACGATTAAAAAACTCACCTAATAATGGATTTGTTTGCATATCGGTAATCAGTTGAGCAACAGAAAGACCTTCAATCATTTTAGACAACTCTACTTTAGCATCATTGATTTGTTCTGTTAGTTTTTGGCGTATGGTAGGATTGTCGGTTGATTTCAATTTCACTTCATTATCATCAATCAGTGTCTCATAGTATAATTTTAAATCGGCATCAAAGGCATTATTAGCGTTTTTACAAAGTGACTGCATGATGACTTTTCGAAACAACTGTGTTTCATGCTGCGTTGTGAGTACCGGTCCCAAACGAGCAGCTTGACTTCTACTGTCTGAAAAACTTAGGAGTCTCCTACCTCGCGCGGGTAAGAATATATTGCTTTGAGCATCTATTTCTGGCATAGTGACCAGCATTGTCTCTGCAACCAAAGGAATAAGAAATTGGTCACTTACTGCTAAATTATAAAACCCTTCCTCTTGGCATTTAGGACAAATCGAATGTTCATAGAATTTGTTATGGTAATCATGTTCTGAACATTTTTTACCCTCTTTATCAATATAGAGGGGTACCTGTGATTCTGTGAAACTTAAAATCTTTCCATCTGCTTTTTTATAATCCGTGTGGTAGAACCGTTCCAATCGTAATGTATCTTTGTCGTCTAAAGAGCCATAGAAAAAGAGTTCATGGCACCCTTCACATTTAATCAAATTCAAGGTGGGACTTTTACACGTTGTACAGTTGTAATAGATACCGTGATGAAGTTTACCCAAATGCGTTATTTTGGAATCGGGACATTCTGGATTAGAGCACACAGAAAAGCCTTGGGATGATCGAACTTGCAAATGCAATTTATGGGGCAAGAGTGGCAGTTCGTTATCATTGACTCTGGCTTTTGCACCTATAGTAAAAATATTGAGCAGGGTTTGCTCGCTCATGTTCGGTGCAACAAGATGCTTTAATTCGTGCAACCCTATCGTATATTTTTCAGATAAGATTTTTAAGACTTTTGAAAAAACGTTAAAGCCTTTAAATTCTAAGAATAGGTCTTCATTTTTTTTAGTCATTAATGATGTGATGTCCTCAAACGATTCTATCTCATTTGTTACATCAATCGTAGGGTCAATTTCTTTAAATTCTTTTTCGCCGATAACGCTTAGAATAGTCTCTTTATTAAAGAATTTGCTAAAAAACGCATTTCTTTCTTCCTCATTCCCCGAGAGGGTTGCGGTCGTTGCCATATATAGAATTTCATTGTTACTCTTTTGAGATTTAGCAACAACTCTTTTAAGCAATAAAGAGACTTCAGCAGCGAGTGTCCCCGTATACAAGTGCGCTTCATCAATGATGATGGTTCTTAGTGCATTTCCAATTAAACCATAATCATTTGGACGAGAGAGTATATACTCAAGCATCGAATAGTTTGTGATCATTATATCTGGAGGACTAATTCTTGCCTCCCTTCTGGTTTTTATAAAGCACGCATCTGAAAATTCAGCTGAAGCAAAACGCTCTGTTTCTGGTGTTTCGCTGTTGTAAAAAAACATTTTTATCTCGGATTGACCTTTGAGGTATGCGTACAAACGTTTATTTTGATCGGCCACCAATGCATTCATGGGGTACAAAATAATCGCTCTCACCCCTTTTTCATTTTCTTGTCGAGGATTTTCTATTAAATCTTTTAAAAGTGGAAGAAGAAATGATTCTGTCTTACCAGCACCTGTTGGGGCTGTGACGATAATCCCAGGCTTATCAAGGTTAGACATCTCATGTGTAATCTTTAGTGTCTGAAATTGGTGTTTAAATGGAAAATAGTTAGGATTAAACACATTATTACGCTCAAGTAATTTAATAAATTTCTTACTGACAAAATCGATATTTCGTAGGATAATGTCATGTTTTTTTGCTGAAAATGCCCCTTCAACTAAAATCTTAGATACCAATCCCTCTTGAGAACAGAGCAATTCTTGAATTTGTGCTTGTATCTGCGCATTGGGAACTTGTATTTCGCCTAATATACTCTCCTCAAGCCTTTTTTTAAGGCTAGTAGAAAGCTTGATAGCATCTAAATATTTACTCATCCTATGCTCCGAAGTGCGTTGACCAAATAGTAATTGCTACTGATATGATGCATCGCTATTTTTAAATTGTGTTTATCGATTCCACCTATTCTCTGCGTTGAATGAAGATCATGGATTATTTTTTCAACAAAAGATTCGTCCAATTCTTCTTCTAGCGAAGAATCCTCTAAAAGACCAATAAAATACTCTGTAAATTTTTTTGAAGCGGCTGCCTCCAGAAGCTTAAACAATAAAATAGGTGTTTGAAGCAGTAAATCCGTCTTTTGGTGAGTTAAACAATGTTTGAGTATTCCTTCTGCACTCTCTTTTGAAAAATGCAACTCAAAACATATGTGTTCATATAGCGCTGCCAAGGAAGGAAAATGTATTTTATAAGAATTACTCTTGATCACAAGAGTCTCTGTAAAACAGCCTTTAAAAAACTCTTCCGAATTTGCCATGATGGCCAGTTTAAGAATCTCCATAGACCTATCTTTTAGTAAAAAAGGATACTGTGTGGCCAGTAATATTTTTATTTTTCCCAAATCGTTACATTCTTTTATCAGATCAAAAGAACGCATGTCCCAAAATGCATCTATCACTTCATCTTTAAATACTAAAAGACCGCACATAATACTTCCACCATGTGTGTATGTATTGTTAATGAATGAATGTTTGATTGATGAAAAACTATGTTCACTTTGTTTTAAATTTTCATCAAATAGGACTATTTTTGCACTATCGGGCATTTGTTTTTTTGGAGTAAAGAATATTTTATTGTCGTCTTTCGTATCCAACTGGGCATACGCATTCGTGCGCATATAACAAAATATCTTTTGCATATGGGCATTAAAAAGATGGTCTGCATAAAACAGCTCTTCTCCAAATCCATTAAGTTCACCAAGTGAGAAAAAGCGATTTACCTGGACTGTTTGATAAAAGTTCGATTTGCTTTTTAAATAGAGTGGCTCATTGTGATGAAGATGACAAATATTAAATTGTTTATTGTGTACCTCTTTTTGAGTCACCATAGAATCATTTGGAAGTAATTGTACTTTTCCTTGTTGGTCTTTAACAAATACCCTTATTTGTGGATATTTTTCAACAAAAATACAATTGAGAGTTTTTTTAAATGTTTTGCCTTGATACTTTATAAAAAGTGTGTGCTTGGGCTCAATGAACATATCACTTGTTAGTGTTGCGGTTATATGATCTGCTTTTAATGCCTCTTGATCTGCATACCCCCCAGTATAATTCCACTTCACAACAGTTGCATCCTGCGGTAAAGCACCCAACTCAATATCGTCTTGCCTTTCATCATAAGATAATATTTTTGTGCAAATGATTTGATTTTGATTGAGCTCAAAGGTATTACTTGCTGCATAGACAACCAATTTATCAATCCAATCTGGTTTTTCAACGGTTTCGGTAAAGTTCAGATTAAAAAGAGATTCTCCGTTGAAGCTGACCTTACAATCATCGCTACTTTTGATATCAGGGATAAGTGTCGCATACCCCTCAAAAAATTCTCTTTGCTCGTCTATTGCGTGATTACAATCAAGATCGGAGTCTATGAGCATGTAGTACTTTTTATGAGTGTTGAGCTTTTTGAATATATTGAGATAAATGTTTCCATCTTCATCGAAAATCATGATTTGTTCACTAAAGTCAAACAATACTATTTCTGTGGAATAAACCACATCTTTATCTTCATTTTTAAGTTCTAACAACACTTTATTAACATCTGGATTCTTAAGAATGATTTCTCTCTCCAAAACCAATGCTTTATTGCTATCAGCTATGACACACCCTTTGTATGCATCATCCATGTAGATGTCATATTTGAAACCTCCCAAGTTGAGGCAATACAAGTCTCGTGCATTAATGTAAAATTGTAAATAACCCTCTTGATAGAAAACTTTGTCTAAATAAAAAACCGGGAGATCATTGCTATCACTAAGAGAGATGTGCTTTAGTTTCTGCTTTGCACTTTTTAGCAAATCATCAATGTTCATATGAGCAAACCATGGGTTTAACAATAAAAGCTGCTTTGCCTGATAAAAATCAACCACATGGTCTCTAAACCGCTTAATAGCTCTCCATCCATTACTAAATTCTGAAGAGAAATTAGTGCTTTCTTGATCATACAGCTCTGAAAGAACTATTGGCATTGAATAATTTGAAAGCCATAGTTTTAAATGTTTGAACCCACTATCTACTAGGCCGATTTGCAAAAATATAGTATTTCTAATGTACTGGTGACCATCCTTATTGCTATAATCATTTCTTAGTTTAAAAAAATTCACTGCATATTCTATAGCTTCTGTAAGATGATGATTCGGGTAGTTATGCTGTGACATAAAAAAATGATCACGAAAAAAAGTTGTCACTTTAGAAAATTTTTCGAGTTCATGATATATTGCACTCCAAATCGATGAATAGCCCCCTCTTTCTTTTAGTGCATAAACCACAAATACTAAAAAAATTAACCCTAGAAATGCTTTTTCATCCCGTGTTAACTTGTAAGGAACTGTTCTAAAGCCAAACAACAGCGTTTCAATCTCCTCTTTTGCATTCAGCGGAAGATTAATTTCTATAATGGATAGTAAACCTTTAGAGGCCTTAAGTGCTTTTAGCAGTTGTATTACGCTTGTATGGCTTTTATATTTTTGTAAAAACGGAGCATAGTCAAATTTAACAGAATGCATATCATGTTGTTTTTGGTAAGACTGATTTTTGGATATTTCTAAGATAGGTACATTTTGAATGGTATCACTGGTTCCTCTTAGCCAATTAGCCCATCCAGACCACCCCTCTTTTTTATAAACATAATGGGGAGAACGTGGAATATCTAATGGTCGTGGAGGTAAATTGGTATAATGCCCATTAATGTAATGTTGCCACTCTTCATTCTCTTTCAATCCAAGCGTATGTACAAACTCTCGTGCTTCTTCAAACGCTAACCAAGTATCCCCTGGGTCATCATTTTTACCTCTCTTTTTTCTATAGGTTCCAAGCCAATCTCCAATATCTTTCCAACCTATGTTTTCATAAATACTAGATGGATTGGCTGGAATATCACTTGGCTTAGGCTCATACCCCTGTAATTCTCCTTTACAGTATTGGCGCCATTGAATCTGCCCATCTAAGCCAAGATTTCTAACATATTCGCGAGCGTCTTCAAAACTTCTCCACGCTGTTCCAAGCCAGTCTTTCATATTAATCCAATTTTCTGCATAGACTACCTGCGGATTCCAAGGGATAGTGTCCGGCTTGATCAAATCTTTTAAATCACCTTTGTAATATTGCTGCCATTGTTGAGCAGTTTTTAACCCAAGATTTCTTATGTATTCACGGGCTTCTTCAAATGGCAAATATTCTATTTCTATTTTTGTCCCAATCCAATCACTCCAACCTTCCCAGCCTACATTGTGATAAATAACATCTGGGTGGGGAGGAATAAAATCAGGTCTTTTTGTAAGTGTTGGATGTTCCCCTTTTGACCAGAGTTTCCATTCTTTGCTATTTTTTAATTGCTGATTCCTAACGTACTCTCTTGCTTCTTCAAAAGGAAGATAGTCTCTTTTCATAAAATCTCCATTGCTTTACAGTTTCAATGTCTTGCAGTTATAAATGAACTTAATTGTAACGAATTATTTCACTATTTCTTTCTCAAATTATCAGCACTTATCATCTCTCATACCATCCCTGCCTTATTAAAATCTCTTCATCAGTGTCATGGTACTTACCTCTCCCATCAAAATCAACCGTACTTTCTTTTGCTTTTTTACCGTTATTTTTATAAGGATACAACTTTGAGTACAACATTTTTTCATTGAGTAACAGTGTAAACATACACTCTGATGAATTTTTGCTTTTGGATTTCCAATACTCTTTGATTTTGTTTACATCAATGGTATTTTCCAAGCGTTCAAGAACTGGTACCCAATGCATCCATCGTGACCTTTTATAGTCCCCTGCTCTTTCAAAATACGAAAAGAACTTTTGAAAATCTTCAAGACTTTCCTCGGATAAAGGCATGCTTTCATCAATGGATAAAAAGGCTTCTTCAATCTCTTGTGGGGGAAGTTCGCTTAACGCTTCAAGCACATGGATGGAACCACACATCATACAATGTCCACAGTGTTTAAAACAACACATTCTTTTTCGAATATTCGTGCCAAGGTCAATTAATAGAGTGCATTTATTCATGTGTATTTTCTAGCAAGCATGATGAATATTGTTTCTGAGGTCACTCTGGTTTTTTCTTGATTACTGCTATTTTGTATCATGATCTTCTCCAAAACACACTGAATATGAAATTGTAACAAACCCTATGGACAATATAGCGTCCATCTACTCTTAAACCCTACTTCCCTCTTTCAAAACACCCTATCCTTGATATAACCCAACGCGTTTTAAAAATGCTTCCCTCGTATATTCCTTAGCCCCTAATGCCAGTTTATAATCATATCCAGGACCCAGATCAGAGAGGTCTATATTTAATCTTTTACTAAGATATTGGGTCAATAGTACCCTTTGTAATGTGCCTAGATTTTGATGCTCTTTGTCCTTTTTACTAAACTTTGAAATACCCACATAGTAGTTATTTACAATATATCCTAATTCACCTGCTACCATTTCCCCTGTCTCTTTATCCATAAGGGCTGCAGTGATAAACTGAAAGCCTTTTGGAGAAATGATGCGCAAGACACGAAGCAACCCAATGAAATATTTATCAAAAAAGCAATCTTGATAGCTGGATTGTATATGAGCAACAATGGCATCAAAATATTTGTTCATAACCAATTTGTAGCGTTTCTTAGCCATTAAAGCATGTACTTTTTTTGAGATATGAAGATCTGCATGTTCCAGCAAGATGGTTTCTTTCAGAAGCATCGGCATCAACCGTTTTGCTCCTTTTTCACTGGGAAAGGGAAATATCGTAAATCCTTTTTGTGCAGCTTCAATAAACAGCTCAATTGAATTGCTGTCACCCAAATAATATTCATACTCATAGGTTTCATAAGTACGCTTTAGCCACTGTGGGTCTTGAAGCTTCTCCACCGTGAGGAAACGTTTTTCTTTGAATGCTTCGCCTTGTGTCATTGTTGTAAAAACCTCATGGATATTTGAGATGGGACCAATCGCATATACAACCCTCCTATTAAAACCATTCATGCATTATAAAACATAGGGTGGACAGCTTGTGTCCAGTCATAATTTGGATGTGGAATTTTTGACTATTTTCTTTGCAATATCCGTTAAAAAGTGGCTCTCATGTGGGATAACCCCTACCCTACCAATATCGAGTTTATCTGCATCCAAACAGATTTGAACCACCAAATCTTGATACAAAGGATGGCTTTTATCGGCTTTGGTATGATTGGCACACGCAAACATTAAACGCTCTGTATCTTCATTACTTAATAGTATCAAACCCTGATTTTGATAGGCTTCAATAGACCTTGCAGCTCTTATACCATGTTCAATGTCTTCATATTCATTTTCTCGCTTAGAATCATGCATAAGAGAAAAGAGCAAAAAAACCTCAGATTCAACATTGTATGATTTTGCTAAAAATTGTGTGTAGTGATACACTTGGATCCAATGCTTAACCCCATGGATTCCATCAAGAGAGAGTGCAAACTCATTTGATACTTTTTCAAAGAGAGAGTGGCTTTGAAAAGGGTTATTATTGATAAATGTCGAGTTATTTAAAGAAGCCTTTTTATAAAATCGATCCATAATCCAATCTATCACCTTCTTATACATCATTGCAGAAGCTTTTTAACATGGAGTGAGATATGAAGGTCTTTATGCTCCAAAAGTGCATAGTGGGTTTGTAATTGGGGCAAGATGATGGGTACTTCTTCATTGATATAGCCTATGGTGATAAAACCCGCTTTGGCTAAAACAATAAAAAATTTACAGGAGAAATTATCACTCCAATAGTAATCATGGTCTAGATCAGGATAGATGACGGTATGTAAATTTTCTTTGTTGCAGACATGTTCAATATAAAGGTATTCAATCATCGGCGTTTATATCGTTTGGAGCTTGTGCCAATTTTAGGTCTGTAATTATAAGTGATATCATCATTACACTCTTTGGTATGGGATTTTCCCATACGATACAAGATAAATACAAACACCCCACATGCTATTGCCATTAAAATATAATTCATTGTGCATCTCTCCAATCATACAATGCAATAACGCTCATTTCTTTTAAAACAGTGTTGCATTTTTTCAAATGTACTCCTGCCCAAAATATAGGGTTATCGCATCATCAAATAGGCAAGCATAAAGGCAGGAATGTAATAGTACTTCTCTTCAAACCACTTCACCATTTTTTCAATAACGCCCATGATAAACTCCTTTGATTGATACAAGAAGTTTACAGAAGTGAATGGACAATATAGTGTCCATTGTGTATCAGAAAGTATTTACTATTGAGGCAACATTGTGATTTCAAAATTACTTTAAAGATATTCATAGACAATCGTACTTTTCAAAAATAAATACGATAAAAATCTTGAAACTCTAGCCTCATTATAATGGAACAAAGGTGAGGGAATTAGTCTCTTCTTCTAATATTTACTTTGTACTTATGCTTACTTACTGAAATACGTCTTGTTGTTTAATTCGAAATTTAATTCTATTTCTTCCTGATTGTTTGGCGTTGTATAACATCTGATCAGCTTGTTCAAGGCATTCGTCAATAAAAGCATTGGTCTCTTTTTTTGCTATTCCCATACTAACTGTATATTTTATCATTTGATTATTGACCTGTATCTGTAAATTTTCGATATCACGTCTAATGGATTCAAGTATCTCGACAACCGATTCATATGATTTGTTAAATAATACCAAGGAAAACTCTTCTCCTCCCAATCGACCAAAAATAGATTCATCATCTAAATGTTGCATGACAGTTTTCGTAAATTCCACTAGAGCAACATCTCCAAAAGCATGGCCAAAGGTATCATTAAGTGTTTTAAATTTATCCAAATCCAGCATGACACAGAAAATATCTTCATGCTTATCCCAAATGTCTTCGACAAGACTAAAGAACTCTCTTCGATTATTAACCCCAGTCAATGAATCTTTTTTGGCAAGATATTTCAGTTTATCGTTTGCTTCTTGAAGATTTTGTGTTTGGCGCTGTAATGCATTGTTTTTTTCATTGAGCTGTTTCATAATAGGTTTGATTGCAAAAAAGGCAAATATAAAACCAATCGTAGACACAAAAGAACCAACAATTAACCAATACCAAAAAATTTGGAGGGCATCTTGCTCAATAGTATCTACTGAGATATCAAGACCAATAATATACGCAACCCCTTTTGGTGATACCCGTGGCAACATGTAAGAAAACTGATGCCCCCATTTATCATGTGCTTGCCCAAATTGCGGTGTTCTAGTTAAAGCAACCTTCTCAAGATACTCACTGGTATTTTCATATTCTTGGCCAAGTTTTGTAAGTAAATCTGGATTTTTTAAGTCTTCATCCGTAGCGCTACCTGAAGAAAAATAAAATTTTGGAGGAAGGGTATACGTAAATGTATAGATATAACGAACATGAATCTCTTTGGCAAGGTTTGATTGTTTTTGTACCAGTGCTTGATACTCTTCTTCCGTAGGCTTATTGTCTGAAATAAATCTGTCGTGCCACTCATCATGATACGGTATTAAAAGTGTTGCAGCTGTTTGCAATTTGGCTTTTGCTTGATTACTGTATGCTTCCACGGCCAATTGATAAGATCTATATGCAAAAAAAGAGACTAAGCCAATGGTTAGGCCAAGAAGAATAATAGCAAGCTGCACAGTAGATGAGACTTTTGTATTTAAGTAATCATTCATAAAAAACCTTGTAAAAAATAAATTGAATTGTCAGTAGATTGATTTCTTGAATTGTCTCACATTATATAACAGCTAATTTGTCAAACAACTTCATAAATTTTCTTAAACGATTCCTTTTTGCAAAGTAACCTCATTTTGATTTTAAAGTGTGGGATATCAAAACATTATTCTGTATTTAGCATCCCACATAACCAAAATGAACCATTAATACTTTCACCCTTTTGAGGAATAAATCCCTCTTTTAACTGATGTTCAGCGACTAAAACAGGCAGGCTGAAATTTGCACCTCCTTGCAACAAGACAATCTTCATCTTATAAGCCTTACCAAAAGGGGTATTGAAACTTTCGCATTCTTGTATCGGTGACATCACTTTATAATCATCAATATCTCCCTCATCATCACCGATGCACACAACCGTATTTTTATCAATATAAACCTCTAGATCAACATTGGGAAGTTTAGTATCTACATATTGGTTTTTACCACAACGGTACATAAACCCATTCAATAAAAAAGGATAGGTTTTGCCTATGACATAGCGCGATTTATGGCGATGGTACATTGTATCAAAAAATACTAACTGAAAATCAGGATATTCAGCAAGTTTACATCGTATTCTTGCTTCAACAAAATTTCCCTCTTCAATAATCTCGACAATAATCACTTCATGGGTTATTGCAAAGTTCAAAACAGGATAAGCGGTCCAAAGTTGGCGGTTTACTATTTGTGTGAGATACAAATACGGTACACTCTTATCGACAGTGTATAAAAGCGTATAAATTTTATTGTCTTGGTCTTGTTCGGTAGCAATGTTATAGCCATATTCTTGTGTTTCTTCAATCACTTGGCTGTTTTGTAGAATATCATTAAAATGTGTTTCAAAAAAAATTTCAACGTTTGGAACGATACATTCCCAGTGTGATCCATGCGTCATGCCTTTCCTTTCTTTTATAATTTTATCAAAAATAACGAACTTATATTTGCTAATTTTTTTGTGATACGTACTGTAAATTTTATTTGGATTACCCTATTCTCTTTACTGTTGTTTGAGTGTAATCATGCCATAGAACCTAGACAACATACTGTCCATTTTAAATAGTGACCCCCTCTAAAACCACATTTTAAAATTTGTGCCATTGAATTTTCTTGATATTTAACAAGACTTAAACCATGCTAGATGAGCTTTATTAAGATTTCTATGACAATCCTCCCTAATTTTACTCTTTGCATGGGTTACTAATTGCTGTAACGCCTTTTAAAACTGCTCCAGACGACTATTTTTATCTCTTACTTACCGTATCATGGCAACCCGTTTTTGAATATAAAGGGGTAGTTTATTTACCCTGCCCTCTCTTTTGCATACCCAATCATATCCACCCCATACTTATCCCTAATTTTCATCAATCCTTGGGTCAGCTTAGCCTGTTTGGTGTCTTTTTCAATCTCAAGAATAGAAAAGCTTTTACGTTGATGCATTCCTGTGCAATTACTAGCAGAAAGTCCAATGTAGTGAATTTTATAATGCGGATGGGTGTCAAGTTCATCAAAGAGGCTTTGGGAGAGTTCCATAAAGAAAGCTTCATTGAACAATCTATCATGGGTGATGGATTTAGATGATTTGGTGCCGTATTGGTAACGTAGCTTCATATAAAAGGTGGTGGGGTTGAGTTTTAGTTTACTAATAGTGTAGCTAAGATAGCGTGAGAGGATAAGTACTCTGCGTTTAAGCTCTTCTCTGTTTTCAATAGCAGCAAAATTTCGACTGATCCCAATGCCTTTACGTTCTCGTGAAGGGTGTACGGGTTCATTATCCTCTCCTAAGATTTTTAGATAAAGCTCTTTGCCCATTTTTCCATACGCATGAAAAACGCTTTTTAAACGTTTGGCATCGCCTAGTGTATCTGCTCCATAGCTTTTTAGTCGCCGCTCTATCGCTCTTCCAATACCTGGAAAATCCTCTAGTTTTATAGGGTCTGTAAAGCTGCTCACTGCATGAGGTTCAATCACTTTGGTGCCATAGGGTTTAATGGTATCGGTAGCAAGCTTGGCAATCCATTTGCTTTTACTCGCCGCTATGGAGATAGGCAGATCAAAACGTTCTAAAATCTCGTGTTGTAAGGCTTGGATAAAAGAGAGGGTATTTTCCTCTTCAATCCATCCTCCCACATCTCCAAAGAACTCATCGATGCTGTATTGCTCTAAAAGAGGGATTTTGGTTTCAAGGTAGGCTTTGAGTTTAAAGCTGAGCATTTGGTAGAAAAGATGATCACTTGGAAGTACGATAAGACCAGGGCACATGACAAGGGCATCTTTTAAAGAGGTACCTGTTTTGATTTTATAGTGTTTGGCTTCATAGCTTTTGGCGATAACGATGCCATGGATGGAGCCTTGTTCATCAATAAACTCTTTTTTCCATTCATTAACGATGGTGCGAGGATTAAAGGTGTGGGTAAAGGCAAGAAGAGAGTTAAACGCCCCACTCTCTTCTATCAGTACTGCCTCTTTTTTCTCTTTGGAAAAGATGCGTTTATCACTTCCTTTGGCAATGACCACAGGACGTCCTTTTAAAAAAGGATAACGTGTCCGCTCCGCCGACACAAAATAACAGTCTAAATCCATATGCAATTTCATGCCAATCTTCTTACATGTAAAGTTTTTTATTTCACAGTGTAATATTTCAAAGCATGCGGGTTAAAATAAGGGATAATATGTCAACTTTTTACCAAAGGGTTGAATGATTCATGCAGATAGACCGTGTATTAGAAAATCTCAAAGATGTTTTAAGTGTAGAACTAGGAGAAAAAAAGGTCTTTGATAAAGATGTCGCAAAAGCACTTGGCATCTCCAAAGAGAGCTTATCGCACCTGAAGCGTCGCAATGCCATCCCTTATGAAGCCATTGTCTACTTTTGTGCCAAGAGGGCTATTTCAATTAATTGGATTTTATTTGAGCAGTTGCCCTCAATGTTAGAAGAAAAGACAGAGCGGTTTGCCCGCATTAAATATTTCAAAGAGCTTCACACCAGTGCGGGTGGTGGAGCATGGAATGAGGAAGAAGGGTTTGAGTATCTTAATGTCTATTACGAGCATTTAAATAGTTTTTCGCAGATAAAAGAAGAGTACCTTCACGCCATCAATGTCATCGGGGATTCTATGGAACCCACTTTAAGGGATAAAGAGATTGTAGTGTGTGATGTGAGTTCTGGAGAGATTATCAATGGGTATATCTACATTATTAACACCCCCAACAGTGGCTTACTCATCAAACGCTTAAGCTCTGAGGGAGAGTATCTGGATATTTTGAGTGATAATCCGCTCTATCCAACGCAAAGGCTTTCGTTACACCAAGAAGAGATTCAGATTTTAGGCAGGGTCCTTGGTGTGGTTACAGAGGGATAAGATGCAAATACGTCCTATTTGTTTTCGGATAGAGGGCCATGTGGTCTCTAAAAAACCTCCATATTGTAAATTCCTCTTTTTTATCGGAGTGTTTGTAGGAATACTGGTGCTTTATTTCTAAGACAAAACCCTATCAATGAAACAATGGCATTTTCTGTTTTCCAAAGAATGCTTCATTTGAGGTCGCATTTTGCGACTTCAAAATCTCTGCACACACAAATCGGCTAAAAGATCGTATGCACTCCTTCACAAAAGTTCTTTCATCATTGCTTCCATCGGGAAGTTCTTGGATAATCTTTTGTGTTGGAGCAATGGGGTGATCAAGCATATAGCGTTTAATCTCTGCACTGATTTCTAAAATAACTTCATAAGGCTCAATGTTTGGATTAAACCACGCATTGATGGCTTTATCCAATCGTTTGGCTAAGCTTGTATCTTTTTCAAAACGATCTTCCAATAAGGCTAACTCTTTCATGCGTGCCATATGAAAGG
>Ga0302238_1001616_pt1 | contig 17827 bp, 15 predicted proteins | sample AAG_UR_Asn_MG_FD_193527 | JGI IMG/M metagenome (GOLD analysis project Ga0302238, IMG submission 193527) | Enriched activated sludge microbial communities from anaerobic digester in WTTP, New Holstein, Wisconsin, United States - AAG_UR_Asn | ecosystem: Engineered > Bioreactor > Anaerobic >...
ATAGATACGCAAGCTATTGCCATTTTCCTGGTTTTACTTCGCTGGCCTGCGAATTTGCGTCCGCCGCCAGAAACACGCTGGACCCCACAAATTCAGGCCCCGATTCGAGAATCACCGGATAAGGCTAGTTCGGGGGGCTATGGGTGGCCGGTGTCAGATGCTGTTCTGACCATCCAGGATGGAGCGATAGTAGTCCTCGTCACCGTTGTCGAAGGTGTAGAGTTTGAGCGCTACCCCTTCAGCGGGAGACTGGGGCCTGGTGTGGCGTATTACGACCCCCCTGGCCTTGATTCTGCGTGTGAAGCCCCAGAGTTCCACATCAACGACCTCTTCGGCTCTCAGGGGCGTGGAGGTAGTTCCGTTGACCAGGCATAGGCCTCCCCTGGACATGTTCAGCACGGTAAACCGAATGGCCTGTGTGGCAGCGGGCGACTGCACAACGGCCATAACCCCTTCAGCGGCCACCCTCGGGGCGGCCCTCCTTTCGCTCTCATCCACCATGTCACCCCCCTCACCAGAAGTTTCGACCAGCCAAGTCTATACCACGATTGGAGAAAGGCAAAATGTCAGATGCTGACACGTGTCAGAGGTCCGGCGCGTTGATGAATTTGTTGCGGGGGAAAGGGCCTCAGCGCTGGGGTTCGTCCCTTCGTCCGCGGCCGGAATCCTCAATGGATGCAAGCTCTTCGGGATAGGGCTCGAAGAAGTACTGTTCACGGAGGTATTTCACGTCGAAGCGCTCGATGTAAGATCTGGCCACGGTGAGGGGCACGCTGAGGGGCGACTTCTGCTCCCGGTAGCGCTCCAGTTCTGCCAGGAAGGCCTGCTTCTCCTTGGGGCTGAGCCCTTTGAAGTAGCCAAAGGCATGCTGCAGCACGTTGATGTTGGAGGTGTAACGAGGCACCCTGTTGAAGGCCTCGCCCAGCACCTGCTCGTAGCGGTCGAAGACTTGCTCCACGGGCAGGTGGTCGTGATTTGCCGTTATGCTGCCCAGCTTGCGCATATCGACCTGGCTGCAGGCCATGAGTTGCAGTTTCACCCTGGATTGGAAGCCGATGAGGGCGTTCATGGTGGGTCTTTTGGCCTTCAGCTCTCTGAGCTCTGCCCTGATAAACAGATGTGTGAGGAAGTGCTCTCTAAGTCGGAAATTGGTAAGACGACCTTCGTCCTCGATTGCCAGGTGGCCGAATCGTTCAAGGACCATGCCTCCCATGAGGCCCCTGCCCTTTTCGTGGCCGAGGCGGGCGCCGTTCTGGAAGACCGCAACGTCTTTGAAGCCGCAGGTTGCGCAGCGGCTCTTGAGGATGAAGCCATCCACGGGCTCAAGAGAGTCCAAGAAGTTGGTGCATGCTTGAGTGAGCGGTTCAGTGTGGTCGGCCCCGGCTCTGGCCTGGACGAAGCGGCGCTGGTCACCCACCAGTTCCAGTCTGATTGACTCACGTTGCCCAACCAGCCCTGCGGCCTCCTCGGGGCAGAAGGGGATGACGATGGCTCTGCGGTTGAGTTTGGCGATGAACTTTTCTTTGATCTCTTCGCCGTCAAATCTGCAGTTGCCAAGCCCCAGACATTTGCTGACAACTACGCGCGGTTTTGGAAAGCGTCGCATGGTACTACTCCCGGTGATGCTCCGTGGTGAAGAAATGGCTGCGGTGCTGCAGGGGCGATGATAGGACGAAACTCAGTTCTTCTTCAAGATCTCTTCTTCAATGGCCTTGATAATTTCCGGTGCCTCTTTGCCACCTTCCCACTTTCGGCCGTTGACAAAGATAGTTGGGGTACCCCCCACTCCGATCTTGTTTGCAAGCGCCATATCCTGCTTCACGCGGGCCTGGTAGGAGTTCTTGTCCAACGCCTCACGGAATCTCGACATATCCAGGCCGACCTGCTTGGCATAGTTCTCCAGGTCTGCCCTCTCGAGGTTCGGCTGCCCGGCGAAGGCCAGCTTGTAGAACTCCCAGAACTTGCCCTGGGCGTGGGCGGCGAAGCTGGCCTCTGCGGCCAACATTGCCTTCTTGTGGAAGTTGAGCGGGTAGTGCTTGAAGACCAGGGATGCATCGCTTCCGAAGTGGGCAACCACCTGGTCCAGAGGCTCAACGACCTTGGAGCAGAAGGGGCACTCGAACTCCGAGAACTCAATAATCACAATCTTGTCTCCAGAGCCCTTACGGGGCGAATCGCCGATGGGGATGTCCTTCACCTGCTTGACGAAGGTCTTGCCCTTGGCCTCAGCGCCGCCCTCACCCTTGGGCTTGCCCGGGTCTTTGCCGTGCATGATGTAGTCGACGTATTTTCCCTTGAAGGCATCCTTGGTCAGGAGGCCGTGGAGCTTGTCCACAGGGACGCCGCGGTTCATGAGGGTTTCGGCCTTGGTCTTGTGGGTATTGATGATGGACTGGAATTCCTTGGTGTCCTTGGCGCCGCTGATGAACTCACCATTGACGAAGAACGCCGGGGTTCCCGAAGCACCCAGGGCCTGAGCGACCCTTGCCTGCTTCTCCACCGCCTCGACGATAACCGGGTCGGCGATGTCCTTCTTCCACTGCTCGACATTGAGCCCCAGCTCCTGGGCGTAGCGCTCCAGGTCGGCATCTTCAAGGGCCTGCATGTTGTCCCACAGCTTGTAGTAATACTCCCAATACTTGCCCTGCTTGTGCGCAGCGGTTACCGCCAGCGCTGCCGGCATGGCCCGCGCATGGAACGATAGCGGGTTCATGCAAACGTGAACTTTGAGGTCGTCAGCAAAAATCTTGTGCAGCTCGTCAACCGTACCGGTGACCCTTTTGCAGAAGGGTCACTGGAAGTCGGTGAACTCTACCATCGTGACCTTGGCGGCCTCGGGCCCCTTGGAGGGACACCACTCGAGGCCCTTGGCCAGCGACGGCGTTGCATCAAGCACCGACTGGGCTACAACGGGCCCATCGGCCTTCTTTGCCGCATTGTAGATCAGGTATCCTGCGATACCCGCCACAGCCGCAGCGGCGACTAGAATCATAATCAGGTTCTTTCGAGCCATTCGTCCCTCCAGCGACGACTACCAGAACTACAATGGGGTGCGACCAAGAGAGTACTCGACCGCCCCCGGATTCAGCTCCAGGAGGGTGGCGCTTATAGCAGAACCGGTGAGCGTTTGTCAAAACCACGGTGCGCGTCTGAACCAGTGACCTTCATTCTCGCCCCTACCCCTCGACTCGTCCTTCGGCCGGCTCGGGGTACACGGCTGCTGGGGGGAGCGAGATATGTGAGCAGCCGTGTAGGGCTGCGGCCTCACCAGATCCATCCGCTCGAATCGGCCATCAAGGGAAAAGAAAACTTGCCTGTGTGATCCTATCCGCGCTATAAGAGGCACGTGCGGGCTCGCGAGGTCCGCTTACTTCCCCTGGAGCGTTGATAAGCCAGTGAAGACCTGTACCAACTGCTTCTTCGAAGCGCCGGACAATACCAGATTCTGCCCGAACTGCGGGCACGTCCTGCCCCTGCCTACTCCCAAGAAGGAAGACCGCCACGGCCTCATGGGAAGGACACTGGCCGGCAAGTTCGTCGTTCAGGACTGCATCGGTCAGGGGGCAATGGGCAGCATCTACAAGGCCGAACAGGTCAACCTGGGCAAATCGGTCTGCATCAAGGTGCTCCACCCGCACTTGGTGGGAGACTACGAACTCTCCAAGCGATTCCATCGTGAGGCCAAGGCCGCAAGCCGTCTCCACCACCCAAACGCCATCAATATCATCGACTTCGGCACCTCCGATGATGGCATCCACTATATCGCCATGGACTTCCTCCAGGGCAGAGACCTGGCCCAATTGCTCAGGGACGACTACCCGCTGGAGCCCCTGCGAATACTCATGCTGGTGGAGCAGGTCTGCTCTGCCCTCGATGAGGCACACGCCCAGGGCATAGTTCACCGAGACCTCAAGCCGGAAAACATCATGGTTGAGGACCGGCGCCACCAGAAAGATTTCGTTACGGTGCTGGACTTCGGCATCGCCAAAATCATCGAGCCCGAGGCCGCCGCCGCCGAGACCTTCCACACAAGGGCAGGCATAGTCTGCGGAACCCCCGAATACATGTCCCCCGAGCAGGCGCAAGGCCTGGAGCTTGACCCCAGAACCGACATCTACTCGCTGGGCATCATCCTCTACCAGCTAAACACCAAGAAGCTGCCTTTTACGGGCGATACCCCCATCGGCGTCGTAACCAAGCACCTCACCCAGACGCCCATCAGGCCCCGAGCCCTCAACCCCGAGATGCACCCGGCCATGGAAGAGCTAATCCTCAAGCTCATGGCCAAGAACCGCGACGAGAGGCCCGCAAGCTGCGTCGAGGTACGCACCCACATCGAGGCCCTGCGCAAACGACTCATAGCGGAATCGGGCGTCAAAGGCTCCACCCAACCCGCCATTGGCGTGCAGACTCCTCGAGCGCCAGCCCCTCCGGTGCCACGTACCGACCCGAGGCTCGCCGCAGAGAGGCCCACGGCCGTTGCGCAAGAGTCCTACACATCAGGGCCCCAGCCTGCTCCGCAGCAGAGCAGGCCCTCACCCTCACAGGATTACAGCTCCGCAGACAATACCGTAATAGACCCCGGGCCCAAACCCGCTGGTGGCCCCGGCAACAAGCCACAGCCCGGTACGTCGCCTGGCTTCCAGACCATGCAGGGCCCCAAGACTTCCCTGGGGTCACAGCCCGAACTGCGCTACAGCTCGCCGGGAAAGAGGGCCGCCATGGCCATTCTGATCCTGCTGCTCGTGGCAGGCGCAGCAGCGGGAGGCTACTTCGCCTACCAGAAGTTCTTCGCAACAACGCCCGAGCAAGAGCTGGCCAAAGAGTCCGACGCCAAGGCCAACGAAGAGTTGAAGCCTGCCTCCGATGTCAGCGCACTGGAAAAGGCCCGGTTGGAAGCAGAGGCCAAGCGGAAGGCCGAAGCCGAGGCCTCCGAAAAGAAGCGCCTCGCCGATGAAGCAGCAAAGGCCGCCGAGCTTGCACGCCAGAAAGAAGAAGAGGCCCGCCGACTTCAGGAGAAGCTGCAGCAAGAGAGAAAAGCCGCCGCAGCCGTGGAGGAGGTCCGAACCACCAAAGAGGCTTATACAACCCTGGAAATGAAACTGAACCTCCGCAAAGAGGCCTACCTGCTGGCTAATCGTAAAGAGAGAGCCACGGAGATTGACTCGCTGGTCATGGTCTCCGTGGAGGCGAGAACCCGCCTCGAGAACCTCATCAAGCGCATCCAGGATGGACCCCTCAACGAGGAACTCCAGGCGGAAGCCAAGAAGGAGCGCCAAGCCCAGGAGGCGCTGGCCCAGAGGGCCGCACCGCTCTTCTCAGAGGTGCTTGCCAACCCCAGCGTCGAGGCTAACCAGAAGAAGGTCGAAGCCGTTGCATCCCGAATCACTGAACAGCGTGCAGCTCTCCAGGAGATGGCCGGGAAACTCCAGGAAAAGGCCGCACTCTGGGACAAGGCCCGAAACCGAAAGAAGGTCGAAGAGCTCTCTGTGCTGGTCACCAGGCTCACTGAGGTTGACAAAGAACTGGAAGCCCTGGGGGCCGCACTTCAGCCCGAAACCGTAGACCGAATGACCGAGGAGCTGGGCCGCATCCGAGGTAAGTCCGAACCCATCCTCCCAAGGGTGGAGACGGCACTTGCAGAAGAAGTAGAGTTCCCCAGCGAACCTGTCACGCCCCCGAACACCCACAAGAATCCGCCTAAAGACCCGCCTAAAGACCCGCCCAAGGATCCACCAAAGGACCCAAAGGACCCACCGAAAGACCCGCCCAAGGACCCCAACCAGGGTACCCAAGGCGACTCGCAGCAGAAGCCTCCCGTGGACAACTCCGCTGAGGCCAAGCGCCTGGAGGAGCTGGGCGACAAGGAGATCCAAAACGGTAATTACCTTAAAGGAATTATGTACCTGAAGGAGTCCCTGAAATTCTCCAAGAGCGCCAACGTGGTGAAGAAGCTGGGGCAGGCCTACAACGCCAAAGGCGAGTACAAGCAGGGCGCCAACTACCTGAGGCAGTACCTCAAGATAATGGACGGCAAGCTCTCACCCACCGCAGTGCAGCTCATCGAGAAACAGATCCGAAGCGATTGATCCAGCGCTACTTTCGAACGCACAACACCGCCTTGTAGGTCACGCTGGTCACCGCTGTGCCAATCTTCCCCGAATTGAACTCCACGACAAAGGCAGGCTTTTCCGTGGCATTAATCTGGGTAGCCGACCAGTAGTGCGTCTCCACGCCCGTGGTCAATCCGTCGGCCAGGTACAGCCCCTTGTCGCCGGGCCCCCCGAGGGCCGTGCAACCTAGACAGGCTTCGTTCAGACATGCTGCCGAGTTGCAGCCATCGTGGACAGTGCAGGCTCCACCAGTTACGGTGCCGGGGCAGCCTCGAATAAGGGTGCGAAGCTCGCTGATGGCGGGGAGACGCCAGTCCGTGTGGCCTCCCAGCTCAAGGTCTGCGCAGCGCTTCTTGGCCTTGTCATAAGGCAGTGACGGCTTGCCCGTTGGATCGAGGACAAGCTCCCACATAAGCCCCGACGCCGGATCAATGAGGGTGGAATTGCATGGAAGCTGGAAGTTGCCCAGTTCGCCATGGCAGATGCCATCGTCCCCACAGGAGCACTCAGGCCAGCAGAAGCCGCAGAAGCCCCCGCAGCCGTCGTCGCCGCAGTTCTTGCCCGTACAATCGGGCACACAGTTGCAGTGCCCGCCGGTGCAGCTACCGCTCTCACAGGTGCCGCAAGAGCCCCCACACCCGTCGTCGCCGCACTCTTTGCCCATGCAGTTGGGTTGGCACTGGCAGAGCCCATCAGAACTGCACTTGAACCCCGGGTTGCAGTTGCCACAGCTTCCCCCGCACCCATCCAGACCGCACTCCCGCCCGTCGCACTGGGGTAGGCAACACTGCCCCTGGCCACAGACCTGGTCCGGGTCACACGTACCGCAACTCCCGCCGCAGCCATCGTCGCCACACTCCTTGCCGGAGCATTCAGGAAGGCAGCAGTTTCCTTGGAGGCACTGCCATCCTTGGGGGCACTGGCCGCACTGGCCGCCGCAGCCATCATCGCCACAGCTCTTGCCCTTGCACTGCTGCGTGCACGACAGCAAACAGAGCCCCTCGGCGCTGCATTGATGGTTAGCGTCGCATTGACCACACTGCCCTCCACAGCCGTCATCACCGCACTCTTTGGCGGCGCAGTTCGCTTTGCACGCACCAGAATCGCCTCCCCCATCAACCCCATCCGAAGTACCAAGGTCCGGGGTCTCGACGTTACTCCCCGAGGGCTCGAAACAGGCGGAAATCCCAAACTGCAGGCCGACCAGTACAACTAGAAATATCTTTAACCGCATAAACGCCTCTACTAAACTAGCCACAGTAATGGTCAGGGGCCCTAGTCCCTTTCGTTTGAGCGCTGAAGGCTACGGCATGGCAGCGCAGCCATCCGTGCACCAGGGTTCGGAAGGATCGCAGGGAGCCTCGCAGCGGTTGATGCAGCCTGGAACGCCGCAAGGATAGCAGCAGACCAGCCCTTGGGCGCAATCACCACCGTACATCCCGCATGGCTCTCCCAGGTCACCCGGGGGCAAGTCAACACACTGCCCAGGTGAGGCCATCATGGCACCACAAAGCTGACCGCCCATAACGTCACACACCATGGCCCCCTGGCATGTCTCACCGGGGTCACAGGAGGTGTCATCGTAGCAGCCTCCTGGAGCTGTTGAGTGTGGCAGGCAGAGGCCTGGATAGGGTTGCTCGATGCAGGCCACACCTTGGGGACAGAGCCACTCGCCAACGCAGCTCTCCCCACCGTCGCAGGATGCATCGTCCAGGCACAACTCGTCGGGAAGAGGTGATGAGATGACGCACTTTCCGGGCAGGGCCGTTCCCAGGGCGCAGGCCCCAGCGCCACTGTACTGAGCCCCCTCGCACACAGCTCCGGCCGCGCAGTGGGCTTTGGTCAGGCACTCGCCTGGGGCCAGCAGACAACACTCACCTTCGTGGTCGGGCTCGGCATCCACTGGACCGTTCCACAGGGGCGCAACCCAGGCATCGGTGCATCGGTACGACTTCTCGCTATCGCCCGACAGGCAATCCATATCAGACCAGCAGCCCGTGGTGGCTTGTGCCAGACAGACACCTGGATGTTCATCGATAAGGCAGGGCTGACCACCCTGGCAGTAAACCGGATTAACGCACACTGCTGGCCACTGGCAGTGGGTGTCGCTCCAGCAGAGCCCCTGGTCGGGGGCTGCCTGGCACTTACCCGGAGCTGGCTCGCACCAGAAGGGGTCGTCCTCACCAGGACCACAGGCCTTGGCACCGACGCAGAACTCTCCGTCGGAGCACTGAGAATCCTCGTAACAGGGCCCGCTCTTAGCCGGCTCTACACATTGCCCCGGGGCATTGGGGATCAGACAGTCTGCACCACAAGGGCAGACCGTTGGTCCCTCACAGTATTGGCCCTGGGAACAGTCTGAGTGGCTCCAACAGCTTCCCTGGCCTGCAAGGGGCAGGCAGACGCCCAAGAGCTCAGCGGGGCCTTGCACGCAGACAAAGGCCATGTCGATCCCCTTGTCGCAATCACTGTCATCCAGGCAGCATCCATCGGGAACGGGCTGCTTGGGCGTGCAGGTACCGGGCACATCCTCGCCGTCACAGTCGGCGTCGCAAGCACAGGCCCAGGCCCCGACACACTCCTCCCCATCTTCGCACTGAGCGTCATCCCAACAGGAGGGATGCTGTTGCACTGGCATGCACCGCCCCTTTTCACTGCCATCCACGGCCGCACAAAGGTGGGGAGTCTCACCGTAGTAGTGGCACTCGCCCTCTTTCCCGAGCGTGCAGCATGCCCCCTCGCACGACGGCATCAGGCAAGCGTCGGTGTGGTAACAGCCAAAGGTACCCCCCATACAGGTGCATACAAGTGAGTCGAAACACTCTCCACAACAGCACTCGGTCCCATAGGTGCATTTCAGGCCTTCGGTGGAGCACTCAGCGGAGACGACCGAGGCCTGGCTGGGGCAGTTCTCAGTCACGGAGTCGTCCTGGTCAACATCGTCCGTATGGTCTACGGGGAGGTCCCCCGGCAAATCCTGCTGCGAATCCTCAACGGCATCACCGGAGAGGTCCGTTACTGCATCCTGCTGCGTCTGGTCCACAGGCTCCACATTGTCGTCCGACGAGTCACACGCCGTTCCCAGAAGCAGCACCATCGCGGCCAAAAGGGTCGACGCTACTTGCTTTCTCATGAATCACCTCTTCACGTTGGCGAACAGGAGGCAGGTTACACAGCAACCGGGCCCGTAGCAACGGAGCCTCTCAAATGTCATACAGGCTCCTGGGGCGGCAGTCCGGGGGGGGGCGGAGAACTATTCTTCTCCCCACTTGGACGGATCGCCGATTATCTCGCAATCAAAGATAGGGGCGCTGTGGGGATGGCGCCAGGGGGACTGACAGTACTCCAGGGCGTAGACCATCTCTTGCAGGCGAATGAGCTTCATGGTTCCGGCCTCGGGGTTCTCGGGGTCCACGGGCACTGTCTCGCTGGGTACATAGTTGAACTGCCCCTCGGGGGTGGTCTCGGCCCACGGGTCCCAGTGGGGGAACTGCTCGAAGCCATCACATGACTTGGTGTACTCTTCCATAATCATGCGAGCCTCCTTGGAGGTCAATGGCATGCCCGACGTACCCGCTGCCAGAAGCCAGGCGGCAAGGTCCGGATACCACTCGTTATGTTCCGTTGGTCCTTTGGTATCGGCGTGATAGCGCTCAGTTCTCTTAACGAGCCCCGTCATGAGTTCTTTTGCTTTATCATTTTCGCCTACGACCAACGCATTAACCAATGCTGCCAAATGAAAATACCTGATGATGTGTAAATTGAAGTAGTGCCCGCCCACAGCAATGTCTTCGTACATGTTATGGTCGGCCTCGCCGCATTCATTAGTTAGGCCCTCTCCATACCCAAGCAGAGCTGAAGAATACTTGGCATTGCATTCAGCATTAGGTATCAATTTCTCATAGAGAACGAAACTGGCCAGATCATTGACTGTTCCGTCTTCCTTTAGCGGCACATAGGTCTCGCCGTTCTCTTTCGTTCTTATCTGATAGCCACTATCAACAATGTCCTTAGCAAACCCCTCCATATACTCAATTGCCAGAGCCGCTGCCGCGCGCACTTCGGGGTCGGCCCCCTCCTGCGCCACCTGTCGCAACACCGGTACCATGCGGTACATGTGGGGCACGTCATCCTTGGAGCGCATGTTTCGGACCCAGATCTCACCATAGTGGGGGTTCAGAGGATTGGGGACTGTGTGAGCGTTCCAATCGTACTTCTCTTGCTTCACGGATCCATATTCAACCCTAATCTTACGCCCACCATCGGTCTCATATTCATGGTCGTGCGTAAAAATGGCCCTGGCCTGAATGTAGTTAATTGGAGGCTCCTCGGAAGACCAGTCCATGCCCAGGGCAAGAGCCGCGAAACCTTTGCTGTAGCCCACGATGAGCCTGGCGAACATGGGGTCGCCGGACATCAGGTAGCCCGCAGCGGCGTTTTCCAGGAGTTTCGCCGTTCTAAGGGCGAGGTTATCGGCACCACCAAAATGGTCGAAGCGGATTCGGTCACCCTCTTTGAAGGCACGGGTGTCTTGCCAGAAGAGCATGTAGTCGGGCATCTCCGGGTCATAGCTCTGGTGCAGACCGTGGCTGGTCCTGTAGAGCCAGTCGAAGAACCCGGTCTTTTTGTAGAAGCCCGTCAGCCTCTTGGTAAAGGCGGTGACCTCCTCGGGGGTCAAGGGCTCGCCCTCGTCGGGCCGCTCAACTTTGAAGGGTAGCGGGCCCTCCCAGGTCTCGTCCTCTTGATCTTCAACGTCAAGGGTATCAGCAGCATCACCAGCCTGGTCGGCCCCTGTGTCCAGCAGCATATCCCCAGCACTATCCATCATGGTATCAACGCTGTCCGCTGCACTGTCGGGCGGGACCATGTCCATTACGACATCCTGTTGAGCTGAATCCACAGCATCCTGGAGCGTGCTATCAATGATATCGGCAGGCTCACCGCTCTTTTTGTCATTGTCTCCGGAACAGCCTGCTCCAACCATCGCCAAAGCCACCACCAACAACATCTTACGAGTAACCATTCAAACCTCCTGAGTCACTAACGCTCCGAGTCAAGGTAGGACAGGCCCACCACAAGTGCAAAGATTTTGTGCCGCGAAATCAGAGTCGCAACTCCTCGGCGCCGGCCAGCCTGTATGCTTGGACCATGGCACGTGCCGACGCCTCCATGCTGTGCGTGGCCTCAACGAACCTGCGCCCGGCCTTTCCCATCTCCATGGCCAAATCCGGGTTGGAGAGCAGGCTGGCGAGTGCATGGGCAACGGCCTTGGCGCTCTGTTCTTGCAGCAGCAACCCCGTAATTCCATCTTCCACAATGCCGGCGTTGTCGCCCACTGGAAAGGCCACCACGGGTCTGGCACAAGCCATAGCTTCAAGGATTGCGTTGGGGGTGCCTTCGGATTCAGAGGTATGGGCCAAGACCGAGGCTCGGGCAAGCTCCGCCGCAACATCGGGCCTGGGTCCAGGCAGGTCAACATAATCCCCTGCCTTGAGCTCCGCCACCAGTTGTCTCAGCCTCCCCTCCTCGGGGCCGCCGCCTAGGATGCGAAGGTTCACCGCTGCACCTCGGCCCTGCAGCAGGTTCACCGCCTCAATGAGCAGATGCCAGCGCTTCACGGGCAAAAGGGAGCCAATCCCAAGTACAAGCTGTGGCTGTCCGGAAGCCGGATACTTAGTGGGGGCAAAGCGGTCAAGGTCCATTCCGTTGGGCACGAAGAGCCTGCGGGGATGATGCGGCAACGGCATGAGCCTTCGGGCCACTTCGATGCTGGAACGGCTGTTGAAGACCTGCACCCGGGGCAGCTGAGCGTTGAGCCATACCCTGGCCCACCCCAGCCTCTTGAGCTCGTATCGCACATCGGCCCTGGAGGATCCCAGCACCGACGCCCCCAGTCCCAGGCTGGCACCCCACACCGCTGCGTTGGTGAAGAACGAGAAGGAGTGTACCACTGCGGGCCTCAAGCGCCCCACGAGCCTCCTGAGGGCTCGACCCTTGTCCGCGGCGCTGCCTTTCAATGGATGAACCGGCACACCTCGGGCTTCCAGCAGTGGCAGGTAGGGAGCATCAGCCGAGGGGGTCCAGACGGCCACATCCACAAGAAGGTCCCTATCCTTGAGGAAGCAGGCCAGGCCGTACAACTGCCTCTCAGACCCCCCCAAAGAGAGCTGCCCCACTACCAGCAGCACCCCACCTCCCATAGAATCCTCCTACTCAGCCTCGCCGATGAAGCCGTAGTAACGCCCCATCCAGTACGCCAGAAGATAGTCTCCTGGTTGCAGATAGGTGGTCTTGTTCTCGGTACACTTCTGTCTACGATAAGGACATCCCCACCAAGAGAAGGTATGAAGGCAGCGCTCTGATACCGGTATGGCCACATTAGTCAAGGACTCATCCAGGCGACCATCACAATCGTGGGGATAGTTCACGGTATTATCGATATTGCGCTGGTGTTTCCGGGCCGGGAATTGCCTCAGGGTGCAGATGCCTTCGCGCACGGCGTCAAGGGCTGGGCCGTCGCTGTCGGGACCCAGGAACTTCTGGGATGCCCAGATAAAGTTATACCATGGATTATTATCTTTGATGATCGCCCTTGGGTTATCAGCCCGCATCATCTCTGTATCCAGAGCATCCTGGATCATCTTCCTGGTTTCCGGATTACGTTCCATCCAGATGAGAGCATGGAAAGAAGCCATCATCATCGACATATTATTCCAGTTGCTCTTGCAGCCCGCCGGAGGCATATACATGAACATGTCATCCAGATGATCCGTGTAGGGAACCGGCTGCTCGAAGGGCCACGGGAGGCACTTCTGCTTCCCGGCTTTCTGCAGCAGGCAGTTGTCGTAGTACTCTTTGACCTCCTGGTTGCCCGTTGCGAAGTAGCCGGCCAGGATGGTCTCCAGCACCTGAACGGTAGCAAACCCAGGAGTATCCTTCATGGAGGTTGCGTAGTAGTAGCCATGCTCTGTGGGGCGTCCATCCCAGTCAACGAAGACCAGGTCATTGTCTATCAAATGCTTTGCCACCTGCTCAAGCATAGATGCTGCTTTATTCTTCAGCTCCGCGTCATCGACTAACGTATATACGTAGACCAAAGCCAATATGTGCCCTGCATACTCGTCCTGAGAGACGTTATCCAGGAAGCACCAGTTGGCGAACTGGTCGAGGCCACAATGGTCCGTGACGGTCCACTCCATGGTCTCTCGGTCAATTACCCGTGCGCAGCCATCTTCGCCGATGCGTACCCAGCGGTTGTCATCTTTTTCCAGGTCGGTGACGTAGTGGGACTCTTCTTCGGGGCAGCCGATGCCGAAGGGGCCTGGGCCGGCGTACTGGCGGGTGAAGAGTCCGGGGACCCCGGTAATTTTCATTCGTATCTCTTGTCCCTCCATAAGAATTCGGAGGGTTTCCAGGGCCTGGGGGGAGGAGGTTACGGAATATCTGAAGGCCTGACTGGCCATGTAGAGGGCGCTCCAGAGCCCGTCGTTTTCGCCGCTGTGCCAACGCAGAACGTCCTGGACCGTTGCGGTCTCGACGCTGGGCACGGCGCCCAGGCATGGCCCCTCCACTCCATCGGGGCAGGGCACTTCGCCCTGTGGCAGGTCCACATGGGTTACGAACTTCAGTTCGGGGTTAAGATGCAGTCGAACGGCAACATCATCGTAGAAAGCGGCTTTGTCGGCGAGGCTCTCGGTGGTAGCGGCGGGGTGCCCCAGGCACTGGTCGAAAGTGGGGTTGCCATGGGTCCAGGGCCAGACGCACTGCCCTTCGAAGCAGAGCTTACCTTCGTCTGCCAGACAGAGGCTCTTTGGAACCCACTGGCTATTGATGCACTGGACTATGGCGAGGCCATCCTGCGAACAGACGGGGGGTCCATCCTCGCACTCCACTGGAACTTCTCCAGTCTGTTCCGTGTGGTCCGTAATGATCTCGGGCAGCACTTCATGGATTTCGAGCAGGTCTGCCGGCACGACATCGGTGGCATCCTTGGCGTCGGTGTGCAGGTCGGCAGGCGGGGTATCCATGGGCAGGTCCTTGCCTCCCGAGGTCTCCGCCGTATCCATGGCATCGGCCGCCGAGTTGTCTTTGGCATCCCCGGAACAGCCATGGAGCACCATGAGCAGGGTCAATACTGGCACAGACAGAACTCTAATAAGGCCACGGGACATCACTACCTCCTGGGTCTGACGAAGCAAAATCCAGACACTGTTTGGGATAACATACGTTGTTGTTTCTCACCGCCGCCCGAGGGGGGGCAGTTATGGCCCCCAGCGCCGCAGCGGATGGCGATATCAGCAACCGGACCCGGTCCAGCACTGAGTCTCACAGTTCTTGAAGGTCTCACAGTTTTGCACTTCGGTGTAGCCCTCGTGGCATCCGCTCATGCAGTTGACATAGCCCGTCTTGGAGGCTTCAGAGGCACAATAGCCCAAGAACTCAGCTTCGCACGTGGATACGGTGAACCCCATGTCGCATGCGGCAACGATGGGGCACAGAGACTTGAGCCCCTGGTACCCGGCCGGGGCCTCGGAGATATCGCTGGATTCGGCGATGTCCTCTGTGGGGGTGACGTATGTTACGTCCTGGTCTGAGTCTTGCTCACAGCCCACTACGACGAACAAGAGAGCCAGGGAAACCACCGCTGCTAATCTGCGCATGAGAACCTCCATGAAAAAACAGGCAGGGGAAAGACTATCCACTTACCCCCCAGCCGTCAACAACGGGTTAGCGATTGCTTCCCACACTGCTGCTCGTCGATCTCGGTTCAACGGGCTTGGTTCAGAGAGTGGGGGCGGGGGGTTCAACGAGGCTCTCGCCTCTGGTGCGCACGACCCGGAGCGGAGTGGAGATGAGTCCCTCTACTGCGATCTCTTCGAGGTACTCAGGGGAGACGGGCACGGCCACGTGGGCAGCGGTATCATCCGCCAGCATGGCGACTTCAACGGCACCCAGCCTGATGTCATCAAGTTTGGATTTCTCTACCACAACAGCGACGATCTCAAAGGCTTGTCGGTTGTCTTTTGGGTTTCCGATCTTGATTGGTGTGGGAATCCGGCCCGCAGCCGGCTCATGGCCATCGGGCCACGCTGCGAAGCCGTCGATGCCGTTGCCCCACGAGCGGAAGCGCTTGAATGGGGCGGAAACCAGTTTCACCGTGCCCGGTTCCTCGGGGTCTGGGGCAAACTGGACCGAATACCTGGCATCCCCAAGCCTGGATACGAAGAAGATCACAGTGACCTCATCACTCTTCCCCTTGAACTGCACCGCTGCCTCTGTATAGGGGATGACTTCGTGGGGCACAGCCAGCCCCACGATGCTCTCGCCTGCTGCGGTTTCAAGGCCGTGAATTCTGAAGAACGTGGAGGGCTGGATGACTTTGACCTGGAATGCCCAGGAGTCTGCCTCTACTTTGGAGCCATCGGGCTTTACCACCAGATACTTGAGGACCAGGTCCAGCATCTCCTCTGGCTGGTCATCGAAGCTGGCCATGATTCTGCATTTGCTGCTCTCGAACAGGGTCTGACCATCCCTCTCCACGATGAAGAAGGGGGTGCCCATCTCATCGGGGGGTGGCACATAGTTGCAGCCGACCTCTATAGGCTGGCCCTGCATCACCTGGACTGGATATTCAGCCCCTTTGAAGAGGGTAACCTCGGCGACCCGAATGCTGGTAAAAGCCGGGGTATACAGGTCCTCGGTCAACTGGTTTTTGTTCTGAACATACATAGCAAGAATCCACAGTGTTCCCAGGGTAAACACGAGAACAAAGGGCAGCGTCCACTTGCCTTTCAGCCAGGCCGACATAACTATACCTCGTGCGAAAGAAGAGTGAAAAAGGGGAGCGGGAGAGTTACTTCCAGGTGGCAGCGCCCTTCTGCACGGCGTAGTTGATGTTGGTGTACCCTGACTCGGCACATGAGAGCATGACGAGATTTATCACCGAGAACGGGATGTTGCTATCAGCCTGGATAATCACATGCCCTTCGAAGGGTTTGTCTGGGTTGGTCTCTTTGAAGTCCCTCGCCATCGACCTGAGCTTATTGATGATGGGCTTCAGCTTGCCATCCTTGTAGACCCTGTCGTTTGCCTCTTCGGTGGGCATAACCGCCTCGCCCTGAAGAGCGATAGCGGAGGGTGAGATTGCCACCACGGGGGCCAGTTCCAGGGCCACAGACTTGTATGCTGCGGGAAGCACGATGTCAGGAGCGTTGAAGAGCAGCTCGGCAGACTGCGTATTGGTCAAGGAGACCACGAGCAACATGCTGAGGCCCACGGCGGACGTCATGTTGAGCTCTTCGTCCATCTTGGCCCGGCCCCGCCCACCATCCCTGGCGAACAGCAACTTTATGGAGCGACGCAAACCCGGTTGCGGTCTTGTGATCATGGGCTAATCTCCTAACCTTTGAAGGCCGATTCATCCACGACGGATATGCTCACCAGCCCGCTGTCGAGGCAGACGTCCATGACGCTGATAAGCAGCGCATAGAAGACGTCGTTGGCCACGGCGAGGACCACCTTGTTATCCGGCGATGAGGTCTCCTCCTTGAACCCCTTGGCTTCCATGTACTTCGAGAGATTCGTGAGCATATCTTCGCCCAGGGGGAAGTACTCAGACTGCGAATCATCTCCGTGCACCTTTATGCGGACGCCGTCCTGGGTCACGAGGAGTTTCAAAGGCTTCTTCTTGGCCTGGGACTCAGAGGGTCTTGTGGAGCCTTTGGGCACCACGTTGCCCACATTGATACGCTCCAACTGAGTCCACACGGCCGTTATCAAGAGGAACGAAACCAAGCATGACAGGAGGTCACTTGTAGGCGTCAAATTGACGTAGAAGTTCATCTCCCGCTTGCTTCCCGATCCACCAGCCATAGCTACCTCCATCTGCCATAATTAGGGCCCTAGAAGAAGCAGACAACAGGACTATTTGTCGTCCTTCTTGCCACCCTTTACCAGGAGAGCCTCATTGGCAATGACGAGGTTGAGCACGCGCACCGAACCCTCGCTTATTTCGTCGGAGAGCTTCTGGGTTCTGCCCTGAAGCACGGCGAACCAGAGAAGACCCGGGATTGCGCCGATGAGCCCGAAGGCGGTCGTGTTCATGGCCACGGAGATACCGGCGGCCAGCTTGGCTGATTTCTCACTGGGGTCGGCGTTGGCCACAGCAGCAAAGGCCGAGATCATGCCCAAAATCGTACCGAGCAGACCAAGCAACATGGAGACGTTGGAGAGCACCGACAGATAGGGGGTGATCTTCTCGATCTTCGGCAGTTCACGAAGGGCGGTCTCATCGATGGCAGACTGCACTTCGTCGGAGCCCTGGTTAACCCTCAACAGCCCGGCGTGCACGATTCGACCAAGCGCACTATCGCTGTTCAGGGATTCTTTGATGGCGGCGTTGAGGTCGCCACGCATAATGATAACTTCCATTCTCTTGATGAAGTCACGAGGTGGGCTGGCCTTGAAGAACAGGTAGATGACCCGCTCGATGGCGAATCCCCAAACCAGGATGATGACCATGAGAATCGGCCACATCACCCATCCGCCTTCTTCAAAAAATGCACGCAAAGAGTCCATCATGATGTCGCTCCCTCAAACCCAGAGAAGGTTGTCCAACACTGCATCGGCACCTGCGCCGCGCAACTCAGGGTAGGAACATTATCCGGCCCTTTCCCCTCTGTCAACAGTTTGTCAATAGGCTTTTGCGACTCTTC
>Ga0302238_1001617_pt1 | contig 17779 bp, 8 predicted proteins | sample AAG_UR_Asn_MG_FD_193527 | JGI IMG/M metagenome (GOLD analysis project Ga0302238, IMG submission 193527) | Enriched activated sludge microbial communities from anaerobic digester in WTTP, New Holstein, Wisconsin, United States - AAG_UR_Asn | ecosystem: Engineered > Bioreactor > Anaerobic >...
TCGCCTTGCCCAACCCGCTTGGGTGCCCCAGATGGCCCTCCGCAAACAATTTGCCGATTCTTCGTCCCAATTTGCTGCGACCTACACATGTGTCGGCCGGAATTCGCAATGCCCTACAGGCTCCTAGTGCATCCCCCGTGCCAAGGGCCGTACGGTCACTGTCTTGCCTCGTGCGCGCAGACAGAAGGTGCTGATTTTGTTGCGGGATTTTTGATCGTGGAAAGAGGGCTGGAAGGGTGGAGAGAGGCGCCGTCGAGGGGAGGGTTGGGTGGGGCGAAACTCCCCGGCGGGGATTTTGGGGCCGTGGGTTGGGCGATTCGGACCTTTCGGACGCGGACGATTCGGACCTTTCGGACTTGGACGATTCGGACCTTTCGGACGCGGACGATTCGGACCTTTCGGACGCGGACGATTCGGACCTTTCGGACGTTTTGGAGTTGGTTATTTAACCTTCTCTCTCAGGGTTTTTCTATCTATTCCCAGGATGCGGGAGGCTTCGGTTTTGTTGCCGTGGACGCTCTCTAGTACTAGTAGGATGTGCTCCTTCTCTACCTCGGCTAGGGTTCGGGTCAGGCCCTTTTCTGTGGCCACGGCGAAGCGCATGTAGTCGGGGAGGTCTGAGGCCTCTATGGTCTGGCCGTCGCCCATTACCACCAGGCGGTGGATCAGGTTCTGCAGCTCTCTTACGTTGCCGGGCCATGAGTATCTCAGGAAGGCCGAGGCAGCATTCTCGGAGAGCTTCGGGGGCTTCATGCCCATCTCTTCGGCGAACTTCCTGGCGAAGGCCGAGGCCAGCAGCAGGATGTCGGTGCCGCGGGTTCTCAGCGGGGGGACTACTATGTTGATGACGTTGAGTCTGTAGAAGAGGTCTTCACGGAAGGTCCCCTGGCGCACCAGGCTGGCGAGGTCTTTGTTCGTTGCAGCGAGGATGCGGACGTCGACTTTGGTGGCGCGGTTGGAGCCTACCATGTAGGTCTCCTTCTCCTGCAAGACCCGCAGCAGCTTGGTCTGCATGGCAAGAGAGGTCTCGCTGATCTCGTCAAGAAATATGGTGCCGCCGTCGGCGGTCTGGAAGAATCCCGCCCTGGTGGTGGTTGCCCCCGTGAAGGCGCCTCGCATGTGGCCGAAAAGCTCGCTCTCAAGTAGCCCCTCGGGGATGCCTCCGCAGTTCACAGGCACGAAGGGGGCCGCCGACCTGGGGCCGCCGTAGTGAATCGCCCTGGCCACAAGCTCCTTGCCCGTGCCGCTCTCCCCCGAGATGAGCACCGTGGCCGTGGTTGCAGCGATTCGGGCGATTAGCTCGTACACCTTCAGCATGGGCTCCGACTCACCAAGCATCCCGTAACAAGGATTGCGAGGCTTCGAGTGCTCGCCCGCACTGCGCTTGGCCTGCAGCTTGGTCAAGGAGCGCTGCACCGCATCCAGCAACTCGTCGTCGGTGAATGGCTTGGCCACGTACTCCTCAGCCCCCGCCTTCACGGCCTCTACCGCCCCCTCGATGGTAGCGTAGCCCGTGATCATCATGATCTCCGTGTCCTTGCAGTTCTCACGAACGTGCCGCACCAGATCCAGCCCGCCAATCTCCGGCATCTTCAAATCCGTGATGACAAGGTCCACCAGCCGCTCCTTCAACAGCAGCACCGCATCCTTGACGCTCTGACTGGTTAGCACCCCGAAACCCTCTACCGACAGAATCCTCTTGACCAGTTCCAGAGTGGAGGCCGAGTCGTCTACAACCAGAATGGTAGCTTTGCTGTTTGGAGCACTCATCTGCTGCACCTCATGTCGCCGTCGGAGGCTGGTTCATACGCCGGTAGCACCACCGTCATGCGCGTCCCCGCACCCGGCTGGCTCTCAACCTGGATGGTTCCCCTGTGGGCCTGCAGAATCCCGTGCACCACGGCCAGCCCCAAGCCGGTGCCCTGCCCCACATCCTTGGTCGAGAAGAAGGGCAGGAAGATCCGCTCGAGGTTCTCCTTCTCGATGCCATACCCCGTATCCGCTACCCCAACGAAGACCGAGTGGCCGTCGCTGCTGCTCGTAACACTCAATGTTCCCCCCGTCGGCATGGCCTGCATCGCGTTCACAATAAGATTCACGAACACCTGCGTCAGCTGCGACGATGCTCCCTGAACCGGAGGCAGCACCGGGCTGAGGTCTGTGGTCAGGACTATTCGCTCCTTCGAAAGCCGATAGTCGAAGAGCGAGAGCGCCTCGTGGACAATGCTGTTGAGATTCACACAGGCCATCTCCGAAGGCATCTGCCTTGCAAAGATCAGCAGCTTCCGCACTATCTCACGCATGTAGAGACTGGCCGAAACGATGCGCCCCACGTCGTCTTGCGCCCCCGCAGGCAAACCGGGGTTCTTCTTCACTAACTGCGCAAACCCCAGGATGTTGGCCAGGGGCTCGTTTATCTCGTGGGCTACCCCCGCCGCAAGCTGACCGATTGTGGCCAGACGGTCGGCGTGGTCAAGCTGCTGCTGCATCGCCAAAGCTTCCATCTCAGCCTGCTTTCGCTCCACCGCCGTAGAGAGCTGATCCGCAATGGCCCCCAAAAGCCGCCCCTCCTCCTCCAGAAACGGCCCCTCTCGAAACTCCGGACGCTCCACGGTATAAAAGACCTCTATGGAGCCGCGCTTGCGCCCACGCCCCACAATGTCCCTTGAGATTCGGTAAGGCCCCAGTTGCCAGTTCGCTGAACAGTGCACCGTGTCGTTGATGGTAATCCTGGCAGTGGCGATGTCCGGGTAGAGAAACGCCGGGGGAAGCAGCTTCACCGTCTCGGCAGCGATGGTATCCAGACTCAGCTCGGGATTACCAACCATGTTGGAGATGGTGTAGAGGCACGAGAGCTCCTTTACCCGCTCACGCAACGCGGCAACCGAGCGCCGCTGCAACACCGCCACACCAAAACTCTGGGCCACCTCGCCCAGAATCGGGATCCGATCTTGCGAGAAGTGATCGGCCCTGCACGATCGCAAGATCAGCAGGCCCGAATTCTGAGAGTCGATAGGATACGAGAGCACCACCACCGAACGGTACGGGCGCCCCGCCACAAGGTCCAGGTGGAGCGGACAAGCAGGATCGCCACCCACGAAGAGGCCACGACGCAACGTGTCATTGGTCCATAACGCATGACCCGCAAAGACGCTGTCCGAGGGGGTCGCCGACTCCAGATCGGCCAGCAACGGTCGCTTCGGTCGGGCCCCCGCACCAGCAGAATCACGGGGGCCGGAGGGCGATGGGGTCCCGTCGTGATCGTACTCAATGGCCTCAAGCTCAAAGGCAGGCTCTGGCTTCAAACGCTTCTCAGCCCGGAAGTAGCGGTGCCCGTCACGGGCCTGCACCTCCACCGAGTCCGTATCCGTGTACTCAAGCAGCAAAGCCAGCGCCTCTCGACAGAAATCGATGCGGGAGCTGCCGTTGCCCGCTAAACGAAGGATCCTGCGCGTCACCAGAAGCGTGGATTTCTCGCTGTTCCGGTTCGGAACCGACCGGCGGTGTGTCATTTTATCCCCCACATCGGGGCATTTGTACCCACAGGGGAGCCCATGCACAAGGATTCTGTTCTTACCACCCAACCCCGCCTTACCTCCACTCCTTCAACAGAAATCCCCGATACCACGCTGCCACCGATGAACGGAATCCCCCATGGGGAGAATCCCCTCGAAAAAGAATATTCTATTACTGGAGAGAAACTCCCCTCCTGAGGAGAGCCCAACGGCCGTTTTCTCTCCAGTAGCCAAGGGGGCAAAACCCAGCAACCATGCGGCCCAGAGCTCCAAAAAGGCCGGAATCGCACCGGAAAATGGGGCTTCCCCACGGGGCCGAAAGGCCGGTTTCGCCGTCGTTGACACGGGTTTTCGCAATGGTAAAGTCGCCTCACTGGTGCGGGACTCCCCGGCATTCTGTCAGGTCCGGGGAAATACTCCCCACTTCGTGTGGTCCGGCTCGACAGCAACAGGAGGATGCAATGTCGACAAACGTTAAGGATTATGTCTCAGGGTTCTATGCGGGCGTTGTGGAGAAGCACCAGGCGCAGCCTGAGTTCCACCAGGCGGTGAAGGAGGTTCTTGAGACCCTCGTGCCTGTGCTGGAGAGGCAGCCGAAGTACCTCGAGCACAACATACTGGCTCGAATCGTTGAGCCCGAGCGCACTTTCATCTTCAGGGTGCCGTGGGTTGACGACAAGGGCAAGGTCCAGGTCAACATCGGATACCGTGTAGAGTTCAACAATGCCATTGGCCCGTACAAGGGTGGCCTTCGTTTCCACCCCACGGTGAACCTGGGCATTCTGAAGTTCCTGGGCTTTGAGCAGATCTTCAAGAACAGCCTTACCACGCTTCCCATGGGTGGCGGCAAGGGCGGCTCGGACTTCGACCCCAAGGGCAAGTCCAACAACGAAGTGATGGCTTTCTGCCAGTCGTTCATGAACGAGCTTTACAAGTATATCGGCGCCAACATCGACGTCCCCGCCGGCGACATCGGCGTGGGCGGCCGTGAAATCGGCTACATGTTCGGCCAGTGGAAGAAGCTCACCAACCTGTTTGAGGGCGTGCTCACGGGCAAGGGCCTCAATTGGGGCGGCTCGCTCATCCGGCCCGAGGCCACGGGCTACGGATGCGTCTACTTCGCCGAAGAGATGCTCAAGACCAAGGGCAAGACCTTTGAGGGTCTCACCGTGGCCGTCTCGGGCTCGGGCAACGTCGCCCAGTACGCCGTAGAGAAGGTCAACCACCTTGGGGGCAAGTGCGTCACCCTCTCGGACAGCAACGGCAGCATCTACGACCCCGCGGGCATCGATGCCGAGAAGCTGGCCTTCGTCATGGATCTCAAGAACGTCAAGCGTGGCCGCATCGAAGAGTACGCTGCGAAGTTCGGCTGCGAGTACTACCCGGGCAAGCGCCCCTGGTTCGTCAAGTGCGACGTGGCGCTGCCATGCGCTACCCAGAACGAGCTCAACGGCGACGAGGCCCGCACCCTGGTGAAGAACGGCTGCATCTGCGTGGCTGAGGGCGCCAACATGCCCACCACTCTCGATGGAGTCGAGGTCTTCTTGCAGGCCAAGACCCTCTATGGCCCCGGCAAGGCAGCCAACGCCGGCGGTGTTGCTACCTCGGGCCTCGAGATGTCGCAGAACAGCCTGCGCATGTCCTGGACCAGAGAAGAGGTCGACCAGCGCCTCTACAACATCATGAAGACCATCCACCGCAACTGCTACGACACCGCCCGCGAATACGGCGAACCCACGAACTACGTCATGGGAGCCAACATCGCCGGTTTCGTGAAAGTTGCAGACGCGATGATCGATCAGGGTGTAGTATAGCGTCCCATTGAGCGGGCAGGCTCTATCCGACCTGCCCGCTCCCCAGAAAACAGCTGTATCTTTGCCGGCGGCCTCCCACCAGGAGACCGTTTCGAAGTGGAGCGCTGACACCATGAACGGAACACACCGCACCATAGAGAAGTTCGAAGAGTCGCTGGGCGGCGACCACGGAGCAGCGGATGTCATTCCCCTCCTCCAGTCGGCTCAAGAAGCCTACGGTTACGTCCCCGTCAACTCCATGGAAGCCATCTCGAAGGTAACCGGAGTCCCAGTAGCAGAAATCTACGGCGTCGTGACTTTCTACCGCCAATTCAGACTGACGCCGCAGGGCAAGCACGTGGTCAAGGTGTGCAACGGCACCGCCTGCCACGTCAACGGCTCGCCTCTCCTCGAATCCACCATTGAAGAGGTGCTGGGGATCCGCCGAGACCAGACCGACAAAGAGGGCATCTTCTCCGTGGAGTCCGTCAACTGCGTCGGCTGCTGCTCCCTGGCCCCCGTGGTCATGGTCAACGATGAGACCTATGGCTCGCTGACCCCCCGCAAACTCACTGCGCTGCTCAAACAGATCCGAAAGGCAGAGCAGTCACAGGCCAATCCGCCGGAGAACCAGGCGTGAGCCTCGCCCCGGTAGTCAACACAACAGTCATTGGGAGTAAGCCATGATGAAGATGGTAGTTGGTACGGCTACTTGCGGCGTTGCGGCGGGGGCCAATAAGGTCCTCGAACGCCTCAAGAACCTCCAGGCCGTTCAATCCGGAGAGGTCTCCGTCACAGAAACCGGTTGCATCGGTATGTGCTTCATGGAACCCCTCGTCCAGGTCGTTGACTGCTCAAGCACCAGGCTCTACGGCAAGGTCACCCCGGAACTGGCCGAGAAGCTCGCAGCAGGCAAGGCCGACGAAGAGACCGAGAGCCACCTGCTCAAAGTCGACCAGGAGACCGACCGGCTGGGAGTCCTCGACAGGCAAAAACGCATCGCCCTGGCTCGCTGTGGCCTCGTCGAACCCTCCAGCATCGACGAATATGTGGCCACGGGCGGGTTCGAAGCCCTGGATAAGGCCATCCGCTTCTTGACCCCCGAAACCGTGGTCAAAGAGGTCCTCGACTCGGGCCTGCGTGGACGTGGCGGCGGTGGCTTCCCAACGGGGCGCAAATGGTCCTTTGCCGCAGCGCAACCCGGCCCCGTCAAGTACGTCATCTGCAACGCCGACGAGGGCGACCCCGGTGCCTTCATGGACCGCTCCCTCCTCGAAGGTGACCCCTACAGCGTCCTCGAAGGTATGGTCATCTGCGGCTATGCCATCGGCGCAAGCTACGGCTATGTCTACTGCCGGGCCGAATACCCCAAAGCCCTCGTCAGGCTTGGCCAGGCCATCGAAGCCATGAAGAAAGGCGGCTACCTCGGCAACAACATTATGGGCAGTACCTTCTCGTTCGAGATCAAGGTCAAAGAGGGTGCTGGTGCCTTCGTCTGCGGCGAAGAGACCGCCCTTATCGCCTCCATCGAAGGCCGCCGAGGAATGCCCCGCTTTAGACCACCTTTCCCCGCCGTCAAAGGCCTCTTTGGTAAGCCCACTAACATCAACAACGTCGAAACCTTCGCCAACGTTCCCTGGATCATCGCCAACGGCGCCGCTGCTTTCGCAGCCCTGGGTACCGAACGCAGCAAGGGCACCAAAGTCTTCGCCCTGGCAGGTAAAGTCCAGCGCGGCGGACTGGTGGAAGTGCCCATGGGCATGACCATCAATGAACTGGTCATGGATGTGGGCGGTGGCGTGGGCGAAGGCCATACCTTCAAGGCCGTGCAGATGGGCGGACCCTCCGGTGGCTGCATCCCCGCCGAGATGGGCGACCTCTCCATCGACTACGAAAACATCGTCAAGACCGGCGCCATCATGGGCTCCGGTGGCGTCGTAGTCCTCGACGACACCACCTGCATGGTGGACGTCGCCCGCTACTTCCTCTCATTCACCCAGGCCGAATCCTGCGGTAAATGCACCTTCTGCCGCATCGGCTCGAAGCGGATGCTCGAAATCCTCGAACGCATCACCGCCGGCCACGGCGAAGAGGGGGACATAGAACGCCTTCTTGACCTGGCCGAAAAGATCCAGAGCTCCTCCCTCTGCGGCCTGGGCCAGACAGCAACCAACCCCGTGCTTACTACCATCCGCTACTTCCGCCACGAGTACGAAGCTCATATCAGAGACAAGAAGTGCCCGGCCAAATCTTGCGCCGCTCTGGTCGCCTACGAAGTGGTCCCCGAGAAGTGCACCGGCTGCACTCTCTGCGCCAAGGCCTGCCCCGTCAAGGTCATCTCCGGTTCGCTAAAGCAGGTGCACCACATCGACAAACAGGGCTGCATACGCTGCGGCAAGTGCTATAGCACCTGCAACTTCGACGCCATTATCAAGGTGTAGGGGGAAAGCATGGATACCTTAAAAATTAATATAGATGGCGTTCTCTACGACGCACTTCCTAACGAAACAATCATGAGCCTCGCCGACAGAGTGGGAATCGGTGACCGAATCCCACGACTCTGCTTCGACCCGGCCCTGCCTCCTTACACATCCTGCTACGTATGCGTCGTGGAGCAGGAGGGCGTCGGGAAGCTCCTCCCCGCCTGCTCCACGGCTGTAGCCCCCAACATGGTGCTGCACACCCAGTCCCAGAGGGTCGAGAGCGCACGAAAGACGGCCCTGGAACTGCTCATGAGCAACCACCCCGCTGACTGCGTGGCACCATGCTCCCGAGGCTGCCCCGCCGGCGTCGACGTCCAGAGGTACCTGGCTCAGGCACGCAACGGCGAATACCTCGACGCCGTACGCACCATCCGGGAGCGCAACCCGCTGCCCGTAGTCTGCGGTCGAGTCTGCGTTCGTAAATGCGAAGATGTCTGCCGCCGAAAGTACCTCGACGATGCCGTGGGCATCAACATGGTCAAACGTACCGCATCGGACTGGTGGATCGATCACCCATACGATGAGTCAACGCCAACCTCCACGGGCAAACGCATAGCTATCGTCGGCGGCGGCCCCGCCGGCCTCACCGCTGCATATTTCCTCAGGATGAAGGGCCACGAAGTCACCATCTACGAAGCCCAGCAGAAACTGGGCGGCATGCTCCGATGGGGTATCCCCGACTACCGCCTGCCCCAAGACATCCTGGACTTCGAGATCAATGAGATCATCAGGCTGGGCGTAGAAGTCCACACAGGCGTCTGGGTGGGCAAAGACATCCCCTTTGAAGAGATCCGCTCGAAATACGATGCGGTCTATCTCTCACTTGGTGCGCAGCTGGGCTCTGAGGCCCATATCAAGGGCGAAGAGCACCCCGGCGTCATGACCGGCGTGGAGTTCCTGGACTCGGTGAAGAAGGGCCACGACCTCAACATCGCGGGACGTCGCGTAGTTGTGGTGGGCGGCGGAAACACCGCCATCGATGCGTCGCGCACAGCCCTGAGACTGGGGGCCGAACACGTCACAATCTTGTACCGTCGCACCCGCAAAGAGATGCCCGCTAACCCCGAAGAGATCGTTGCGGCCGAAGAAGAGGGTGTCCGCATCGAGTTCCTCATCGCCCCGCTGGAGGTCCAGGCCGTGGGCGAGACTCTCACAGGCCTCATCTGCGAGAAGATGCAGCTTGGCGAACCCGACGCCAGCGGCCGCCGCCGCCCCGTCCCCGTGCCCAACAGTAACCACATGGTCACCTGCGACATCGTTATCGGCGCCATTGGCCAGAAGGTAGACTTGTCAGGTCTCACCGGCGAATCCAACCCACTCACCGTAACCCGCTGGAACACCGTCAAGGCCGACGAACTCAGCTCGGTTACCAGCATCCCCGGCGTTTTCTCGGGCGGCGACTGCGTAACCGGCCCAGCAGTGGTCATCGATGCCATTGGAGCCGGTCGCAAGGCAGCACTCTCCATCGACCAATACGTCACCGTGGGCCAGCCCCATGCCGTGGTGGAGCCCTTCTCCGCACGCCGTGAGAACTTTGGCGAGATCCGCAAGGCCGAGTTGCCCCCCGCAGCGGCGTACAAGCGGCACCACCTGCCAAGCATCGACGTTAACGAGAGGCTCTCTACCTTTGAAGAGGTTGAGCTGAGCCTCGAAGACCACGAAACAGTGGAAGAGGCCGGACGCTGTCTCTCTTGCGGCTGCTCTGCGGCCCCCAGTTGCGAACTGCGCGCCCTCTGCGAACGCTACGGCCTCTCCAGCACCGTCTCGGGCCAGACAGTCTTCCAACCCGTGGACAGGGCCCACCCATTCATCACCATTGACCCCAACAAGTGCATCCTCTGCACCAAGTGCGTCCGCACCTGCGGCGATATCCTGGGCGTATCTGCCTTGGGCCTGGTCAACCGCGGTTTCGATACTGTGATCTCGCCGGCCCTGGGCAAGACCCTCATGGAGACCTCCTGCGTCTCCTGCGGCAACTGCGTCGACGCATGCCCCACGGGCGCGCTCAGCTTCAAGGGCCTGGCCAGAACCGACCCGGCCCAGAAGTCGGTCACCAGCCTCTGCACCCTCTGTGGTGCCATGTGCTCCATGGAGGTGGCGACGAACCAGTTCGGCGTCAGCTTCCGAACTGCAAAAGGGGCCGACGGAAAACGAACTCACCTCTGCGGTCTGGGCCGCTTCGGATACGAAGTGCTCCAGAGTGGCGAGAGGCTCAAGACCCCCATGATCCGACGCCACGGAGCCCTGGTGCAGTGCTCCTGGGACGAGGCACTGAAGGCTGCGGCAGAGGGTATGCAGCGAGTGCGTGAACAGAACGGCGGCAAGTCCATATTGGTTTCGGGCGGCGCCTATCTCTCCTGTGAAGAGGCATCCGTCGTTGCCCAGTTGGGCCGGACGGCTCTGGGCGCCCGAGTAGGCAGCCTTGCGGCCGTGGCCGATGATGGGGACGTATACTCCCTGGATGAGGTTTACGGGGCCACGGGCAGCACAGTGAGCTACGACGACCTCGAGGCGGCCTCACTGATTCTTGTGGTGGGCGATGACCCCATGGAGCGTAACCCCGTCACCGCAGCAAGAATCCGGCGGGCAGTCCGAAACGGTGCCAAGGTCATCAGCATCATGCCTAAGGCCTCCAGCTTGCGATGGCTTGCCTCCGTCAGGGTTGAGAATCACCCCGGTGCCGAGAGTCTTGTGCTTGGGTGGCTGGTCCGGAAGATCATCGAGCGCAGACCCGGCGACGTGGGCCGAGAACTGGCCGTGGTCCGAGATGCCCTCTCGGATTGCACCGAAAACCGCCTGGCCCAGGAAGCCGGGGTCGCCGAAGGCCACCTCGAAGCAGCCTTCGATGCCCTCATGAAGGCCCAAGGAAGCGTGGTTGCAATGTATGCCATCGACTCCCCTCACGGCCGCTCCCCAGACTCAACTATCCTACTGGCTCAACTCCTCGAACTGCTGCGGCCAGCCGACCAGCGCAGCGGGTTGCTGCTCACCCAGAACGCCGCCAATCTCATGGGCCTCAAGACCGCCGGAATGCTGCCCGAAGACAAAGAGGAGTACGTCGCCTTCGCCGAAGCCATCCGCCGCGGCTCCATCAGAGCTGCCTGGCTGGTGCGAGAGAGCCCGTCGGCCAATCCCATGCTCTCCCAGGCCTTGGCGCGCCTCGATTTCCTGGTTGTGCAGAGCACGGTCATGACCGAAATTGCCAGCCGGGCCGACGTGGTGCTGCCTGCTACCACACACCTGGAGACCGGCGGCACCTTCGTGCGATGCGACGGCACAATCATGCGGGTGGACCCGGCCCTGCCCAACCCTGCGGCCATGACCACCACCGACGCCATCGAGAAGGTGCTGCAACTGCTCCAGGTGGACATGGAGGCCGGTCACGCCGCCATGGCTCAGAGACTTGCCAAGTGCGATCTGCGCCTGGCCGTCAAGGGGCAGTTCCGATGGCTCCTGCCACGCCCGGGCGTCGACCGCTCCTCACGCACAGACTCCGAGGCAGCGGCGCACCCCTACATCCGCTCCAAAATCCCCGTCCGAGTCTAAGATTCTCCAGCCATTTCCTATTGACCCGGTAGACTTCGTAGGGCACCGTTCACACTGGCTGCCGGGGCAAACGGTGGTTATCTCTTCATAGCGGATTTGGTCCCCAAGCTGACATGCAGGATCCCCATGAGCAAACGCATCTTCGACAACATAACAGAGCTGATAGGCGGAACCCCCCTCATCAGAGTCAACCGAATGAACCCCGCACCCGAGGTTGAGCTGCTGGTCAAGCTGGAATCCATGAACCCGGGCGGTTCTGTTAAGGACCGCATCGGGCTTCATATGATCGAGGCAGCAGAACGCAGCGGAGAGCTTCGGCCAGGGAGAATCATCCTGGAGGCCAGCAGCGGCAACACGGCCATCGGGCTGGCAATGGTAGCCGTGGTGAAGGGGTATCGGCTCATGGTCACCATGGCTGAGTCGGCCTCGGAGGAGCGCAAGAAGATCCTGCGGGCATACGGCGTTGAGATAAGGATTACTCCCGGTGAGTTGGGCACCGATGGGGCCATCGAGGAGGCCTATCGACTGGCCCGGGAGGAGCCCGAGACCTACTTCCTCATCGACCAGTACAACAACGAGGCCAACTGGCTGGCCCACGTGGAGCGCACGGGCCCGGAGATCTGGGAGGATACCCAGGGCGAAGTGGATGTGGTGGTGACCACCATGGGCACAACGGGAACCCTCATGGGGCTGACCCGCTACATGAAGGGGCGCCCCAAGCCTGTGCGGGTGGTTGGGGTAGAGCCTTACAAAGGCCACAAGATCCAGGGTCTCAAGAACATGAAAGAGAGCTATCCGCCGGGCATCTTCGACCCCTCCGAGCCCGACGCCATAGTGAACGTAGACGACGATGCGGCCTACGAGACGGCCCGACGTCTGGCCCGGGACGAGGGGATTCTGGTTGGCATGAGCGCCGGTGCTGCAATGCGGGTGGCCATGGATGAGGCCGTCAGGCTGGGCAAAGGCACCATCGTTGTGATGCTGCCTGATACGGGCGAACGTTATCTCTCCACGTCGCTCTTTGCGGCCCAGTGCGGTCTGGCCAACGTCATGCTGCACAACACCCGAACAAGAGAGCTGGAGAGCCTGCGCACCGTCCGGGATGGCCATGTGGGCATCTATACCTGCGGACCAAGCCTCGACGGCCCCCCCGGCCTGGGGCTCATCCGCCGTATGCTCCTGGCCGACCTGCTGCGCCGCCACCTGGTCTCCCGGGGCTACTCGGTGAAGCACGTCGTCAACCTTGGAGATATCGACGACCGCACGGTAAACGAGTGCCTCAAGAGCGGCGGCAACATAAGGGAGTTTACGGGGCGTTGGGAGAAGGTCTTCTTCGAGGACATGGAGCGAATGCGGATTCTGCGGGCGCATCAGACGCCAAGAGCCAGCGAACACGTCCCAGACATGGTTGCCGAGACAAAGGCGCTTATGGACAAGGGGTTGGCTTACGAGAAGCTTCGTTCGGTTTACTACAACATCAGAAAGTTCGATGGGTATGGCAAACTCTCCAGGGTTAACCTGGCCAAGACCAAGCCTTCGGCCACCACCGCCTATGACTACTATGAGAAAGAAAACCCCAAGGATTTCTCGCTCTTCAAGCGCTCATCGCTTGCGGAGCTCAAGGCCGGCATCTACTGGAGCACGCCTTGGGGAAACAGCCGCCCGGGATGGCACTGCGAGTGTGCTACCATGGCACGAAAGTACCTGGGACAGCCCTTTGATATCCATACAGCGGGGACGGACCTGCTCTTCCCTCACGGCGACAACGAAATCGCCATAGCCGAGGGGCTGGCCGAACGAACCTTTGCGAACTACTGGCTTCACACGGAAATCGTCACCGCCGAGGGCCGCAAGGTGGGCCGTGGCGAAAACCAGATCACCCTGCGAGACCTGCTGGAGCAGGGCTGGAGCGCCCGGGTGGTCAGATATTGGATGCTCAGCACCCACTATCGGAAAGTGCTGACCTTCTCAACCGACGAGCTCCACAACGCCCAGGAGGCCCTCAGCAGAGTCAACGCCCTCATTGCCCGTCTGCAGTGCTGCTTGCCCGGCGGCAAACGCCACGAACAGTTGGACCAGGCGCTCTATGAGGCAAGAAGCGGCTTCTTCGACAAGATGGACCAGGATCTCAACGTGCCACGTGCTCTGGCGCACCTCTTCGGGCTGGTTCGTGAAGTGCACAAGATGCTTGACCAGGGGTGCCTCGACCGAGTCCAGGCCGACCGAATTCTGGCCTTCCTAAGGGAAGTGGACAACACGCTGGCCATCTTCGAGTTCGAGAGCAACGCGGACGACTGTGCGGTGAAGAGCATGGTGCTGCGCCGAGATGAAGCACGGCGAAAAGGCGACTGGGCCGAAGCCGACTCCATCAGGGCCGCTCTGGCAGCAGAGGGCATCGAGCTGATCGACTCGAAAGAAGGAACTCACTGGAGACGAAAGTAGGGGAGAAGCCGGGCGGGGCTAAAGAAGTTTGGCTCTAACGGGGCTTATACGACGCCCTGGTCGACCATGGCATTGGCCACTCTCAGGAAGCCGGCGATATTGGCGCCCTTGACGTAGTTGACGTAGCCGTCGGGACCCTTGCCGTACTTGCAGCAGGCGTCATGAATGCTGACCATGATGCCGTGGAGGCGCTGGTCAACTTCTTCGGGACCCCAGCGCAGGCGCATGCTGTTCTGGCTCATCTCGAGACCGGATGTAGCAACACCACCGGCATTGACCGCCTTGCCGGGAGCGAAGAGGACCTTGTTCTCCAGGAAGGCGTGAACCGCCTCAGGAGTGCATGGCATGTTGGCGCCTTCGGCAACACAAACGCAGCCGTTTTTGATGAGCTTCGCAGCGTCGTCGCCGTTGAGCTCGTTCTGGGTAGCGCAGGGCATGGCCACGTCGCAGGGGATCTCCCAGGGGCGCTTGCCGGCGTAGAAAGGAACGCCGAACTTCTTGGCGTAATCTTCCACGGCGTCGTTATTCGAGGCACGCATCTCAAGCAGGTAATCAATCTTCTCGCCCTTGATGCCGTCGGCGTCGTGGATGAAGCCGTCGGGACCAGAGAGGGTCACAACGGTGCCACCAAGCTGGTTGACCTTCTTGGTCGCGCCCCAGGCCACGTTGCCGAAACCGGAGATCGCAACCTTCTTGCCCTCGAAAGAGAGCCCCTTTGTCTTCAGCATGGCCTCAGCAAAATAGGTGGCGCCGTAGCCAGTGGCCTCGGGACGAAGAATGGAACCGCCCCACTCCAGGCCCTTGCCCGTGAGCACGCCGTTGAACTGGCGCGTGATCTTCTTGTACTGGCCGAACATGTAGCCCACTTCACGACCGCCAACGCCGATGTCGCCAGCGGGCACGTCGGTATCAGCACCGATGTATCGGTACAACTCAGTCATGAACGACTGGCAGAACCGCATAATCTCCTCGTCGGAGCGGCCACGGGCGTTGAAGTCCGAGCCGCCCTTGCCACCGCCCAAGGGCAGCGTCGTCAGGGAGTTCTTGAAGATCTGCTCGAAGCCGAGGAACTTCAGAATCGAGAGGTTCACGCTGGGGTGGAAGCGCAGGCCGCCCTTGTAGGGCCCAAGAGCGCTGTTGAATTGAATTCGGTAACCCCTGTTGACCTCAACTTCGCCCTTATCGTTCGTCCAGGCAACGCGGAACGTGTGCACCGCCTCGGGCTCAACCATTCTGGCGAGGATATTGGCCTTCTTGAGTCTCGGGCTGGCTTCGTAGACATCCCAGACCGACTCAACCACTTCCTGAACCGCCTGCAGAAACTCGGGCTGGGCCGGGTTCCTGGCTGCCACTGAATCCATGAAATCCTTCATACTCATACCAAAACCTCCAGTTTACTTCCCCACCATTGAATAAGTTTATGGCGAAGAATACCTTCATCGGCCTGCTGTGACCCCAGGCCGTGGCGGAGCAGAGCACCAGCCTCGCACCAAGTCAAGGCCCTTCGGATGCCCTTTGGGTATCATCTTTTATTATCGTTTTCGGGGAGAAATTCCCCCATTGGGCCCGGCGCCACCGCACTCCCAGGCTCCTCCACGGCGTAAGAAAATGGAGGGCAGGCCTCCCGCAGATGGGAACAAATTCCGTGCTGGCCATACTCCATTCTCAGGACCATCATCCCGTCGACCAAGCCTCTGCCAGCTTCCAGGATGGTTACATGTTGACACCACAATGGCATAGAACCTACGATTGCGCCAGCCGCCCGGTGCCATGGCCGCCCGGAGACGGTATCTGTGCGAGGCACACCCGTGCCTCACTATCGGGAGGGGCCCTGGTGAACGTTTCGCAGATAAGCGAGTATTATAGTAGATTCCGATTCGGCGAGACTAATTATCATAATCTAATGAAGTTCAAGGTGAACGACATTCTCCTGGTCTCCACCTTCTACGACGCCTTCATTTTTGAGCAGGACGGCGGACTCACAGACCAGATCATCGGCGACTACTCCCAACTCACCCTCAGCCCGGCGCCGTTGGTTACCAGCGTCCCTACGGGCGAAGAGGCGCTCAAGTGCCTTCGAGAACGCAACTTCGACTTGGTTATCTGCTCTGTGCGCATGGGGAACCTCACTCCCTTCGAGTTTGCCGCAAGAGCCAAGCAGATCCAGAAAGACCTGCCAGTGCTGCTCTTCCTCAGCGGGCAATCCGACCTGGCCATGATCGAGGCTAATCGCCACAGAATGGCCTATATCGACGACGTCTTCCTTTGGAGCGGAGACAGCAAGATCTTTCTCGCTATGATCAAATCCGTCGAGGATGCTAAGAACCTCGATCACGACGCCAAGAATGGGTATGTCAGGGTTATCCTTCTAATTGAGGATTCGGTAGGATATTATTCGGTATTCTTGCCAACGCTATATTCTGAAATCATGATGCAGACGTTCCGGCTTATCCAGGAAGAGCCAACCGCCGGCAACAAGCGTCTGCGAATGCGAATGCGACCCAAAGTAATTCTGGTTCATGATTTCGCCCAAGCCGAACGCGTATATAAGGAATACCGCGACAATCTTTTATGCGTTATTACCGACGTTCAATACGAAATGGGAGGTCAGGTTGACGACCAGGCGGGAATCCGCTTCGTTGAACAGATCCGCGGCGACGGGTGCCAGATACCCGTCCTGCTCCACTCCCTGGACAAAGCAAACCAGGAGCGGGCCAAGCCCCTCAAGGCGCAGTTCCTTGACAAGAACTCCCCGAACCTTCTGGGCCAGCTCCACGACTTCGTTATCAAGCAGCTTGGCTTCGGCGATTTCGTCTTTCGTCGTGAGAATGGCTCCGAGGAGCGCCGGGCCACCTCCCTGGTCGAGTTCATCCAGTGCCTCCACGAGGTCTCCGACGACTGCCTCCTCTACCACGCTGCCCACAACCGCTTCTCTGCATGGCTCATCGCCCACGGTGAGGTCGAGGCGGCTAAACACATCCAACCCAAGCAGGCAGCGGATTTCCCGGATACATCTGGCCTTAGAACGTTCCTTATCGACGTCTTCGACAAAGTGCAGCGCTCCAAGAACCGGGGAAAAGTCGTCAACTTCACAGATTGGAAGCTGGCCACAAGGGAGCAGATAGTAAGACTCTCCGATGGCTCCCTGGGCGGCAAAGGAAGGGGCCTGGCCTTCATGAACGCCCTCCTCTACGCCCTTGACTACGGCGCAAAATACAACGGAGTAGAGGTGGCCCTGCCACTCACAGCCATCATCGGAACCGACGAATATGACTGGTTCCTGCAACATAACGGCATAGACCGCGACGTACTGGACCTGCCCGACGAGAAGATTCGCCGTGTCTTCCTCGATGGCGACCTCTCCGAAGAGCTGCGCTCTCGACTCTCGGTATTCTTGGAGAGGGTGAGAGTGCCGCTGGCCGTTCGCTCCTCCGGGCTGCTGGAAGACAGCCAGTCCAGACCCTTCGCTGGTATCTACCGCACCCTCATGATTCAGAACAGCGACCCTAACAACTATGTTCGTTTGGGTGAGCTGATGGCAGCTATAAAGTTGGTATTCGCTTCTGTTTTTGAGCGAAGATCAAGGGAATACATAGAAAGCGTAAGATTCAAAATAGAAGAAGAGAAGATGGCCGTCGTCCTCCAGGAGATTGTCGGCGCGCAACACGACAAGACCTTCTACCCAGACATCTCCGGAGTCACCCAGTCCTTTAACTTCTACCCAACAGGCGGGCTCACCCCCGACGACGGAATCGCTACCGTTGTCCTAGGCCTCGGCAAGGCCGTGGTCGAAGGAGAGAAATCCTACCGCTTCTGCCCCAGATACCCCAAACACGAGATTCTCTCGCAACGGGAGATGTTGGGGGGCAGCCAGAAGGAGTTCTACGCCATCCGTACCGACGGCGACTGGTACAAGTTCCTCCGTGACGACGAGGCGACTCTGGTGAAACTCGACCTCAAAGCCGCCGAAGAGCATGGCACCCTGGCACAGGTGGGCGCC
>Ga0302238_1001620_pt1 | contig 17764 bp, 15 predicted proteins | sample AAG_UR_Asn_MG_FD_193527 | JGI IMG/M metagenome (GOLD analysis project Ga0302238, IMG submission 193527) | Enriched activated sludge microbial communities from anaerobic digester in WTTP, New Holstein, Wisconsin, United States - AAG_UR_Asn | ecosystem: Engineered > Bioreactor > Anaerobic >...
GCACGGAATGTTGCATGTGTTATCAGATAGATATCATAATCTTTATCATAATCACCATGTGCAATATTATATAATTCCTGTGTGGTATCAATTTCATGAACATGTGCATGATCAAAACCATTCATCATATACAATGATTCATTCCATTGTGCACGCAAATTATCACGATGCATTATAATGAGAGCTTTCTTTTTGTATAAACCGATTCCATATCCAGTACAATATGTATTATGTGTAACAATATAATCATCAGTCAAATACAGATGTTCCGGATTGTCAACCTGAATACATCTACATGGGAATGATGCAATTTGTGAAACATCTTTGATGTAGATTGGTTCTTTGTTTCGTTTGTTATATGTTGCGCCACAACGTTTCAGATACTTACGACAATCTTCAGATGTTTCACATAGTATTGCAGAATCCAAACCAAATGAAACACTCATCATGCTGCTGTGATTACTGATTTTGAGTTTTGCATAATAACCACATGAACGAAACATTTCAACGATGTCATTCAATAATGATTTCAACTCTGATGATATAACCTTGGCATTATTAACATACACCATCGATTCAATGATTCCGCCCAATACTGACATACGTGTTGATGAATATCGATAACATTCAGGAATTCTAAAGATACCACCATCTTCATCACGGAACACTCGATCATGCAATATACGACGACCAAATTGATCGATAAACTGAAAATGGTTGTTCTCGAAACGATATTCCCAATTATTGATTGAACAGATATTCTGAACAATCTTAGTTACTTTATCAACCTGGTAAGGTTCACATTTGAATGTCAACACGCGTTCAATGTGATCCGTTAATCCAACACATATTCCATATGTGTATGGTTCAATGTCAAATGGTTTCCATGGATATTTGACATAACCATTCTTTGGTATCTCATAACGATACTGGCAATCTTTCATATATGACATGTATGAGTTTTTGATTTCGTATAATGGTTTGGTATGCCATTCACCATCTTCTTTTACTCTCCAAAGATGTTCATCACCACAAAGTGTCATTCGTCCGTCTGTGAATATTATTCGGTAAACAGACTGTACACCATGATCAAATATTTTGGTTACTGTGCATTCATTACCCAACTCAGAATATACGGTGTCGCCAATACGTAATGTACCAATTGGAACAAATCCTTTCGGAGTTGCAACTTGTGACCAGATTGGTTGCATTTTGCCAAAACCGGGTTTCTTTACAACGAACAAACGTGGGTCATCAATATTGTCCGCGAAATCATGTTCGCCTGCAATGAAATTGATAACATCAACCTGTTGTTCATTACGAGGTGCGATAAGTTCCTCAAACTGGAAATCCATATCTTCACCCTCGTAATCAATGTCTTCAACAATTTCAACATTGATCAACAATTTCTTCAGAAACTCTATATCGACACCTTTATGAACATACAGCTCATTATGTTTTTCATCCAACATTAAACCGAGAGTGACAGTCTGCTCAACATACTCATCTTCATATGTAAGTGAATTGATTAATGCACCCAGATTGGATAATGCTTCCGATCCGGGTGTAATCATGATACAGGTGTTTCTGATCGTTATTTTGTATTTGATAAGATCATCCCTTTTTCTATTATAATTCGATTATCAATTTTACGAATATCATTGATTTGATCATCCGACAACATCACCTTGAGAGGTTTCATTTTGTATGCTGAAGGGTAGATCAACTCAACACATTTTACATCATTATCAATGTATAGGTTACGTCGTGCGATTAATCGCACGACATGTGAGAGAGTTACATTAGGATCATCCAGTGGTGTAAACTCAACTTTGTTTCTTTTTGCGAATAACATTATTGCCGTCATCTTACCTATAAGACGACTGGTGCGTTTTTCATCCATTCTTATTCAATTCCATTCTATATTATGATAGGTGATTTTCTATATCTCCCTTAATCATAATCCCCATGTCTAACTTCATGATGTCTGAAACCTGATCATCCGTATATACCCCATAACACGGACCGATTGTAAATGCTTGATATGATGGATCATTTTCATATTTTCTATTCATCATACCCAACAGATGTATGGCACTGATCAGATTATGTTTTTCATCAATATTATCTTCATAATTAAATGATTTAATATTGTACTTGTTTACGAATTCAATTATTGATTCTTTCATATTTAGCTCCTTATGAACGAGATTCGGTTGTTTAAATCCAACGATCTCATGTATGCATTTAAACCTTCTGCCTGTTCTTCTGTAAGTTTAATTGCACCCATAATGTTGTTGGTTTCACGATTGTAAATCAGATACGAATACATTGTGACTGTTTCCTGAGAGCCACCGGTGTAAACAACGTTTACGTTTGAGGGTTTATTCTTTTCCTTTTTCTTGAAGAGATTCATTTTAATATCCATCCTTTATATAAAATTTTATGGGGAGATAATCTCCCCATATTATGCGTTACTGTACATGGACCCTGACAACTTTTATTCCGGGAATATGTTTTGGACGTTCTGGAGTTGCAGCCATTGTCAATACTGGTAATGATTCAATGTTGACTGTGGAGACTCTGCTATCGGCATGATGTAATATCAACTTCTGAGATTTATCAACACAGAATACTGCAGCCAAATCATCCTGAGGAGAGAGTTTGATGATTGGTTTACAGTCTCCAAATTTCTTTGTTGCTGTCAAGAACTTGGAGTGATTGATTCTGATTCTACCGAGTTTTGTTACATATGCCAAGAAGGGTTTGTTTGAATTTATGCAGAACATTCCCGCAACCTCATAACCACTGATGATGAACTGACCTGCCGCATCAACCGACAACACCTTGTTCAGATCAGTAGTCTGAATACGTTTGCCATTACCATCATTTGTATATATGAGTATGTCGGATAATGTGTTATCTGAGACTTCCAATACAGATACAAGATATTCACCATCGTCAAGTTTCACCAATGGTTTTCTTGATGTGTTCGATGGGATTCTGTCGATTGGCATATATTTGATTCTGCCTCTATTGGACAACATCACAATATTATTCGTTTTATTTGATACTGCAACCACACATTTACCCATCTGATTACCACGACCAATTGATGTCATTGTGATAGGTTTATCATGTGCGACTTTTGTTGTATCAACCCAAATGTATCCACCATTATCATCAATCAAACATACATCATTACCATTGATTGGTGTAACATCCGATGACAGATGTTCAGGGTTTTCAGTTTCCGAGAATATAACCGATCCATCAGTTAATATCTGAACAACACCAATGTTTACAACTTCCTTTTCGCCTGTATTCAGAATTGTACTTCTACGAGCGAAACCATATTTCTGTTTGATTCCATTCATATCATTGATGATTTCTTCTTTGATATTATCTGGTGATGTTATGATTGATCTGAGACGCGAAATCTCTTCGTTGATCTCTTTGATGAGTTTCACGGTTTCTTCATAACGTTTGATTGATAATCTGTGTAATGGAACTTCTGCAACTAACTTTGCTTGTGCAGATGTAACCTCGCCTTTGTATTCTTTAACCAACAACTGGATGGTTTCTTCTTCACTTTCTGCTTTACGACAAATCTTGATTGTCTTATCCAGATTCTTTGGTGATAACATGTATGCTTTACCTTTGTTCTGATTGAACAACACGAACTGTTGTACAAGCTGACGTCGTAACCATGCACGTTTCTCGAAAATTCTATTGTTGATCCATGATAACAATATCTGACGTGGTGTATATTCACATAATGACAGATTTGTTTCCACAACATTCATGTTTGTTGCCGCAACATTTGTTCTGAATCCAGGAACACGTTTGAACAACTTATTCAACACATTATACAGATTACATGGTTTGCATCTGACAACATAACGAACATTACCTTCGATCAATTGTGATTCATCATCTGCTGAAATGATCTCTGGAATTGGATTGTTTGAAACCTGAATTTCACTTAAACGATGATTGATATCATCCAAGAATTCTCCATAAGGAGTGTTCTTAAATATGATTTCATAATTACGATTATCAAGTTCAAATGATGATTGAAATACAAAATGAGAATCATCGATTATGATAATATCGCATCCAGTTGGTGAATCTGGTACCAGATGTATTTTTGCATTTGGATTCTTGATGAGTTTGATTGTTGCATTTATTACCTCATTGAGATTATATGGTGGAATTGCAGTTGCATATCCTAAACCAATACCACTGGAACCATTTAAAAGTATCGTCGGTACGAGTGCTGGTAATGTGACAGGTTCAATGGTTTTTGCATCATATGATGGAACCATGTTGACCTTACCATCGAATTCTTTAAAGAATACATCGAGTGTGAATTTCGATATATTCATCTGAAGATATCTTGGTGACGCAGCATCGGAACCATTAACGGCGTTACCAGAGTTACCTCCATCTGATGTATCCAACAATGGAATGTTGTTACTAAAATCCTGTGCCATTGCCGCAAATATCTGACCCATGCCCTGATCGCCATGCGGAGATAAATGCATTACATCACCAATCGCAGATCCAACAGTAAACTGTTCGGTTTTGTATAATTTGTATACCGTGTACAGTATTCTACGATGGATCGGTTTTAATCCATCTATGAGAGATGGTATCGCACGTGCGATGTTTACATTTATACCGTATAAACAATAATAACGTTTGGACAACTCACCAAGGTCTGCGGTTGTCATATTTGGATTACCAAATTCGGTATCCTTTATGGGAACATATAATTCATTTTCCATTTATTATCATGACCTCCTATATTTAAAAAGCTACATACATGTTGTTTTCTACAACAGATATATTATGGATGGCGGGAAATCCCACCATCCAACAATTTAAATTATCATATCTTTACGAACCGATTTAATTATGTCTGTGATTACTGGCACATTCAACCAGTTCGATGCCAATGACATATAATTATGATTCTTGAATGAATTCATGAGTGGACCAGCCATGTCAGTTTCATGTTCATTATTTTTGGAATCTTTCCATGTATACTCTTGGTTATAAGAATTATTACAACAACGATGTTCACGGAATAAGTTGTTATCAATTTTGCATTTATACAACAATGATTTCTTATCTTTATTATATGCCATTTTGGTGTTTGGATACATTGCTGCCGCATCCAAATCCGATGCACCGAATATAATCGAATTATATTTCTTACCAGAAGCAACAAATCCCGTTGGTTTATTCTTTGCAGGATCAGCAGCAAATCCTCCTTGGAACGCACCATCGATTGTTTGATCAATGATAACTTTGTTTGACATAACGAAACCAAACTCTTCGAACAGCTGGTCTTTTGAGTTACGCACAATATGAGTTTCTTGGAAACATTTTGGATATGCAGTTGCAAACGCATACGAACGTGAATAGAATGTTTGTGCATCATTGACCTTGGTTTCAATTGCATGTTGTACAACAACATCACGTATATTATACAATATGAATTTGATATAATCGGTATACGGGAATTCACGGAATGTACCACTTTTGGTATCGGTTAATTTATGAATGTTTGCAACCTTACCACCAATTGCATCCAAACGATATGATGGTTCTTCAGATTGTGATTTTCTAATGGCTGCGTACAAACGTTCCTGACACAAGTATTGTGAATACGATGATGAATAGAACCAGTCACGATTTGTTTTCATGCTGAAATTGTCGGTTCTATCTTTTTCGAATTTATATTCCTTGGATTTGAATTCCTGTGGGACAATGATGTCAATCGGATCATATCCAATCCATTGTGCACGATTCGGAAGATAATTGAAATCGAATGGTGCATTCCATGCAAATATAAACATTGGTCGATGTTTATTGGAATGCTCATAAACGTTGTTGATTAATCTGGCTTCTGCACCGGAGAACGAAACTGTTGGTGATGTTTCCCAGAATGCAATTTCAACATCAAACCCGTCAAGATATTTCAGATTGTCTTCATCCTCGTCAATGTGAACTGGACAATTGGATGATGAACGATGACCTTTAATCATCTCTTTGAATTCTTCCTGATGGGATTTCAACCACGCATACTCAGCACGTTGTTTTTCCAACAATTCATCGAAATGTTTCTGTTCATCTTCATTACGACCATACAACTTTTCACGTGGTTCCAACACATCGAGATATACCTTTTTGTCATGTGGATATATTGATGTGACAGCTGTTATGGGCTGACGTACATCCATTGGATTACCAAGATCGGGTTGATAATCCAATACATCGATTTCTATATCAATGAATCCCGCAGTAACTTTGGAAACATCACAATGGTCACCGAATTCATGTAACCAACGAATTCTGAAATATGCATCTGGTTGGAAGTCACATTTATGCGACCATGGATTCTGACACATAGTCTTACGGAACCAACCACGTTTCGAATCTGAAATATGTGATTCATAAAACTCTTTGTATTTTCTATCAACCAAATGTGTACCATCCTTGGAATACATCTTTGCATCACCGGCATGTTCATATATCATTTTTGGTATTTGAGAGAATTTACAGAATACACGATACGCATGATCAATTTCGATCTGCGGCATTTGATACGCATCATCCGGTTTGTGTTGATAACGCATTTTGTTTCTGAAATATTGGTCAACACAAAAACCATCTAACGTGTAACGATAATCTGGACGTGTAAACCATATATCAACAATCGGTGGTAAATATTTTACATCCAAACGTTTTGTCTCTGGATTCAGATACACAACTTCAAATGCTTCTGATGGAAATTCACGATAACGCACATCAAATAACATTGAACCTTCCGGAAATTCTTTACGTAAATCCGGTGGTGGTTTGCCAATACTTTCAACGTTATGATCAACCAAATATTGTTCAAATTTATTCATATCAATAACCCTCATGAATTGTTAATGAATCATCTTCCTTGATCCATTTTAATATCGACACTGTACGCCAATCCCCATCCTTGGTTCTGAATGTCACACTGTTGATACCAGAATTAAGTATCATGCGTTTACACATTGAACAACAATCTGCTTCGGTATATGAACCATCATTCTCAATACCAACCAGATACATTTCTGCGTGTTTACGTTTTATCGGATCTGCATTTATAATTACATTCATCTCCGCATGAACCGAACGACATAATTCATATCTCTGACCGGATGGAATATTATTCTCCATACGGAAACATTTACCACGATCACAACAATTCTTGCGACCACGTGGTGCACCTGAATAACCGGTTGAAACAATTACATCATCTTTGACAATGATTGCACCAAATTTACGCCTCAAACATGTACTACGAGAAGCGACACATTCTGCGATCTTTAAATAATACTCTGTCTTGGTTGGACGTTCAACCTTTGTTGGTTCCGTTGCATTGTTCATCGATGGTAAAATCTCGTTGTCGATATACCTTTCCCATTCACCTTTGGATTCTGGCAATGGTTTGATCTGATCATCGATATCTTTATTTTCATTATGAAAATTCAATGAACGTTCAAACACACTTCCTTCAAAATTATTATCATTCTGGACACCCATATTGATAACCTCCTTAAAAAAATTTTTGTACAAATGAGTTCCTTCATACACCATAATGATATAAATACAAAAATGAAAAATAAAGCACCCCGGTTTCCCGGGGTGCATATATTTAAAACCCATCAATCATTCAAAGGAGGTCTCACTGGCTACCATTATCAGTAAAACATGACTGATGGATTATTTGCATGTTATCATGGTAATTGTGTAACCAATACAGCTGCATAGTCACCGCCATTAAGATCACTAACATATGATGAATTCTTGAAGTAGTATTTTTTATTTTCCCATGTGGGTGCAGTTGCTTCGGATGCCAATGAAACTTCATTGCCTTCATTATCTATATAAAAATACTTTTTGTATCCATCTACACCAGAATCGGTCCAATTGGATGGTTGTGTCTTAGGATACTCATGTGCTTCAACTGAAACCAATGCAAATAAATCAAGTAATGCTTTCGAATCCTGATATGTGACTACACCGTTATGCATCAATGATGCAGCTTTAAGATCTTCTTCTGTTGGTTGTGGATCTATTGTTTGATTCATATGCTTCTTTTTCACATATGATACAATAGCCGTTGCGTCCTTACCGTCTACCATGCCATCGCCATTGAAATCACCAAGTTTACGTGTACTCATAAAATCACCTCCATATTATAATCCGATAAAGATGTATGGACTCTTAGCACGATCATACCAGCTCAATATGAGTAACATTTTATCATTATGAACAGCAACACATCCACCTGTGTATGATGGTGAAGAATCATTATTGAAACTGTGTAAGAAAAATGCCGAACCCGACTTGGCATTTCCTGGTTTAATAGGTTGAGCAACATGAGGGATCATATTATAACGAATAACAATCGCATTTCTATATGAATCATTAGCATGATCAATGAGTTTTTCTGAATATAAATTTGCTGGGGATAATGATACACTTGCATAGTATTTACCAGGTTCAAATGGATATGTGCTACCGGGATATGTCTTGGATCCATCCTTATTAAAGAACGTACCGGTTTCCCAATCGGCACGTTTCCACTGAATAAGATGATACGGATTCTCTGCACTGTCATAGAAAGTATTATACCATGATGGCATATTTGTTGGCTGGTTATGTGAACCATCAATCCAATACATCGTGCTTTCAATCTTTTTATAATTGATACCAGTCAAATCACTTCTTACATTAACACCGAAAGCGCCAACATCATCTGTGCAAGTAGACCAGTTACCAAGTCTCCATGCACCAGCAGGAGTATCATACACATTACTGGAGGATTCATCCATCTGACTCGGTAATTTAATACCGGCGTTACCGACTTTACCTTGAAGATCGGTCAATCCACTTACTTCAACCCATGCTCCATTATTCACTTCATAACAAGAAACAACAACATCTTCAGGTGAACCCGATACATGTTTAACTGTAATGATTTGATTTGTGTGGATACTATTGATAGCATTGACGAATTGATTCTTGACATTTTCATTAGTACAACTATTGATGAATGTCAACAAATTACCCGATGCAAGTGGTGCCGATGCAGGATCTGCAGGTACAAGAGATTCAGATGGATCATCTCCACCACCGCCTCCATGTCCTTCGGCATTACGATAGTTGTCATAGAAATCAACACCGGATGCAACAGGAATACTCCATATGCGTCTGCGTAAACGATCTCTTTCTTCATCTGTTGGTGGATCTGAGAATGTTATTGCGGTAGGAGTCCAGTATTTATCACGAACTTCTTCAAGCTGTGATTTATCGAGACGATTCATAATTATATTTGTAATGCTGGATGAGATTTCAGGCGGTGTCAACAGATAACCACTGTCGGGATCATAAGTGTTTTCATGTTCAATACCTGTATTCATTGATGCATCCAGATGGGCAATTGTATCATAATCCATTCGGAATGCTTCACCCCAAAGACGTTCAGTCTTCTCACGCATATCATTAAGACTCTTGGCAGCAATATCCTCAGCCTTCAACATGACATCTGCTTGATGAACTTTGAGGTTCAGAATGTGTGTTGTAACATCTTCTCGGAGTTCTTCCAGTGTATCAACCGATGGATCAACCGGTGGAATGATTTCTGCAGTATCCAGCTGATTAATGAATTCTCTGATTGTGTTTGGTTTAGGTGAAGCTTCCAGATATTGTTCCATCAATACACGATCAAGATCGGATACAAATCCAGTTTCATGTACAGATGCAACTTTCGCTTGGTTACCAACAAAGTCACCATTGGTTACATCGTTAAGAACCTTCTTACTGGTTGTGGTGTCAAATGTAATAATTGTACGAGCATTGTTATTGTTATTTGCATCGACATATGCTTGCAGATCACTGCTGTCAACAACACCAACACCTTCTCCTTCGTCAAATGGTGGAAAGACATCACCTAAGGGTCTAACTATATCAGCCATATTATCATCTCCTCATTTTTATTTAGTAACATCATTGATTCGTGCCATTACCCATGTTGCAATCAAACAGATGTATGCAACGATCAATTCTTTTTTAACTTTATACTTTTTCACATATGGTGCAATGATGGGTTTGCCGGGAATACAACGATCAACCTTTGTTGGTAGATTTGTTATTTCACCAATATACGCAGAAGAGTTTATATCTTCTATCTTGTGTCCTTCTTTAACGATGAACACATAGAATATCATGTCAATCAATTCACTGATGTCATGATGTGAAACTTGTTGAGCCAAATCGAATAATGCTTCACTGGAAACATTTTTCAATTTCGCAACTCCTGTGTATAAATTGCTTTTGGTTGAATACATTGAATCACCACGTTTGATTAGTTGCATGAGTTTGGAACGTACCTGAGATGTGTCATCAGTTACAATGTATTCATGATCACCTGTGGTTGCATCTTCGTTTACACGATTTCCTTCAGTCTGATTCTGGTAATATACATTTGCAAGTTGGTGCATTGATTGACGCATTTGGGCACGCAATCTATTTAGGAACATGATGATTGTGTGTGGTGTTGTATTCAATGTAAGTCGTGTTCTGTAAAATGCATATGCAGTATCAACCATATCGGAAATCCATGTCATCATGTTTTCCGCTTTAACAATTGCCCAGTTTCTGTTAAGATGCAAATACGTATATGCCATTACTTTTTCATCAGGTAATGCATGATAGAATTTATTAAACATTACATGATACACAGACAGTGCCAATTGTTGACGTGCGGAATCACGAACATAACGATTGTATGTCATGTCGGAATAAAATAAAACAATCGAATGAATTATGTTTGTTGGGGATGCCATGATTGTTTTAAAATCACTACCATTGATATCCGAACACAATTCCTTGAATGTTTTCTTGAATGACTCCATCTCAAAACCAAATACACCAAATATATTATCAACGTATTTCTTTGGGAATGAAACACGTTTGGTTGGAAATTCTTTTGCTAACATATCCGCATTAGATTCAATAAACTCAGTACCAAATTTCAAATATTCATCTGAACCTGCTTTGGTATCGAGAACTTTCATAATTGGTTCTATGATTTCTGAACGGAGTCTCAAATTGTTTTCAGTGGACTCTTGTATGAAAGTCATTGCCTCGGCAATGTCAAGATAACTTTCATTAATGTAATCATCCATTGTATAACCTCCTTCATTTATATAAGATTACGAATCGGTTTTTTGAAATGATAAATGTATGAGGCGGGTCAATCCCGCCTCATACATTTATCTTCTTTTCTTCTTCTTGTTGGATGTGTTGTATGTAGTTGATTCAGTTGTTTCATCAGTATCAGTTGACGAATCTGTTGTTTCATCAATGGTTGCGTCATTTGTCTCAACTGATTCTACTGACTCGACAACCTCGTTGGAAACTTCCTCAGTAGCAGGAGTTTCAACGGGTTCGGAAGTTGTCTCTTCCAAAGTTGTCTCTGGTACAGTCTCCACTGTTGCGGGAACCTCCTCGGTAGGTTTCTTTGTTGTAGACTTCTTCGTCTTCTTATCAACTTTTTCGGATGATACCTTTACCGGTTCGATTGGTGCAGATGTCTGTGCAGACTCAGCCACAGTCCTTCTCATAAGGAAATTCTTGTAATTTCTCTTTGTGATCTGTACTCCAGTAAGAGTATCAAATACACGAACCGTACGTGTATTGAGCAATGTTACCAATGTTCCATCAGCAACATCAACATTGATTGCAGGAAGGATTGTTCCAAGTACAGGACAAATACCTTTACCCATGATATTTACCTTCATTATTAAATCACCACTTTCTTAGTATATTCTACCAGATGATAGATTACACATTGGTTGAAGACCAAAATATAATATTCTAATAAGAAGGAGGTTTGTAAATGAGTCGTAGAGTAAAATGTTTATTCTGTGATCGTTCATTTGATGATAAACATAAATACTGTGATCATATTGTGTATAAACACAATAATCAAATCCCGGAAGATTGTGAAGACGGATATGAATTTGCATATTCATTATTTGTCAATAAACCAATGGGACGTTTGTGTTTGATGTGTCGTAAACGTAAAGTTGCATTTAACGATGATACATTGAAATATGCACGTTTGTGTGATGATCCGAAATGTAAAGAAGCTTACGTCAAGATGATGAAATCCAGAATGGTGAATGTTTATGGTAAAGAACATCTGTTGAATGATGGTGCTCAACAACGTAAGATGATGATAAATCATGTTGATGCACGTGATTATGTATGGGATGAAAATCACAAATTCCGTGTCATTGGAAATTATGAAGTTGATTTCTTAAACCATCTGAAAGACATGGATTGGAGTCCAGATGACATCATTGCACCATCACCAGTTGATTTCCATTACAAATGGGGAGATGGAACTCAACATCTGTACATTCCCGATTTCTTCATACCATCATTGAATCTTCATGTTGAAATCAAACAGGGTAACTTCAATACATCATTCATGGAACACAACCGTGACATTGAAGCTCGTAAAGATCAAATGATGCGAAATGAATGTAAACGAACCGGAATGCATTATATCAAAATCATGGATAAAAAATATGATGAGTTTGATAATGAATATGTAGAATCCCCAAACAATCGTCCAGAACAGGGGTGATCACATGAGTAAGGTACATGAAACAATACTGATGTTGATCGAACGTTTCCCAGAGATAATCACATTATCATCAAAGCGTGATGTGGTTGAAAACAAACCCGATGAATATTTATTAACAATCATGAGATCCAATGTATCATTATCCAGTGAATTGGTATTTGCAAATGCATCCCAATCCACATCAATTGTGTTAACACTCATGATTGAAAAGTTGTATGATTTCTATATGAAAGGAAAAGATGTTTCCGTCATATGTGAAATGATACAGGAACAATTAAAACGAGGTGATTAATAATGTTGGACGAAGTAGGAATCACACTCCAAGAAGTAAATAAGAAATATCCATCATCAATCCAGGTGTTAGGATATGATGTTTGTATGGATTATGATACCGCATTCAAACCCAAGGTGATATCAACATTTGAAATGTGTATCAACATCATCATGACATTGTTGTTCATGAAACCAGGTCAGTATCCATCAATCCCCGACATAGGCATTGACATTGAGTCATATCTGTTTGAATATTCAAATGACAAAAATATTCCTAAGAAGATAAAGACCCAGATCGAAGATCAGTGTAATTCTATTTCAATTACAGGAATCGACATTGATTGTTTTGTTGATGAGATCGAAGGACAACCTGCATTGATAATCCAGATCACGGGAACGGAAACACTTGCAATGGGTTCTGATTCGAATCATGCCATCATCGGAATAACATACGATCGTTTGAATCGTGTATATGCCCGTAGATTATACATTTAGGAGTGATTAATAATGAATGATATCCAAGATATAATTCTTGAATCTGAATATAATGTATTGAATTCATTATATGAATATTATAATAAACAATACATCATTGAATCATATTATATGGAAGATGGGGAATCACAGCCATCTGACAATCCGCAAAAGGAAAATTTGATCAAACGTTTCATTGAATGGTGTAAACGTTTCTTTGCCAGTATTAAAGCAAAATTCAAAAAGGTCCCACCAACAACACCCGTCCCGGAAACATATGAACCTGAAGCAAAACAATTAATCCAGATGACCCAAACATATACTCAGGTCAATTCACAAAATTCAAATGCTCAACAACAGATCGAACAGAATGAACAGATCGAGCGTCAGTCTAAGATTATCCAAATCAAAGAAAAGAAACAACAACAAAAACCCCAACAACAGTCACAACAACCACAAGCCCCACCACAGTCTCAGCAACAACAACCACAGTCACAACAGCCAACAACCAATCCACAGAGCATTCCAGATAGTACAAATGGTGTTGCTCAACAATCAAACACAATAACCATGGAAACCATTGAACAAAATATCCAGCAGGTTCAAACCGTAATAAATAACGTTGAACAGGAAATCGTACAAATGGATTCAATTGCATCCCAGGCTCAAGATGCTGTGAATCCAGAACAACAAAAGAAACGTAAAGCTGCTGAAGCAAAGGTTAAAACAGGTTCAAGCTCACTGCAGAAACTTGGTGAGTTGTTTGGTGCAATCGCAAATACTGTTGCACCAGTGGGTAGCATAGAAGGCGAACCATTACCTGAATTTGTCATTGATTCAATAAAGAAAGCTAATACCGTTAATGATGTTCAGACCATTTATAACAATGCAGAGAACTTCTACACTTCAGCATACAAATGGTACAACAGCAGAGCGAAGTCTCCAAGTCAAAATGATGCATCGCTGCGTGAAGGTAATTATTGTAAGAACAAATGTGCAATAATTCAGCAATGGCGTAATGGTATTAAACAAGTTCAGGAACAACGAATCAATGAATTGAATCGACAAGCTAATCAAATGCCTGGAATAAATCCAGATACACCGCAACCTAATCCCAATGATCAATCAATGCCTGACATAAATCCTACCACATAATGAGGTGATAATAAATGGCTGACATAAAAACGAAACGTGGGCAGATTGAAACCCTCATATATCGTACCATGAATGCGTTAGATCCTTCTGGATCAAATACTGGAAAATACAAAGCAATGTTCTCTAAGATGAATGATGCTGCATTCTCCAAATGGGTCACACAGTTTCTTGCAGATCCAAAAGCCAACATCAGACTCGACATTGAAGAGTTCGATAAATCAAAGACACTGAAATATGAGAATGTTGAAAAAGCTGCCAAACAGATGAATCTGGATTTGTACGAATATGTGTATCTTCCACATGTTTCATCAAATCCACAACGTCCTGTGAGAACGCGTACACCGGTGTTGGTTGGATACTTGAACATTAAAACTGTTCAACAACTTCAGACCAAGAAATCAACTGGTGTTATTAACGATCTCGACAGAGATGATCTTACTGGTATCGCAAAAGGTGAATCCAAGGGTGGTACATTCTCTGGTATTGAGAATGAAATCTTGATCGGTATTGGTGCAGATAATGTTCTGTCTGAAGTATGTGGTGTTCGTGGTGATAATATGGTTGAGTATGAAAACATGCTTGAGAAGATTTCTGAAACTGGTTCATGCTCATTGAAAGATATCAAAACAAATGCATTGGATAAACCAACGTTGTTGAAAACCGATTTGTTCTTAAAGGCAATGGGTATTAAAACTGATATCGTTTCAGAAGCATATTATAACACTGGATTGTTACGTGCACAATTCATGGAAGATTAAAACAAAAAAGATGACCCCGGGATATCCCGGGGTCAAAATAAAACACTACAGTTATTGAGATGGATTATGTTAGGCTGTGTGTCACCACACATCATTGAGGAGTACCTAACTTATCCCACCGTTCAAAAAATAACAAAAAAGATTCGCCGGGGCTGTTGCCCCGGTTACGATCTTTTTTATTCGTTTGAACATCTGCAGTTTATTTATACTCCCCTGCTATATACGGGAGTTACATCGATCAGAATCTGTCGATGAAGTTCTTCAGCACCTTCTTGGCAGCTTCCTTCTGAAGCTTTCTCTTACTTGTTGTGTATGTGCTGCCATCTTCGCGGACAGCAATTACAGTAGAACCCGTGTAAGTCCTCTGCGCCTTAGCACTTTCCTTGCTCATGGCATTAGTAGCATTCAGAATGCCACCGTTGTTTGTGCGGATTTCTCTAAGACCATTGAGAGTTAAAGTATTTCTTGTCATAATAATACCTCCTGGACCTGCATACATAATTTGCAGGCTAGCTGACTAGGCTACTTGCGCCAGTAAAAAGATTTAAATGTATTGAATAAGAAGTTATTTCTTTCTTCTTATTCATATTAATAATATATATATGGAATTTAAGAATACTAGATATATAATGAGAAGAAACCTCCAATTATTAAATGTGAAATACGTGTGGATATATGTGTACACCATGAACGGTTCTCGGCTTGGCTTTCATGATGTACTATGTGGCGTTCATATATTCACTAGCTCCGAACGTTTCACAATGAGGCAAGATTTATTATTCTTCTCATCCACTTCTCATCAGGTGTCCAAGAAAAGGTTTACATGGCTCCTTCGGGAGCCATCATATACCTTTTGTTTGTCCCTAACATTATACCATCTCTTCTCTTCAGCATAGAAAAAACGCAAGGGTAAGCTCTTGCTTTTAGAACTATAATATTTTAAAGAGGAGGTTTAATACATGAGTGATATCCCAAAGAGATATGAACATTTCTTATCACCAGATGGTGTTCGTAAACTATCTCAATTGATGAAAAGTCATTTTGCATCATATCCAGATAAAGATAAATTGTATAATGACTCCAAAGGGTTAGAATACAATGGCAGTGTTTATAACTTCGGATCTGAGATACTGTTGGAAACCAACAAACTCAAAATGACAAAACCACCAATCCGAAATCTTAAATATGGAAAAGACACAACATTCTATTTTGATATTGATTACTCATATCTCATAGATACATACGAGCAACAAAATATGCTGGTATGTAATTTGAAAAAAGATGTGCTGGTTGCATCACATCAATATTATTTGGAATTCAGAAATATAAGTGAATATTATGTAATCCGATCAACCAATACCAGTGCAGGTAATAAAGTTACCCCAGACTCAGAGAAACAAGTTCAACAATCTATTGTATTCAAGGATTTGTTTTACAAAACAAATGATTTCCCCGTACTGGTTGAAAAGTATACAAATGAAAATAATGAAGTTGTGTATGTTGATCATGAAATTCGTATTCGTGATGGTGAAACATTTCCAACATTTTATTTCCATTCAAATGAACTGACCGATGGTTACATTGATTCAATTGTTGATGGTACATTGACAACGATATTGTTGGATGATGATATGAATGGATTACCGTTCATATGGTTTACAACAGAATCGTTTAAATATTTACCATCATTGGATTTGGATAATAATGTTGATGAAAATGGAAATCCATTGTTGACATTTGGTACGGATGGAAATATGGTCTCCAGAATATATCCGAATTGTTATACGGATAATTTTCCACCATATGATGAATCCTTGAATTACGATTGGTTCATCAAAGTCGAATGTCGCGATGGTTACAATTTCATTGCGGATGATGAACCTGGAAACAAAGATCTGAATTATGGTATACCAATTAAACGGATTATGTTGTTATATTCTAACGTGGTTAACCAACGATCTGCTGGATATGTTGAACATATTATCGATATTCCCGAATCGGAAGATTATGTCATATATTTGGATAAAAATGTAAATTCCCGTTGGTGGTTTTATAAACGTACACCTGAAGATTATGATTGGGATCCAGTAACATTTAAAAATCCAAATTATGCATGTTCATATTATGAAACACGTGACCATGGGCTGGTCATTGGTTCATTTACGGGAAACCACATGAATCAGGGTTATATGATTCCAGGTTTCAAAATAAAATTCTTTAATGAATATTTATATCCATGGGAATCCGAATTGATCGGTGATGTATCGGGTATACACATTGATTCAACTGATGAGCGTTCCAACAATGGTATCATTGAAAAGAATGGTGTGTCACACGTGTTAGGTGATTTTGATGGATTACCAACATATATGAACATGCAATTGAAAAACACAAT
>Ga0302238_1001623_pt1 | contig 17738 bp, 8 predicted proteins | sample AAG_UR_Asn_MG_FD_193527 | JGI IMG/M metagenome (GOLD analysis project Ga0302238, IMG submission 193527) | Enriched activated sludge microbial communities from anaerobic digester in WTTP, New Holstein, Wisconsin, United States - AAG_UR_Asn | ecosystem: Engineered > Bioreactor > Anaerobic >...
AGCTTACGCCTTTGTGACGTATTGGACTGGTTATCTTAAGGCTAACTTCCCTGTTGAATTTATGGCAGCACTGATGTCTTTGGACCGTGATAAGCCTGAGAAGATGGTGAACTACCTGAACGAGTGTCGGCGCATGGGGATACCGGTTGGATCGCCGGACATTAATGTGGCGGAGTTGGACTTCATGGTGGAGGGGAAGAAGATCTATTTCGGGTTGGCCGGTATTCGAAATGTTGGAGAGGGGGCGGCTGAGGCGATTTTGGAGGAGAGGTTGAAGGGGGGGCGATTCAAGTCTTTCTCGGATTGTGTGGAGCGTGTGGACTCCAAGCGGGTGAACAAGCGTGTATTCGAGTGGCTCATTCATGCTGGGGCTTTTGACGGGTTTGGGGTCGCTCGGGGTTCGATGCTGGAGAATCTTGACTCGGTGTTGTCGTTGGCGCAGGCGGCGCAGCGGGACAGGGCGGTGGGGCAGCGTGGGTTGTTCGGGTTTGGGGGGCCAAAGAAGCAGCCTGCTCCGAAGGGGATTGCTGTGGCTGAGGCCAGCAGTGAGGAATCACCGGCATTGGGGGGAGGATTCCGGGGTTTCTTGGACAAGGAGACTTTGAACCGAGAGAGGGAGGCCTTGGGGTTTTACCTGACGGCCCATCCACTAGACCGGTACGTCTCTTTTCTAGGGACGTTGAAGGTACAGAGTGCCGAGGAGTTGGAGGAGGCGAGGGATGGGAGCCGGGTCAAGATGGCCGGTGTGATATCTGCGGTGGACGTTCGTTCTGACAAGGCCACAGGCAGGGTGAAGATGGCTCGGTTCCGGGTTGAGGACAAGACGGGGGTGGTGAATGCCTTTGTTTTCGGGCAGGTGTTTGAGAAGTATGAGGAGTTCATTCGGGGGAGCGAGGCGCTGATTGTTGAGGGGACAATGTCGGTGGAGGAGGAGGGGGAGAGCCAGAGTCGTTCGCTGAAGGTTGACTCACTTGAGTTAATGTCCCTGGCGGCGCGGGAGGGTGTGGGGGCCGTGGAGTTGCTGGGGGATGCTTCGCTGATATCCACCGAGCAGTTGCGGGAGTTGGAGAGGATGGTAGTTGCTAAGGGTGGAGCGTTGCCGGTGCGAATGGAGTTGCTTTTCCCCTCGTTGGGCAGGGTTCGAATGGAGTGGGACGATGAGCATCGTGTCTCACTGGATGAAGAGCTTCTTTGTTTGATGATGGGGATATTCGGCGAGCGTGGGGTGAGGTTCGTGTCCAAGTCGGGCTAGTCGAATGCGGGGGCACGGGCGTGGAATCTGCCAACGGATTCGGCCGTTTGTGGGCCTGTTTGGGCGCTGGGTGGCGTTTGGGGGCTGATTTGGGTTGCAATTTGCGTCGGGGTAGATATGTTTGCCGGGTGTTTTCCGGCCAGGTCTTCTGTCGCTTGCGGACGTTGACATGGGCAATCCAGGAACAGGTTATGCGTAGCAGAGTTTTTCCTTCCGAGGGATAGGTTGACGGTTCTTCCAAACACTGAGGGGTTTCATGCCTTCCAACTGCAGTAATTGTGCGGCGGCGTTCAACGTCGAGCCGGAGGAGTCGGCTTGGTTAGCGGAGAACGGTGGCAATTCGCCGACGCTGTGTCCTCGTTGCCGGTCGATGAAGGAGGGTTTGCAGGATGAGAGCATCACGTGCTCTGCCTGCGGGCGCGTTTTCATTTTTCCGCGAGAGTTACGCTGGTATGCGAGGATGTTTCACTGGCCGCGTCCCAAGAGGTGTATTGGCGGCTGCAAGAACGGGCAGATGGTGATGACGGAGCAAGAGAAGCAGATGGCCGACTTTCTGCGGAGGCTTCGTGCGGTGAACAAGGCCTACAGCATGAGTCTCACCAGCAACACCGGTCCCGGCTCCATATCGAGGCGTTTCCAGAACACTGGCGGTAACGATCGTCAGGGCAGCGGCTCGAGCCAGGGTTCAAGTCGTTCGGGCGACTCGGGCGGGGGAAGCGGTGGTGATGGGGCGGCTATGGGTGGGTCGCTGGCAGCGGCTCTCAAGGAGTTTCAGGAGCGCAAGCGGAAGAAGAGCTGAGTTTTCCTGCGGCCATCCTGCTTTGTCCACTCTTGTGACCCCACGCTGAGACATGCTTTCTGGTCAGTGTAAGTGTTTTACTCTGGTTCGCCGCGTTTTCTGCGGTAGAGGGTAGCTCTGGAGATCCCGAGTCGTTCTGCGGCCAGGGAGTAGTTGCCTTTACAGAGTTCAATGGCCCGATCGATGGCGGCTGATTCCAGTTCTTTGAGCGGAGTAATGGAGTTGAAGTCGGGGAAGATCGGGGAGGTGATGAACTGTTCTGTGGCCGGCCTGAGCTGTGAGCGTTGTTCGGCCCAGAGGTATCGCGGCATATCGCTGATATCGATGCGGTCTCCATTACAGACGACGACTGTGTGGGAGATGATGTTCTCCAACTGCCTGACGTTGCCCGGATAGTCGAACTCCATGAGGCGCTGGAGGGCCCTTGGGGTGAAACCGGAGATCTGCTTGTCCTCATCCTGGGCGAATTTGCGAAGGAAGTGGTCGGCGAGCATGGGAATGTCTTCGGGGCGCTCTCGAAGCGGGGGCAACTGGACGGGAAACACGGCCAGGCGGTAGTAGAGGTCCTCTCTGAAGCGGTTGTTGGCCACTTCCTTCTCTAAATTTTTGTTAGTTGCCGAGAGAATTCTCACATCGACATTGACGGTCTCATTGCCCCCCAGGCGTTGAAAAGATTTCTCTTGCAGGACACGCAGCAGCTTGGCTTGGAGGGAGAGCTTCATTTCGCCGATCTCATCGAGGAATATGGTACCGCGATGGGCCTGTTCGAACTTACCCATTTTTCGGGAGACGGCTCCTGTGAAGGCGCCTTTCTCATAGCCGAAGAGTTCGCTTTCCAAGAGGGTATCGGGAATGCCGGCGCAGTTGATGGCCACAAAGGGTTGTGACCGCCTGGGGCCATTGAAGTGGATGGCTCTTGCGATGAGTTCTTTGCCGGTGCCGCTCTCGCCCATAATACACACGGCGACCTTGCTTTCGATGACGTGTTCGAGGGTTCTGAAGATGGCCTTCATCTGGCGGGACTGGGTGACAATGGCGGCGAAGCTATATTGGGAGTTGATCTGACCTTCGAGGCGTTTGAGTTGAGTTTGGAGGCTGAGCTTTTCGAAGGCATTGGCAACGGAGGCGAGCAGCTTCTCGATGAAGGACTCTTCGTTTTTGGCATGGACGTAGAAGGCACCTCGCTGGGTGATAGCTTCCAGGGCCATTCCAATGCCACCGTGACCGGTGACCATGATCACCGCAACTCTGAGGCGCAGCTGGGAGATGTGATTGAGCATCTCCAGGCCATCGATGTCCGGGAGCTTGAAGTCGAGGATGACGACTCCTTCGAAGTCGTCCTGAAGAAGGGAGAGGGCCTCTTGGCCGGAGTTGGCCGTCGAAACGGTGTATTTGTGTTCCTGCAGGTGGACTGCCATGAGTTCCACGATGGCAGGTTCATCGTCGACAATGAGCACACGTCGCTCCACATCTTCCTCCTTGGGTTGGGGCATTCTACAGCGGGAGTGCGCTTTGACAACGGCAATTGCCGCGCACTCCGTTTAGAAGGGTGCGGGAGTGGGGACGCGCCGATGAGATCTCCGTCGGGTCAGAAGGATCTGGCCAGCCTCATTTGCAAATTCTCATCTGTTCTATGGCATTCTTGAGTTTTTGAACGGTGCTTTCTTGAGCGGGAGTCGTACGGCACCGGTTGTGTCCCAGGGGGTTCACACCGAAGGAGAGGGCTGAGACTGCGGCATTTCCGGGGAAATCTGCGGCCTTGATGCCTGAGCCTTTGGCGGTAATGCACCCTGGAGCCGGGAGAGAATTTCCAAAGGCATCGGGGCCATCTTCAGCGGGGGTAGCCACGGCTACCAGGCGGTAGTTGATATCAGGGGCGATCTTGATGGCAATTGCTGCCTGCGTTTTTTCGGGCTCCCAGCGTTGGACGGGCTTAGTTGAGCTCCATCCGAGCATGGCCCGGCCGTCATCGGCGACGGAGTAGATTCGGACGTAGGCTGGTCGTGAGACCTCGACCTTCCAGGAGAATGGCTGGCCCTCGCAGAGCATGCCACCGTCCAGGGGGGCATCAAGGCGGACGATGAGGCCATCTTTGCCAGTTCGCATACCTTCTCTCAGGCCCAGGGCGTCATCGCCTGCGTCGCTCTTCCTTTCGCTGCACTCATCGAGGCCCAGGATGATGGGGTGGAAGCGGATGCCCGGCAGGGGGCGTGCGTCCCCATCCTTGAGGTAGTATCGGAGGTTGAGAATGCAGTGGCGGCCTTCGGCAGCGATTGTGCCGGCCAACTGGGTAGTCCATTTGCTGTTGGGCCCTTCAACGAGCCTTACGTCTGCCGCGTTTTCGCTGCGAAGCTGTCCCAGGACTGCTTTGACCTGTTCATGGACGATGAAGCCAGGCTCTTCTGCGGAGTGTCCGTTAGGGAGCAGGGGAGCTTTGAGAGAGAGTCGAAGCCCATTCTTGCTGGGTGGCAGTTGGGCTATGAACTCTTCGAGGGTGAGGCGAAGGGAGGCTTTGAAGGTGTCGGTGGCCTGGTCAATGGACATGCCGGTATCTCGAACAAAAGCGACGACGCAGGCCCGGTAGCCTCCCTCGAACTTCTCCACCTTTCTGTCGTGCCAGGTTGTGTCGATGTTCCGTTGCAGTTCTTCGCGGTCTCTCTTCCCCAGCGACGCGCCAGCGGTCTCCAGCAGCCTGCGCCTGGCATCATCCGTAGCCATTCGCAGTGCTGCCGAGGGTTCTTGCGCTGTTGCATAGCCGATGGCGGATTTCCAGTTACCTTCGGCTGGAAGGGTAACTTTGCACCAGTCCGCTGTCAGATAGCCGGTGGGCTGGCTCATGGCATCGGATGGTGCCAGCGAGATAGTCAGGACGGCCACGGCCGAGAGGCAAAGGGTAGCCTGGGCACTACGTAAAGCGTGTAAGAATCCATGAATTGAAGACCTGGACATGTGCTGGGCCCTCCGGTGAAAGCAAGGTTCTGGTATCAGCTGCGCCGTGACTCTACCCCGGTAACGTGGGGGGCCACCAGGCCGTCTGGCCAGGCCTCCATGAGCCTAGTGGCACGCTTGGCCGCTTTCGAAGGAGCATTAAACTATTGTCGGGCCGGCGACGCAAGGCGTATTCGCCGCAGGGGGGGGGAAGAAGAGAGCTGAAGGGGCGCCGATTGGGGTGGGTGCGGCGTGGCGATTGGTGCTGGGCAGGGCTGTTTCATGTGGGGGCTTAGAGCAGTTGCTGGCCAGGCTTGGGCCGAGCTTTCGGAGGGCCTTCCGGTTGCACGCGTGCGATGCTTCTTTCAATCTAGGGTTGCTGCCTCTATAATCCGCGGGCGTTTTTGGAGGTGGCAAGTGCTAGGAAGGCTCACCGTTATCGGTTTGGCGGTTATCGCGGTTGTGCTGGGGTCGGGTTGTGCTGAGGAGTTTCAGGGGCGGGAGCCTCTGGACAAGGGGCTGCATTATCCGTTGGGGATGGCCGTGGATGAGATTCACGGGCTGCTCTATGTGGTGAACTCCAACTTCGATCTGGCCTACAGTCTGGCCTCTGTTGTTTCGGTCTCGCTGGACGGCGTGAAGTCTGGCAACTGGGAGTTCAAGAGTGCCAATGCTGCCATGGAGTCATTTCCCGGGGAGTTCATTCTGGTCAGGGGGAGTGGAGGGGATCAGAGGGGATACCTTTCGGTTCGCGGGGACAACTCTGTGACTTGGTTCAATGTGCTCTCGCCTGGTGCGGGGGGCGGGGTGCCTGTGTTGGACTGTGGTGGGCTTGACGAGGGTGGCTCTGCGGTATGTGTCGGCGAACATGTGATAGCGAAGGCGCCTGCCCCTGAGTGGGCAGAGGATGAGGACGAGATAGTGGTGGGTTCTGACCCTTACGGCCTTGCCTACGTTCAGGGAAGGGATGGTGAGGGGGACTATCTGGTGAGTGCCGGGATGCGCGATGGGGCGATGGCGTTGATGCAGATCGGGGCAGATGGTAAGCCCGTTCCCGTTGACAGGATTACGGTTACTCCGGGGCTGCACTCTCTGGCTGTTGATCCAGTGACCCGAGACATATATGCCACGACCAAATCGTATCCAGTTGTGTACCGTTACCGGATAGCCTACCCGGCAGGCAAGCCGAAGCTGGAGTTGGTGAGTGCCATAACGATGCCCGCTCCTTTCAGCACCGCGGATTTTGGTCGGGGGATAGCAGTGACGCCCGACGGCCGGTATGCCCTTGTTGCCAGCAGGACTCCCAACGCTCTGCTGGTCATGGACGCTCAGGTATCGCCTCTTGGGGATTCCGAGAGGGCGGTCCGGGCGATTCCGCTCGATGGTAAGCCAGGGCAAGTGCGGGTCTTTGCTTCGGGCAAGGATGGAGCTTCGGTAGCGTATGTGTTGAGCTTCAGCGACGACAGGGTTTGGGCATTTGACGTGGCTTCATTGCAGCCGAGGGCGGTGATTCGCACTTCAGACGGACCATACGATATGGCAGCAATCATCAATGACAAGATGAAACTTGGATTCGTTTCTAACTTTTTACAGCACACCATATCGGTGATTGACCTGGATTTCGCCAGTGAGACCTATCACACGATTATCGGAGAGATCCAGCCATGAGGAATATTTTTTATCTAATTGTAGTTGGTCTGGTTTTCGGGGGATGTACTGCTCCTACGACGCCAATTCAGATGGCGTTGTCGGAGCCAGTGGCCATGACGCTGATTTGTCTTGGACCCGGAGACGGGGGCATGGCCCGGTTCCCCAATGGGGAGTGCAGCGCTTCGGATGGTCAGCAGTTGATGGCCTTTATGGCCAACGGGCCTACGGGCGACGTTGCCATAGTGAACATGTGGACAGGGCAGGCGGTGGATTATGACCCGATGATACCCGGGCTGACGCGACTCTATCTTGGGATGTACATTTCGGACGTGGCTTCCAATCCTGTTCAGCCCTACGTGTATGCGGCGGATTCCGGCGTATCTGAGCTCTACTGGATACATGCCTCATCATTGGAGCACGGCAGTGTGGAGTTACCGGGCCCAGCGGAGCGGTTACTGGTATGGCCCGACGGCTCCTTTGTTGTGGCGTCGATTCCTTCTCTTGGGCAGTTGGCGAAGGTCTCAATTGGGGCTGATGGCAAGGTTGGGGCAGTTGAGGCATATGAGATGTCGGGGATGGCCTATTCGCTTGCGCTGGTTGATAGCGAGAGGATTCTGGTGGGATATATCGACCGGCACTATGTCTCTCTGGTCTCGGTGGCTGATTTTGTTGAGTCTGAGGGAGAGCGAGTAGCTTTGGTGCCGGCGTGCAGTGACGGGTTGGACAACGATGGAGACGGGCTTGTGGATGCAGCGGACCCTGGCTGCATGGACCCGTTCGACAACGACGAGGTTGAGCCGTTGTGGTGCAGTTCGCCGGAGAATGCGGGGTTGGATGGGTGTGTAGTTCGGGAGGAGTTGGGAGAGTGTGCTGACGGCTTGGACAACGATGGAGATGGGCTTGCGGACCTTGAAGACCCCGGGTGCATGGACCGTTGGGATTATCATGAGGGGAGCGATGCGGGGCAGTGCGCCGACGGGATAGACAATGACGGCGACGGCAAGGTTGATGTGGGTGGTGATTCCAAGTGCAAAGAGGCGGGGGATGTTGAGGCAGCGCCGGTGTATGGCGAGGGGATTGTCTCACCGTGTGCGGATGGGTGGGATAATGACGGTGATGGGTTGACCGACGGTGACGATCCGGAGTGTGCTTCCAGCGGGGGGCTGTTTGAGAGTCTTCCTTTTGTCTGTTCGAACGGGGTAGACGACGATGGAGACGGGCTGGTTGACTGGCCTGAGGATCCCGATTGTTTTGGTGCGGGTGGGACCAGCGAGAGCAGCTACCCCTCGGCGATGCCTGAATTGAGCGTCAGTGGGGACGGCACGCTGGCTTACGTGACCTATCGTGGTCTGAACCAGGTGGTGGTGCTGGATCTTCTGGGCAAGGCCTTAGTCGATGTGAACGTGGTCACTGAGGCAACGGACCGGCGGATCCGGAAGTTGAAGAACCGTTGGGGTATCGAGTTTTCGTATGCGCCGACGGGGAGCGCCTTTTTGGAAGGGGAAGAGGAGTTGTTGGCCTTTGTGGTTGACGAGGGGGGAGTGTTGAGCAAGGTTCGGGCCAGGCAGGGTGGGCAGCCGTTGCACCACATAGTAGAGGAGCCGTTGGCGGAGGGCGAGTTTCGACAGTCTTCGGCAAACAAGCCGAGGCTGTACGATAGGAGCGGGGAGGTTCAGTTGGGGTACACTCCACCGCCTGGTTATCCCAATTTCGGGCCGCTGCTTGTGCGGCGTCTGTCGGAGGAGAGCGACCAGCGGAGTTACTATGGGATCACGTTTAGTGAGGAGCGTCGTTCTCAGCGTTCGGAGACATGGTATGTCGAATATGAGGGGGCGCTTCCCGGGACGTCGGCGGGGTTGGCCATGCCGAGATCCAGTGGGGATGTGTGGGTAATCGGGGTGGACTTGTGCGGAATCGGCGTTGAGGAGGGGGACCTATTCTGTCTACCGGCGACGGCGTCGAGGTCGTGCGAGGGAGTCGAGAGTGAGGGCGAGTATTGCTGGGAAATCAGCGAGGCATACGGCGACCGGGTTGTGTTGAAGCCTGGGGTTGGGGACTACGAGGGGGAAGAGGGGGTTGCGAGGGGAGTGGAGTTGTCTCCGGGGTGTTTCGATGCACTGGGGTCGTTCAGGGTTCGGGTGGCTGGAGAGTATCTGGTGACCGGTTCCCGGAGCGGCTATCTTCATAACGTGATTCGTTCTTCGGAGGGTCGGTGCGCCATGGACCCTGACGGCGACCCGACCTTCACGGGAAGGGCAGTAGAGGCTGAAGTAAGCGAATCATTGATTTCCTGTTCAATGTCAACTGAGACACCGGGATTGGTTTTGAACACCTTCTCGAATCCGGTCTTTTCCCTGGATCTTTTCCCTGGGTGCAAGCTTTCGCAGGAGGGGGTACCGGAGGTTGTCACCGCTTCCCGAGGCACAGTTTGGAGCTTCTCTGTCACTTCCGGTTTCATTGCCTCGGTGATTCAGGTAGGGTATCTGCCCCTCGACCTGGAGCTGGTTGTGGAGACTCTGCGGCTCTACATTCTGGACATGGCAGGTCGTACGGTTAAGGGAATTGACTTGGAGGAGTACAAAGTGTTTTCCTCCTTCTATTAGGTTGTGAGGGAGTTCAGGGCTCCCCTACCCTGTTGCTACTTGAAAGGTATTTTGCTCGACTGCGCCGTCCGGGAGTTCAATGCAGGGCACCGGTTGTCAGGCTGCCGGGTGGTCGATGGATCAGAGCAGTCGTTCTGGAGGAGAGATATGAAAAGGTTATTTGCATTATTGGTGATTGGCTTAGTGGTTGGGACTTTGGGGTGCACCCGGAGCGAGGATTCCGACAAGGACTCACTTGTGGAAGAAGAGGACACTTCTGAGCCTGGTGACGTCGAGGGTGAGGACACGGTTGATCCTGGCATGGACCTGAGCGGCGAGGATATGACCGATCCGGAGGACGGGGTCACGCCACCGGACGGCAAGGACGATGATGCCACCGTCACGGGCACGAAGGTTAAGGATCTTCAGATGGTCGCCGATGGTCTCAACTGTCCGGCGGGAACGGCGTTTTTGAATCTGCAGGACAACGTGGAGTTGAAGGGAGTGATAGTGACCGCCGGGCTCCACAGTGCCACGGACAAGTTGAACGCCTTCTTCGTGGCCGATGCCGAGGGCGGTGAGTATTCGGGAATCAAGGTGGTGGTAGGCAAAGCGGGCAATCCTCCTGCGGTGCAGGTTGGCGACGTGCTGGACATATCGGGCAGCCTGAAGGAGTACTACTGTGTGACGGAGTTGGAGGCGAAGGCGATCTCCAAGAAGGATAGCGGCAAGACTCCGGTGGTGAGCAAGGTAGCTGCGGCGGACATAGCGGCCGAGTCTGCTGAGAGCGAGAAGTGGGAAGGTGTTCTTGTTGAGATCGGCAACGCCCCGGTGAGTGTTGTGGACAGCTACGGCGGGTTCACCGTTGAGGGTGGCGCTCTGGTTGACAACGACATTTTCGGGGACATGCCTCGTCCGAAGGTTGGTTGCAAGTACACGTCGATCACTGGCGTTCTTGACTACACCTACTCGAAGTATCGTTTGTTGCCCAGGGGCGATGCGGACCTGGTTTTAGACGAGACGGTGCCGTGCGAAGGTGGAACAACGGCGGGGTCCATATCGGACTTGCAGAGTTCCTCCACGAGCACAACGTGTACGGATCAGGCATTCGTGAATGCAGGAGCCATAGCATTGGAGGGGGCGGTCATCGCGTCACCGCGCTTTGTGGCTTCGGCGAACAAGTACTACGGCTACTTCCTGTCGGACGGCACGGGCGGAGCCAACTCGGGCGTTCTGTTGCTCATTGAGTTTGCTGCGAACCCCGATTACGCGGTGGGGACGGTTGTTGACGTGGAGGGCGAGTGGACCGAGTACTATTGCCTGACGGAGATCAACGCTGAGAAGGTCACGGTGAAGGGGTCGGATGGGACGGTTCCGGAGCCAGTGGTAGTTGCCGAGGCCGATCTTATTTCGGCGGGGACCGCAGAGCAATGGGAAGGCGTTTTGGTTGCCGTGGAGAACGTGAAGGTTGAGAGCAAGACGCAGTATGGCGAGGCCGTGCTGGAGGGCGGGCTGCTCATCGACACGGACTTCGGGTTGACCACCGAGTGGGTTGCCGGGACGAGCTACAGCAAGGTTGTGGGTTTTGTCACGTACAGCTTCAGCAAGTATCGCATTATGCCCCGGACCGATGCTGATCTGATTCAGTAGCGGCCCCCCGGAGCCCCCTACCCCACCCTATTCTCTGAGTTCACCAGTACAATCAGCGGTTGGTTCCTGCGGAGAAGCGCTGGGTCATGTATATGATTCGCTCATCCTCCGTGCGTCCCGATTCGACGATTCCGATGCCGACGTAGGCTAGCTCGGAGTCGAGTATGGTACGGCGGTGACTTGGGCTCTTCATGAGATTTCTGTGTGCGGAGGCGAGGGTGGATGAGATGGAGACGTTTTCTTTGTAGTGGTGTTTGAGTCTGACCTCTCCGGGGAGGGGCTCATGGGTGAGCCTGCTCAGCGAAGCCATGGCTTTACTGTGGCTCTTTGCTGAAGAAGCGAGGGCCGGGTTGTGAAGCAGTTCTTTGACGCCTCGCCTTTTGCGTTCGGCGTTGATGAGTTTGAGGGCTTGTCGTTCCAGTTCTTCCACGGAGGCTCGTTCGTCGACTCCGGGGAGCAATCTGGTGACGGGTCTGCTGTGTGGGGCCACGCCGACGAAGACGGGGAAGAGTGAGGCGACTTGGGGCCCATCGGCCTGCACGAGTAGTTCAACGAGGTATTCTCCGGGCTCGTCGGGGAAGTAGATTTGCGTCCAGAACATGCCTGCTTTCTGGCTTGGTCGGCTTTCGACGATTCCGAGTTCATCAGAGGCGAGGAGCAGGGAGGGGTCACGGCTATCTTGGAGCAGGGTACCCCAGAGGAGGTGACTGCTGCCTGGTTCAACCTTTACGGGGAATGGGGCAATGTCTGCCATGCGGCGTGTGAAGATGAGGACGACAAGGCCGTCGTCGCCGGGGCGATGGGCGAGACCGTAGCGATTGAGGCGCATGGCTCCAAGCTCGATGTCGGAGAGGACTCCTGTGACATGGAAGGGGGAGTCATCGTCGAGCAGGGGGATGAGGAGGGGATAGAAGAGGGCATCGGTGACACCGGCGCGGCGGAGGAAGAAGTCAGTCCACTCGTTGATGGCTGGTTGTTCCATCTGGCCGTGTGAATCGGCGAGGAGCCCAAGCAGGTCACGGGCAGCGATGGAGATTGCGGGGTCGGGAAGGGGTTTCTCTCCGGTATCAACGAAGAGTCCGTCCACTGCCTCGCAGAGGAGCAGTTCCTTTTTGGACATCACGGGAGGCGCATCGGGGTCGCTATGATACTCGGAGACGTGTTGGGTGGTGGCTGGGTTGTTCTGGGTTGTGGAGAGCGCCAGGGTTGCCACGGCTACAGAGAGCAGTCTAATGAGAGGTGCTATCAAGGGCATCTCCTGGGTAAGCCGGGTTGCTTCAAGGCCCCTTTGGGCAGCGGCACGGGTTTCGTGTGGGGCTGCTTGGGGTCGGCCCTGCACGGAGGGTGGGCTACAGATACGCCCTGCTCTCGCCGCGTGGAGCCCTGGGAGGATTCTAGATGAAACGGCCCTCTTCACAACAAATCGGGTGATCTCAGGAGGTGGGCCGGCAGTACCTATTGCTCGCCCATTTTTGGAGACCTAAACTAGTCGGGCTGGCGTCCGGTGTCGCCAGTGGCGAAACATCTCATTGTATTGAGAGAAGGAAGGCATCATGTGTGCTGTTGAGGCGTGTGCGATGGACTCAGTGGTTAGGGCCGGGGGGCTTCCAGGAGTTGACTTTGGGGGAGTGACATGAGCAAGGCGTGGGGGTTATTGCTGGGTCTATTGATTGGAGGATGTGCTCACGGAGGGAATGCGTGCTTATGCGGCGGGGGCTCTGGCGAGACCGTGACCATTGCCATAGTTGCCACCACGGACATCCACGGGAGGATGGCGCCGACGGAGTATCGGGTTCATGGGGCCAATGGCCACGAGGGTCACACGGTTGAAGTTGGCGGAGTTGATCTGCTGGCTGGCTATTTGGAGGCTGCTCGCAGGCGTTTTGGTGAGAGGCTCGTGTTTCTTGATGGTGGGGACGTCTACCAGGGGACTATGCTCTCCAATGAGTTTGAGGGGAGGCCAATGGCGCGGGCGCTATCGGCCATTGGATTGCAGGCATCAGCGTTGGGCAATCACGAATTCGACTTTGGTGATGTGGGGCCGTTCTCCAAGGAGGCACCGAATGGGGATCCTTTTGGGGCCTTGAAGGCGCTTCTAGCTGGAGCGGGGTACCCTACCCTCTCATCGAACGTGTTGGAGCGGAGTAGTTCAAAGGCCCCTTTGTGGCCTGGGTTGAAGCGCAGTGTCGTGATAGCTGCTGGTGAGGTCCGGGTGGCGGTTGTTGGGGGGACGACGATGGCTACGCCGGGGATAACTCCGGGCGCCGTTGGACGGGCCCTGGAGTTTGTGCCTCTGGCGCCGGCGTTGATCGAGGTTGGAAAGGAGATAGTGGCGGCGGCTGGGGCGGATGTGATGGTGGGTTTGATTCATGCTGGAGGGTCGTGCAGTTCTTCGGAGGAGCGGGATGGATGGGAGGATTGCAACAGGGGTGAGGAGTTGACGGAGGTTGCGTTAGCGCTTCCGGCGGGGCTATTCGACGTGTTGATTGGGGGCCACACCCATCGAGGTCTTATGAGGCGGCACGGAGATATGGCGGTGATTCAGGGCGGGGCCTATTTGGGGCAGTTGGCGATAGTTGAGATAGATTGGTCATTGACGCGCCGGACCATAGTAGGGATGAGGACGAAGTTGGTCCCGCTGTGTCCTTGGCAATGGGCCGACGGGAGGAGTTGTCTGGAGGCGTCGTCGGGCAGGCGCGAGAGTGCCCGATTCATGGGCACCGAGGTCAAGCCTGTTTCCATCCTTGCCGGGGTGCTGACGGGGGAGGAGTCGGCTTTGATGCAGCGCGCCGCAGATCCAACGGGGTCGAGGGTAGTGGAGCCTTTGTTGAGGGGCAATGGGCGGGACAACCCTGAGGGGATGTTGGTGAACGCCATATTGATGCAGTTGTACCCCGACGCTGAGGTGGCGGTGTTTAATGGCAGCGGCATAAGGGCACGGCTGGAGCAGGGGGAGATCACGACGGAGGAGGTGTACTCGATGTTGCCGTTCGACAACGCCCCTGCCACGGTAACGCTGAGCGGTGCCAAGTTGGTGGAGTTGCTACGGGTGGCGACGAGCGGGGCGCACGATTTGCCGGTGGTTCGGGGTCTCCGGGTGCACGTGGACCTTGGCAAAGATCCGTGCATCAGCATTGACAGAAACGGAGACGGGAAGCGGGAGCAGTGGGAGCGGGACCGCTTAGTGAGCGTGACCCTGGAGAATGGCGGCGCAATCGAGCCGAGCAGGCAGTACAGAGTGGTAACGAACAGCTATGTGGCCTTGGGGGGCAGCGGTCTCTCGAGGGTGTTGAAGGACCTTCCCGTGGGAGCGGTGAAGGTTGAAGAGGGTTTCCCTCTTCTGCGGGATCTGGTAGAAGGGTGGTTACGAAGGAACCGGGTATCGCTCGGTGAGAAGACCGAGGTTCTGACCCACCATCCCGAGGGGCCTCTGATGAAGGTCAGTGGCAACGAGTCAACAATACATAAATGCAATTACTCAGAATAGTGGACCGAACAATGCCAATTAAGGGGATTATCATGCTTAGCAACAGTCAGTCAAGGGTCTTTTTCCGAGAAACTGCCCTAATTTTGGGTGTTTTGTTGCTTGCATCAGTACAGCTTGGTGCGTGTTCGAGTCCAAAGGCAGCTTTGGAGTTACAATGTGAGGGACCAAGCGACTGTCCCGATGGCTTCTTCTGTTGGAACGGGGCCTGCTTTGCCGAGGCGGAGGATACGGGGCCTGAGGTGGCGGATGCCGTAGAGGTCAAGGATTTGTTTGGGCCCAAGGAGACGGTGACGCTGGACATTCCGGAGGTTGAGGGCGAGCAGGGGTGGCCCTGTGTGACGCAGGGGGATTGTGCACCGGAGTTCATCTGTCTGCCGTTGTCGGCGAAGAAGAGCATCTGTGTGGGCAAGTGCATTCAGGATTGTCCCGAGGGTTACAGTTGCCGCGGTCTTGAGAGCGGGGACGGGTCGGTGCAGTTTCGTTGTTTGCCCGAGGGGGGGAGGCTATGTGAGCCATGCAGCACGGATGTCTCATGTCTTGGGGCGGAGAACCTGTGCATGGACTTGGAGGGTGTATTGGTATGTGGGGTGGCTTGTCCTGAGGGGGGATGTCCCGATGGCTACGACTGCAAGGATGTGACGAGCATAGAGGGGAAGCTGGGGAAGCAGTGCGTTCCAACGAGCGGCACCTGTTCGTGTACTCCGGAGAACAGCGGGCTGGTTCGGCCCTGCTTTAATCAGAACGAGTTCGGCACCTGTTTTGGGGAGGAGGTATGCCAGGAGGACGGGACGATTACGGCATGTGATGCGACGGTTCCTGTGGGGGAGATTTGTGACGGTGAGGACAACGACTGCGACGGGCAGGTTGATGAGGAGATTGAGCCTGTGGCGTGCAGTTCGACGAACGAGTTTGGGGTCTGCGCTGGGGTCACGTTGTGTGTGACGGGAATTGGGGAGGTCTGTTCGGCGCCCGAGGCCAGGGTCGAGTTGTGTGATTTTGTGGATAACGATTGCGATGGATTTGTGGACGAGGATTTTAAGAATGAAGATGGCGTATTTGGGACGCTGGATCATTGCGGAGGGTGTGGAAAGAGCTGTGTAGGGCTGTTTGCCAATGCTGCGGAGGTTGGTTGCAGCCTTGAGGGATCAGAGCCGGACTGTGTCATTGTGGAGTGTGCTCCCGGGTACATTTTAGCGAATCCGAAATTATGCATTCCACCCTTCCACCATTTGTGCGAGGTGTGCTCCACGGATGCCAGTTGTATGGGTCCCAAGGATTTATGTCTGAAGGTTGGGGAGACTGATACGCAGCGTTTCTGCGGTCGGGATTGTTCCGAGGGGAATGCTTACGGTACGCCGTGCCCCGAGGGGTACGAGTGCACGGTAGTTGAGCGTGACGGGGAGCAATGGGAGCAGTGTTTGCCGTCGTCGGGGAGTTGCGATTGTTCGGCAATAAGCGAGGGTCAGAAGAAGGCATGTGGTGTAGAGAACGAGTTTGGGGTGTGTTTTGGTTTTGCGGAGTGTGAGCCGGGCGTTGGCTGGGTGGGCTGTACGGCTGCGACGCCGGAGGGGGAGAGTTGCGATGGCAAGGACAACAACTGCAACGGGATAGTGGACGAGTTACCTGAGGAGCCGTGTGACGTGAGCAACGAGTGGGGCACGTGCCAGGGGTTCCGGTACTGTGCTTTTGGGGCTGGTGAGGTATGCACTGCGGCGGTTCCGGGACCCGAGGTTTGTGATGGGGTGGACAACGATTGTGACGGTTTGATAGATGAGGAGTTTGGTGTAAACGTTTTTGCAGAGGACGGTACTTTTGTTGGTGTGAGCTATTCTCTTTCAACGGAGCACTGTGGCGGATGCGGGGTTGTGTGTCCGGTGATTTCGCCGGTAGCGGAGGTGGGGTGTATTGCGGACGGGTTGGCGGGTGTTTGCACGGTGGAGAGTTGCGCCCTGGGCTTCTACCCAGTTGAAGATCGGTATTGCCTTCCGGTTCCTCAGGCAACGCTATGTTTGCCGTGCGAGGATGACTTGGGGTGTCCTGGTCCCGAGGATAGATGCGTGGAGTACGGTGAAGATATGCGATGTGCAAGGGATTGTAACATAGGAAGCATATATAGTGATGCGGACGAGTTGGGCGCCAGCTTCTGTTCCGGTGAAGTTGGAGTACAGAGTTGCTGCCCTGCCGGTTATTTGTGCCAGCCCGTTGGCGATGGTAAGCAGTGCCTGAGGATAAATGATACATGTGATTGCAATAATGGAGTTAAGGATATACCATGCAGCTCTGATAACGAAATAGGGATGTGCAGTGGTGTTATTCGCTGTGACCCGATATTGGGCTGGTTGCCGTGTAGTGCGCCTTTGGCTAGCCAGGAGGTGTGCAACGGTTTGGACGACGATTGCGACGGTTTGGTTGACACGGCGGACGACTCGATTGTTGTTGACGGGTTGGCTGGGTATCCGGCGTGCGAGAATGTCTCGGGGGCTTGTGCGGGACAGTGGGTATGCAGGGCCTCAGTGGAGGGGTTTGCCTGGGCCTGCGCTGCACCGGAGCCTGTGGAGGAGATTTGTGACGGGCGGGACAACGACTGTGACGGAGTGGTGGACAACGGCTTTGTGGATGAGTCGGGGGCGTACTCGTTGGTAGCCAGTTGCGGTCAGTGCGGTTTGGATTGCCGAACGTTGGTAGCGAATCTGGCAAAGGGTCAGGACGGGATGCCGGCCGATGGTTCCGTTGCTTGTGAGGAGATTGGAGGGTTATTGCGGTGTGTTCCGAAGAGTTGTGCTCCAGGGTACTACCCGTTCCCCACTGTTGGTGTACCGGTGACCTGTTTGAAGGCGGAGTCTTCGAACTGTTTGCCGTGCAACAGTGATGCGGACTGTCTTGGGACGGGGCAGTATTGTTTGGCTCTGGCGGGGGGTACACAGAAGCACTGTGCTCAGCGTTGCGACAGTGAGTCGCCCTTTGACTGTGATGGGAGCGTTGGAGCGCAGGACTGTTGTCCCGGGGGGTTTATCTGCGGTGAGGTAGCTGGAGGGACCCCGGGTGGTGGTCCGGTCTGTGTGCCTTCTTCGGGGAGCTGTGAGTGTTCGCAGTACACTCTGGGTCTTGCCAGGCCTTGTAGTGTAACGAGCGGTGGGGACACCTGCTTTGGCACAGAGATATGTGAGTCAGTTGGAGAAGGTTATGGCTGGTCTGGCTGCACTGCAGTCGGGTACGTAGAGGTTTGTGATGGCCTAGACAATAACTGCGATGGCCAGGTTGACGAAGGGTTTGTTGTTGATGGCGAATACGCCTCGGATGGGAATTGTGGGGCATGCGGTGTGAATTGTTCGTTGAAGTGGAGCCTGTTGGAGCAACACGCTTTTGGTATTTGTAACGTTTCCGGAGCAG
>Ga0302238_1001634_pt1 | contig 17662 bp, 13 predicted proteins | sample AAG_UR_Asn_MG_FD_193527 | JGI IMG/M metagenome (GOLD analysis project Ga0302238, IMG submission 193527) | Enriched activated sludge microbial communities from anaerobic digester in WTTP, New Holstein, Wisconsin, United States - AAG_UR_Asn | ecosystem: Engineered > Bioreactor > Anaerobic >...
ACCACCTGAAAATGAACGTCCCGACGCATCTTGCGATAAGGGAATGTAGTGAAGACTTCCAGGATCGTTTTGTTGATTTGCAAGGAGTTGCGATGCGAAAAACGCCCTAACTGCGGAAGATGGGCTAACTGCCAGCAGAAAATTTCCTCAGGAATCATGAACATGCTTGTGCCAATAATGAGAAAATAAACATATATCCAGCATGGGTTTGACTTGATGAATAACGATGATATGCCAAAGTCGTGAAAACATCAAGTGGGAATCGTGTTTATTGGTTCCTATAAACTTTGCGGCTTTGTGTCTTCGTGCGAGAAAAGTTTTTATTTCTGAAGATGTTAGGAATACCTTCGTGTCCTTCGTGGTGAAAAATATTTTCCCTGGGAGTCCTCTTTGGCGTATATCGGCTGCTATTTCGAATCTGACGGATGAAGATGGTTTAGAGTCTCCTCGCGGATCAGTTTTCCCATCTCTGAGGTCGAAACCCTCCGGTAGCCTTCATGCCAGAGGTCGCCTGTACGGGCATTTCCTCCCATGGCCGCGGATACTCCATGCCTAATGGCTGTGGCCGCCTGCAATTCACCGAGTTCCTCCAGCATCATTGCAGTAGAAAGGATCATTGCTGTAGGGTTTGCCTTGCCTTGTCCGGCGATGTCCGGAGCCGATCCGTGGACCGGCTCGAAAAGACCGACACGGCCGCCTATACTGGCCGACGGCAGAAGTCCGAGCGAACCGCCGAGAGTGGCGGAAACGTCGGATATGATGTCCCCGAAGAGGTTTTCCGTGAGGATCACATCGAACTGGCGTGGTCTTATCACCATCTGCATGGCTGCGTTGTCAACATACATGTGATTCAGTTCCACGTCGGAATATTCCTCAGCATGAAGCCTTTTTACCGTATCACGCCAGAGGCGGGAAACCTCCAGCACATTCGCCTTGTCGACGGAAGTCACCTTGTTTCGCCGTTTGCGCGCCTTTTCAAATGCAACCTTCGCCACCCTTTCGATCTCGCCGACAGTGTAACGCATGGTGTTGAAAGCCTCCTTGCCGTCGTTGCCGACCGGTTTTCCGAAATAGATTCCTCCGGTAAGTTCACGTACCGTAAGCAGATCAACCCCGATCACTTCCGCAGGACGGAGAGGGGATGATTCAGCAAATGAAGGTGAAACTGAGACAGGACGCAAATTGGCGAATACCCCGAGTTCCTTACGAATCTTGAGGAGGCCCGATTCTGGGCGCATTGCCCCGGTCAGGTCGTCCCATTTCGGACCGCCGACCGCGGCAAGCAGGACCGCATCGGAAGATTTGCAGATCTTCAGTGTCTCCGGTGGCATCGGATCGCCGGCCTTGTCGATCCCATCACCTCCTGCAAGAGCTTCAGTGTATTTGAATTTGAAATTGCTCTGTGCGGCAATTGCATCGAGAAGGGCAACACTTTCTGCGATCACTTCAGGTCCGATTCCGTCGCCCGGGAGCAGGGCTATCTTATATTGTTTCTTCATGGTGTCTGTTCCTTTCAGGAAAAAATCATAAGCAGGTGAAAATATTTCATAAGAAGCCCGTATAGTAGGTTGTTAACCTGTCAAGTCAAGCCTTGACGCGGAATTTTCTGGGGGAGTGTCCGAGTTCCCTACGGATCGCCTTTGCGAAATATTTGGAATTGGAATAACCGCAGCGTTCGGCGATATCGGATATAGAGAGATTTGCCTCTCCAAGAAGAAGCAGCCCTTTCTGTATGCGGCAGTATGTCAGGAATTACATCGGAGAGATCCCCATCGCTTTCCTGAAATTCCTGCAGAGCGTGCTCCTGTGGATCTTGAAATGGTCTGCGATGTTGCTGATTCCGAGTCCCGGATTATGGTAGTTATCTCATACAATTTTCAATGAAGTTGTCGGGGAGCAAGGTTGAAGACGCAGCCCTTCCGGATTACTTTGTGATTGATTATGTCAGGGTCTGGCAGAAGGAGGAATGAGCGCAATGGAACGTAGGGATTTCCTGAAATTGGCGGCATATGGCACGGTGTTGGGAATGGTGTCACCATTACTGCTGGCTCAGGAGAAGGCGGGGAAACGTCCGAACATACTCTTCGTGTTTTCCGACATGCAGAGAGCTCGTTCAATTGGATGCTATGGTGACAAGAACGCCAGGACTCCGAATTTAGACAAGCTGGCAGGAGAGGGGATGCGTTTCGATGCGGCTATCTCGAACACCCCCGTGTGTTGTCCTTTCCGAGCGTGCCTGATGACCGGTCAATATGCGCACCACCATGGCATGATCAGCAACAGTGTTGACTTCTATCCGAAGGTCAAATGCATCGCAGAGACATTCCGTGACGCCGGATATGAGACAGGATATGCCGGCAAATGGCATCTTGAGTTCCCTAAAAAAGATTCCAACCGGACTTTCGGGTTTCCGGCCATGGGATCGCAATATGGGAAATACACTCATGACAGGGATCCTGTCCCCGACACCGAACTCGCCATGAAATTTATCAGGGAGAAGAGCAAAGGCGAAAAACCCTGGATGTTCTTCGTTTCATGGATAATGCCGCATTCCCCATATAAGGCACCGAAGGGATTCGCTGAGCATTTTTCAAAGATAGAAATTCCTCCGGACGTTCCTGCTGGTGATGCCCGGGGATACGCCGAAAAGAACCTTCCCGACTATTACGGAATGATCGAATGCATAGACAATCAGGTTGGAAAACTGATGAACGAACTTGAGAAGTCCGGTGTCGCGGATGACACCATCCTGGTCTTTACCTCGGATCATGGTGATATGATCGGTTCGCACGGCTACAAGGCAAAACGCTGGCCTCATGAGGAATCCTCGAGAATTCCGTTTCTGATAAGATATCCGAAGACCTTGGCCGCAGGCAAAGTCATCACTGACCCATTCGGTGCCCCTGATATCTATCCGACCCTTGCCGGCCTAGCAGGAGTTCAGGTGCCGAAAGGCCTTGATGGAATGGACTATTCTCAGCTGCTCACCGGAAAGTCCGACAAGCCTCCGCGAGACTACGTTTATATGGAAATGCATTATGCCTATGTGCCATGGCCGGGATGGCGCGCGATCCGTACGAAAGACATGCTGTACGCTCGGACTGTAGACAAGCCTTGGTTACTCTATGATCTGAAGAAGGATCCATGGGAAAAGAACAACCTTGTCGATGATCTTTCCAGTGCAGATATGGTTAAGAAATTGGATGAGAGGCTTATATCGATCATGAAGCAGACCGGAGATTCCTGGGAACTCAAGGCGACAAGCGGTGATCTGGACAACTGGGTGCCAGGTGGAAACAAGCAGGGATCCCAGAACCTGGGGCACTCTTATCCTGGGGAAGTGAAATCTTCCGGCAAGAACAGAAAAAAGGATGATGAAGGAGACTGATGAAGAAGCCGAATCTGCTTTTCATATATACCGACGAACAGGCATTCAACACACTTGCAACATATGGCAACAGCAAGATCCACATGCCCAACCTGAACCGGCTTGCCGGTGAAAGCGTGGTCTTCGATCAGGCGTATGTAACACAGCCTGTATGCACTCCGTCCCGTTCGACTTTGCTTACCGGACAATATCCTCACACTAATGGATGCACGGAGAACAATGTTCCGCTGCGGCCTGAAACTCTCTGCCTTCCTGAAATGCTTTCAAAAGGTGAATATGCCACCGCACATTACGGCAAATGGCATCTGGGTGATGAACTTTTCTCCCAGCACGGTTTTGATGAGTGGGTGAGCATCGAGGATAACTACAACAAGTATTTTACCAAAGGAAAAGACAAGTCTGTAAAATCATCATACCATGATTTTCTAATTGGGAACGGTTTTAAACCGCGCAAAGGGGAACGTTTTGGACGTGACGAGGCCACTCGCCTTCCTGAAGAGTTCGGGAAACCCGCATTCCTCGCACAGAGATCTTCTGAGTTCCTGAGACGCCACAGTAATGATCCATTTGTGCTTTTTGTGAATTTCCTCGAGCCGCACATGCCGTTCTTCGGACCGCGGGACAACCAGTATGCCCAGGATGAAATCCCTCTTCCTGCGAATTTCGCACACGAACTCACGGAACTAAATCCCACAAAGGCAAGGTTGCTGAGGGAGCATTATGTACGTGATGGGCATAGCGGGCTTCCTCTCAAGACAGATTCCGACTGGCGCCGCATGATAGCGCACTACTGGGGCCTCTGTAGCCTTATCGACACCCATATCGGAACTATATTGGGCACGCTCGATGATTGCGGACTTCGCGACAACACGATAGTTGTCTTTACTTCAGACCACGGGGATATGATGGGGGCGCATAGGCTGATTGCAAAATGCCTGATGTTCCAGGAAGCGGTCCGTGTCCCAATGATGATCCGGCTTCCAGGCCTGAACAAGTCATGCCGTGCGACGGGGCCGGTAAGCCAGATAGACGTTGTTCCGACACTGTTAGATCTGATGGAACAGTCGATACCATCATGCGTGCAGGGAAAAAGCCTGAGGAAGAAAATCGAATCAGGGAATTCTATCTTCAATGATGATGTCTTCATCGAATGGAACGGCCCCAACAACGGACTTGGAGATGTGAAGGGCGGGGTAAGCCTTCCAGAATGGATGAAGGAGATAGCGGATTCCGAAAGGATCCGAGCAGCGACTACTGATCCGGTCCGTACTGTCATCACCTCCGACGGCTGGAAGTTCAACTGCAGCCCCCTTGGCGAACATGAACTTTACAATCTTTCCAAGAATCCTTTTGAGACAATGAACATCTTCAGGGAAAACAAGGATATTGCCAGGAAGCTTCGCAGCAAAATCTTCAATTGGCAGGAACAGACCGGCGATATGATCAAACTTCCGGAATTTTAATTTATTCAAATGAAAAAATTATCTTAACCTGCTTGCAAAACCTTTGCCGCAATATTCTCTTGTTAGGATGAACAAATGGAATTCAAGGGAAATATGCGAGCTCCTCGCGGATTGCGGGGGAATCGCACTCAAGCACTACGAGAAACGCTCATGGAAGTTCAAGAGCGACCTTTCACTCATAACTGCTGCAGACTCTGAGATTGAAGCCTTGCTGGAGAAGGAATTCGACAGGCCCGGCGAATCGGCCTATTTGATAGGCGAGGAGACCGTCGAGAAGAAGAGCGAGAAATATATCGCCTCAGCACTAAAGGAGACTTCCTGGATAGTCGATCCGATTGATGGAACGGCGCCATATGCCCACCATGTCCCCACATGGGGGATTTCGATTGGGTTTGCAAAAGGAGGAGTCATCAGGGAAGGGGCGGTCTTTCTTCCTGCACTCGGTGAGCTTTTCATCACCGACGGCGATGATGTGCTTTATGCCATGGCTGAATATGTCAGTGGCAAGTTCAGGATAAAGAAGCCGTCTAAATTTATCTCGAAAAAGCTCCGGCTTACCGAAGGCGGACTGATAAGCGTCAGCCAGGATGTTGCGAAACGCGGACATCTTGCCCTTCCGAATCCCGTGCAGGCTGTCTGCTGCACTGTATTTTCAGGAGCATACCTTGCGATGGGAAGATATCTTTCGTATATCGGCTGTGTCAGGCTCTGGGACATCGCCGGAATCCTTCCATTGCTTTTCAAGTCGGGATTCAAGGGAAGACTGATAAGTGGCGAGGGGCTTACGATGAAGATCGATGAGAAAATCTACCACCTCAACAAGAACCATCCCGAACGCTGGCGCATGAAGAACCAGATGATCCTTGCCCCGAATTCCAAGACCATCAACCACATCGCAAAATGCCTCAAGGATCCGGGAAGATAGAAGTTACAAGCATGTAATAAAAAACGCAGGACGGTCCTTTCGGAAGTCCTGCGTTTAATTTTTAAAGAGATTAATTGATGTTAGATGCGCACTTCATCAGTGAGGTGGTGGGATTTGCGGCTTCGCCTTCGTATTCAATGGTCAGAGGGCCGCTGAACTTCTTTTCCTTGAGAAATGAAAGGAGTCCTTTAAGATCCAGGACGCCTGTTCCTAGCACTACGTCCTCAGGATTCCCTTTCCTGTCGAAGATGAAGTCCTTTAGGTGCATCCCGTAGAGTCTCTCATAGAAATCGGTTGCGAGCTTCAGGGGATCCTGTCCGGCATCGAGCGCCCAGGCGGTATCGAGGCAGAGACCAAGCCTTTTAGAGCTGATTCCAAAGACATAATTCAATGCCTGGCGTGAACCGAGCCAATGCCCGCCGCCATGGTTGTGGATTCCCAGGTTCATCTGGTATTTGTCGGCAAGAGCAGTTGTCTTCTTGATTGCATTGACATGATCCTCTATCGGAAAGTCAGTTGCTATATAGTCGCATCCGGCCTCCTTTGCAAACTTGAAGATCTGCTCCTCTTCAGGTGTCCCATTAAAACGCTGAACACCGATGCTGGATATCCTGATGCCGGCATCCTTGAGCTGTTTAATTACGCTGAATGATTCCGGCTTCTTGAAATCTGCGTGTATCCCACACAATTCGACGTTCTTGAACTTGCATTCATTGAGCTTTTCAATCAGCTTATCCAACGGCTTGAATTCACGGAAACACCAGCTCTGCACGCCAATTCTGTCCATTTAAAACTCCTTCTTTAGAGTAGATACGTCCTTTCCATGTCCGCCGTAGCTTCACAGCGAAGGAGGAAGGATGTATCATCGTTTATTAACTTAATCCATGGTACAGGATCAGGCCCGTACCTGCTTTACTTATTCCAGTCGAAGACCACGCCGACGTAGTCGTCCTTGCGGTTTTTCAGACCGTCATAAACTTTAGCGCAATCTTCTGGAGATGCAACCTCGCTGATGAGTTCTGCTATCCTGAGCTTTTTCTGCTGAATCAGTGCAAGGATATTGGAGATGTTGCGCTCGATCGAATGCCTGTTTATGCCACTGGCATCCGCTTTCACCGGATATCTCCATTCATGTGCGCCCTTGAACGTGATGCAGCCATTGCCTGCAATGTGGATCCTGTTCAGGAATGCGGTGAGATCGGTCTTGTATTCTCCACGTGGACTCCCGAGGAGTATCACCTCCCCAAGGTTTGCGGCAATGTCGGAGGCCTTCTCAGCGACAGCAGTGACTCCAGTGGACTCGACGACAGTCCTGCACATCTCGCCACCTGTCAATTCCTTGATCCTGTCTTTTGTGGCCGAATCCGCCTTTATCGCATGTAGGACACCGCACTTCTTCGCGAGCTCAAGCCTTTTTTCAGAGACATCTATTCCAATGACATTGCAGCCTGAAAGAGCGAAGAGCTGTGCGGCGATGTTTCCTACAAGTCCGAGTCCATAGACGGCAACCCAGTCACCTAGTTCCACTTCAGAAACCCTGAGAGAGGTTATTGAGACACCCGCAATCCTGGCCATGACTGCCAGCTTGGGGTCAATGCCCTTGGGGAGGGGGATTGTCATTACAGCGGTCTTGTTATAGGACTGGTGCTTTGTATATGAGAAGACGCTGTCACCTTCCTTGAATCCTTTCACATCCTTTCCCATGGCGATTATCTTGCCGACCCCACCATAACCGGGGACATACGGGAGTTTTGCCCAGCTTTCATTTCCAGAGAGTATGGCGAGTTCGGTTCCGGCACTCACGACGCTGTAGTCGGTCTTGATTGTGATTTCATTGTCCCCGAGCTTTTTTTCATCGAATTCATAGTCATTCAGTTCAGCCTTCCACGGACTCGTGAACGATATCTGCCTACCTTTCATGTTTCTTCTCCTTTTAATTGAACTTGTATATCTTTTATGCAGGAGAAGATATCCCGGGAGATGTAGGCTTTCTTTGGACGCTTTTTGTATTATTTGTCCAAATTTAAGATAGCCTGGTGCCACTGTCCTTGGAGAAAAGGTGAATGGTGTCCAAAGCAACTGGGGCTGTGACAGCATTTCCAGCTTTAATCCCCGATCTGGCATCTGCTGTTCCAACAATCGAACCGTCCGGAGTCTTGAAATGGATGTGTGCGGCAGGACCGAATGGCTCTATAAGTTCGACAAGTCCTCTGAACTGAGGAAGAGAAGTATTTACATCACCGATCCTGAGGTGTTCCGGACGAATTCCAAGGATGATCTTTTTATCTTTGATTTCCAGATTCTTGCCTTGCCTCGAAGACAACTGGAAATCCAGAGATTCGGAGTGGAAATGCAAAATTCCATCCTTCATGGTAAGTTCACCATGGATGAAATTCATCGGAGGTGAACCGAGGAAACCTGCGACAAAGGTGTTGAGAGGTGTATCATAAAGCTCCATAGGAGGGCCAACCTGTTCCATCCTCCCATCTCGCATGATGCAGATCCTGTCGGCAAGCCCCATGGCTTCGTTCTGGTCATGGGTGACATGTATCGTGGTCGTCTTGAGAAGAGTATGAAGTATCTTCAGTTTCGGGCGGATATGGGAACGGGTTGCAGTATCAAGCATGCCCAGAGGTTCATCGAAAAGGAAAGCGGATGGGATGCGCGAGATTGCACGGCCTACAGCGATTTTCTGCTGTTCACCTCCGGCTAAAGCCGATGGCATCTTGGTGAGTTGTTCCATGAACTCCACCATTTCCGTAGCATGCTTGATCTTCTTCTCCACATAATCCTTTGGCTTCCCGCGCATCTTCAGACTGAAACCAATATTGTCGTGGGCATTCAGGTTGGGATAAAGGGCGTAGTTCTGGAAGACCATGGCAATGTCACGGTCCTTTGGCGAAACCTCGTTGATGATCTTCCCGCCAATGTATATGGAGCCACTGGTCGGATCATCAAGTCCGGCGATCATGCGCAGGAGTGTGGTCTTGCCACATCCGGAGGGACCGACAACTACCAGGAGTTCGCCATCTCTGATTTCAAGGGAGAAGTCATCGACAGCCCGAACCTCTTCGGCATGGATTTTTGTAAGATGTTCAATAGTGATCGCAGCCATGATCCCTCCGGAGATTTAATATCAGACAGCATCGGTTGATTGTCAAGGGAAGGATGAGGCAGGGATGCCCTATTATTTTCCCCGATGCATAATATATTATTTATCCATTTTTAATATTATGAAGACATTGCCAAGAATAAAGAAGGTGAGGGTGAATTCAGGTTCCGGTGTCATCGGGACTTTCCTGGATCCTGAATATGTTTTCCACTACATAGCTGGAGGCAGGTGGGATTTCCGGATGGAAGACCGGATATACAGGATAGCGCCTGGCAACTTGATACTCCTTCCTCCCTTCATGCTGCATGTAGTCAGGCCAGTTGACAGCAGTAAACTTGCCCAGTATGTGATCCACTTTGAGCTTTTTGAAGCATTAAGCGATTTGAAGAGCCTGCCAATGGTCGTATCTATTCCTCTGAACGAGCAGAAACGGATCGCTGAACTTTTCAGCAAGGTCAAAAGGGAGTGGAAGAGCACGGAGCCGGGAAGCGAACTGATTGCTGCAGGAATACTGACGCAGTTCCTCGGAATATACAGGAGATATAGCAGCGAGACGGTTATTTCTAGCCAGAGCAGCTCCTGCGGCTGGCAGAATATCGAGAAGGGGATCAGGTTCATGCATGCCAACTACCAGAAACCGGGGATTACCATTGAGGAGGTAAGCAGGAATGCCGGACAATCCATGCCGTATTTCTGTAAGCTCTTCAAGGACTATATTGGAATGCCACCTCTGCAGTACCTGAACCAACACCGAATAAGCTGTGCCAAGGAGCTGATGATAAAATCTACAATGAACCTCAGCGAAATTGCGGAAAAGACCGGATTCTCGAGCATCTACAATTTCAGCAAGGTATTCAAGAAAGTCTGTGGCGAATCTCCATCTGCATGGATTGAAAAGGCAATGAAATAAGTAACAGCTTTGAAGCAATTATCTCTGGAAGATCATGGAGCCGGGAACAGCCTTGAGCTTCTTTTTCAGCCTCATATGCCCGATGTCGAATGAACCGAGCTGCATGACGAATATCCTGTATGGGAAGAAACTCAGCCCCATGGCGATCTTATTGACAAGGTTCTCATCGCTGAGCCTGAGAGCCTTCGATTCGAACGCTAGCAGGTAGATATGCTGATATTCACCTTCGCCGTGGATGTCCTTCTTGACAAGCCAGGCTCTGGATACGCCTTTGCAGTCAAGAAGGATCTTGACCGTCTTGTCGATGACTTCATGTTCGACCACAGGTGAAGTATAATTGTGCCTATAGGTGAATGTTTCCAGGTCTTTCACTGCTTTGATCACCTTCTTGGTATTGTCTTCTTCCATAGTATACCAGGTTTCAAGTTCATCCTCACGTCCATTCTCGGTAAGGTATGGCGATACGATATTGACTCCATACGGCATTAGCGTTATATCCTTGGATATTGCCTTCTTGATAAGATTTATGCCTTCCTCGTCGTCCTTTTGGATGAGAAGTCTGCCGACACTGTAGATTGCGATAGGGGAATCCGGGAAATCTCTCATGATCTCCCTGAAGAGTTCGAGGGCTCGGTCTGCACCGTCAAGGTTTTCTGTCAGGAGGGCAATATCAATTCGCTTGTCCATGTCGGTCTGCAGGACTTCGCTTTTTTTGAGCTCCTCGAGCTTTTTTCTTGCTTCTCCTGCGGATTTGAATGAATGACTCCATTCCGGGGTGCACATGACCTTCCAGCGTTCGTCAAGCTTGGAGACAAGATTTCCGAGGAAATCCCTGAAGTATTCCTTTGCGGCTGATGTTTCAAGCGGGGTCGATGATTTCAAACGCTGTACAAGGGTGTCGATACGGTCTGAAGTGGAAGGATGTGCTCCGCCGATTGCCCTTACGCGGTCCTCCATTCCGGGATGAGTGTCGCTGATCATGGTCTTTCTTTTGAGGCATTTGCTGCGGTACTCCTCTGTTTTTTCATGAGATACTGGTGATGCCATCTCCTTTAGGATTATCTCGTGAAGGCTGAAGTCAGGAGTTTCCATTGTCTTTGACTTCTCCCAGACAGGCTTGACGACGGCATCGGTGAATTTTCTCGCCTGTATCTCGATGGAAAGCAGTGCTTCGGCAGCGGTATCAGGACCTGCGATCTTAGCAGCGGTTGCGTCGGCTTCGTATTCATGCTGGCGGCTGAAGACAAAGGTAACGGCGCTTAGTCTGGGGAAATACCATTTTGCGAATGGGTGGACAATGAACTTTGCAACACCTCCACTACAGGTCTCGGCCAGAGTTGTCCATGTCCTTCTGACCTTGTAGATCCAGCATGAGAATTTCGAATGGTCCCTGGAGACATGGCCGAACTCGTGTGCGAGTATGGCCTTGAACTGGTCGGGTGTGATTGATGCCATAAGGGGGAATCCAAGTATGAGATAATGGCTTGTGCCACCGAGAAGTCCGAAACGGGGTATCTGGCAGACCGCGGCGTTGAATTCATCGTCGAGTACAACCTTCCTTATGTGCGGGGAGTTGGTCTTCTCCCTTATCTCCTCAATGACCTTGAAGAGTTCAGGGACCTCCTCTGGCTTGAGTTCCAGTCCTTCCGGCGGGGGAATCTTGACGAATAGGGCGCTCAATACTGCGAATTCATATATTCCAAGACACAGGAGGATTTTAATTTCAGCTCCGTTGACATGGTGCCTGTTGGCCATCATTAGAAGGATTATGCAGGCTATTCCGACAAGTCCGAGCAGAAGGATGAATCCCACATATGCATATCCGAGCATCATCATCATCAGGACCCGCGACTTGTATGCGCCAGGATTGGCGGAAGCGAGTTTTTCGTAGTTCAGTATCTTGTCCTTGAATTGCCTGTAGTTCATAACGCTTCCGGGGATGGAAGTAATTATTTCGCCGAAGCATCCTCCATGGCCTTGGAATATTCAGGAAGCCTGGAATATTTTGCTGACAGTTCCTTGTACTCCTGTTTTGCGGCATCCGAGTTCTCGTTGAGGAGGAACTTGAGCTTGTCCTTGAGATATGCATAGATTACATCCGAGCATTCTGTCTTCCAGTCATCGCTAGGTGCATTTTCCTTGGCCTCTGCGAAATTACCGCATACAAGGAGGTAGTGGAAGAAACAGTCATTGTCGCCAAGGTCGCCACAGACCTTCCTTGAAAGCAGGATGAACTGCTTCTGAGGCAGGTCCGTGACCGGCATGGTTACATCACTGCCTGAGCTGGACCTGATGGTCATGGTGCCATTGTTGATGGAAACAATCTTTCCAAGGAATCCTGTCTTATACTCAAGTTGCACCTTGTCATATTTCTTGTCGCTGTTGGCTAGTGCATCCCAGAACTTTTTTGCCGATTCGACGCTCTTCTGCATCTTGACGGCCCATTCCGCGAAGACCTTCGCCTCCGGCTTCAGGTAATCTAACGTTGCAGTCTTCTCCTCGCTTGCGGCTGCATCGAAGGCCCTGGAGGCATCGGCAAAGTTCTTCTTTATGCCACGGAATGCATAACGGTAACGGAGGGTTTCCTTCTGCTTTTCAAGTTCCTGCTTATATTCCTCGATACGCTTTTTCTGAAGTTCGGCCTTTTCTTCTTCAAGACGCTTGAGCTCGTCCTGTCTTTCCTTCTTGCGCTTCTCGATTTCTGCCTTCTCCTGCAGTTTCCTGTTCTCCTCTTCCCTAACCTTGAGCTGGGCGAGGTGTTCATCCCTCAACGACTTCCTGACAGTAGATATCCTCTTCTCATCCAGAGGCACATAGATGGGCAGGATGGATGCGAGGGCCTTTTCATCGCATTTGAATGTTGGAGAAGGGAACTGCCTGAAGAACTCATCGCATTTTGCCAATATGTCTGCATCGGAATCCTTGTTCTTGACTGCGAAATCAATGAGTTTCTCGGCGTTTTCAGTATATGCGGTCTTTGTAGGCTCTCCTCCCGTCTCCTGTTTCTGAGTAGTGGTTCCAGGAGTAGAGGTCTTCGGTGTCGTTGTCGGGGTCTGTACCTGAGTTTGCGTGCCAGTCTTTGGGGTTTCCTGTGAAGGGGCAGGGGTTCTCAGCTTGTAAAGCGCAATTCCTACCGCGATAAGGGCGGCAACCACGCAGACACTGACGGCGATGATCACCTGCATCATGGCCTTCTTCTCGTTCATGCGGCGGATATCGGATGTGCTCAAGGTGCCACTGCTTGTCTTCCTCGGGAATTGAGATGACGAGGTGTCTATTCCTGCGGTGGATGAAGATACTTTTCCGGTATTTGTGGTGATTGCCTGGAATGAACCGGTCTTTGCCTTTGCAGTATTTATGATGATGGTTTTTCCCGTAGCCTTCCTGACGGCGAACGAACCGGTAGATCTGCCGTCGGCTATGGTCTTGCCCCTTCTCGCAAGCCGGATGTCCTCGACCAGCTCCTCAGGTGTCTGATACCTGTTGATGGGGTTTTTTTCCATCATCTTCATGATGACCCTGGAGACAGACTCAGGGATGTTCGGATTCAGGAGTTTAGGCGACTTCAGAGGTTCCTCAAGATGTTTCCTGGCGATCTCCGTCGCACTTTTTCCGGTGAATGGGAATTGTCCGGTGATGATATGATAGAAAGTTGCACCAAGGCTGTAGATATCGCTTCTGCAGTCCATAGGTGAGCCTGTGAGATGTTCCGGGCTGATATATTGCGGGGTGCCCATTACTTCGTCTTCGCTGGAGTCGTCTATCTCTCCGGCAACCCTTGCAAGACCGAGGTCTGCGAGTTTTGCACGGCCGTTCTTGGTGATCATGATGTTGTCGGGCTTTATATCCCTGTGGATAAGGCGCTGTTCCTTCCAGGCGTAGTCAAGGGCTTCGGTGATCTGCTGGATGATGGTTATTGCAGGATCGACGGGGACTACACCCTCGCGCTTGAGGACGGCCTTCATGGTCTCACCATCAATGTGTTCCATTGCGAAGAAGTAGATACCGTTGTCTTCTCCCACGGCGTATGCCTGTACGATATGCGGATGATTCAGTTTGGCGGCGGCTCGAGCTTCCTTTATAAATCCGGCTACGAACTCGGAGTTGTTGGCATATTTCTTTGAAAGGATCTTAAGGGCTGCCCTGCGGTCCAGTGTCATCTGATGTGTCAGGTAGACAACACCCATGCCTCCGCGCCCTATCTCTTCAAGGATCAGGAAGTCATTTCCAATGACGACCCCGGTGGCGACGAGTGATGCTGGAGCGATGGTGACTTCACCGCATTTCGGGCAGGCTACATCCACCCCGCAGTCGGAGTTGTCGACCTCAAGAACATTTCTGCAGAAAGGACATTGAAATTTCATATAAAAGCTTCAAAAACCATGAAAAAAAGTTATAAAACCACAGAAAAGATACAAAAAACCTAAAATATAATATAGATGCCTAATTATTCGTATGCCAGTACAAATCAAGGGAACCTCTAAAAATTCACAAATGATGAGCTAAAAGCAAAATAGCCCTTTCATTTTACTTCCCTTATTCAAGTTTAGGCTTAAAATGGTATATTACTAACTTGATATTGCAGTTGTTTTGTCTTTGTTGAACGCCCCGGATATAAACAGGAGGCTCAAAGTTGTTCTTCAGGAGAAAAAAAAAGGTGCTACTTGCGCTTTGTTCCGTGCTCATCATTCTGAACTGTGCCAGTCTTTATGCCCTCAAGACAGTTGAAATCGGGGATAGGATGAAGTTCTCCTATCCCAGAATAGACCAGAGATATGAAAAAATACAGGATTTCCTCAAGGCTGTTGACCATATGATCCAGAACCTGCCGGGGTTCAAGGCGCTAGAGAAGACGGTCATTTGTTATGTGGTGATCGCGGGCACCGATATCAAGGATGGGTACGAGATAAGCGAAAAGGGCGGTGTCCTGAGGATAATGCTTGCAGATGATCCAGAATCTTTTGTGAACAATTACAAGGTGCAGTCCGCTGTGCTCTCAACTCTTTTATTATGCAGATATGGGATCAATCCGACAGGCAACATTGGGAAGGTTCCGGGATGGATGGTTTCAGGATTCCTCTGCAGGGCAGAATCCAGGAGGATCTCACCTTTCATGCCAGGGCTTATAACCTATCCTGCTACCAGGGCGCTGAGCATTGCGATGTCGGAACCGGATCTTCATAGCATTCTTGAGAATCCACTTGATTATTCCGATGGTCCTGCATACCAGCTTTATTCGGAAATATGCGCGGTGCTTGTGGAAGCTCTTACCAGGTTTCCCGGTGGTGGCAGGGAAGTTATAACGTCTATGCTAAAAGCCAGCATGGCAGATGGCAATCCTTATGATTCATTCAGGAACTCAACTGCTCAGATCCTTAAGAAGGTACGGGGTGATTTCCCCGCTTCGCCAGAGATTGAAGATTCCGACAAGCTCTTCGAGGTATGGTCCAAGACGATCATGAGGAACGGTTCCGTCAATATTTTCTTTCCTGGTGATTCCAAGTTCGCCATCCGAAGGCTTGAAAGCATTGAAGATGTCAGTTATGAACTCATACAGCCCCCTGCAAAGGATAATGATGAGAAAACCAAGGTTGAATGGAGGAGATGCAGGATGGGAGAGCTTGGGAACAAATGGCAAGAGATATCAAATCCGGAGAAGACTGTGCTTCGCCTTATCAGGTGCATGGGTGAGTTCTCAAACCAGGTTCCACAGATGTTGCAGAAAGACGTAAACAAACTTATAATATCCCTTAAGGACCTCAAAGAAGGCGACAGGGATGATTTTGCCGGGGATTATGGAAAGGCCAGAAAGAAATTCATGGAAAATGCATCGGCTCTCAGGCAGATCGAGGATTACATTGCGGCTGGCGAGAAGGAATTCGTTCCATTTGGGACAAGGTATTCTGTTGAATTGAAATATCTCGATGATGCAGGAAGCTTTGCCGGAAGGTTCTGGCCATCGCTTGAGTCAGAACTTGAAAGACAGCAGAAAAAGTCCAGATAGGGACCGAAAAGGAGATGAAAAGATGATGAACAGGCAGAACATACTGCTCGTGGCGGTCTTCGCCGTGCTCTTCATCATTTTTTCCTTTTCATTCGTCAGGGGGATTGCAAGGAAGACAGTCACTGACTTCTATCATCCTTTCTTCAGTGTCACGGAAAAGATTTCTGATGCGGCCACATTTGAAGGACTTGCGATGGAAAGCAGGCATGAACTCGCAGCGAAGGTCCAGAACCTAAAGGAACAGAACAGCATACTGACGGCCAAGGTCAGCATACTCGATGACATGAAGAAGGAGAACCTGAAGCTAAGGGAATTGGTCGGTCTTGGGAAAATTCCATTTTTCACCTGTATTACGGCCGAGGTCATCAAAAGGGATCCTGCTGCATGGTATGAGAAACTTGTCATTAACAAGGGGACTGAAGATGGTATCCGGGAGGGAAGCGTTGTCATAGCCCGGTTTACGCGCAGCGAGGAAGGTACCCCGTCATTTGCCGTGGTCGGCCGGGTAAAATCAGTGACCAAACATGAAGCTTTCATAGCAACGATCTTGAGCGATGAATGTTCTTTAAGTGTATTGGTCTCAGGAAGCAAGGCTCATGGAATCGCGGGATCGGGAAGGAAGACAGGTAAGAATTTCATTGTCAAGATAAAATACCTGCCGAGAGATGTCGTTTACACGCCAGGTGAATTTGTATATACCTCCGGTCTCAGCGGACTTACTCCCTCGTCACTTCTCATAGGAAGGCTTGTTGAGGACAAGGAGAGCCAGACAGTCAAGATAAGGGAGAACCTATATGCTGAGGCATGGATGGAACCGTCTGCAAATTTAGATTACCTCCATTTTGTGCTAGTGATGGTGCCTGAAAAATGATTGCGGCAAGTTACATATTCATCGTCCTCTTCATTTCGATCATGTTCGAAGTCATGGTCGGATCAGCCGGTGTCATATTTCCACTTACATCCATTTCACTGTTTTATTTTGGCATGGTATATGGGTGGAGGACGGGGCTCTTCCTGGGATTTTTCTCCGGCCTTGTGATAGACATGCTTTATGGCAGGGATGTTCCTATTTCAGCTTTGAGCCACATGGCTGTTTCAGGGGTTGTAATATTCTGGTTGCTCAAGGGCGAGACAAAGGATTTTCTGCTCCATGTGTTTCCAGGGATTATTGTTTCCGCATTGGCGGTGATACCGTTGATGGTGGTTCAATTGAACGGGATCATCCTGTATGGAGGATGGAATATCCTGTTCCTACTGCTGTTTTCCCTTGTCGCAGGCGGTATAACTCTGCCATTGCTTGTGTTTTTTCTTGATCTGATAAGCGAACTGCTTGGTATGGAGCTTTACAGGAAGGCACGGGAGAACATTGAGGAGAGGATTTAGTGAAGGACTCAGTCATAAGGGCCTTGTTCAGGATTTTCATACTCGGTGCATTCTTTGCCGTGTTCTACTTGATCGTCGTCATCAAGCTCTGGGATGAACAGATAAGACTGGGGGAGGAGCACAGGGAAAAGGTGTCGAAGCAGTCGATCCGGCGCATCCGGTTGCCGGCGATCCGGGGGCGCATATTCAGTTCCGACATGCATATTCTGGCAGACAATACAATAAGCTATGATATCGTTTTCCATCCGGCGGAAATGAGGCAGCCCGGCAAGCAGAGGAAAACTGTAAACCACATTTTTGAATGTGCCCACAGGATAGGTGTCGCCATAGGCAGGGATTCACCTTTGACCGCCGATGGAATTCTCAAACACATCAATATGAGACCGGCACTGCCAATAACAGTATTCAAGGATCTGACAAATGTTGAGCTGGCCAATGCCGTAGAGAGCGCTTCTGGCATACAGGGCATGGAAATCA
>Ga0302238_1001635_pt1 | contig 17646 bp, 10 predicted proteins | sample AAG_UR_Asn_MG_FD_193527 | JGI IMG/M metagenome (GOLD analysis project Ga0302238, IMG submission 193527) | Enriched activated sludge microbial communities from anaerobic digester in WTTP, New Holstein, Wisconsin, United States - AAG_UR_Asn | ecosystem: Engineered > Bioreactor > Anaerobic >...
ATCATAGTATGTCCAGGCACCCCCATCAGTCCGCCGAGTTGCCAAAACGTGGATGCCATTGACTCATAGTAGCAGTTGCCGACACCAAGGGAGAATACTGTGTAGCCATTGGCAACAAGGTCGGGTTTGATGCGTCCATCATCAACAGGACCGGCGTTGCTGGCAAGCTGGAGTTCGCCGTTATCGCCCACCGCGCCGACGGTGATGACATTCTTGGCGACGCCTTTGGGGTCAATACAGTCATAAGGACCGTCCACGCAATACCATTCGGAGGGGTCTTTATCCCAGTCGGCGTCGGGTCCGTCGCCTCTATCGTTGCCAGCAGCCTTAACGATGAGGAGACCTGTGTCATAAGAGATTTTATCCCATGCGCGAGCTTCGGTTGTGTATCGCCCGAATTCGCCGCCATTGCCCAGATAGACCCAATAGGGATATAGGAGTTTGTGTCCGGGAACAAGCGGGTCGTCCACTTCATAAAATTGTATTTCCCAGCCGAGCTCTGTTTCATAGGAGTGGTTGGAGATATCCATTTTATTAGCCGCAACAGCATTTGCCATTTCGGATAGTTCATTGTCGTAATCATAGGTGTAAAAGTCGCAGGCGGGGGCGATGCCGAGCGTGCGGGAGAGTTTCCAGTTTTGCGACATTATCAGGTCGGCAACATCAATTCTATGGTCATGGTTCAAATCAAGGTAGATTCTATCGCAATCGGTTAGGGCATGTTCACTGCCCATCAGGGCTTTGGCAATGGCTTTGCCAAGCTGAAGATAACGCATACCATTAGAACCGATTGTGCCCGCCACATGGGTGGCATGGGAAACGATAAAGAAGTTGGTTTCCCACATTGCCGTGGGATAAAGGATGCGCCACCACCAGGGTTCAACCGGTTGAAGAACCGGCGGGATTTTAGCGCCATCGCCGGAGAAAACGCGCGTGAAGTTGAAATCTTTGTGGGCGTCCACGGGAAAGGCGTCCCAGACTCCGACCCTGATATCCTTGCCATCCACACCCTTGGCAAAGCCGATGTCATTCAGTTTTGGAATCCAGAGGGTGCTGGTTGTGACCTGAACAGGATCCACATTGGCGCGGCGGCGGACATTGTCGTTGCAGGGTTTGTTTTTGGCAGGGGCGGGTTCGATCCATTCAACCTGATCGAGCGCCGCCACGAGTGCGGCGTCCTCAGGTTTGCAACGAACTTTCCAGATGTTGCATGCTTCAGATGCAACTATTTCGCACGGCGCGCCGAGCGCGGCTATGGCTGAGCGGAACTCTTCATCGGAAACATCGTTGAAGGCAAGAACTTGAAAGAGAACGTCGCCATTATCGAAGATGATATCATCCCAGAAGAGTTTTTCTTCGATATAAGAAGCCATTTTTTGTTTGGCGGAAAGCGAGGAAGCCCAGCGGATGCCGCCGCAATCTTTGACGTTGGCAAGGGTTTTGATTTCTGGAGACACGGCGACCCAGTAGGCGTTGTTGGGGATATACTGGAGAATCTTAACGCCGTTCTTTTCAAGGGCGGCGATATCTTCTTTTGTGGGTGTTTGATTAAATTGAACAAGGACGTGGCGCCCGGAGGCGGCGCTGCGGGTTTTTGTCGCCTCGGATTTTTTGTCGGAGGCAGTGTCAATTTCGCCGCTGAGGAGGGTTATTTTGGTATCCTTAATAATCGGGGATTCCATAACGGTTTTGAGAGGCGCTGTTTTATTGTCGAGTTCGCTTCTTTTGAATGTTAGCTGGGCAGGCGATACGACAATTTTTGGAGGCTGCGGCGTGCGTGTGGGTTGCGGCGTGGGTGTGGGCGTGGGTGTGGGTTCGTGCTTGGTGACGGTGGCATAGACGCCGCGGGAATAATAATTCTGTCCTTGTGCGTTCAGATTTGAGTTTCTGGTGTCGTTAGAATAGATGAAAAGACGCAAGAAAATGGGATTGTTATATTTGGTGTAACCTTTGATAATCGGGTCATCCCAGTTAACAGAACAGGTGACATCTATTTGTTCGTTATTGCCGAGAATAAATGAGGAGGGGTTGATTTCGAACCATGAAATAGGTTCCAAATCTTCGCCATATTTGGGCACAATTGAATCAACGGATAATACACCGGTGCCTTTATTGTAAACGGTAAATGTGTCGGTGAGTTGGGAAATGGAATCAATATCAATGAAGTTGGGGTTAGCCTGAAGGTTGATGGTAACGCCGTAGATGAGGAAAACATCGCCTGATAAGGTGCCGACGAGGATGTCGCCGGCGCCGTCGCCATTGACGTCTCCCGCGCTTGCCACTTTGATGCCGGAATAACTGGTAGAACAAGCATTATTGGACGGGGGATCTTCGCATCCATAAATGCGTATGCCGTTGATGCCGTTCAGGGAGTAAATATCGAAAAATCCGCCGATGCCAAGTCTTCTTGCGCCGTAGATTAAATAGGTTTCGCCAAGGACTTTGCCGCCATAGGGATATGCCATTGGGGCGCCGATGAGGAGATCGGCAAGACCGTCTGAGTTGACATCTTTGACAATGGCAACATCAAAGCCGAACTGATCGCCGGCATCGAGCCCGGGGATTATCACGCCGTTAGTTCCGTCAATGCGCCGGAGGTTGGTTTCAACGCCATTGGGTCCGCCATAGAGGAGATATGCCTTGCCTGTATTTTCACGCAGTCCCTTATCTGCGAGGTTTGCGCCGATAAGGATGTCGCTATATCCATCGCCATTGACGTCAACTTTGACGCCTTCGATATCGGATTCCTCATTAATGCCTGCGACCGACCAGCCGAAGTAATCGAAGGGTGCTTCGCCGGGAATCCATTGATATTTAAGCGAGGAGGGTGTGGAGCCGCCATAAAGGATGCAGACTGCGCCGCTGTTTTCGCCGTTGGAATCCACATAAGGCGCTCCGATAATCACGTCATCCTTGCCGTCTTTATTGATATCGCCGGCGCATGCAACGCTCCAGCCAAAAAAGCCGTGAGCCTGATAACCGGTGAATTTGAATCCGTTTATTCCATCAAGGCGGTCGAGTTCGAGGACGCCGCAGATGCCGAGGCAGTTGGCGCTGTCGGTGTTGCCGTAGATGATGTAAACTTCGCCAGCGTTGATAAGACCATTGGGGTCGGCGGCGGGGGCAGAGATGATAACATCCGGTATGCCGTCGCCGTTGAAGTCGCCGGCGCTGGAGACTGACCATCCGCAATCATCATAATCGTTGATGCCGTCAAGGCGAGTGCCCGAATGCGCTTCAATCCACGCTGTGGAAACGGATTTGTTGTACTTAAATCTCTCATCAATCGTATTGCCGTCAACGAGATACCCAGCGCCGGTGGGCTGTATGCTGGGCGAGCCAAAGATGAGGTCGTTTTTGCCGTTTTTATTAACGTCGCCGATGCCTGCCACGCAGGTTCCGACATCGTTGGGGTTGCGGTTGGAGCCTTTATTTTTTTGGAGCTTAAGAACGCCGCCTGTCCCGATGCCATTGGGATTGCCAAGAATAATGGCAAAACTTCCTCTGGGCGACCAAAAGTCGCCTTCTTCTTTATAGGAGAGGACAAAATCGTCCACGCCGTCGCCGTTGATATCGCCCGCGCTGGCAAGGCTGAGGTCGGGGTATTGCTGCGGTTCTGTGACGCCTGTAATAATTCTGACACCAGCGACTGAATCGCCTACGTCTCCCAGATAGAGTGGGCATGGCAGCTGCGCCCAAACACCCTGAATAAAAACCATGGTGAAAAGTGCGAAGAGCGCCACCGAAAACTTTTTAACGCTCATAGCGAACTCCCTTTTTTATTTCTGACTTCATTTATGACGCCTTTTACAGACATCCGTTTGTGGTTCGGTTTTTTTAGTTTTATTTGCCTTTTTTTGCCTTTTTGCCTTGATGAGAATTTTCTCTGGACTGGAAGAATTCCTTCGGGAGATCCCAGCCGTAATCAATCTGTTCATATTGAATTTTTTCGAGCTCGCTCATTGTGGGGTCCTTGATGATATGAGGGGTGACGAACATGACTGTTTCGAGCTGTCTGTTTTCCATGTTGTTTCTCTTAAAGAGCCAACCTATGATGGGGATATCCATGAACCAAGGCGTTCCGATATTAATATTTGTATTAGTATCCATGCGAAAACCGCCAAGAAGGACGGTTTCTTCGTCGCGAATGATGACGTTTGTTTCTGCGGAGCGTCTGTCCACCTGCGGCAGATCGCCGACGATTTGTTCGCGTCCGCGGTAGATTTTTTGTTCAGGTTTGATCTGCATACGGATATAGCCGTTATTGGTGATGTAGGGGGTCACGCTGAGGGTGATGCCGGTTTCCTTGAATTCAGCTTTGGCAGTGACTGAGCCTCCGGAACCGATCACGCTATCTTGGTAGGGGATTTCCTCAATCATATCAATTTTAGCGGTGACGTTGTTGAGTGTGATAACTTTGGGGTTTGCGAGGACTTTGATAAGGTTTTTGTTTTGATTGGCGTTTAGGAACATATCAAGGTCAAAATCTTCTCCAAGAATGGTGACTGCCTTGCCCCATGAATAATTCGAGCCAAGACCTTCTTCATTTGTGCCTGTGGCAGAGACGAATTTGTCAATGCCTTCTTTAAGAGGAGTTTCGGAAACGAGTCTATACTCGCCGACGAATTTTGCTTTATCTTTATACTCTCCTTGTTTGTATGTGGTGAAAACGGGGGTGTTTTTATATTCGATGTCCGTATAGCCTGTGATCCTTTCAATCACCTTTTCCACTTGACCGGTGATGGGGTTTTTAACGGTTTCGGTTTCGATGATGGGCTGTCCGCCGCCTATCTTGGTTTGCTTTGTGCCTTGCAAGAGGTATTTCTGGCGCTGCGTGAGGCTCCAGTTGGCGCCGATGTCGCGGAGGAGGTTTTTGCCCATATCTATGAGGCGCATCTCAATCATGACTTGTTTGTCGGCGACATCGAGTTTGTCAATAAGCGCAAGAAGGGTTTCAACGTTGGGAGGGGTATCTGTGATGATGATAGCATTGGAATCGTTATCGGGTTGAATTTGCGCGCCTTCCGCCTTTGAGAGGAAGGGGCGCAGAGTTTCTGACAATTTGGCAGCGGGAACCCAGTTGATGGGGACGTGGACAGTTTTGAGTTCGACGGCGGAGATGCGAATTTCTTTGCGGGGGACTATGCGGACGATGCCGCCGGGCTCGCGCACAAAGGCAAGGTCGTTGGTTTTCAAGATGGCGTCGAGGGCGCTGCCGAGGGGGACATCTTCGAGGTCGAGTGTGATAATGCCGCTGACTTGATTTCTTGCCATGATGACGTTGAGTCCGGTTTTTTGGGCTATCATGCGAATGACGCTCTGCAGGTCGGCGTCTTTAAAGCGCAAGGTGACCAGTTGGGAGAAGATGTCTTCTTCCGGCAAGACTGCCTGCGATGCCTTTGGAGCTGTATCTTTTTCTGATGGGGGAACAAAGAATGATTTGGCGGTGGTTTCTGGTTTATCCTGCCCTGCCTGCGCCATCATGATGGGCTTTTCCGCCGAGTCTGCATTGTCCATAATCTGGTCAAGCCGGTCTGGCGACGCATGAGCCGCAGCGGATGCGGGTTCGGCTTTGCCGGATGAGAATGAGAAGAACATGTTGGGGTCATTGGGAAGGTCGCTTAGGCGCTCTTTTTTTTCGGCAAAGACAAATTTGATTTCGCTCTCATCTTGTTCGATTGTGTAGGGTGCGAGTTTTTTGAAATAGAAATAGACCCTGACGGCTGGATTGGGAGAGGCTGGTTCCGTTTTGAGGCGGACGCTTTCCAGATAGAGACCATCCTGTTTGATTTCGCGTTCTTCGCCGGTAAGGGTTGCATCCGGGAATTCCACATAGCCGTAGCCGGCTTGTCGGAAGATGTGGTCCCGATAAACGGGGGTTGCGCCTCCGGGGGAAGAATTGCCCAAGTGGATAACCAGCACCTCGGCATTTCCCCTTGCGCCGATGCTGACTCCGGCAATTCTAACGGGTTCAGCCGAAGCTATTCCCGCCAAAAGGATGATGATGGCGACACCCCATACCATAAGGGAGGCTTTTCCTTTAAACATTCCGCCCGCTCCTTTCATGATTAGTCGTCTCTTTTCGTGATATAGTATTTTTTTAATCATCAAAAAAAATAACAAATTTTAGCCTGCGTTCAAATTATCAATCAGGTCTGTTGACCTGAATTTCTTCCGAGATCCCTCTGTAACCGATAACGACCGAGTTGGGATTGATGCGCTGCACTACGGCATCGGGATATTTGGAAAGCGCCTGTCCTTCTTTTAGGAGGTCATCGCCGATGAGCACGATTCTATCTTCGGCTTTGGACGCCCACATAACGCCGCTGACATGGGTTTTTATCCATGAGGGCATGACGATAACCGGCGTTTCGATAGGTTTGACGGCTTGCTCGCCGGGCTGGGAGGTGTCCAACGGCGCGGCTGCGATTTTTTCGATTTCTTGTCTGGCAAGTCCAATTTGGGTTTCGGCATTTTTATGAAGTTCGGCGTCTGTGATATCGGGGAGCAACTGTGAAATTTGGTCAATAAAGGACCGAGCTTCATTGATTCTTTTATTTTTGATATGGTTCTGGAGAATTTGGATGTATTCTCGGACGAGGAGGGAATTGCGAACCCATGGGATAATCATGGGGTCTTTGAGGTCGCGTGGATTATAGACAAATTTTGGGGTTTGATTCATCAGGCGTTGAACCTCCGGGTTATCCATGAGGTTGTCCGCTTTTTGAGGTTCGTCGCTTTCTCGGTTTGATTGTTTTGCGGCGGGGAGTGTGAGCAGTTGTGCTTCTGAGATCATTTCTGGCGTGGCAGTGGGCATGGGGGAATCGCTGAGTTCCTCTTCTGGTTGTTCTGCGGCATTAGCGACAGGTGTTTGTCCTGCGGCTGGGGGTTCTTCCGGCGCTGGCGGGTCTTCGCCTTGGACGGTTGCAAGGTCTCCTGTTGCGTCTCTTGGGGCGACTTTATCGGCTATTTTTGCCGCTGGTCCGGCAAGAAGGATAATAGGGATAAGGCAGGCGATGAGAATGGCGATTATTTTGGCGGTTTTTATTTGTTTTTCCATTATAAGTTCTCCTTCGAGGGCAAACTTTCCTTACGGAGTCTTGATAATTTTATTAAACATAAAGGTTGAGATATCAATTGTTGCCGGGTGGATGCTTGGGCGGTTGTCATTGTTGGAAATGCTGAAAGACTTGACGCGCATGAATCGGCGTTGGTTTTCCTCGATGAGATTTAGAAATTGTCCGAATTCGTGGTATCGGCAGGTTGCTGTTATTTTATATGGTATTTCTGTGTAGAGGACGGCGTTTCGTGTTTGGACTGGGTCCACTCTTCTGGGCTGGACGCCAGTGAGGCGGAGGATGCGGATGAGTTCCTGATAGAAGCCGGGCGCATCCGGCGAGGAGGGAAGCCTTTGAGAGGCTTCTTCAACGATTTTACGCATTTCTTCGATGCGGGGGCGGTCGCGCTCCGCTTCTTCAATCTCTTTTAAGTTTTCTCTTAATTTTTTGATTTCTTCATTGAGGGTTTTTTCTGGTTTTCGTTTCTTTTGTAATGGTCTTGGAGGATTTGGAGGTGGAAGTATCCGAACCCTACAATAATGAAGATGGCTATGAACAAACCAACACCCAACGTTTTTTTTGTCTGTTCATCGAGCGTCATATATTATCCTTTCTTTCCAAACTTTTTCCGCGGGAAAATTATTTAGAGGCGGCGGAAACGGTTTGGGGTTTGGTTTTAAGTATCAGTTTAAACCTGTTGATGGGGCGACCCGCCACTGTTTCTTCATAGGTTCCTTCGATGCCGATAAGGTCCTGGAAGTTATCCATGAAGTTGCGGGTTTTTCCATTTGAGCCGCGATTCGAATAATTTTTCATGCCGTCATGGAATTTCATGATGAGTTGAAGGCGCTGGTCGGCATCTTCGTGCCATGTGACGCCGGAAATGGCAAGGGTTTGTGTGACAAGGGGTTTTTTAACTGATGGGGGCGCGTTGCCCTTTTTGCCGCCTTTTTCCCATGTGATGCGGGCGTTTTTGGATTCTTCCGTTTCGACTTCTTGGAGGTCTTCTGTGACGACGATGTTTGTCAAATAAACTCCTTTGGGGACGATGTCAGCCATCATGTTTATTTTTTCCGCCCAAAGGAGGCGATCGGGCGGATCGAGCGATTTGAGGATTTCAATCTGGTTGGAAAGCATCATACGGAGGTCGAGGAGTTCTTTGAACTCTTTTTGCCTTGATTCAACATTTTTTTTCAGGTTGTCTCGATTTTGGGTAAGCGAAACCACTTTTTTGTCATCATCCATTTTGGTCTTGATGACCCAGTAAGCAAAGGCAATGGCAACGATATAGACGAGGATGAGGATGATAGCAACAAAGGGGGTGGCAGAGGAAGGAGGTGCGGAAGCCCGGCTCGAGTCCTTCTTTGCCTTGATTTTCTCAGGGGGAAGAAGGTTGATCTTAATCATTTAATCTACCACCTTTCGTAGGGCTAAACCGATGCCAACGGCTAAGGTTTCTTGTGCGGCGGTGACTTCGGAAAGGAGGGACTCTCTGACGGTGATGCGGCGCAATGGGTCAATAATTTCGACAGGGAGTCCGAGTTCTTTTGAGAAGAATGGCGCTATATTTTTCATGCGGGAGGAACCGCCGCCGAGGATGATTTTCTGAACGGTGCGACCAGATGCTTGATTTTCGAAGAATTGTATGGAACGGCTGATTTCGCTGAGAAGGTTTTGGAGGTTATTGCGTATAACTTTTTGAGCGATGGCATCCTGAGCATCATATCCGAGTTCCTCGCCGGTGATTTTTTCTACCGTGCCTCTGATGGATGCGATTAATCCGCCGGAAGATTCGCGCTCGGAGGAGGCGGCGGGCTGTTCCCATGGGGCGCCTTCTGAGATTTTGATGGCTTCCGCTTTAACAAAATCAATGTTCATTTTGCTTGAAATAGCATTTGTAATAGCGTCGCCGGCAATGGAGATGTCGCGGGAGAAACGGGAGTTGCCGCTCATGTAGATGTTAATGTTTGTGACCTCCGCGCCGATATTGACCAGCGCGACGACTTCAGAGGAGCCCGGCGAATGATTAATCTCAAAACAGTTGAGGAAGGCAAACGAGTCCACATCAACGATGGACGGGGTCAGCCCAATCTGCCGGATGATGTCAAGGTGTTCCTCGATGAGGTCTTTTTTGGCGGAGACTAAAAGGACGTCCACCTTGCCGGTTTCGTTTTCTGTTTTGCCGAGGATAACGGAATCCAGATTGACCTCGTCAATGCGGAAAGGGATATATTCTTCCGCCTCCCAGCGCAGGGCGTTTTTAAGCTCATTCTCCGGCATTTCCGGCAGTTGAATGTATCGCACGATGATGGATTCTCCGCTGACGGAAGAGACGGAAAATTTGGCGCTGATGCCCGCGCGTTCGATAGCTCGTTTGGCGGCATCAATTTTGAGTTGCTTCATATTCAAGCCAGCCGCTTTTTTATCGCGTCCGGCATATATCGGTTCCATGGCGAATTTTTCCAGCTCGATGCCCTTTCCGGCGCGTTTGAGCTGAACGACCTTCACTGCGCTGGATCCGATATCCAACCCGATGGTAGCCTTTTTGCCGAAGAACATAGATTAACTCCCTTATTAATTTGGGAAAACCCTATTCATACGATTCAAACCTTTTTAATCTAATTACGATTTGTTTTCATAATCTCCAATGATTCTTTTGGCAAGTAAAAAATGCGCCTGCCTTTTGAATTATTGTTTATATTATCACCCGCCTTTCGCTTTTTGTTCGCGATGCTCATGGCGTTATCAAATCCATTGGGGAATCGGCGATTCTCTCCGCGCCCATTTTTTTGAGTTCTTCGCGGCTGGCAGAGCCCCAAGAGACAGCGCACAAACGGCAGCCGGCGCCTTTTGCTGCCTGAATATCCGGCATGCTGTCGCCCACCATCCATGTTTCATGGGGCGCCGCGCCCATTTGATTCATAATATATATTATTCCATCGGGCGCGGGTTTGCGGGCGATGTTTGTGTTTTCGCCAATCACGTATTTGAAATATTGACGGATGTTTAAAGTTTCCAGAATACGCTCAACAATTTCTTGTAGTTTATTGGATAGGAGCGCGATGGCAATGCCTTTCTCGCGCAATCGGGCAAGAACTTCAGGGATGTTTGGATAAGCGCGGGAAAAATCAACCGGATGTTCAAGGTAATATTCCCGCCAGAGCCGGACGGCTTTTTCAATAATGAGGTCATCCGCCCAACCGGGTTTGCAGCCGTTGGCATGATTCAATGCCCAATCGAGCAGAACGCGTACGCCATTGCCCACATGCTGGGTGATGTCATAGACTTCGTGATGAGGCAGCGCCCACTCATCAAGGGTGTGATTGACAGCTGCGGCAATGTCATCGAATGTGTTGACAAGGGTGCCATCCAGATCAAAGATGACCAGGCGGCATGTTTCAAGGTCTATGCTCATAAGAGCCTTTCGCGCGATGCTGTAAATGCCCTTTGTGCAAAGAATCCTTTCGGCGAACATTCCCCCCTGTAAAACGAAACAGAACGACGGGTATACAAACCTTTATGGCGGTGGTGCCGGAGGTGGGAGTTGAACCCACACAAGGTTGCCCTCGGAGGATTTTGAGTCCTCTGCGTCTGCCATTCCGCCACTCCGGCAAAATCAAATCTATTCATCATATCAAAGACAGTTTTTTCCTTAATACAGGTTTGGGATGTGTGTCAAGACCAATCAAAAGAAAATGATATACGGCATTGAGGGCGGAGCCGTTGGCTTTCAGTGGCAAACAACCGGCGTGTTGGTTTGGGTTCATTAGTTCGTAATTTTAATCGGCGCGGTCTCGTCAAAAACATATTGCTGGAATTTGGCGATGGGGCTTTTGTGAATGGCGCACATGAGCAGGGCGCGTATGTGTTTGTGTGTGATGATGAGGATATTTTCGCCGGGATATCGTGCGGTTATTTCTTTTGTTGCGTCGAGGATGCGCCGCTGTGCTGATTCGATTGTTTCCGAACCGCCGGGGATCGGAATTTGCGATGGGTCTTTTAACCAAAGGGCGTATGAGCTGTGTAATAAATCTTCCAAGCGCCGCCCTTCCCATGCGCCGTGATGAAGTTCGCGGAGGTCGTCATGTATTTCGACTGGGATATGGAGCTGGTTTGCATATATGCGGGCGGTCTGGATGGCGCGGCGCAAGGGGCTGCTGATGATGCGGTTCAGATTCAGCGGAGCCAATAGCGGAATATTTGCGAGCGCCTCGGCGCGTCCTTCTTTGCAGAGGGGCGGGTTCATAGAGCCTTGAAGTTTATTTTCAAGACTCCAAGCGGTTTTGCAATGTCGAGCGATGAAGAGCATTTGATTAACTTAAATTTTTGCCGGGTTGTCCGTTAGAAAGATTCCCACTCCTTTTTTTCAACGGTGCAAAGAGATCTGGGGCGTTTTTCATCTGCGCTGGCGACGGCAATGGGTAAAAGGGCGGCGATTGCCGGCATCGAATAAGCAGATTTTTTTTCCATAGATTTGCGCCGTGTAATTTTTATGGAATATGGAGGCGGTTTATCTTTTTTTTCTGTGCGGAAAATCAAGAGAATAATATTGACTTCAATATGATGGTTTTATCACGTTACAAGATTTGAATGCGATTTATGAAGAGAGGGATATTTTAGGATTTTTATTTTTATATAGGATGGCATAATGGCAAAAACAAATAGCGGCGATGTGATTTATCCCGCGCAATTTGGAGATTCAATAAAGAAAATCGGAAGGATTATTCGAGATCATCAAAGGTTTTTAGTTTGCGGGCATGTCCGCCCGGATGGCGACTGTGTTGGTTCGCAGATGGCGTTATACCATCTGCTCACGCAAATGGGCAAGGACGTTCAGTTGTATAACTCCGGTCCGATTCCCCCTTATTTCAAGTTCGTGAAGCATATTGAGAAACTGCGGGCGTTTTGCGATCCGGCGTTTGAGCCTGAGGTTTGCATTTATGTGGATTGCGGAGCGCTGGATCGTGCCAATGGGAACGTAAAACGCTGCGGCGTTGTTATCAATATTGACCATCACAAATCGAATGAGCATTTCGGCGATGTGAATTATGTTGATTGGACCGCCACAGCGGTGGGCGAGCAGCTGTATCATATCATCAGCGAAATGGGCGAGCCAATTTCAAAGGATATCGCGGGGTGCATTTATCTTTCGATTCTGGCGGATTCTGGTTCGTTCACATTTTCTAATACGAGCAGCATGACTTTTAAGGTTGCGTCGCGCATGGTGGAGGCGGGCGCGGATCCGGCTGAGATTGCGCAGGGGCTATATGAGGAGCGTTCGCCTCAGTCTGTTTCTTTGAAGGCGCAGGTGCTTTCGAATATGCATTTCCTTTGCGGCGGGCGCATTGTCTGGGGCGAGATAACCCAAACCATGTATCGAGCGGCTGGCGGCGAGGAGCACGAGCCGGACGGTCTTGCCAGCGAGATGCGCGGCATGACGGGTGTGGAGGTGTCTATCCTGATTCATGAAATTCCCGAGGGGGGATTGCGCGCTGGATTTCGCTCAAAAGGTCTTTTTGATGTGAGCCGAATCGCCGTTGAACTGGGCGGCGGCGGGCATGTCAATGCCTCTGGATGCTACGTCAAAGGGGATTATGAGGCGATTAAGAAAAACCTGCTGGAAATTTCTGTTCGCCACATGGGGGAATAACAAAAAACGGCAAGGCAGGGAGCTGTTTTGCCGGATCGCCTTCAAAAAAAAAGAAGGGGGATTGCTCCCCCTTCATAGTAATTCAATAAACTGATAGCAGTTTATTTCTTTTCTTCTTCTTTGTCTTTCAGTAGAAATTCAAAATTGCCCGCTTTTAGAATTTCCTCTTTTTTATCTTTGAGGAAATTTCGCTGTTTTTCCGTGAACATATCGTTTTCCACCGAGCGTTTGCTTTCTTCAAAGGGGCGCAGCGTTTCCTCTTTAACGTCATTGAGTCGGACGATATAAACAAAGTTGCCGTATTCGAAAGGCTCGGTGATTTCGCCGGGTTTAATCTGGTTGAGCCGTCCGTCATAGGCGTTTCGATAGGATGCTGGGACAAATCCGACGGCTCCTTTTTGCGGGGCGGTCGGGTCTTCCGAGATTTCTTTGGCTTTGTTTTCGAAGTCTTCTTTCGTTTTTAAAATAGCGCTGACTTGTTTTAGGTTTTCCGAGAGTTCGGCGATTTTCTTTTCTTTAAGTTCCTCTTTCATTTCCTCGCCTTGCTCCATAATTTTAAGACCGATGAGGCTGATGTCGTATTGTTTGGGGTCTGTATAGCGTTCTTTATTATTTTCATAGTAAGCCTTCATTTCGTCTTCTGTGGGTTTGGTGACTTCTTCCATCATTTTGCGGAGCATGTGATCTGCGAGGACTTGGATTTTGCGGTTTTCGAAAGTGGTTTTGAATTCATCTGATTCGTGGATTTTTTTGAATTCGCCATATTTGACGAGAAGGGGCATGATGACTTTTCGGGAATTAAGAACGGCATTTGTGCGGTCTTTATTGTTTTTTAGCATCAGCCGTTGGGCTTCGGGCATATCGGCGGCGTAATCGCCAAGGGTGTATTTAAATTCTGGTTCGATTGAGATGATGACGGAATCGGAGGTGCGGTTTTCTGCGGTGAAGATGTTATCATTGAGGACGATGCCGGGGGTTTGTCGGGCGAAATCGAAGAGAGATTCCTCGGCGCGTTTGTTGATGCGTTCGGAATTAAGGCGCGCTTCGATGCCGCGCCTTGCCTCGTCAAAGGGGACAAAGCCTTCCTCTTTTTTTGATTCGATGCGGATGATGTTATAGCCGTGTTTGGTTCGGATAATATCTGAGACTTCGCCGGCTTTAAGTTTATTGACGGCGTCAAGGATTTCGGAGAGCATGGGTTTTTTATCTTTTGAGGGGATGATAGGTCCGAGGAGTTCGCCGCTATTGGCGCCGCTTTCGCTGTATTTTTTAGCGATGAGGGTGAAATCGCCGCCGTTTTTAATTTCCTCTTGGATTTTTTTCATACGGGAAAGGATAGCATCTGTTTCCTCTTTGTTCATGGGAACGAGGAGTTTTTCATCTGCTTGGACGGGACGGAAGGCTTTTTCTTCGCGTTCTTCCGGCTTGACCCAGCGCGGTTCTTTTTTATCGTCATCAGAGAGGATGAACTCGACAGCTTTTTCATCGCCGGAGATTTTTTTGGCGATGGACTCAAGGGTGTCGCCTTCCTGAGCGGTGTAGGGTTTGTATGTGGAAAGGAAGATGTGACGCATGGAGAAGCTCAGGGGTTGGTGAAATATTTTTTCTTTGCTGTCTTCATAGTATTTTTTGATTTCCTCTTCGGCTGGTTTGGCGCATTTTTCCACGACTTCCTTTTGGTAGATGATGCTGCTGAAGGATGAATGTCGGATGCTTTTGATAGCATCTTTGACTTTTTCATCTTCCTCGAGTTTTTGTTCCGTAGCAATTTTGGCGATTTTTTCGTTGAAGAGGAAATCGCGTACGAATTCCTCAATCTGAGTTTTAGGCATATTTCGGATTTGTTCGGCGTCTGCGCCGCGGAAACGCAAGCCGCCGCGGATATTGGCTTTATTAATGAGGTCGTTCATCATAAGGGTAGAGCCGTCGAATTTGGCAACGGCAGGATTGGCTTCTTCCGATTGGGTTTCCTCCGCCTTTTTTTCATCGGATTTTGACTCAGCGCCCGGAACGGCAAAGAGTGTTCCGGTTGCGGCAAGCGTCCAGCAAAGGGCAACGAGGGCGATGAGCATAAGGAATCTGAGACGTTTCATCTGACAAAACCTCCTGATAATGACATTTGATTATCACATACAAAAAGCAAAAGAGACTATGGGGAATCAAAATACGGGAGGCAAGAGAAAATTATTTTTTTTATTTTTTACCTTGACCTGAAATCAAAGAGAGAGATATAAACATTGTTTAATCAACTGTTTTACAGGGATAGATTGGGAAATGATCGAATTGATACAAAGGAGGTGCACTTAATCGTATGTTCGCCAGTATTCTTGGGGCGGTCATTGCGCTGCCCTTAGGAATTCTTGGCGGTTATGTCTGGTTCAAAAAAGTATCTCAGAACAACCTGACGGCAGCTTCGGAAAAGGCAAAGCAGATTCTTGCCGAGGCGGAAAATGAGGCGCAAGCCAAGTTGAAAGCCGCAGCCATTGAATCGAAAGAGCAGGTTTTCCGCAGCAAAAAGGCGCTGGAAAAGGAATTCGCGCGCCGGAGAATAGACCTCGACCGTTTGGAGAAAAAGGTTCAACGCCGCGAGGAGATGCTCGACAGCAAGTTCGAGCTTATTGACAAACGCGACCGTTCCTTAAACTCCAAAGAACAGCAGATAGAAAATAAGCTGAAGGATCTGGATAGCAAAATCAAGGAAGCGGATGAAATCAAACAATCCCAGATTCTTAAATACGAGGAAATCTCCGGCATGACGGTGGAACAGGCAAAGCAGAGCCTGCTTGAGAGCCTCGAAAAAGAGGTGAAGCAGGATGCGGCGATGCTGATACGCCGAGTAGAAACAGAGACGAAAGACCTTGCGGAAAAAAAGGCGCGGCAAATTATCACCCTTGCGATTCAGCGTTGCGCCACAGACCAAGTGAGCGAATCAACGGTATCGGTTGTGAATCTGCCAAACGAGGAGATGAAGGGGCGCATCATCGGGCGCGAAGGTAGGAACATCCGGGCGCTCGAGGCGGCAACGGGATGCAACATCATCGTGGACGACACCCCAGAGGCGGTGGTCCTTTCCTGCTTTGATCCCTTGCGCCGCGAAGTGGCGCGCCTGACTCTGCAAAAGCTGATCTCGGACGGACGCATCCATCCAGCCCGAGTTGAGGAGATTGTTGAAAAAACTGAAAAGGCTTTGATGGAGCAAATCGTTGAGATCGGGGAACGCGTGGCATTCGATACGGGTGTTCATAATGTGCATCCTGAAATCATCAAGCTCCTCGGACGTCTGAAATATCGCACAAGTTATGGACAAAATGTTTTACAACACTCGATGGAGGTTGCCAATCTGTGTCAGGTTATGGCATCGGAGTTGCACGTTGACGAGCAGTTAGCCAAACGGGCAGGTCTTCTCCACGACATCGGCAAGGCGGTTTCATACGAGATGGAGGGGACGCACGCATTGATCGGAGCCGAGTTGGCAAAGAAGTATTCGGAGCCGCCGGCAATAATCCACGCCATCGCAGCGCATCATCAAGAAGTGGAAATGAAAACGATCATCGCCGTTCTGGTTCAGGCTGCCGATGCCATCAGCGCAGCCCGTCCCGGCGCCAGACGGGAAACTTTGGAGTCTTATATCAAGAGACTCGAAAAGTTGGAGGACATAGCCTCCTCCTTCGAAGGCGTCGAAAGATCGTTTGCCATTCAAGCAGGTCGGGAAATCCGAATCATTGTGGAGCCCGACAAGATAAACGATCCGGAATGTGTTAAACTGGCTCGCGATATTACAAAAAAGATTGAGACAGAAATGGAATATCCGGGACAGGTCAAGGTTACGGTAGTGCGTGAGACACGCGCGGTCGAATACGCACGATAATCCGCCTTCGTTCGCCAGCGCGAGCTTCGGCGGGAGATATAGGCTGAGGCGAAAGTCAAAGCCCCTATGAACATGACATAACAAGTCAAGAATAGAAAAAAATAGGCCGGAAGCGACATTTGTTGTTTCCGGCTTTTTATTTTGTTTGTTGACTTGTCCGGCTCTGAGTTGGGAAAATCTCAACATTAGCTGACAAAAATCATGAAAATGATGGAGGAGTATCATGAACACTCGGTGCGGCATAAGGAATATGGACTTGCAGGGCGCTATCACGGAAGCGAACCGTTGTCTTCTTTGCCATGACGCACCCTGCGATACGGATTGCGGCGCGGATACGAAGCCATCCCAGTTTATACGACAGCTTAAGATGGGCAATATCAAGGGGGCAGCGCGCACCATTCGGCGTAATAATATCCTTGGCGGAGTCTGCGCTTATGTCTGCCCGACATGCCGCCTTTGCGAAAAAGGGTGTTCCCGTTCGGGGCTCGATGAGCCCATCCGCATCAATGAGATTCAGGCGTTTTTAACGGGTTATGAACGCGCGGAGAGGTTAAAGGTTTTGGAGGCGCCCGCGCGCGGAGATAAAAAGATTGCCGTTATCGGTTCCGGTCCGGCGGGGCTCTCCGCCGCCGCCTATCTTGCCCTGAAGGGATATGCTGTAACGGTGTTCGAGAAGGCGTTAAAAATCGGGGGCGTTCTGCGCTATGGCATTCCGATGCACCGCCTGCCGATGGAGGTTCTCGACCATGAAATTGAAGTGATTGCCGGGTTGGGGATTGAATTCAAATGCGGTGCGGAAATCAAAGGGAAGGATGCGATTTTTGATTTGTTAAAGAATGGATACGACGGGGTTTTTCTTTCTGTGGGGTTGGATAAACCGCGGCGGTTGGGCGTGAAAGGCGAGGAGGCTGATGGCGTTTATATGTGGTCGGATTTTTTAGCTTTGGCAAAAAAATCGGCGGATCAAAAAGATTTTGCGATGCTGGTAAAGGGCAAAAATGTGGCTGTGATAGGCGGCGGTTCGGTTGCGCTTGATTGCGCCGCATCCGCCAAATATGCGGGCGCGGATC
>Ga0302238_1001638_pt1 | contig 17612 bp, 15 predicted proteins | sample AAG_UR_Asn_MG_FD_193527 | JGI IMG/M metagenome (GOLD analysis project Ga0302238, IMG submission 193527) | Enriched activated sludge microbial communities from anaerobic digester in WTTP, New Holstein, Wisconsin, United States - AAG_UR_Asn | ecosystem: Engineered > Bioreactor > Anaerobic >...
GGCGCAGGAAACAACATTTCGGCAAAACCTGTCTTTTCCGTGACGCCCCTCGCAGTCCATGTCTCTGCATCCAAAAAAAAGGAAGTCCTTGAGAAAATGCTTTCCCTGGGGGTAATCGACGGGCCGGCGATGTCCACCATAATGTCCGGAAAGATCGCTGTTATCTCCTTCGCATCTCTCTCAAGCGGTACTGAAGCATCTGACGGCAACAGATGCATCTTCCTGTCGGCACGCGAGCAGATGGATGTCCTTGCGAAGATCGCAGGGGGAGCCGTTTCCGCAGTGTCAGAGAAGAAACTTGGTGACAGTTCTCTCAAGATGCTTGACGTTCCCATCGGTTCTGGAATCTTAAAGGTAGTCTCCGCACTATTCATCAAATAGCTGAATCGGCCTAATAGTGAAGTGACTCTTACCGAGTCCGCTGCTTATTCCACCGGCGGGACGCCGTTCTTGATCGTGAAGACGGCTCTTGCGGCGGCATTGCGGAGGTCATGGGGAAGACTGGGATCGCCTGAGATATCCTGGAGATAGTTCAGGGACTCCTTTCCGCTGATCCTGGAAACGGCGTTGATCAGCTGGACTCTTTTTGCGTCGTCTTTTTCCGACTGAACCATCTCGACAAGTGTCTTCGTGGAATTTTCTGTACCCATGCTTGAGATCGCCTGCATTGCCTTGAGGCTTATCCTCTGATCCGGATCGTTTGCCACAGCATCAGCCAATGCCGGCAGTGAATCAGGATGCCTGAGCATAGACAAGGCATTGAGAATATTCTCAGTCCCGGCCGTATTTCCAGATTGGGATCGGTATGCGTCGGCAAGAAGTTTCACAGTCTGTTCGTTTCCGGTCCTCGCAAGCGCCTGCTTCAATTCAGTGTTGAGGATGAAATCTGTTGATCCTGAGAGCCCTTTGATGAGGGCCGGAGCCGTTTCCGGACTGTCCACCGCCTGCAGCGCCCTTATGCAGAGATCCTTGCTGACCGGGTCGCTCTCTGCGGCAATGAAGTCCAGGAGCGCGCCTACGGATTCAGACGTACCTATCTGCACCAACACACGTGCCGCCAGGGATTTTGAATATCTGCCCGCATCTGACAAAAGAAGTTCCTTCATTGCGGGAATCGCATCGTTTCCAAAGGCGGCAAGTTCCCTTATCGCTCCTTCTGCCTGGGGGATCATGGACTTGTCGGAAGAGAAACTTTTAATTTCGGTGGCAAGCCTCTGGATTTTCCCGTCCTCGTCCGGAGAAGGCGTCTTGACCTTCCCGAAAACCTGCTGGGGCTTCGCAGTGTTCTCGACTGAAACATCTTCCTTCCTGGAATCACCTGCAGTTTCCTTTGCCGGAGGGACAAAAAACCTCATCAGGATCAACGCCGACAAGATCACTATTGCCGCTGCAGCAGCTATATGTATTTTCCTATGTCTGTTCATTCCCTTCCATCTTCCAGAGGTTGCTATTCGAGGATAATTCATGAAGTCAGAAGACAGGAGTCAGAATTCAGAATTGATTCTCCGGATTCTTTTTTTTTACAATCATTCTGAGTTCTGTATCCTGAATTCTGAATTCCTTCCGGTTGCGGCTTGCCGCATCAGTAAAGACTGACTTCATAATATTGCAATCCGGGAGGGATCATCTGTGTCAGTATCCTTGCCGATGCCGAATAAATTCGTTTTGCGCGACCAGGTCCAGCCGATGCCTCCGCAGTAATCGTATAGAACCCGGATTCATTGAACGAAAAGTGGCTTTTCAAGGTCGCCCAGACCGTAGGATCGAGGTCGTCCTTCATCGAAGTCCCGCTGATGAACCATTTTTCACGGGCCGCCATTACCTTGTCAGTCTGCCCCGAGGAGAACGAGCACTTGCTCATGACGCTCTCACGGCTGGCAGAAAAGAAGTTGTCACCTTGGAACTGTATCCTGGGCATGTTCTGCGGGGGGATAATCCTGAATGACGAAAGGCGGCCCTGGTCGTCAGCGCCAAAGAATTTTCCAAAACCTGGTATCCACATGACCTCCTCCCTGAACTGCAATCTTCCATTCCTCGGCAATGGATAGAGCCCCATCTCGTCATACTGCATCCTTTCCATTCCTTTGAGTCTCAGCGTCTCGTTCGCATCAACATAGTCATCCAAACATCCCAGGAATGCGTTGAATTCATCCATCATGGCAGGTTCATCCTTATACATCGACCTATATGCTTCGAACAACTTTCTCGAAGGCATATCATCAGAAATATCGAATCCCGACGCCATGTCGAGTACCGTCACATTGACTTCAGTACCGTAATAGTTGATCCTGTGCACAAATCCGTCGGCAAGGAAATGCGGATGCTCCTCATCCCCGTAATCAGTTTCTCCCAGGCCCCTGTTGGTGTATTTACTCTTGTCTGCCATGATAATCCAGCTCATCCTCGAGACGGCTCCCTCGGCGGCATACGACGCCTTCGAACGGTCGTAGAAGGTGACCGAAGTAAAATTGCTTATCTGGGAAGTAGTAACTGCGGAAAGAGCAAGGATTGAAATGATTACCAGGAACCCGAGCACGGCGACCAGGGCCACTCCTTCCTCCCTCCTCAGGCGTCCTGCAAGCTTCCTATTCAATGGATTCCCTCCTGTTGCCTAAAGTCTCCCTTGCGCCGGAACCGGCTGTCCTCCTGAGCCAGACCTCGCTTGAACCGTCCATCCATTTTATCCTCATCTGTATCGCCATCGGAATGTTTATATTCTTATCCTCATTCCAGTCGTCCTTCCATTCTATCCTGTCGTTCCTCCTGTCTGCATACAGGAAAGACAAATCCTTGATATTCTCCGCGATGATCTCCTTCTCGCAGGTTGACGTCTTCTCGTCCCATGGCAGGAGCGGGAGCCTGCTGTATGAGGCGACAAGGTTTCCGTTGTCCATATAAAGGCTCAGGAACCTGATCCCTCCCTCCGAGACATCGTTGATCCTGTGCCTGTAGGTGACAAGGACCTTTTGCCTGTCCCCGTGAAATACGAACTTCTGCCCGTGGTCCTTGTCCGTCCACGTGAACGGTATGGCGTTCCTGAACGCGGAGTCGGTTATGTTGTCGATGAGAAGGCAGCTGCGTAGCCTGTCGTTCTGCTTCGCAACGGCCGCCCAGGTCTTCTGGACTGAGAACATTCCCATGCTCGCGGCAAGGATGATCATCATCAGGATCGCAATGGCTGCGACCATCTCGAGGAGAGTAAAGCCTGACTCATTGTTCTTCATAAGTCGGAGTCCTGCAGTATTTTTTCGATCTTCATGGATTCAGTCTTCCTGCCTCCACCCGGATCAACACTGATCTCAAGAGCCACGAGCCTCCAGGCCCCGTTGCGGCTTTCCATGCCATCTGGAAGACCTTCAGGTTCGGAGACCGTGCATCTTGCCGATGCGCCAGAATACGGGAAAAAATCGGAGTTCATCTGTCCGGTCGGCCCGTTCAGGAGGAAATATTCGGCGGCCTGGGCCATCATATGCTGGCTCCTCCATCTCTCCACGGCCTTCATCGCCCTCATCGAGGCGTTAGCCGACATCTGGAGAGCCACTGCGATGCCCATGCCGAATATTGCAAGGGCCACGACTACCTCGACAAGGGTGAATTTTGCTTTCATGAAAGTCCTCATTTATCCCTTTCGACCGTGGATATTCCAGTCAGTTTCGAGATCTTAATCCTCAGTCTTTGCCCTTTGAACGAGAGTTCGATCGGGGTACCGCTGCCTGTTCCGTCCGGATAAAAACTGAAGTCAGCCCCACGTCCTTCACCAACCTGCACTCCCGGCGGCAGCTTATAGGAAAGTGAACCTGGGGCTGCCAACTCCTTTTCAGCCGCACCACCTTCTATGCTGAAAATTCCAGTGGATGCATCCAGCCTTACATGGACATTCCTGCCCTGGGACGTAGCCATCAACGAAGCCCTCGCAAGAAGCAGCTGTACGTTCCGGGCCGTACCTTCAAGAGATATGAATGCAGGAATGCTGTTGCTTCGGAAAACAACAATTCCGGTGATTAAGGCTATTACCAGTATTACCGCGACCAGTTCAACGAGCGTATAACAGCTTCTGCGCATAATTCACAACTATTGCGCGGGTGTATAATTTGTGATGTCGGCGGCATCGCCCGTGCCTCCTGTCATGCCATCGCTGCCGAGGCTCTTGATCTCGAAGTCCATCCCGTTCGGGCCAGGTACGGCATAGACATAGTTGTTACCCCAGGGATCCTTCGGTATCAGACCACCTTTCAGGTAGGGACCGTCCCATTTCTCATCACCTGTCTTCCGGACGAGGTCATCGAGAGTGGCGGGAAACCTGCCGACGCTCATGTTGAAATCGTTTGCGGCCTGCTCCAGCATGAGGATCTGCGTACGTGCCGTAGTGATCTTCGCCTGCTTCACCTTATTCATGTAAATCGGGGTTACAATTGTCGCAAGAAGCCCGAGTATCAGTATGACGACCGCCATTTCCATGAGTGTGAACTTATTTTCAATTCTCGATTTTCGATTTTCAATTTTCCATATGTATGATTTCATAAAACCTCCAAAACATTTTTTATTTTCAATTTTTTATTTTCAAATGCCGGATTATTGCTAACAACAGAAATGAGTTACAAGTTCCAACTTCTGACTTCTATGTTCTATCTCCTGGCTTCCATCTTCCTTTTTCCATCTTCCCTACATGCTCTGCATGTCGAGTATCGCCAGGAAGATAGACAGCACCACCAGCATGACGATCGCCGCAAGCATCAATATCACCACTGGTTCGAACAATGCAAGGAGCCTTTTGATCCTTGTCTTAAGGTTGTCCTCGTATGTGGAGGCGACCTGGTTGAGCATCCCGCCCATGTTTCCCGATTCCTCGCCTATCGCTAGCATCTGGAGCGCTTCCTTCGGGATGAACCTGCTTTTCCCGAGTGCGGAGGAAAGCCTTGCCCCTCCTTTTAGTTCCGCATTCACACCATACAGGGTTTTGGATATCTGCCTGTTGACAATTACATTCGTGGCGATCTGCACGGTACTGAGCAGATGCACATGGTTCTGGATAAGCACGGCAAGGGTCCTTATGAACCTGCTAATCTCGATCATGGTCATGAGCTCCCCGAAAATCGGAACCTTGAGGACGTTCTCCTCCCACCACTCGGTCAACCTCCCCCCGCTCCTTATACTGTAGATCATGTAGCATAGTATCCCGATGCAGATGATCCAGAGCCACCAGAATCCGGTTGCAAAATCGCTGACCCCAAGCATCATCTTGGTCAGAAGCGGAAGTTTCCTGCCCATGTCCGTGAAGATCTGCGAGAAGCGTGGAATGACGACCATGAAGAGGAAAAGCACGACTATGATTATCACCGAGATCACAAACAAGGGGTAAATCGAACTCGTTATCAGGAAGTTCCTGAGCTCCCTCCTCTCATTGAGGAAACGCTGGAGCTCCGCCATTATGTCGGGAAGCGATCCAGTCTCCTCGCCGGCTTCCACGAGATTCGCATAGATCTTCGGGAAACGTGTCCCATGATCCCTGATCACCGTGGAAAACTTCTTCCCTTCGTGCAGCCCCTTCCTGAGCTCGCTCACGACATCAGAGGCTCCTGGTGGAGCCCCCTGAGCTATGATTCCAAGCGCCCGTTCAAGGGGAATATGCGCCTTCAGAAGAGGAACAAGCCTGTTGGTGAAATCACATGCTTCAAAGCTGTCCCTCCTCCAGAACTTCCATCCCCTGTTCTGGGTAATGGAATCGGCCTGACCATAGCATTCGAGAGGAACGAACCCTCGGTTCCTGACCCTGGAAAGAGAGTCCGGCTGGGAATCCCCCTCAACGAGGATCTCCTTGGTCCTGCCATCATTCTCGGCAACCTTGTATTTGTATAGTGGCACCTTTGATCAAGCTCCAAGTTCCAGATTTAAATATCGAAATCTGAATATCGAAATCCGAAACAACCATGAGGAAAACCAATTCGAATTTCGGATTTAAACATTTATCGTCACCCTGGCGATCTCGGATTCAAGCGTAATTCCATCCTTTACCTTCTCCATGCCGTCCTCGACCAGGAACTTCATGCCGTTCTTCCTTGCGAGCTTCGCGATGGTGGCGCTATCGCTGTTCTTTGAGATCGCCGATGCTATCTCTTCGTTCACGACAAGAAGTTCAAATATCCCGGTCCTCCCCCTGAATCCCGTTCCCGAACAGTTCCTGCACTTCACCGAATCCTTTTCCGAACCTTTTCCTCCGCATTTGGAACAAAGCTTCCTTACAAGCCTCTGTGACAGTACCGCCTTAAGCGATGAGGATATCAGGAAACCTTCAACTCCCATGTCAAGAAGCCTGCTGATAGCACCTACAGCATCGTTGGTATGCAGTGTGCTGAGTACGAGATGTCCGGTAAGCGATGCATGCACGGCAATCTCCGCAGTCTCCCGGTCTCGTATCTCACCGACGAGGATAACGTCCGGATCCTGCCTGACGATGTGGCGCAGGCTGTTCGCAAAGTCGAGTCCTATCTTGGGATTCACCTGCATCTGGGAGAGCCGTTCGATCCTGTATTCGACGGGATCCTCGATGGTAATGATCTTCCTCTCCCGGCTGTTGAGCCTTGACATCACACCATAAAGTGTGGTCGTCTTTCCGCTTCCCGTAGGTCCCACAGCAAGTATTATCCCATGAGGCAGGGAGATGAGTCTCTCGAATTTCTCCCTCATCTCATCCTTCATGCCGATGCTTTTCAGGTCGGTGATCATCGAACCTTTGCGGAGGAGTCGCAGCACGACACTCTCACCGTTCATCGTCGGTATCGTGCTTATTCGCACGTCAACATCGGCCTTGCCCATCTTCATGTTCGTGCGGCCATCCTGCGGGAGGCGTCGTTCCGCGATGTTAAGCCCTCCCACAAGCTTAATCCTCGAAACGACCGCTGGATACTGGTTGATAGGTGCGGTCATGAATTCCTGAAGGAGTCCGTCTATCCTAAAACGGACTGTCAGTTTGTCCTCCTCCGGTTCTATGTGAATGTCGCTCGCGTCCATTTCAAGGGCCCGGGAAAACATCTCGTTTACAAGCCTTACTATCGTCGCTTCGCTTGCAAGGTTCCTGAGCGTCTCCTCATTGTCGTCCGCCTTCAGGAACTGGCTGGACTCATTCTCTTTCACAACCTGGTCTTTGCCATACACGGCCTGTATCCGTCTTTCAACAAGGCTGCGCCTTGCCAGAAAAAATCTTGTCTTCCTGCCGTATAGGCTCTTCATCAGATACGACATCTTTCCGGTGTTGTAAGGTTCGCAGATGACAACTTCGATCTCGTCGTCGGTCCAGGAAACCGGCAGGCATGCCCAGTTCATCAGGTAATCGGCGGAGATCCCGGGGAACGGAAGGATATCCCGGTCCTTCAAGTCCTCCTCATCCCATATGCCGAGTCCCGCAGCCTTCGAGTAGACAGAAAGCAGATCTGCTTCTGAGAGCAGTCCTTGACCGCATATCTCCCAGTCGAGTTTCCTGCGATCGGCGATTCTCCCAAGTCTATCAGAGTAGTCTGGGCAGAACGCAGAAAGCTCTTTTGATATCGCATCAAGACGGTTTTGCAGATCACTTTGCATTTTCTTCCTTGATGTCCTTTTTCTCCATTTCATCTATCGCCTTCAGGGCCTGCTTATAACGGGCGGTAATCTCCTCGATATTGCTGTGCTCGTCTATGATCCTGCCAGTGATGATCACTATCATCTCGGTCCTGGTCGTGGACGAGGTGGTGTTCCCGAGCAGTTTGCTGAGGAAATTTATTTCCGAGATGATCGGAAGGGACCTGTTGGTCTCCTCCACCTTCTCCTTGATTATTCCGCCGACTATCACGGTTCCGCCGTCGCGTATGGCCAGCGCCGTCTTGAGTATACGCTCGGAAATAGTCGGAGAATCTATATTTGAGGACGTGGTCTTCTTGGCGTCGGAAACTATCTGCTCGAGTTCCATGGTTATGAGTCCGCCCTCGGTGACATGCGGAGTAATCGTGAGGATTATCCCGGTATCGACATATTCGACGGCGCTGTTCAGGACGGTCGTGTTGTTGACCGTCACCGAACTTGTGTCGGTAATCTGGTTAGTGACGATCGGGACCCGGTCACCGACGGAGATTTTCGCCTCGGAATGGCTCGCCACCAATATCTGCGGGCTCGAGAGGACCTTCACCTTTCCCTTCCCGGCAACAGCCCTGATATACGCGAATTTCTCCTCGGGATTTTTCTTGTTGGTGAGCAGATACGAGAAGCCGGGCTGGGGATTCCCGTTCGCATCCTTCTTCAATGTGATCCAGTCCGTCCCGAAAAGGCTCTGCGCATCACCCTCACCACGTTTGGCCGAAAACTCCAGTCCGAACTGTGTGTCATCCGTAAGTGTCACCTCGGAGACCATTACCTGCAACAGCACCTGCGCCGCAACGGTGTCAAGCCTCTCAAGCACTGCTCTCATCATGGCATAAGTCCTCGGGGTCGTCCTGATGACCATCCTGTTGTGAACGCCGTCGGCGAATACCTTGACAGGCACTTCAAAGACGCTTGAAGGTCCTTTGTCATCTGCGGATGGCGTCTTCCCGCTGCTGTTTGTCGAGGTGGAGGTCGTGGTCGCCGAAGACTTAGTGCTTCCACCACCAGTCAAGGAAAATGCATTCGAAGACTTCAACCCCGTCCCGCCCGTGGAAGGCGTGGATGCAGACGTGCTCGCAGAGGAACCGGAAGAAGATTCTCCTACCGCAAGGACCATGCTTTCCGTGGGGAATATCACTGAAATCGCACTCAACAGCTGGTCGGCCCTGGAATTCACGACCTTGTAGATAAAGACCTGCTCCTGTTCACCTACATCGGTCCTGTCGAGTATGCCCACCCATTTCTTAAGCTCAATTAAAGCTTCCTCATTCGCCGCAGACGCGATGATGACCTGAAGCCTGTCAAGGCTTATGAGGCTGATCCCGCCAGGCTCGGATTGCACGTTGTCAGCAGAAACCGGAAATCCGAGTATCGGAAGGATGGAAACAAGCTCATTCTTGATCCTGGGTGCGGAAACATTGACGCACTGTATGACTGCCTGCGGCCAGTTATTCTTGTTTTTTTGATCGAGCAATTTCACCAGTGACTGAAGTTTTGCGACATTCGCAGGGGTCTCTATGAGAAGAATCGAATTCTGATGTGTAATATCCATCGCAGTCGCCCCGGGGGTAATGAAGCTCTTTATCTTTTCAAGGATGTCCTTGGAGGCAGCATTGCGGATCTGTATGAGCACGACCTGGACGTTCGCCTGCGGATCATGTTCGGCAAGGACCCTTCTGTCCTGGGGCATCTTCGCAAATGGAAGTATGTGAACCACCTGCCCCTCCTGCGAACAGTAGGCTCCACAGAGCCAGAGCATCTGCTCGAGCATCTCCCATGCCTGACGCTTCGTCATCTTCGACTTGTTGACGGATATCGCCACATTGCCGTTCACCTGCGGATCTATGAGGTAATCGAATTTCAGGTAGTCCGCGAACATCCTGACAACGAGCCTTATCGGCGTCGAATCCTGCGTCAATGTGACCTCCACAAGCTCCTTCTTCTCGGCATCCGTCAGCAGCTTGTCGTAGAACGGTTCAGGCCTTGCAATCTCCACCGCTGGCTTCTTCTCGGAGGACTTTATCATGTCCTTCAGGTTTTCGTCGGACTTGGGAACTGGAAGCGATTCGACCACTTCATCCTTCATGGTCTCCCTCTTCTCCTCCTTTGTGAGCATAGTCTTCTTGTTCAGCTTGGATACGTCATCCGCAACCTTCGGCTTGTCCTCTGTCATTGTGCACGACACAAAGATGAAGGTCAGGGCGAGTACCAGCACCGCCATCACAGGTAATCTTTTCATATGCCACCTTTTATTTTTAGGGATAACCTTTATTTGATATTCAATCCAATTTCAAAAACAGTCAGAATTCAGAATACAGGATTCAGAATAAAAGCAAGTTTAGTTTAAATTTCAATTCTGTCTCCTGGCTTCCGACTCCTGAATTTCTGCTTGATTTGTTATTCAACATTCGATATTCAGTGTTCGATATCATCATTCTCACGGTTCATCCGGCCTTACCGGTTGGGGTGCCCCGCGCCATCTTGGCTGTCTCTGTTCCGCAGGCTGAGGCTGAACTGTCCCATCAGCAGAAACAGATCCCCCACCCCTGACACCTGAAAACCTTGAATCAACCTTGGGAACCACAACTCCTGCAGCAGCGCCCGGTACAGGCTGCATGCTGGTCGTTGAGACTGATGTGCCACCAGTGGAATCTGGAACTCCGGGCTGCGCGGCTTCCTGAGCAGGAGAAGTTATAATTATTGCCGAAGAAGGCTGTTGCATTGGCACCTCACCTCTGGATGAAGTACCTTCGTCGTTGAAATCTATGTCGAGAACTATTTCCTCCCTACCCCGGGAGAGTGTCACGGATTTGCTTCCCACCTTTGTAAGCATGAAACCGTTACTGAGCGTATCACCAAGCTTGTAGAATGCCGACTGCTGTGCCGCACCTCCCTGCATCCTGCTTCTCCCCGGCAGAGGAAGCCCTGCTGCCGGCTGTTTGTCAAGTATTATTGCCCCAGCATTGTCTCCAAAAATACCGACACCTATCAGTTCAAGCCCTGTCGGCTTGGTTCCCCCAAGCATAGGGGCACCGTCACCGGTCCGGTATGGGCTGAACAGATTATTCTCCCATAATACTGCGACATCGGTGATATCCTCCCTGACCTTTTCCCTGCCGGACGGAGGAACCGCCTTACTGAGATCCGGGGACATGGAAAGTATCATGTCCGGCTGATGGTGCTTGAACGTCAAGTTCATGGCAAACAGCAGGACGGCAAGGATGAAAAAAAGGATGTTAAGCAGTATGTAGAACAGCTTCATCTGGCCTCCTCGGAAAGTATCTTCGCCACACCGTCACCAGTCAGGGATATGACGTTGATCGTCCCGCTGAGTACGATCTCCTTCACATCCCTCGGATTAAAGGGCCTTATCGTGCACCTCCTCCAGTAGTAGCATGGATTGGCCTTGTAAAGATCAGCTATGAACTTGGAGATCTCCTCCATGGTAGACTTGGCCTCGATATTTACCTCCATGAACGAGATGTCATCGTTCACCTTGATCAATCTGGCGTTCCCGATATTCTGGAGCTTGAGCCCCGAAGTCCGTGCGACATCCTCTATCTTCTTTATTATGCTGCTTTCAATGTCGCCGTCCCTTTTTGAGATCCAGAAATCCCTGCCCTGCCGTATGAAGGCCTCCCTAGTCTGCCTTATCTTTTGTATCTCCCTTATCTCCTTGTCCAGATCCTTGTGGAGTCCTTCAAGGGTCGTTATCTCGATGGCGATGGTATCATGTCCGGGCCAGAGGTACATGATGTCCTTCCAATACAAGACAAGGACAGTGATGAAAAGCAGAACGACGGCCAGGAGGCCGGCCACAACCTTGCCATTCGCACGCATACTCGTCCCGATCCTATCCATTCTTCTGCCTCTTGAGTTTGTCCTGGTAGACTATGTGTACAAATATGGTGAGGGTTCCATCGCCATCCCTTCTGGTGCTGCGGATGCTGAAGCTTGAGAAGTTCGGCAGACTGCTGAGCTTCGAAAGATCCGCCTGCGCATCCTTGTCCTTCATCGTACATATCGTCACATCCATCTCATTGTCCCTGGAGTTGAACATGGTTATCCACATATTGGAGGGAAGCTTCTGCGAAAGCAGTTGCAGGCACAGGATGACCTCCGGGTTCCCTGGGTTCGAATCCCTGATCTTCTTCACAAGTTCATCTGTCTTCTTGTTCCTCAGCCTTTCCTGCTTGAACTCATCTATCTTTGCAAGAGTCCTCTGTTTTTCAGCAATTATTTTCCCATACCTGTCCCTGGCGTCAAGCCAGCTGCGAAAGATAAGCGTCCCAGCAAGGACTAGAACCAGCATGAAAAGAGCCGCGGCAGAATATCTTATGGCCCTGAACCTCTGTGGACGCATACTGTCGGGCAAGTGCGAAAGGTTGAGGTTTTCAGACGAAACATTTTCCTGAAGGATGAATTCCCCGACAAGAAGGCATACAAGGAGCCCGGTCTTCTGCTCATCAGGAAGTCCTGAGATGACATCGAGACCAGCGAACTTCCCAGGACCGGCATCTGAACCTGAAAGACTGGAAAGAGCTTTTCCCATCTCGTCATGGTTGTCCAGCAGTTCTTCCGGATCAGATGGGAGATTCCTCAACGCCATGACCGGGTGCGTCATTACATCAGCCTTGATTCCTGATGCAGCCACAGAGGAGATCGTGGTGTCCCAAACCTTGCGGCTCACTGAGAGTATCCTGACTTTCGACTGGGCAGCCCCCTTGCCCGCACCCCCTTCTGACACGGTCCTGAAAGTCCAAATCACCTCGTCGATTGGAACAGGAATGTGTCTTGGAAGTTCGAAATCAAGGGCCTTCCGCATTTCATGATGGGGAAGCTTCGGCAGTTCCAGTTCCATGCAGATCGCTCCGTCGAACCGGGCTGCGAGGACTATTTTGTGGTTCTCTCCTATCTCCAGGCGGTTGAACACATTGACAAGCCGGCCAGCAAGATCTGGAATACCTGGATCAGAACATGCCACCTTCAGCAATGAAAGTACACCGTCGCCGGATGACGTAATGCTGGCACCAAAGACATTCATGCCCCTGTCCCAGTATATCACCGCACAGTCGCTTTGCCTGAACAATTGCTATCTCCTGTTCTTCAACGAGTTGCACCAAACATCAACCTCTTTTGCCGGAAATTGTAATATACTTTTATATATGCAAAAAGCAAAAGTTCCACATGTAAAAAGGTTAAGGGTGCCTCTAAAAATTCACAATCGGCGAGTTGCGGAAGATTTTTGGGATGCTCAAAGAGATTTTCTGAACGGAGGCATATCCAAGGCGATATGCCGAGAGAAGAATAATTTCTTTGAGCCAAAAAGATCCGCAACCCAGATGGCAACAAATTCTTATGGATATCAGCCTCGTCATAAAACTGCTCAAATACCACCTTCGGGTATTCTTGCAGTTTTTTTCCCGCCACGGCGGGCAAGCCTTGCTGCCTATCCATAATTTATTGTTGCGCGCCATTTGTCAATTTTTAGAGGTACCCTTAATTAGGAAGTTTGTTTGAGATTTCTTACGTGTTATCGAGGATATGATAACTCGCAACACCTATTTGCCTGCAGGTTTTATCTCGCGACAGCGTTTCTTGAATTCGGACAGCACCTGTCGCAGCGTGTCGTATTTTACTGCATCAACCGCATCCTGGGTATCTATCAGGAATGTCGGTTCGCTTATTTTTTTCTCGCCTTCGCCCTTGACTGTAAGTATGCAGTCGTTGTCCTTCACGTTCCAGAGGTTCATATATACTAGAAGAGTAGCATCACGGTTGGAACCCGGAAAAAGGCAGGCTCCAATGATCGTCAGATCGAGTATTGCAGCCGGATTCAGGTATTTGTTGACCTTTATAACACCCCTTAGCGTCAGCAGGGCATCGACATCATGCTTCTTTGCCTCCCCAATGAGATAATTGATGTCCTGCATACTATGCTGGTTGTCGTCTGGAATGATGAAGTATTCCGAAAGATATTTCAGTTCGACAAGGTTGTCCAGATATGAAGCTATCAGCTGCATGTCTCCCGTGCTCCAGATCCAACGGTCCTCGAACTGCCCTGACCGCGTCATGGTCTCCATGTCGGCATACACCGCAACCTTAAGCGGTATCTTCAGCGTATTGGGACTGGAGGACACCCGGTCGAGATTGACATCTGCCAGCCTTCTTTCAGCAGCCTCCCTGTTGAATCCGGTGGTGCAGCCTGAAAGGTAAATCAGCAGAAGCGCCAAAATTATTGAAATGTTCTTCATATCTCCTTCCAATATAACATGGAGCCCGGCAAGGACAACTAGAATTATCAAAATTTGGAGTTTCGGCACAGGAGCGTAATGCCATATCCATTTTGCTTGCCCCTCTGCGTTGTCGTCACCTCACATTCTTGCATTTATAGCTTGACTTTTCAGGTAATAGCGTTATAGTACCTTTAAAGGGCAGTAGAGGTAAGAAGAGTTGATCACGAATTGAGGCAACTTGTCATCCCAGAATCCTTCAAGCCCCTTTTCACCGTTCTTCACGTAGGAGTCCATTACCTTTTGAATATACTTCCCGACCTCCTCTGAATTGTCTTTCTCCACATACGAATAAACCGGCTTATATGGAGCAAATGAAGGTATCTCCTGCTTACGAGTTGTTATTCTGAAAACCTGGATCGCAAGCAGGCATAGCACAATGACAAGGACTGCTATCTTGAATTTCCGGGAATGCCAATCAATCAGAGGAGGCTTGTTGATTGCCATCGTTGTCTCCTCCATGCGCTTTTTCTTGCGATCGGAGACTTCACCGGAAAGGGATTCGAACTCCTCTTTCCTTTCCGCCTTCTTACGTTCTTCCTCCTGGCGCTGTTTTTCATGAACAAGCTTGGAGGCTTCACGTATGTCTTTGTGGCTCATATGCGTCTCGCCTTGTTTTACTTGAGGATGTCCGGCTCGCTGAAGCTGATCTTTTCAATGATGCACTTCCCCGCCGCAGTTCCGCTCTGCTTGAGCTTGGCTATCGCCTTCTTACGCTGGGCAACAGGCAGTTTCTTGTCCAAGGCCTCGCTTATTGTCTTTGTCATTCCTATAAGTGTCGCAGCATCGTTCCTTATCCTCGGATCATCGTCAGCAATGGCGGAATTGGAGATGAGTGCCATCGAGTCCTTGTCCCCGAGGATGGCGAGACCGCTCAGCGATTCATATCTGAATGCCTCTGACTTTGAGGAAACAAGCTTCTTGTAGATGTCGAAATATTTCTTGTCAGCGGTAAAAGCCAGATAATGGAGCGCATCGCCCCGCTTGTCCATTTCGACCTTCTCGTCAAGGACTATCGCTGCGAGCTTGTCGGCAACTCCCGGATAAAGGCTGATCATCCCTTCGGTGGCGACCTGTGCCGCTGTCATTACATCTACTGTCTTGTCCTGAGTGCCATATGCCCAGATGTCGAGTGACTTCAGGAAGAGCTCCTTGTGCACCTTCTCGTCGTATATGAATGTCTTCAGTACTATCTGGTTGTTCACCTCGACCATCTGCTCTCCAAGTGATTTCTGCGGAGACGCGGCATCCTTTGCCTTTCCCGCATCCTTGTCCTGGGCGAACAGCATGATCGGCACTGAAATACACGCGAAGAGACATGTGAATAGAAACTTTTTCATAAATGTTTTCCTGTAGATTTTTTCTTCTGCATTGGACAATACTTTCAGGAGGGGACATGTCAAGAACCCCATGCCATTTTCCCATATTTATCCATTATTTCTTTTTGCGCACTTGTCTTGCAAGTTCAGTCTGACTATATTCAAAAAAATTTTCAAATTCTCGTGCAAAGGGGTTGGATCTGTGAGCTCAAAGAAGTTTTTCGACATAGGCGAAGAGATATGGAACAGGAAATACCGCTATGAGGGATCAAACGGACTCCCTCCGGACAAATCCGTCAATGACACCTGGCGCCGTGTAGCCAGGGCTGCGGCATCGATGGAAAACAAGCCGAAGGAATGGGAGGAGAAGTTCTTCGGGATCCTTGAAGGATACAAGTTCCTGCCAGGCGGCAGGATCCTCTCCAACGCCGGAACCGCGAGGGCCGCGGTCACAATGTTCAACTGCTATGTGATGAACAGGATCGAGGACTCGATCGAAGGGATCTTCGACGTGGTCAAGGATTCCGCAGTGACACAGAAGCAGGGCGGAGGCGTCGGATTCGACTTCTCCACGATAAGGCCGGCCAACTCGCATATCAAGGGCTGTGAGGCAAAATCCTCGGGACCGATCAGTTTCATGCAGGTGCTGGATTCCACTTGCCGTACCATCATGAGCGCGGGCCAGAGACGTGGTGCGCAGATGGCTGTCATGAGATGCGACCATCCGGACATACAGGAGTTCATAACCGCAAAGCGTGGAAATGCCAACCTCCACATGTTCAACCTTTCCGTGGCAATAACCGACAAGTTCATCGAAGCGGTCAAGAAGGGCAAGGACTGGAACCTGGTATTCGACGGCAAGGTGCACAAGACGGTCAAGGCCGTAGAGCTCTGGGAACTCATAATGAAGTCCACCTACGACTATGCCGAACCGGGCTTCATCCTGATCGACCATATAAACCAGATGAACAACCTTTATTACTGCGAGAATATAACTGCCACCAATCCATGCGGCGAGCAGCCCCTGCCTCCCTACGGTGCATGTCTTCTCGGCTCGGTGAACCTTACCCGTTTCGTCAGCAATCCGTTCACACCGAAAGCAAAGGTGGATTTCTCCGGAATTGAAAATACCGTCAGGACCGCCGTTCGCTTCCTCGACAACGTAATAGAGATAAGCGGATATCCTCTGGAACAGCAGAAGGAGGAGGCGCACAGGAAGCGCAGGATGGGCATAGGGATCACTGGTCTTGCGGATCTGTTCATCTTCATGAGGCTCAGGTATGGTTCACACGAATCCATAAAACTCGCCTCCGACATCATGAAGCTCATCACTCACAGCGCATACGAAGCAAGCATCGCACTCGGTTCTGAAAAGGGCATCTTCCCGCTCTTCGACAAGGATAAATATCCCAAAGGTAAATTTATCGCGACTCTTCCTGCGGAAATCAGGAACGGCATCGCGAAACACGGGCTGCGGAATTCGCACCTCACCTCCATCGCTCCGACCGGCACGATCAGCCTTTTTGCAGGAAACATCTCCAGCGGAGTCGAACCGGTTTTCGCACTGACCTATGACAGGAAGATCCGTAATACCACCGAGCACGATGTCAGCGTCGTCGAGGTCTCGGACTACGCCTACAGGCTCTACAGCAGCCAGAAGCACGCCGGCAAGTCGAAACTTCCTGATTATTTCGTGACTGCCGACAATGTCACTCCGGAGGAACATGTCAAGATCCAGGCCGAAATTCAGAAATATGTCGACAGTTCCATTTCCAAGACGATAAACGTCCCCACCAGCTATCCCTACGAGAAGTTCAAGAACATATACATGTATGCATATGAGCATGGACTCAAGGGCTGTACGACGTTCAGGCCTTCGGACAAGATATCCGGCATACTGATGAAGAAGGAGGACGGACAGAAGAAGCAGGAACAGAAACCCATCGACATCCCTCGTCCGAAGGAGCTCGAAGGCACCACATACAAGATAAAGACCCCTCTTTCACCCGATGCCCTCTACCTCACGATCAACGACATCATCGAGGAAGGTACCGGGAGGAGACGTCCATACGAACTTTTCATCAACACCAAGAACCTTCAGCATCTTAGCTGGATCGTGGCGATGACCAGGCTGATCTCGGCAGTATTCCGCAAGGAACCTGATCCGAGCTTCCTTGTTGACGAGCTCAAGAGCATCTATGATCCGAACGGCGGATATTTCTCCGAAGGCAAATACATTCCATCGTTGGCCGCCGACATCGGGCTTGTCGTTGAAAAGCACCTGACAAAGATCGGGATGATAAAGAAGAACGGAAACGGAAATCCTGCTCCGGTGCCGGTTGCAGATGACAAGAAGAAAGATAGCCAGAAGCAGGATCAGAGCAAGTTC
>Ga0302238_1001642_pt1 | contig 17591 bp, 9 predicted proteins | sample AAG_UR_Asn_MG_FD_193527 | JGI IMG/M metagenome (GOLD analysis project Ga0302238, IMG submission 193527) | Enriched activated sludge microbial communities from anaerobic digester in WTTP, New Holstein, Wisconsin, United States - AAG_UR_Asn | ecosystem: Engineered > Bioreactor > Anaerobic >...
GTTGCCGGCCTCATCCCTCAGAAACTGAGTTGCACTACCGGTCCGGTCAGCGACGCTCTCAAGTCTTCCCTCCCCATCGTAGCTGAAGAGATATATCGTCTCTGAGGTAGGAGTATACAGCGTCCGCAAATGCCTCGTGGTTGTACCATCGAATACGTATTGCTGAACTCCATCCGCCGAGGTAACCGATATCTCCCCTGCTCCAAGTCCCTGAGTCGACATATCTTCAGTAATGCGCCAAAGCTTAGTATTGGATGATAGAAATATGGTCCCGTCCGGAGCGACATCAAAGTCACTGGTCTCGTAAAATTTCGCAAAGAGACTATGCAGGCCATCAGTCTCAGCATAGCCCAAAGTCGAAGGACTCCCTAGACCTCCTACAAGACGCTCAATTACACCGTCTCTAATAACATGTACTGAGTTTCCGTTGGGCGTGCCCGTGGGGGAGGATCCGGCACTTTGTGAAAGGTAGATGGAGCCGTCGTCGTGGCACACCAGCCTGCCCGTGTACCTGAGCCCGGCGCTCGAAACGGGCACCGTGTCGAGAGCATATCCCTCCTCGCCACCGGCAACCCTCGAAAAGTCTCCGTTCTGTTCCAGTCTTACAAGATAACGATACCATTTATTACTAATCTTTTGAGACGTCACGAAAAGCAGTGAGCCGTCAGGGCAGCCTGCCATAGATTCAACTGTGGGGATCCTGACTTCAGAAATATTACGAGAATCATCCTGAAAGATCCATGCCGTATCATTATCGCCACCAAGTTTAGTAATAAGTCCATTCATGTCTGCCTTCCAGATTGCCCCGACGCCGTTCCAGTAGAAATTGCCGTAGCTATCTACAGCGATGCGGGTGGGCGATATGGATACGTCTCGGGCCGAGGCTCCGTGGGCAGCGGTGGGGCATCCAGAGGTGCAACCCTCCATGCCGGCCATTCGCCACAATCGGGAGTCGGGGGCCATGCGCCAGATCTGGTTGGCATACTGCTTCACGAAATAGACCGAACCGTCGGGATGCAGTGCCCTGGTATTGAGTTGGTTGCCATTAGAGTAAGAAACTGCGTAGGCGGCCATACCGTCGACCCACGCTTCGTTCCCCCCACCGATCATCCGTTGAAGGTTTCCGTCGTCCGACCTGAGCCACTGTTCACTCCAGACCCTGCCGTCGGGATGCACCAGCACACCGGCGCCGCCAATGTAGCAGGCGCTAAGCTGCGGGGGCGAGTTCTTGTAACATTTGAGCATCGATACCTCTCTGCCTCCACCGGCGTAAATCGGGACCATCTCGTCGCCCGTGCCGAAGAGCAGCCTGCGCTGTGCCGGATAGATTGTATGATGCTCGCTGAAACTCCATCCCCCAAGCCCCAGCGGCCTTGTGTCTATGCCCGGCACCAGAGTTAGATCATTGGTGTGTTTAATTGAGTAGCCAAGAAGGCTGGTGCGCTCACCGTCGACGAAGGTCTCCATCAAATCACTATATACGGATATTGAACCAAAAGATGTGCCTGAAGGGATTGCCGCAAGTGGATTTGGCATGACACTGTAGCCGACAGGAAACCAATAGGTCTTCTCTACCGTTGCAGCAACGGGCGAGTTCACCGCTCTGCCGTACCGATCCAGACCATCCCATGAGAAGAGCACGTGGTCTGACAGCGGGGGCACCTGTTGTATGACTTCCTTCCTGCCGGCGACGTGCAGCACGGCATCAGCGGCCACCACGTCAGCGTATGCCGGGTCGGGCTGGGCCAGGGGAACCAGCACGGGGGCTTGACGCTCAGCTACGCGCCTGGAGCTGTAGTGAAGGGAATATGGCGTCCCAACAATCCTGACCTTCTCGTTGACTGTTTGCTCTATAGGGTTGATTACGCAGCCCCAGTCCTCACAAAGGTCGTTCTCCCATCGCCAGTCGGGGCGAGAGTGTCTGGTTCTGTCACGGTACCGCCTCTCGAACTCGAAGCCAGCGAGATTGAGGTCGCACGGGGTAAAGTGAGTAAGCTCGAAGCGCCAGAGGCTCTTGCCTGCAGGGTACAACTGAGCCAACTGGGCCAGTTCCGCCGGGGTGACGCCAAGGCGGTCGAGTGCCTCGGGCAGGGCAGCGTTGCCGTCGCCGAGATCCAGGGTGACGGTGGCTCCGTCGTTGGAGAGGATGGATATAACGAGGCCGTCAAGCTCGCCTCTCCACCTGGCATCGGTGCGGCTGTAGGTACCCACGGGCACCGATGTTCCCACGGGCAGATTCAGGAAGTTATCGAGGTACCCGATGACGGGCTCATCGAAGTGGACCGAGAGCGCCCCGGCCTGCTGCGCTTCGTCCACTGTGAACTCGCCACACCAGGTGTACTGCACTCCAAAGGGCAGGTCCGCGGGCATGGCTTCAAGGCCGCCGGCCCCCACGGTGTATTCCGTAGCCCTGACCGTGATCTCGTCGGGTAGGGGAGTCAGTGAGCCGTCGGGAAGTTCCATGGAGCCGCTGATGGTATCCGGGAAGAGCAGCACCACGGTTCTTTCGCCATCCTCGTCCACTTCCGTGGGCCCTTGGGCAACCAGATACGGGGTGGTGCCACTCCCCAGTTCCAGCGTAGTTCCAGAGGGCGAAATGGCGGTCATGCGAACATCGGGGATCTCGAGTTGGTCGTGCCAGTCCAGGCGGAACGAGCGCTGGATGGTCAGCAACTGGGGGTGTTGGAACTGAAGCGTAACGTTATAGCCGCCGTTGACCACGAAGTCGTAGGCTCCGTCGGCCCTGGTCACCGTGAAACCCACCTCGGCATCGAAGGGGGCCCAGACTCTTACTCCGGGCAAAGGCCACCCCTCGTGGTCCAGGACCCGACCCCGAACGACGGCCACCCGTTTTGGCTGCAGGGCCCCTTCCTGAACGCCGAACTGAACCGGGTCACCGGATTCCCACAAGAAGGCGTTGTCCAGGTAGGTGTCGTAGGGCCGCAGCGGGTCCCTCTCGGGGGCGATGGTGGCGGGGTCGGGCGGATTCGGTGTTCCGGAGCACTCTCCCTGAGAGCAGACCTGGTCTTCCTGGCAAGGCAGCAGTTCATCGGACCAGACACCCAGCGTGTCGCTTGAAACGCAAGTCTGGAGGGCATTTCCCACGCAGCGGCGAAGGCCCACGGGCTCACAGGCCTCGGGACACGCCGGTCCGCACTCAACTGTTCGCATCACATCGCAGTTATCGGCCTGGGATACCTCTCCGCAGCTCACGTTCCACCAAGCACACAGCTCGGCACCCTCCAGGGAGGTGCAGCCGCACTTGAACTGCTCTCCACCACCACCACAGGTTTTGGGTGCCGGGCATCCGCCGCAATCGATATCCCTGAGCACACCGCACGAATCCGTGGCTTGGCCATTCCCGCATTCGTAGCCCGCGGTGGAACACAACTGGCTGTCACTCTCAGGCGTACAGGTTGTCTCACATACTCCCTGGCCGTTGCAGAAGTGCCCCTCTTCGCACTCTCCACACTGGCCACCACACCTGTCGTCGCCACACTGCTTACCGACACACTGGGGTTCGCATGTGTACCAGGGACACCATATTCCTGGGCCCGAGGGGTCGAAGCTGAGTTCAGCGCTGCACGCCAAGCCCTCATCTCCTCCCACGAAGGAGCAGTAGCCGGTCTCGCCATCCAATCCAGGATCGGATCCGGCGCACTCGACGCCGCACAAACATTGAGCGACCCCTTCGGGACAGGACTCCTGGTCGCCGCAATAGACCAGCGTCGTTCCGTCACAGCACATGGCTCCCTGAGTCGAAGAACAGTCAAAGGCAAGCAGTACTCCACCGCCCGGGCAATCATCGCCCAACTGGACCTCCCAGTCCTCTGTATGGTCGTCTGGCTCAACGTCCAGAAGGTCCGGCTGTGCATCAGCATCGGATAGATCGGGGAGGTCTGGCCCAACCAGGTCTGGCAGCTCTTTCCCCGTATCGCCAACGTCAATCTGCCCAAGGTCGGGGGGCAGGTCCACGCCCTTATCCCCAACCATATCCAGCCAAGAATCGCCGCTGCTGTCTCTTATGTCCGCCAAAGGAAGATCCCCGGCGGGCAACTCCGTCAAGGGCCCATCTCCCCGGGCATCCGAAGGCGATGTGTCTCCACCCGCACCGACCCCCGAGGAGCCGCATCCCGTTGCCACAACCAGCCAGAGCACCAATCCACTTCGAAGCCCACCCCGAAACAATGCTGACTGTCTCATATTCTCCAGCCTCTCGCCTGAAATTAACGTCGCCTGATACTCGTGCCATAATGCCCAACACAATTGCCGATAGTCAACCCTGAACATCCTGTTGAGCACCTGACACCACGAGCAACGATGACGTGAGTGACCAAATCAGCGCCGGGACCAGATCGTTGGTCGTGGGGAGCGGGCTGAATCCTGTTGACGGCATCCCTCCTCTGTGCTATATCGAACCACAAATACTCAATCGTTTATGAGTGTAACCATCATGGTCAGGAGACATCGAGGAGGTGGTTCTATGAAGGCATCTATCATTCTGGGCATCTTCGCCCTCCAGCTGCTGTGCGCCGCCCCGCTGTTTGCCCAGGGGGCCCCGGAGACCAAGAAGAAGGCCCCTACGATCGAAGAGATCCGCAAGGACGCTCAGGCGGGCAAGGCGGAAGGGCAGTACCTGCTGGCTGAGCGCTACTACTACGGTGGAAATGTGGATAAAAACCTCAAAGAGGCCCTGGTATGGTATCGTAAGGCAGCGGCGCAGGGGCACAAGGGCGCTAAGACGATGTTAGGGGATATGCTTTATAATGGGGATGGATGTGATACAAACTATAAAGAGGCTTTCCCGGTGCTGAAGGAGGTGGCCGAGGGTGGCGACGCCCAGGCTCAGTTCTACCTGGCAAAGCTCTATCTTAACGGCTGGGGCACCACGAAGGATGAGAGTGAAGCCGCTAAATGGATGCTGAAGAGTGCGGAGAAAGATATTCTTGAAGCGCAGGAGGAGATGGTGAAGCTCTACGAGAAAGGCATAGGCGTGGGCCGGGATGCCGAGAAAGCCAGCTACTGGAAGAAGAGGGCAGAGAAGAGCGCTCTTATTGAGCATATGATGGATGATTATATGTACTAGAATTTTGGTGATAGACATGTGTGATTATTGTGATGTGAACTCCTCTCGGGCGCTTCTCAGTTCCTTGGCCCTGCGGTTGAGGGCTGCGGCGGCAGTTCTTCTTGTGGCCGCCGGCGCCACGGGATGCATCCCCTTTTATGGTGAGTTGACCGGAGGGGCGCACTCGCTCAGCGGCGACCGGTTCGATGCACGATTCGCCCCCAGCGCCGGGTTTAACTTCGGCATGCCGCTCTATTTCGGCCCCTTCGGTGTGGCTATCGGTGCCGGCGTCGATGTTATGGCCACGGATCTTCCTGAGGGGCGAATGGTTGTCTACTCGGGTGGGCTGGTGCTTCGTGGCGCAGTGGGCATTGGCGGCGACGGGCAGATTCTCCAGGCAGATGTGGCGTATGCCGGGCCCGGCGAGGTGGAGCTCAACGATGGCGAGAGGGCGGGAAGCGCCCACGGGCTCTTCGTGGGTGCAACCGTTGGCTTTGGGGATGCTTCGGTAATAACGGTTTCGGCCGGTCCCCATTTCTTGTGGGGCGAGCACCCAGACCTGGACTCCATCTCGGCTTGGGGCGGTCAGTTGAGGCTGCGGTTCATGAACCTGGCGTTCTTCTGACGGAGGTGGCTTGGTGGCCCCAAACGGGCGCTGTTTTTCGTGGCACGGGCCACTATGATTTGCTCTTGGACGCGATAGCCACTATAGTTCCGCCACTTCAGTCGTCGGGGCTCCCCGGCGAGGAGCGGCTCTTTCCTTCATTTTCTAGAATGGTTCCAACTAATGAATTTCAATGATTTACCCCTGTTGCAAGGCCTGCTCGATGCTGTTCGAGAAGAGGGCTACGAACATCCCACACCAATCCAAGAGCAGGCAATCCCTGCTGTTCTGCAAGGCCGTGACGTGCTCGGTTGTGCCCAGACGGGCACGGGGAAGACTGCTGCGTTTGCTCTGCCCATTTTGCAGCATCTCGTGAACAATGCACCGCTCAACGTCCGCCGCAGCGGAATCCGTGTGCTGGTGCTGGCGCCAACCCGGGAGTTGGCAGCACAGGTCGGTGAGAGCTTTCAGACCTACGGAAGGCATACGCAGATTAGAACTGTTGTAATCTTCGGTGGCGTAAGCCAGCTTCATCAGGAGCAGGCCCTGCGCCGAGGGGCCCACGTGCTTGTTGCTACCCCGGGGCGCCTGCTTGATCTGGTGGGGCAGGGCATCATCTCTCTCAAGGAGATTGAGGTCTTCGTGCTGGACGAGGCCGACAGGATGCTGGACATGGGCTTCATCCACGACATCCGCAAGGTTGTCGCCCTGCTGCCAAAACCTCGGCAGAGCCTCTTCTTCTCGGCGACAATGCCTGACGACATCCGGGCCCTTGCCGACACCATCCTGAGGCCCGACCCGGTCTTCGTGGCCGTGACCCCACCGGCAACAACCGTTGAGCTCATCGAGCAGGGCATCTGTTTCGTTGAGAAGGATGACAAACTTCCGCTACTGGTCCACTTCCTGAAGATGCCTTCCGTGCGACGCACGCTGGTATTTACCAGAACCAAGCATGGGGCAGACAGGGTTGTCAAGGGCCTCAAACGCTCCAATATCGAGGCCCTGGCTATCCACGGAAACAAGTCGCAAAACGCCAGAACGCGCGCTCTGGACGGCTTCAAAACCGGCGACAACCCCGTCCTCGTAGCTACCGACATCGCTGCCCGAGGTATCGACGTAGAGGATATTACTCACGTCTTTAACTACGATCTTCCAAATGAGCCCGAGACGTACGTTCACCGCATCGGTAGAACCGGCAGGGCAGGGGCACTGGGTGTAGCCGTCTCGTTCTGTGCCGAAGAGGAGCGCCCCTATCTCAGGGACATCGAGAAGCTCATTCGACAGCACATTGCCCGTCTGCACAGCTATCCGTTCCAGTCTCCCATCCAGGAGCCGCCCGAGACCGACCTCAATCCAGGTCGCTCCAAGGGGCTGCCCAGGCCCCAGCCAGCCCCCCGCTCAGGCGACCGATCCGGCGCCCAGCGGCGTGCTCGTAGCAACCAGCCCGTAAGGCAGCAAGGCCAGCCAAGGCGACAAGAAGGTAACCAGCCAGCAAGGCAGGAAGGGCAGCCCAGGCGTCCGGAAGGTAACCAGCCAAGGCGCCAGGAAGGCAACCAGCCAAGGCGGCCGGAAGGCAACCAGCCAAGGCGTCAGGAAGGTCCACGTGAGGCGCCGCTGGGGAAGCGGCCGCAATAACGGTGGCTTCGACGTGGGGCCTGGGTAGGGGCTGGGGTTGGCCCAAAGCAGCACTTCGGTGTGGGTGACGTCAGCCATCTGGGCCGTTGGCCCAGATGGCGCGCCTTCCCCCTGGCCCCCTTCCAGGCAAGCTGGACGGGGGTATAGCTACACGGTTAATTTGGTAAGCATTGCGAAGAAGTTAAGGGGCGCTATATACACAATATTCGCTAACCGCAGACAACTGGAGCTGTAAGCCCACAGCTTGTCTGGGGGCGCGCCATGAGCTTATCGAACGGCTGACGTCACCCCTACCGCAGCCTACCGCAACAAAGGGCTATGCTTGATCCGGATCGCGTGTGCCAGGCAAGCTGGACGGGCGCGACCTGTGTTTGTGGTGACGTTGGTGGTTGGGGCTATAGCATAGTTATGTAATGGTGCATCCCAGCCCTAATATAAGCTTACTAACACCGCAGTGCCCCTATTACCCCCCCAGCTTGCCTGGGGGGGCAGGGGGGGCGCGCCATTTTCGCCCTGAAGGCGAAAATGGCTGACGTAGCCCCCACCGGGACGCCGCGCCAAGGCCGGACCCCGCGCCGGCCCGGGACGCCGCGCCAAGGCCGGACCCCGCGCCGGCCCGGGACGCCGCGCCAAGGCCGGACCCCGCGCCGGCCCGGGACGCCGCGCCAAGGCCGGACGGGGCTTAGGCGTGGGCTCGGAGGGCTACTTTGGGGCCATCATATCCGAGGCGTAACCAGTAAGCTCCACGTAGCCCAACCCCTCAACCTCTACTTCTCCGCGAGTTCCGGTGATGGTCACCGCTCCTTCCCAGTAGTTCTTGGCGGGGTTTGGCATCTCTTGGGCATCCAGGCCTGTGCGCACCTTGAGGTCCCAGTCCAGTTCCTCGATGGTGATGTCCCAATCCAGGGGATAGACACCATCGGTTTCCGTGCTTGCCCAGGTGCGAAGGCTGGTGATCTCGAATCCATTCAGGCCATCGAGGGGGATGATGTTGCCATCGGGGTCCACGAGGGTTCCTGCCTTCTCGACCACCACGTCGTCCCAGTCCCGGAATAAGAAGAGCATTATCTCCCAGCCATCTTCGAACTGCATGCTCCACCAGTCCCAGCCTTTGAAGTGCATGGTTTGGAAGTCGCCCCACTGATGGTCCATCCAGGCCTGGCCTTCGACCTGGAACTCTCCTTCGGGGGTGACGATCTGCCCGGCCGCTTCAAGCCGGGTGTATGAGTAGTAGTAGCTGTCGCCGGCTTCGGCCATGGGGATGACGCCGTTGGCGCCGTGGTGAACTACGGGCTTGGTGGGCGAGACTTCGAGGTCGAACTTCCACTGGCCCGGGAGGCCCTTCTTCTCTTCACCCTCGGGGATGGTACCGACGATATGGTCGTTCCCGTCGCCAGAGAGTTCGACATGGCAATTGAGGATGTGCATTACGATAGGATCGTCGCTCCAGTCAGTGATTTTTGTGGCAATTCCTTGGGTGTAGCTATGTTCTCCCTTATCCTTGTCCAGCAAAGCGACGTGGCACATGTAACCGAAGCGGTCTTTGGGCGGTACGGGTTTGCCCAGCAGGTCTTCCAGGTCTTGTTGGAAGAGGGCCAGTTCGAAACCGAAGTTACGTTGGCCATCGGAGACGTGGCCGGTGTAGTACCACCACTCGATGATGTTGTTGTGATGCGCTGCGTCACTGGGGAAGTTCAGTCTACTCTCCCAGCACTCACCGAAGTTGCAGAAGGTTTTGGCGCCGCAGGTCTGGTCCACCCACTTGCCATCGACGCAGGAGTGAGCCTCGGCACCATCGCAATAGGACATCTCGGGCGTGCAGGATTGGACCTCTTCAGGAGTTGAATCGGCGGCCAGGTCGGCTTCGAGGGCATCATTAGAGACCTCTGAAGCGGTATCGGTCTTGTCATCGGGGTCGGAACCACAGCCCAGGAGGGCCAGGGCCAGGAAAGCAGCGGCGAATCTTGGGAGCATCAGGGCACCTCCAGTGCGGGCAAGGGATGGTGGTCAGCGGCCCCGGGGCGCATTGCGAGTCAGCCGGGCGCTGCTGAGCGTCGGCAAAATGGCTGGCCATTTCCGTTGGGCGCTAACCTTCTTGGGGGAAGGCTAGCTCACCCTGGCACGGGGTGCAATGTAATGATTATGGCAAGAAACGTGGAAGGCGGGTGGTCTGCTGCTCCGGGCTACAGCTTAAGGGGGATCTGCTTGTAGGCGTCGGCGTCCTGGGAATCGATGACATCCACGACTCTCTTAGCCCAGAACTGTTTGGTGAGGCGGAATGCGTCTCGACCCTTCTTCCCAAGTTCCGCTGCCTTGGCAACGGCGGTCTCGATTATGGTTTCTTCCGTGGCTGCGGCTTGAGCCCAGCCCACCTCCATGGCTGCTTCACCGGCATAGCGTTGTGCCGAGAAGGCCATCTTACGGAAGGTCGTGGTGCCCAGCCCGTGTTCGCAAATGGCGATCATGCCGGGGGAGAAGGGGATGTTGATGTCCATTTCGGGGAAGCAGACCCAGCCTCGGTCCGACCGCACGATTCTTACATCGAATCCCGATGCCCAAATAGCGCCCATGCCGAAGGCGTGGCCGGAAATGGCTCCTACGAGGGGCTTAGGGAACAGCGCAGTCTCTTTGAGCAGGCCGGAGATGCTCAGCAGGAAGCCGAAGAGTTCGGCCTTGCCTTGGCTCTTCATCCATTCCAGATCCAGGCCATTGCTGAAGAACTTGCCGTTACCGGCAACGACCACGGCCTTGACCTCGGGGTCGCCTGCAAGCTCCGCCAGTGTCTGGCGCAGTTCTGCCACGAAGGGCCCGGACATCCGGTTCTCCTTGTCGTTGTTCAGTCGCACAATCTCAACGCCATCAAGTCTCTCCCTGACCAGCAAGTCGCTCATGTCTCCCCCGTGGTGGTAGCACCGGCCAAATCCGGCTCAAGTTCAAAGCTGTCTATCGTCAACGGGGCCAATCATAGTCCCACCCATGGCCACTTCCAAGAGGAACCGGAACTCTCTGGCAACACGGAACTCATGGGGACAGGCGGAACTCATGGGGACAGGGGCCCTATCCTGTTGTATGCTGCGTGCGTTTGCTGGCCCCGACTCGGAGCAGGATTGGGCTCTCTCAGGCCACTGGTGGGCCGGGCTGTTCAGGAGGTCTGTGCATGTTGCTACTCTCGCAAGGTTCCCCATCAAAAGGTCTCCCATTGCCACGTTCGAAGTCGCCGGTCCGGACTTGGCACAGGAGTTCCATGGGTATGGCTGTGCTTGCGATGTGGGTGTTCGCCTTGGCGCCTGCCTCAGAGGCACTGGCTCTGGAGTGGCTGAACCTGAGTGTTTCAGGTGGCCCGGCCATGGCGGGTGTGATGGTTGACAGTTACGGCACGGCGGATGGTCACGAGACGTCGGCTGAGCCATCCTACGGGTTCCAGGCGGAGCTATCGGCGGAGTTTCTCGGCTTTCTAATGCTCGCTTCGAGGTTTGCGGCCTTGGACCTGGCGCCGTCTCAGAACAGCAGCCTGGTGGCCGTCCCCTCATTGCTGGCGGGTCTGAAGTCACCGGCGCTTGGATTCTTGCCCGAGCTATATGCCAGGGTGGGTCTGACGAAGGCCTCGGGCAGGGTAGGGGGCCCCGACGACTATCACTACCAGTTTGATGTCTTCTGGATGGTGAACCTTGGAGTCCGATACATGTTCCCAGAGTTCGTCCCCCTGGTGGGCGGCTTCGGCATATACCTTGACGGCACCCTCTACGCAAACCCAATCACCACCATCCCGACCATCTCCCTGGGGGCCGTCTGGCAGTTTCTGTAGGGACGAGAAATGTGAGCAGTGGGGGGCGAGGGATACGGCTGTGGTCGTTCACGAAGGCACCGCCTCCACGGGCGAAATCCGTCCGAAAGCATCCTCCACATTCTGGACGTCGGCCCCAGAGGTATCCTGGGGCGCGACACCCGACTTGGGCGAACCGCAGGCTACCAGCAGACACGCTGCTGGTAGCCAACGCCCGAACATTGCTGGAATCCTAGTAACCATGCTTGACCAGTTCAGAAACGTAACCCGACGGGTCTGTATAATAGAGCCGCTGGTTGCCGTCCAGGTCTGTCAGCACCCCACCAGTGACGCATTCAGTGGCCATTTGATGTTCTGTCTTCTTCAACACTGCTCCTTTTTAGAATATAAACCGGAAACATATGCTGCCTACACTAACAGCACATGAACCACTTCGGCCTGCCAGCCTCGTCGCATTGCTTGATCCTACGGCCAGAGTTATCAATACCCATAAAGCGGCAAACTCCAGTATCCGTGCTCTTGACAGGCTGGCAGCGTTGTATACTTATCCTCAACTAAATATGCCTCTGAAATTTGTTTGCTCGTCCACTGGGATCCAGTCGCCCGTTCTATATGTAATAAGTCGCCAGCTTCCAACTCTTGCACCGAATAGTTATACTCAAATAGGCCACCTTCTAACAGACTGGTTCCCCACCTAAAACAATAACCAGGTTCGCCACGAATCCAGTTACCCTCGGGATCCGTGATCCACCTTTGAGGAGAGCTCAGAATACGAATCGAGTCAAAGGAACTATGAGCGGTGACAGACCAACTGGATTTCGGATTCCAGCCTCTATTCAAATTGGATGCGTCTTCAGCCGAACTCATAATAATTGCTTTGTCGCTTGTTTCAAGCACCGTAATCTCTGGTATAGTGGTAAAAAGAAAAGCCCCCGATTTGCCATAAAATGGCATAAAATGCGCCGCATCTCTATTCCTGGAGGTAATAAACAGCTGCCCGCACGTTTGCAAGTCAAAATAGTCTTCAAGAGACGAAAATTTAAGGCCATATCCATTGTGTTGTAGACTGCAGCCACAATTAGAATAAAACAGACCGTCATGCTGAAATAGTTGATAATAGGGTTCTCCAGGGCCGCACCAGTAGGCGAACAGGCCATCTTGATTGGCGCCCTCGACACAAGCACTAAGGAGGGCCTGCTCTCGGGTGATCAAATCGCCATTCACAGGAAGAGGGATGGTAGACTCATCGCCGGTCTCCACGTCCCTGGCAAACAGGAGGTGCAGCAGTTTGGTGCTGGTGTCAACGAAGCCAGACTCGTGGCCGTCAGACTTGTACGCTGTTGCCTCTCTCTGGCGGCAGCCCCGTCCCTTGCCGGGACCCTGAAGCGACTGCAGCGCGAAATACCCCATCTCCTCAGACCAGGTATGTCGGCACATCGGGAGCACATACTCCTTCGAGCCAACCGTAATAGCCGATCCCCACTGCTCAAGGCACGTCTGCCAGCCGCCGTCCATGGAGAAGCACTTCGCTTGGGAGCCGTGGGTTCCAAGTGCTCCGTATGTCTCCATGGCCTTTGGAAAGCCCTGTCGCATGGACTCAGCCGTCCAGAGGTCGAATACCGTCTCACCAAGAAAGGAGATCTCATCGGTCGCAGTATCCAAGTCATAGAAGATAACGCCACTGGGAAGCAGACCATCCACCGGGTCGAAACAATAAAAGGGCCCGAAAATAATCTCCGGGGCATTCTCCTTATAAATATTGGCCCCGAAGCCGTTAAACCACAGAACCCCTATTCTGAGGGTTTTCCCATCTTCCAGCAGTCGCATTCCAAAAGGTAATGCGAACAGACGGGCCTGAACCGGCGCCTGCCTTTCCATAGGTTCCGGTCCCCAGAAGTCGTCGTGGGGGAAGACAACGAAATGATCTCTCGGCACTTCGACGCCAGCAAGATGATAGTCCTCGGGCTGGCCATCCGTGTCGACCTCGTTCAGATCCTTGCTCACTTCGGACTCCGTCACCTCCGCATCAATGCTGGTGTCCGGAAGAACCACATCGGACACCTTGTCCACATTCTGGACATCGGCCCCAGAGGTATCCTGGGGCGCGACATCCGACTTGGGCGAACCGCAGGCTACCAGCAGACACGCTGCTGGTAGCCAACGCCCGAACATTGCTGAAATACTAGTAGCCATTTCTGTCTATTGCCCATATCCATGGAGAGGCAGCCCATAATAGGAGTGAAACTTGCAAGCCGGTAATTGGCTGTATTCTTCGTCGACTCTGTACTTGTTTTGTATTTGCTGTATAGTCCAGGCAGTGTCATAAATTCCTTCGAGATTAAGTATGTGGCCTGCGCCCAGCTCCGTTACCTCATAGGAAAACTTCAACAGGCCGCCTTCCACTAGACTTGTTCTCCATGCAAAACAATATTCCGGATCGCTGCGAATCAAAGTGCCGTCGGGACCTGTCACCCACCTTTCATGTCGGCTAAGCGGACGAATTGTATCGAACGAACTTCTAGCATCAACGTACCAACCGGATGATGGGTTCCAGCCACCAGATACATCCATAGCATCAGAGGCTGCAAGCAAGTATCCAGACTCATCAACATTGCTTAGCAATAACATATCACCTGGGCTATTTAGGCTTGTGAGTAGAATGGCGCCTAGGTCTCCATGGTGAGGTAGGATATAGGCTGTGCCAAGATGCCTTGATGTTTTGAAGAGTTCGCCACATGACTCTGAGGCTAAATACGCTTCCATGGAATCGAAGGTCAGACCAAACCCGGTTTCTGTCAGGTCACAGCCACAAGCAGAATACAACATGCCACCGTGCTTGTAAAGACGATAGTACGGTTCGCCAGGGCCACACCAGTATGCCGACAAACCACCCTGATTTGCGCCATCAACGCATCCGCTGCGGAGCGCCTCGTCTCTCGTGATAAGATCACCGTTAATGGGAACCGGAATGGTCACCTCCAACTCTGTGTCAAGGTCCCTCGCAAACAGGAGGTGCAGCAGTTTGGTGCTGGTGTCAACGAAGCCAGACTCGTGGCCGTCAGACTTATAGGCTGTTGCCTCTCTCTGGCGGCAGCCCCGTCCCTTGCCAGGGCCCTGAAGCGACTGCAGCGCGAAATACCCCATCTCCTCAGACCAGGTGTGTCGGCACATCGGGAGCACATACTCCTTCGAGCCAACCGTAATAGCCGATCCCCACTGCTCAAGGCAGGTCTGCCAGCCGCCGTCCATGGAGAAGCACTTCGCTTGGGACCCATGAGTTCCAAGTGCTCCGTATGTCTCCATGGCCTTTGGAAAGCCCTGTCGCATAGACTCAGCCGTCCAGAGGTCGAATACCGTCTCCCCAAGAAAGGAGATCTCATCGGTCGCAGTATCCAAGTCATAGAATATAACGCCACTGGGAAGCAGACCATCCACTGGGTCCAAACAATAAAACGGCCCGAAAATAATCTCAGGAACAAACTCCTTATAAATGTTAGCCCCGTAGCCGTTGAACCACAGAACCCCTATTCTAAGGGTTTTCCCATCTTCCAGCAGTCGCATTCCAAAAGGTAACGCGAACAGACGGGCCTGCACCGGCGCCTGCCTCCCCAATGGTTCCGGTCCCCAGAAGCCATCGTGGGGGAAGACAACGGAGTGATCTCTCGGCACTTCGACGCCAGCAAGATGGTAATCCTCGGGCTGGCTGTCCGTGTCGACCTCGTTCAGATCCTTGCTGACTTCGGACTCCGTGACCTCCCTGTCTATGGTGGTGTCCGGTCGAGGCACCTCGGCCACCTTGTCCACATCCTGGACGTCGGCCCCAGAGGTATCCTGGGGCGCGACATCCGACTTGGGCGAACCGCAGGCTACCAGCAGACACGCTGCTGGTAGCCAACGCCCGAACATTGCTGGAATCCTAGTAACCATGCTTGACCAGTTCAGAAACGTAACCCGACGGGTCTGTATAGTAGAGCCGCTGGTTGCCGTCCAGGTCTGTCAGAACACCACCCGTGACACTGTCCAGCCCAGAGTCCCTAACGGGTCTATACACTGAGACGGCTCTGCTTGGGCCAACTATTCCGTTAGTACTGTCCCATGTAAAAGTCATGGTCACCGGCACCCTAACTAAACTACCTGAACGATTGTCGTCTTGTGGGTAGATGAAATAGTATTTTGTCTGACTGCCAGAACTGGGTGAATAGGCGAAGAAAGCGAAGTCGCCCACAGGCTGGCCAGTAGTCACAATCGGCGGCTTTCTGGGAGCACCGCCACAGGGATCGAGGGTAGTGTAGGGGAAACAGGTCGGCCTCGCCCAGGTGCGCGTACCGGCGTAGTCATACGCAAAGCTAGATTCTGAGATGTGCGTTACGCACAGGTCACCGGCCACGTAGATTCCGATACCGCTCTGATACTCCCGCTTGTGGTACGCAAGCCAAACCCGACCATCACCAACTGCCATAGATGGTCCCCCATAGGCCATGAGGTCGGCGGGGGGGAAGGGATAGTTCTGCGCTACCTTCACCTGGTAGTCAGGCCCCGGTACCAGTGCCTCAGTGAGTTCCCCAGTTGTATGGCCAAGATATCTCACCCTAACCTTGTTATTACTGTCAGTATAAGCAACGCCGTAGACCCCGTATTGTTCGCTGGCTGGTGCGGCTCCGACCTTGTGGGCCGATACTATCTGCAGGTTCTCTGACGATGGAGGCTGTGCCACCACGCCCTGCTGCATTGCCACTCTTGTCACGACGTTATTTGTGGTGGTGTAAAACACTGATGATTCGGTCGTGTCGTATATCTGGACGGTACCCACCGTCGGTGAGACCTGTGCCATGTACTTGAAGGTCGGGAGCGTGTTCCTAACCCAACCACTGCCGTTTGTAAACTGCAAATACCGCATCCTTGAACTCGATCCGTCGTCTAATCTGTGGAAAAGAAATCGGCGGAACGTACTTGAATAGTTCTGCACTACCGCCGCCACCAGACGACTTGTCGTTACCTTCAGGCTACCGCCCACATTGCCAGTGCTCGACCAAATGCCTACTGCGTCCATGGCTTTAGCCGTCTGATTCATCATCGTGTATGTTGAGTCACCCTGAGATACATCGTAAAAATAGGCTGCCAGCAGCAGCGCTGCCCTTGCTTCGATGAAGTTAGAGGTGGAGGTGAGGAAGGCCCTTTGTGCATAGTGAAAGGTGTATGCGGTAGCCGCTCGACCCTGTCCGGCTACGGTAACACCGCTGAACGTGTTGTTGCCGGTCGTGCCGAGCAGGTAGCATGCCTTGCCAATGATGCCGGAGTCATGGTGAACAGCCCCGAAATCTACCTCCACCCCGCCCTTCAGGTGGCTGGACTTCTCGAGAAAATGGTCGGGCAGCTTGCCGTAGTGGCCGTACAGCTGAGAACATGTGCTGTCAGCTTTGACATATCCAGGCAATACCAAGTCGGTTGAGTGAGGGTTCGACAGCGACCTGATAGCCGAACTGCCGTAGAAGCTTGAGAACCCAGATGACTCGAACAGGGTCCAGTTAGCAGAGTCCACCATCGCAGCGAAGCAGTCGGCAAACCCCTCAGACAGAGACCCCGGCTCGTTCTCATACACCAATTCGGACGTGTGCTGGTTGAAGCCATGCCCGAACTCGTGCGCCAGGATGTCCTTTGTTGCGTTGTTCAGGCCCACGACGGCGCCCTTGGGGTAGCTGCCAACCCCGGCTATCGCTCCAGCCTGAGTGCTGAAGTTCGTCGCATCAGTGCCTCCGTACCAGAAGGCGAACTGGGTTTCGTGCTCATGCAAGCCCGGGTATTGAGGCGGATCGTATGGTGGCGGGTTTGGATTGTAGAATTCTGTGCAATCATATCCAGCGGCCCCCATCTGGCAATTATCATTCACGCCGTCACAAAAACAATAGTTATAGTATACCCGCATGGTGGCGCCAGCATTATCGAAGCTGTCCCAGCCATAGGTTGACCACTGATTATATATTGAGCTCAGATATCCTGTTATTGTCGAGTTAGTAAACGTGGTACCGGGCAGCGCTTTCCAATGACCTACGTTACGAAGCTCGGACTGAAAGGCTTGTGGGGTTGTGCTGGTCTCGCCAGAAATAGACCCGGTCACGCCGTCCAGCATGAAGACTCTGAACCCTGTGTGCGCAACCCACATTGGGAGCAGCATCAGGGGGCCTTCGGCCACCGTGGAGCTGTCGACATACTCCAGTCGTAGCCCCTCAAGCGTCTCGCCCTCAGCCAGGTACATCTGAGCCTTGGCCGAGGCCTCCTCCAAACCGATTACGAAATCCAAAGAGGACGCCGTCAGGTCCGAGTAGAAGTTCCCGTGGAAGTAGCGAATCGCTCCATTCTGGTCCACATGGAAGACCATGTCAGAGTTGCGGACGGGAACGCCGTAAAGTGCTTGGACGACCCTGTAGACCTTCCAGCCCAACGGGCCCTGGTCCACCCCGATCTCGGTGAACTCAACGCTCTGCCAATCGAAGACTGGAAAGTCG
>Ga0302238_1001644_pt1 | contig 17579 bp, 15 predicted proteins | sample AAG_UR_Asn_MG_FD_193527 | JGI IMG/M metagenome (GOLD analysis project Ga0302238, IMG submission 193527) | Enriched activated sludge microbial communities from anaerobic digester in WTTP, New Holstein, Wisconsin, United States - AAG_UR_Asn | ecosystem: Engineered > Bioreactor > Anaerobic >...
GGGGCGGGGTCCGAGGGCGGCTCACCGGCCCCTGAAGGGCTGCTGCGGCGCTCCGCGGGAGGAAGGCCCGGGGTGGTGCTGGACGCGGTGATCTTCCCCCGGGAAACGGCCCTGCTGAAGGCGGCGAAGGCGGCGGGGCACACCGCCGTCCCCGGGGTCCGGATGACCCTGCTCCAGGCGCTGTTCCAGTTCCGCCTCTACACGGGCAAAGAGCCCCCCGCCGAGGTCATGTGGCGGGCGCTGCAGGAGGCCCTGTAAGAGGGGGGCGGCGGCGGGAGCGCGCAGGCCGCCCGGGTTCAAGCCCCGCCGCCCCGGGTTCACGCAGCCAAGGCACAAGCCCCCGGGCGCAGGCCGCCCCGGGGCGGCGGCGGGGCGGGGACATTCCTGCCTGCGGCCCGAGTCCCCGGACCGGCCGCCAGGGTCACCCGTCCGGAGTCAGGGCAGGTATTTTTTCGGGAACGCCGCCACCACGGTATAGTTGGGGTCCACCACGTTGGCGATCCGCATCTCTCCCACCTGACCCATGAGCTGCCAGGCCTCCACCCGGTCGAAGCCGTAGCCGTCGCAGAGCCACTGCAGAAGCTCCAGGTTGGCCAGGCGGACACAGTCGTCCAGCGGCCGGGCGCTTCCCGCCACCTCGATGTGGGTGGGGGTTTCGATCCTCGGCCAGGCGGCCCGCATGCCCCGGACCCGCCTCAGGGTCAGCGTCACCACCGCCCCGGTCTCCAGGGCGGTGCCGTTCATCTCACCGTCCCCCTGGAGGGCGTGCACATCCCCGAAGAACAGGTAGGCGCCGTCCACCCAGACCGGCAGATAGAGGGTGACCCCTTCCGTCAGGCCCCGGTAGTCCATGTTCCCGCCGTACTCCCCGGGGGTCAGGGATGTTTCGATCCGCCCGTGGGGGGGGGCGGTTCCGATGGAGCCGATGAAAGGCGCCAGGGGCGCCTCGATCCGGCGCCGGCTTTTGGGCATCTCGAAAATCGCCACGCCCCGCTCCAGATCCAGAGGCCACTCGAACCAGACCGAGGGAACCGGCGGGTTGTACAACAGCCGCCGGCCCGGCCCCTCTCCGGTGAGGGAGCCGAAATGTTCGTTCTGCTTGCTGACGGCGAAATTCCGGTTGATCCGGATCCCGTCGATGGTGACCGCCAGAACCTCTCCCCGTTTCGCCTCCTCCATGACCACCGGACCCAGCAGGGGGTTGGCCATGTGGGGAGCCCCGCCGGGGACGGCCTGCCGCATGCAGGGGGGGACGGGCCGCCTGTCCCCGTCCAGCCCGAAGGCGTCCCGGGTCTCCGCCGTCAGGCTGTCTCCGTCCCGGATCCGGAGGGCCGCTTCGTGGGGGCCGAAGGTGTAGTAGTACATTTTCGGAACGAAGTTGTGTACCGCCATACTGCTATGTAGTATAGTGGAAACATGAAAAAGTTCAAAGCGACCTTTTTCGAAGGTCTGGTTTTTTTCGTCCCGGCGGTGCTGACCTCCTGGGTGTGCTTCCGGATCTTCCATCTGGTGTACCGCTACCTGTCTTCGATGCTGCGGTTCCTGCCCGGGGAATACAGACGGATTCCCCTCCTGCGAATCGCCGTGGAATCCGGCATCGTGCTGGGCGCCCTTCTGTGCATCGTCCTGGCGGGGATCTTCGCCGAAACGATGATGGGCCGCTATGTCCGCCGGAAGATGGGCAAACTGGTCCGTTCCATCCCGCTGGTGAACTCCCTGTACGATGTGCTCCATCAGGTCACCGACATCCTCTTCATGAAGTCCGACGAGCTTCTGTCCCGTCCGGTCATCGTACCCTTCCCCCACCCGGGGAAGCAGGCCATCGGCTTCGTCACCGGCACGGCCGAACCCTCCCTCCGGGAACACCGGGACCGGGAGTATCTGAAGATCTTCATCCCCACCGTGCCGATTCCCACCACGGGGTTCTTCATGGTCTATCCGAAGGAACTGGTCATGGAATGCGGCCTCCGCACCGAAGAGGCCCTGCGCCTGGTCCTGTCCGGAGGGATCCTGAACGAAAACGGGAGGACCGGCGCGGCCGCCCCACCGGCCGGAGGGAATGGCGAAGGAGGCGGGCAATGATTTTCCGCCGCCTGAAGCTTCACTTCTTCAACGGCCTGCTCCTCCTGGCCCCGGCCTTCCTCACCATGGCCATCGTCTACAAGATTTTCCTTTTCGTCTATTCGTTGATGGATTTCGGCGTCGCCCTCATCCCCGGGAAGTACAGGGCCGTCCCCCACATCGACGAGATCACCACCGCGGGGACCATCCTTCTGACGGTCCTTTTCATCTGGATCCTGGGGCTTCTGGTGAAGACCTACCTGGGCAGGATGACCCGCCGCCATCTGCGCAGGTTCATCCATGCCATCCCCTTCGCCGGCGCCATGTACCGGGCCTTCCGGCAGATGATGGACGCCGCCTTCGGTCCCGCTCCCCTCTCCTATTCCCGGGTGGTGCTGGTGGAGTTTCCCTTCAAAGGCAGCAGGTCTGTGGGGTTCATCACCGGAGAGGCCTCGGAACGCATCATGGTCCCCGACGCGGATGGGTCCCTGAAGGAAAGCTACAAGGTCTTCATTCCCGGAACGCCCAACCCCGCCAGCGGTTTTCTGCTCATCGTTCCCAAGGAGGACGTGATCATGACGGACCTCAGCGTGGAGCAGGGTTTTCTGAGCGTGGTGTCCGGGGGGCTCCTCCGCCAGCACCCGGAGAAGGACGGATAGCCGCGGTGCGGTTTATCGCCCCGTCAGCGCCTCGGCCTTTCGCCAGATATCCAGGATTTTGTCCATCTCCCCGTCCACCGTCGGGCTGGGCTTCTTGAGCTCCGGGTGCGAATCGTACCAGGCCAGGGAGCGCCGGATTCCCTCGGCGAAGGTCACCGTGGGCCGGAACTCCGGCACGAAGCGGCGGATCTTGGAATTGTCGAAGATCGCGCTGGTGGCCTTGTCCCCCAGGAGCCCCGCGGCCCGTTCCGGAAGTATCCGGGCGATGAAGGCGGAGGGGACATGGACCAGCCGGGGGGATGCGCCCAGAGCGGCGCCGATGGCGGCATGGATCATGTTCCAGGTGAGGAACTCGTCGGAGGTGATGTGAAAGGCCTCCCCCACCGCCGCGGGGTTCCCCAGAAGGCCCACCAGACCCTTGGCGAAATCCGTGGCATGGGTCAGGGTCCAGACGCTCTCCCCGTCGCCGGGCACCACCACCTGCCGTCCCTCCCGGATCCGCCAGGCCACGCCGTAATCGGTGGAGCCGAAACAGCTGGGGATCCAGCCGTTGTCGTAGGTGTGGGAGGGGCGGACGATGGTGTACCGGAAACCCCTCTCCTTCCCCAGCCGGACCAGAGCCTCCTCGCAGTCTATTTTCAGGCGGGAGTATTCCCAGAAAGGGTTTCCCAGCGGGGTGGATTCGGTGATGACCGGCGTCAGGGCCGGCCGCCGATAGGCGGAGGCGGAGCTGATGAAGACGTACTGATCGGTGATTTCCTCGAAGACCTCCGCGTCCGCCTCGACATGTTCCCGCCGGAAACCGAGAAACTGCACCACCGCATCGAACCGCATTCCCGCCACGGCGGCCCTGACCTGGTCGGGACGGCGGGCGTCGGCCTTCAGCGATGTCACCCCCGCCGGTGTCTTCTCCGGCCGGTTTCCCCGGTTCAGATGGAAAATTTCGATGTTCTTCTCCAGGCCCCATTGAGTGCAGGCGTTGGAAAGATTGCCCGTTCCTCCGATGAAGAGCACACGCATACCGGCCTCGCTTTCCTGCATTATTTTCTTGACAGTCCCGATCTTGCGCCCTAAGATTAGGGACATCCCATAAAATTGTCAAGGAGACAACATGTACATACCCGAAGAAGTGGCGGAAAAAACGGCCCGGATCCGAAAACTGATGGCGGAGCGGGGGCTCCGGGGAATTTATCTGAAAAAAAGCTCCAATTTTTCCTGGGTGACCGGGGGCGGCTACAACATCGTGGGGCTGGGCACGGAGATGGGCATCGCCGGGGTCCTGGTCACGGCGGACAGGAAGTATGTGGTCTGTCAGAATATCGAGGCCCCGCGGATGGAGGAGGAGGAGATGCTCGGCGCCCCCGATTACGAGGTCAAACCCTACCCCTGGTACGAGGATGGGGAGGCGGACCTGGTGGCGAAGCTCGCCGGGGGCCCCGTGGGCGCGGACCACGGCCTCCCCGGAGCCTCCGATATTTCGTCGGCCATCAACCCTCTGAGATGGTCCCTCACCCCTTGGGAGGTGGAGAGGTACCGGGAGCAGGGACGGCTCACCGCCCTGGCGGCGGAGGAAACCGCGGAGACGATCCGTCCCGGAGACACGGAGTATCAGGTGGTGGCCCGGCTCTCGGAGCGGCTCTGGTCCCGGGGCATGGACTTCATCGTGGCCTTCTGCGCCGCCGACGACCGGATCTCCCGGTTCCGCCACCCGGTGGCGACGTCGCGGAAAATCGAAAACCGTGCGATGATCAGCGTCAACTCCCGTCGTCGGGGGCTCATCGTGTCCATAACCCGCTTCGTCCAGTTCGGAAAGGTCCCGGAAAAGCTGAAAAAGATTTACCGGGACACGGTCTATGTGGACACTGCCATGATGGCCGCCACGACGCCGGGCCGCCCGGCGCTGGAGGCCTTTCAGGCGGGGCTGGCGGCCTACGCGGAAAAGGGCGTCCCGGAGGAGTACAAGCTCCACCATCAGGGGGGGTCCATCGGCTATATCGGCCGGGATTACAAGGTGACCTTCACCACCAGGGAAACGGTCCGGGAGAACCAGGGCTTCACCTGGAACCCCTCCATCACCGGGGCGAAGAGCGAGGACACCATGATCGCCACCTCCGCCGGACCGATGATCATATCCGAACCGGTGATTTTCCCGACCCTGCTGATGGAAAAGGGAGGACACACCTTCCGGCGGCCGGACATCCTGGAACTCTAGGGCCCGTTCATCGTGACATCCCGGGAAAGACTCCTGGCGGCCCTGGAACATCGGGAGCCGGACCGCATGCCGGTGGATCTGGGCTCCTCGGCGGCGACGACGGTCACCGCCACGGCCTACTCCGCCCTCCGGGCCCATCTGGGCCTCCCCGCCGGAAAGCCGCGGACCCTGTCTCTCACCGCCGGATCCATCCTCCCCGACCCGGACATTCTGGAGCTTTTCCGCGTCGACCCCCGGGGTGTCAAACCCGGCGGGGGCTCGGGGCCGCCGGCGGAGGTAAGAGTCGAAGGGGATTACGAGGTTTTTCGCAACGAATGGGGCATCGGCTTCCGGCGGCCCCGGGATGGGGGGCTTTATTTCGACCAGGCCGTCCATCCCCTGGAGGGCAGAAGCCGGGACTTCATCCGCGACTACCCCTTCCCCCGGGGAGACGACCCTGCCCGGGTCCGGGGGCTCCGGGATGAATGCCGGGCCCTGCGCGACGGGGGCCATCCCGTCGTCATGGGCCAGAGCTTCGGAACAGGCATCCTCCACGGCGGGACGGCCCTCTTCGGCTTCGAGGATTACTTCTGCAGAATGATGCTGGAGCCGGAGGTCGTCGACGAAGTCAGCGAGCGCCTCCTGGAGGGAAAGATCGCCTTCTGGGACGCGGCGCTGAAGGAAGCGGGCGGCCTTATCGATGTGGTGACGGAGGCTGACGATCTGGGCACCCAGAGGGGTCCTTTCATCGGCCTGGAGGATTACCGCCGCCGGATCAAACCTTTCCAGCGAAGGCTCTTTTCATTCATCAAGTCCCGGGCTCCGGGGGTGAAGATCCTCTTTCACTCCTGCGGCGCCGTGGCGGATTTCATACCCGATCTCATCGACATCGGGGTGGACGCCCTGAATCCCGTTCAGGTCGGCGCCTGGGGCATGGATCCAGCATCGCTGAAACGCCGCTACGGGAGGGACATCTGTTTCTGGGGAGGCGGGGTGGACACCCAGCGGGTCCTCCCCCGGGGCAGCCCACGGGAGGTGAAGGAGGATGTGCGACGCCGTCTGCCGGTCCTTCTCGACGGGGGCGGCTATGTCTTCGCGGCGGTGCACAACATCCAGGCCGACGTTCCCCCGGCCAATGTCGTCGCTCTCTTCGAGGCCGTGGACGAGTTCAGGTGAGGGGGCGGGCCGCCTTCCCCGGCGTCACGCACCCTGTTTCGGCAGGGCCGTTTTTTTTACGATCTCCGCCAGTTCCCGGGCCCTGGCCTTGACCAGCTGGTAATCCGCCGGGCTTGGGGCTCCGGCGAACTCCACCGGCTCCAGAAAGTCCCAGGAGTATTTCGCGGTGATCTCCGCCAGTTCCTTCGCCGCCCCTCCGGACCAGCCGTAGGAGCCGAAGCGGAAGACCTTCTTCCCCACCACCTTTTTGCGCCCCAGGTCGTCCAGAACATGGGCCATGGGGGGAAACATCCGGTACTCGTAGGTGGGCATGCCCAGGATGATCCCCGTGGATTTCCAGGCCGAGGCGAGGATCTGGGACATGTGGTCCCGGGGGACCCGATGCACCGTGACCGGAACATCCCCCTCCGTGAGACCCGCCATGACGGCGTCCACGACCCTCTCGGTGTTGCCGTACATGCTGCCCCAGACGAAGGTCACCTCCGCTTCCGCCGGGCCCCTGGCGTAGGAGGCGTACCTCCGGTAGCGATCGATGATGAGCCCCGGGTTCTTCCGCCACAGGATCCCGTGGGACGGGGCGATGACCCGGATATCCAGCCCCGCCAGTTTGGCGATGGCCCGTTCCACGAAGACCGAAAAACTTGCCACGATATTGGCGTAATATCGCAGGGTTTCCCTTTCGAAAAACAGGTGCCGCTCCGGGCCGAGTTCGTCGTCGAAGACCTCGGGCCCCACGCTGCCGAAGGAGCCGAAGGCGTCGCAGGAGAAGAGCACCCCCGAACCCGGCTCGAAGGTGACCATGGTCTCCGGCCAGTGAACGTTGGGTATCTCCTCGAAAACCAGCCTCCTGCCGCCTCCCAGATCGACGGAATCCCCGGAGCCCACGACCCTGACCCGGTCCTCGATGCCGTGGAAGGACTTCACCATGGCGGCGCCCTTGGCTGTGGTGAGGATCTCCGCTCCGGGGCAGATGTCCCGGAACATTCCCAGCCAGCCGGTGTGGTCCGGCTCCAGATGATTCAGAACGAGATAGTCGACGGATTTCAGGTCCACCGGGATGGAAGCGAGCTGGTCCCGGATCTTCATGGGCGCTTCGTCCCAGTCCCGGACCAGATCGATCAGGGCGGTCTTTTCCCCCCGGACGATGTAGGAGTTCAGGGAGACCCCGTCGGGGATGGGCCAGAGTCCTTCGAAGAGGTCTCCGTTGGTAATGTTCGCGCCGATCCGGTAGATACCGTCGGCGATGCGCGCCGCTTTCATCCGCACCTCCATGATCTCGGTTCGATGGCGATCCGTCTTTTCACTGTAATCCAAGCCGGATCGAAGATCAAGCGCAGATGCCCGGCGGCACAGCTTGCCCCGAAACCGGAAAAAGCATTACACTGAAAGCGCAGGAGGATAATTCATGAACAGAAAGGACAGTCTCCGGAAGTCCGTTTTCGTCGTAGTGGATGTGCAGAACGATTTCTGCCCCGGCGGCAGTCTGGCCATCTCCTCCGGCGACCAGGTCGTGGACGTGATAAACCGGCTCGCCCCGGAGTTCGGCTACGTGGTGGCCACGAAGGACTGGCATCCCCGGGGCCATGTTTCATTCGCCTCCTCCCACCCCGGCCGCAGGCCCTTCGATGTGGTTCCCATGAGCGGCATCGACCAGACCCTCTGGCCGGACCACTGCGTGGCGGGCAGCCCGGGGGCGGAGTTTCACCCCCGGCTGGATGTGCGGCCCATCTCCTGCGTCCTTCACAAGGGGCGCGGCGTCGGCCTGGACTCCTACTCCGCCTTTTTCGAGAACGACAAAAAAACCCCCACAGGGCTGGAGCATCTGCTGAAGGGTCTGGGCTACTCCCGGGTCTATCTCTGCGGCCTGGCCACCGATGTCTGCGTGTTCCACTCCGCCATGGACGCGGTCCGGCTGGGTTTCCAGGTCTTCGTGGTGGAGGATGCCTCCCGGGGTGTCGACGTCCCCGCCGGCTCGGTGGAAAAGGCCCTCCGGGACATGGGCTCCGCGGGTGTGGGGGTCGTCTCGTCCCGGGAAATTCCGCGATGACATCCTCCGCCCTTTTCACCGACCTCTACGAGCTCACCATGGCCCAGGGGTACTTCCGTTACGAGATGAACTCCCGGGTGGTCTTCGACATGTTCTTCCGCCGCCAGCCCTTCGGCGGGGGCTTCTCGGTCTTCGCCGGTCTGGAAGATCTCATCACCGCCCTGGAGGGCTTCCGCTTCCGCTCCGACGATCTGGAGTACCTGGAAAGCCTGGGAATCTTCGCCGATGATTTCCTCCGGTATCTGGAGGATTTCCGGTTCTCCGGGGACATTTACGCGGTCCCGGAGGGCACCGTGGTCTTTCCCCACGAGCCCCTCATCCGGGTCCACGGCTCCCAGATCGAAACCCAGCTCATCGAGAGCATGCTGCTGAACATCGTCAACTTCCAGACCCTCATCGCCACCAAGACCGCCCGGATCTATCTTGCCTCCAACCGGGGCCGGATCATGGAGTTCGGCCTCCGGAGGGCCCAGGGGCCCGACGGCGCCATGTCCGCCAGCCGGGCGGCCTTCATCGGAGGAGCCTCCTCCACATCCAACTCCCTGGCGGGAAAAACCTACGGCATCCCCGTCAGCGGCACCATGGCCCACTCCTGGGTCATGTCCTTCGATTCGGAGGAGGAGGCTTTCGCCCGTTACGCGGAGCTGTACCCGGAAACGACGACCCTCCTCATCGACACCTACAACACCATGAAAAGCGGGGTCCCCCACGCTATCACGGTGGGGAAAACGCTCCAGGCCCGGGGCCTGCCCTTCGGGGTGCGGCTCGACTCCGGGGACATGCAGTACCTCAGTTTTCAGGTCCGGGACGCCCTGGACCGGGCGGGCCTGAGGGACGCGAAAATCGCCGTGTCCAACGAACTGGACGAGGAGATCGTCGCCAGCCTGGTTTCCTCAGGCTGTCCCATCGATTTCTGGGGGGTCGGGACCCACCTGGTCACCGGAGGAAAGGACCCCTCGCTGACGGGGGTCTACAAGCTGGCCGCCCGGGAAAAAAACGGCGAGTTCATCCCCACCATGAAGGTCTCGGACAACCCGGAAAAATCCACCAACCCGGGCATCAAGCAGGTCTACCGTTTTTACGACGAGAAGGGGGGGCCCCTGGCGGATCTGATCGCTTTCGAGGGCAGCGGCTTCCCGCCGGGGGAGCCGGTGCTTTTCCACCACCCGCTGATGGATTACCGGAACTTCACCCTCCGGTCTTTCGGGAAGGCTCTTCCCCTGCTGGAAAAACGCATGGAGGGAGGGAAAATCATCGGCCCCCGCCCGGCCCTGACGGAGCTGCGGCAAAGGGCCATGAGGGAGATCGCCGGCCTGGACCCCACCTACACCCGGATCCTGAACCCCCACGTGTACAAGGTGTCCATATCCGAGGCGCTCCGGAAGGCGAAGGTGGCCATCATCAGCGAGTTCCTGGAACGCCACTGAGCGCTCTCAGAACAGGGAAACCCCGAAGTTCAGCAGCAGGGTCTTGATCTTTTTTTCCAAGACATCGAAGGAAAAATACTTCGCCCCCAGTTCGAAATTCTTCTCCACCGCGTCGCGCCGAAACTTCGGGTCCCGCAGGAAGCGCCAGGTCTTCTCCACATCCCTGTCGGTCACGTAGGTATCCATGATGACCGCTTCGAAACCCACCGGCTCAATGTCGCTCTGGAAGATGGAGTAGCGGTTCACCAGCAGGGGCTTTTTGAAGTAGACGGCCTCCAGGAAGGCGTTGCCGAAACCCTCGTAGGTGGAGGGGTAGGTGATGAAATCCGCGTGGGGATACACATCGAAGAGGCTGTAGACCTTCTTTCCCTCCCCATCGTCCCGACGGTGCTCGCCGATGAGATCCGGCCGCAGAATGAGGTCCACCCCCAGGAGCCGGGCGTAGGCCATGATCCGCTCCGCGTAATCCGTCCCCTCGTCCCGGGCCTGATGGGAGACCACCAGCTTGATGTTTTTCCCCCCCATCCGGTTGGCCAGTTCCACCGCAGCCTCGATGCCCTTCCGGGCCACTATCCGGGTGGGCTGCAGGATGAAGATATCGTCCGGCGCGATGCCCAGGGCCTCCCGGAGGTCCTGATTGTATCCGTCGATTCCCGGGACCGGAACGGAATAATCGAAGACGTTGGGGACGATGGTGGAGGACAGGCCGCAGCGGAAGCTCAGGTTGCGCCGGGCCTCGGTGTTGATGGTCACGTGGGAAATGGGCGGGAGGTCCGGCGGAAAGGCCATGGACAGATAGTCGCCCACGCAGTTCACCGCGAACCTCTGGCGCTCCCAGACGAAATCGTGATGGTGGGCGATGGTGGGGATCCCCGTCTCGGCGATGACCTCGGTGATGGCCAGGCCCAGCGGAATGTTCATCGGGATGGTCAGCGCGTTTTCCACCACCAGAAGATCGATCCCCCACCGATCGATGAAGCGGTGCAGGGCGTCTTTCAGGGTTTTCCGCAGGGCCTGGATCCGGCCCGACAGGTTTTCGTCCCGGACCGTTCGTCCGAAGGCTTCGTCGTGGATGGGTTTCACGTCGGGGTGGCCGAAAAAGGCCTCGGGAACCACCATGGACCGTTCCGGATGCCAGTCCGACAGACCGGAAAAGAAGAAGGTTTCGAAGCCCAGCCCTTCGAAGACCTGGGCCCATTTGCGGGTTTCCAGCGACACCCCGTCGATTCCCTGGAAGCGGGTGGAAACGAATCCCACCTGCTCGATCTTGCTTATGGTTTTGATGACGTACATGCGTCCCTCCTCCCTTCAGCGTTCTTCGATGTCCATCACGGCGACCACGTCGTCCAGGCTTTCCACCACCAGGTCCGGCCTCAGGTCCCGGCAGCGGGGATCCTCCCCCCGGAGGCGCAGGGACCTCCCGTCCCCGGCGTAGAGGGCTGCGGCGAAACCGGCGGTCCGGGCGGCCCAGACATCGTTCAGCATGTCGTTCCCCACGAAAAGCACGTCTCCCGGTTCCAGGCCTCCCTGTTTCAGGCTGTCCTCATCCGGACCCCGCCCCGCCGAAGTCCGCTCCTCCGAAACCCGGGCCTTCCCCAGGGTCCGGGCCTTCCCCAAGGCCCGGGCGGCCTTTTCGAAGAGCCGGGGCGAGGGCTTGGCCTCACCTTCCCGGAACGAAAAAACCGTAAGCTCCGGATCGAAGCCCAGGTCCCCGAGGTCCTTCCCCAGGAAGGCGGGGAACAGGAGTGGGGTGAAGAACTGGGCGTTGGACACGATCCCCAGCGGGACGCCCGCCTTCCGGAGCCGGAGAAGGATCCGCTCCAGCCCCGGCATGGGGTAGACAGGATTGACCGCCAGTTCGAAGCGCAGGGCGAACTCCCTGGCCTCTTCCCCGGACAGACCCAGAAGCTCCGCCCATATCTCCTCCACCCGCACCTCCGGCCGCTCCCCGACGTCCCGGAGCTCATCGTGACGATCCCGCACCGCGGCGATGAACATCCCCCGAAGCCGGGGCAAATCCTCCGGCGCCGCGAAGGGGGCCAGGATCTCCCCGCCGGACCCCTCCCCGCACAGGCCGTTTTCCAGAACTCCCATATCCCCGGAGCCGGAAAGGAAGAGGGTCCCGTATATGTCGAAAAGAAGGGCCCGAAACCGGCGCGGCCCCGGGTCCTCCCCGGCGGCCCCCCGCAGACCGTTCAGCAGCCGCCGCTCGTCCTCTCCCGGGAGACGGGGCTCCAGGGGCCGGGAACCGCGGCGGATCAGTTCCACCAGCTTCCCTCTTTCTTCAGGACTCACCTATATTCCCCCCAAAAGGAAATTTCCAGGCCGGAGAAAGGACATGAGAAGTTTCTTCCTGTCGATCCTCTGGGACACCTGGACGGTGGACACCTTTCGGTACACATCCAGCAGGGTATCCCGGTACGAACGCAGACCGAAGCTCCGCGACACCGCCTTCCTATTCCGCTGGATGAGTTCGTCGTCGGACATGGGGTCCAGGAGCCCCGGGAGAAAGGGGTTCGCCCCCGTCAGGCGGGATCTGACGGCGCCGTTCTTCCCGCAGAGGCTTATGAGGCCCCGGGCCTCCGCCGCGTCCAGGAACGCGAAATCGATCATCCCTCCGGAGGTGATCCCGTCCCAGGCGGATCCGGTATCGAAGGGGGGCTCCCGACCGAACTCTCCGCAGAGGGACGCCGCCGTTTCCACCCAGACCCTCCGGAGCCGGTCCGGGTCGATCAGGTCCAGGGGAACCCGTATCTCCGGGTACAGGGAGGAGAGGTCCACCCCCGCCGCCTCGAAATCGGGAGCCACCGCCTCGATCCTCCGCCCCACCACCGCCCGGTCCGCGGTCCAGGGCTCCAGGAAGGAGAATCCGAAGCCCTCCCGGACGCTGGTGGTGATCATCAGCGCGGATCGGGCCACCAGATCCCCCAGGGAATGGCTCAGTCCCAGTTCGAAGTCCGCCGCCAGACCCTCCGAGGCGGCGAAGGTTCTCCATTCCCGATACGCGGGCTGGTCCGCCGGACTGGTGGGTGGCAGCGTCAGCCCTACCCGGTACCCCGGCGGCAGGAAACGGGAGAGAAGCAGGGCCTCCCCCAGGTTCTTCCGGCGGATGGCCCGCACGGCGTAGAGCAGGAGCCGGCGGGCCCCTCCCTCCTCCGGCCCTCCTCCCCGGGGAAGGGGCCGCACCATGTTGTAGACCCTGTGCAGACCTTCCGGTCTGAGCCCCGCCTCCAGAAAAACCCGATGGTCCCGGGAATTGATGACACCGTAGTGGCAATCCTCCGGGTATTCCTCCTCCCGGTAGTAGGACTGGGGGCGCAGGTCCTCCGCCGCGTCGTGGACCTGCAGAAACAGTTTCAGTCCCCGGCGGGTGAGAATGCGGAGAATCGCGAGAAAATCGCTGTTCTTCCTCAGCAGCGGGTTGTGCACATGGAGGATGTCGCAGCCCGAGGGCCATTTCGCCGTTATGGCCCGGAGGATCGCCTCGGCGGTTTCCCGGGGGCCCCCCGGTCCCCGCAGACCGTCGTAGGCCAGGCCGGGAATCACCCCGGGCTCCGGGCGGGTGTCCCCATCCCCGGCGTCTCCGGCCAGGAACAGACATTCCGCGTCGTCCCGCAGGGCCTCCATCTGCTGCTGGATGACCCGGGTTATCCCTCCCCTTTTCGCATGATAATGCATGAAAACGATCTTCACGATCCGGCACCGCCCAGGATTATGGTCTCACACCGATAGTAGAAGACAAAGGGCATCGGCGCAAGGCCGGCGGGGCCCCGTAACGGGTCGTTTCGGGCCGTCGGTATTGACACTATCCCCACGGACGGCTAAAATGCCTTTCGTACATGCGGCGATGGTGAAATTGGTAGACACACTAGCTTGAGGGGCTAGCGGGAGTTCTCCCATGGAGGTTCAAGTCCTCTTCGCCGCACGCAGCCATTGCTTTTCAGCACTCAGCTTTCAGCGCGGGATCCTAAGGGTTTCGCGCTTCTTTTTTCAGTTGAAACTCAGGCTGACCAGCCGCGAAACCCGGAGGGGTTTCGCGCTTTTTTTTTCAGCTGAAACTCAGGCTGACCAGCCGCGAAACTTTGGGGTTTTGCGCACCATTGCCGATCATGCCCTCCCGGTGGAGAGCGCAAAACCCCCTGATTTCGCGCTTTTTTTTTCAGTTGAAACTCAGACTGACCAGCCGCGAAACTTTGGGGTTTTGCGCACCATTACCGATCATGCCCTCCCGGTGGAGAGCGCAAAACCCCCTGATTTCGCGCTTTTTTTTTCAGTTGAAACTCAGGCTGACCAGCCGCGAAACTTTGGGGTTTTGCGCACCATTACCGATCATGCTCTCCCGGTGGAGAGCGCAAAACCCCCAGGGTTCATGTTTTTCGCGTTTTTGCGCCCCGGAAATTTGCATTCCCCGGATTTATCCCTATACTATCTAGAGACACCGTCCGGCCACGAGTCCGCGGCAGTGTGCTTCCGACTCGGGTCGACAATCCGGTGGAGGAGGCATATATGTCGATTATCTGTATCACGCGGGAACTTGCGGCCATGGGGGAGGAAACCGCCCGGGCTCTCGCCGAAAAAAGCGGATATCGTTACGTCGAAAAGATCAACATCGAGTCCCGGCTCGCCGAATACGATGTGGGCCCCCAGGAAATGGAAAGGTACGACGAGAAGAAGCCCGGCCTCTGGGCCTCTCTGTCGGAATCCCGGGAAAGATACCTGCACTTCCTGAAACTGGTCATCCTCGAAGAAGCGTCCAAGGGGAACTGCATCATCCTCGGCCGGGGCGGCGGGACGATCCTGAAGGGGGTGCCCAATGTCCTGTCAGTCCGTCTGACCTCGCCCATGGAGGTGCGGATCGCCCGGATCAAGTCGGTCTACAGCTGCGACGATAAGAGCGCCGCCCAGATCATCCGGAGGAGCGACAGCGACCGGGAGGGCTTTCACCGGGTCTTCTTCGATGTGGACTGGAAGGACCCGCCCCAGTACGACCTGGTGCTGAACACCGGGAAGATTTCCCCCGCCGAAGCCGCCACGGTCATCGACAAGTTACGGGCCCGGATTTCGACGGAAAACGAAGAGAAGCTGGCACAAAAAAAGCTCATCGATATGACCCTGCAGGCCAAGATTCTGGGGGAAATCCTCTTCGTCCGGAAAATTCCGGTTCACACCGTTCAGGTCTCGGTGGAAAGCGGGAAGGCGGTGCTGTACGGAGTCGTGTCCTCCCACGAGCACCGGGCGGCGGCCCTGTCGGCGGCCCGAGGAGCGGCGGGAGACAGAGAGGTGGTGGACGATCTGCGGGTTGTCCCCTCCGCCCGGTAGCCCCCATCGGGACGGATGATTCATGTTCGATCCAACAGGAGGTTGATATGGCTGTTATATGTCTTACCCGGGAACTGGCTGCAAAAGGCGAGGAAACAGCCCGGGAACTCGCCCGCCTGGGAGGTTATCGCTACATAGAAAGGGACTACATCGAAGCCCGCCTGGCGGAGCACAAGATCGGCGCCGATATCCTGCAGCAGTACGACGAAAAGCGCCCCGGCCTCTGGGCGTCCATGTCGGAGAACCGCGACCGATACCTGCACTTTCTGAAGGCCATCATTTACGAAGAAACCGCCAAAGGACGCTGCGTCATTCTGGGGCGAGGGGCCTGGGCCCTGCTCCGGGAAGTCCCCGGCGTTCTCAGCGTCCGTCTCATGGCCCCGCCGGATGTCCGGATCGATCGGGTGAAGCTGGCCTACGCCTGCGACGACAAGACCGCGGAGTACCATATCCGGCAGAGCGACAACAACCGTCAGGGGTTTCACCGGTACTTTTTCGACATCAACTGGCGGGATTCGACGCTCTACGACATGACGATGAACTCCGGAAGAATCGATCCCCAGACGGCGGCCTACACCATCGAGGAGCTGCGCAAAGTCATGATTTCCCCGGAGGACGAGAACGCCGGACGATTCAAGCTGGAAGAGCTGAGGCTGAAAACCGCCGTGGCGGGGGAAATCGTCTTCGAGCGGCGCATCCAGATCCAGTCCCTGGCGGTGCTGGTGGACGGCGGGCGGGTGACCCTGGCGGGCTACACCGTGTCCCGCATCGTCGCCAACGCCGCCGTTGAAGCGGCTCGAAAGGTTCCGGGGGTGGAGTCGGTGACCGACGAGTTGAGCATCGTACCCCCCGTGGTGGGGAGCTGACAGAAACAGGCTCCAGGGCGGCCGCAGAGCCCCCCGCGTCGGAGCCGCGGTCCCCACCCCGGCCCTCCGGAGCGGGGGAAGAAACCGGCGGCGCCCATCGGGGCGGGGCGCCGATGCCGCATCCCGAAGCGTCGAACCTCCCGTCCCGGGGCCGTCGCCCGCCCCAGGGCCGTCGCCCGCCCCGGCGGGTCCGGCGGTTCCATCACGGGTTGCCCGGCCCCGGGGCGGGGCCGGTGTTCTACAGCATTTTTTCCACCATCTCCCGGAGCTTCGCCAGGTCCGCGGCGAAGAGCCGGATCCCCTGAGCCAGTTTTTCCGTGGCCATGGCGTCCTCGTTCAGGAGCCAGCGGAAGTTCTTCTCGTCCACCCGCAGCCTCTCCACCGGCGTCTTCCGCGCCTCCTCGGGCCGGAGCTTCACCTCCAGCTTCCCCTCCGCCCCCCGAAGCTCCTCCAGCAGCTCCGGGCTGATGGTCAGAAGGTCGCAGCCCGCCAGCTCCAGGATCTCACCGGTGTTCCGGAAACTGGCCCCCATGATCTCGGTGTCGAAGCCGTGGCGCTTGTAGTACCCGTAGATCCTCCGCACCGATTCCACCCCCGGGTCCTCCCGGGGCGGGATATGGTCCACCTTCCGGGCAGCCTTGTGCCAGTCCAGGATCCGGCCCACGAAGGGGGATATGAGGGTGGCGCCTATTTCCGCGCAGGCCGCCGCCTGGATCAGGCTGAAGAGGAGAGTCATGTTGCAGTGGATGCGCTCCTTCTCCAGAATTTCCGCCGCCCGCACCCCTTCCCAGGTGGTGGCGAGCTTGATGAGGATGCGCTCCCGGGGAATGCCCCGCTTCTCGTAAAGTCCGATGAGCTTCCGGGCTTTCTCGACGCTGCCCTGAGCGTCGAAGGACAGGCGGGCGTCCACCTCGGTGCTCACCCGGCCGGGGACGATCTTCAGAATCTCCTCCCCGAAGCCCACGGCCAGAAGATCCAGAACGTGGTCCGGACCCTCGGCCTTCCCGTCCCGGACAGCCTTGTCGATGATGAGCTTGTAGTCCGGGTTCGAGGCGGCTTTAAAAATCAAGGTCGGATTGGTCGTCGAATCCCGGGGCTCGTACTGCTTGATGAGCCTGAAGTCGCCGGTGTCCGCCACCACGACGGTGACTTTTTTCAGCTGGTCCAAAAGGTTCATAGGGTCCTCCTGGCGGGGATTATGTCACGGGAACCCCCGGGGCGCAAGTTAAAAAAGGCGCCGGGCGATCCCCATCAGAGCGTCCCCTCAACCCCCGCCCGGCCCGGTGTAGACATGCCGGGGCCGGCGGCCTTCGAAGAAATCCACCACCGCCCGGGCGGCTTCGGTGGACATCCGCACCGTGGCCTCCCGGGTCAGGGCCGCCGAGTGGGGGGAGAGGATCACATTGTCCAGCCCCAGAAGCCCGTTGTCCGGGGAAGGAGGCTCGACGGCGAAGACATCGATCCCCGCCCCGGCGATGCGCCTTTCCTTCAGGAGGTCCGTCAGGGCGGGCTCGTCCACCACCTCCCCCCGGGCGCAGTTCACGAAGATGGCCTCGGGCTTCATGGAGAAGAGGAGCTCCCGGGTGATCATCCCCCGGGTCTCGGGCATGCTGGGGCAGTGGAGACTGACCACGTCCGCTTCGGCGAAGAGCCGCTCCAGGGAGGGGGTGAACTCATAGTCCTCCCCGGGAAAGGCCTCCGCCGCATAGGGGTCATAGGCCAGGATCCGCATGCCCAGGCCGTGGCGGCATTTCCCCGCCACCCGGGAGCCGATGCCGCCCATCCCCACGATGCCCAGGGTCTTCCCCTCCAGCTCCACGGCCCCGCCGCTGT
>Ga0302238_1001648_pt1 | contig 17560 bp, 14 predicted proteins | sample AAG_UR_Asn_MG_FD_193527 | JGI IMG/M metagenome (GOLD analysis project Ga0302238, IMG submission 193527) | Enriched activated sludge microbial communities from anaerobic digester in WTTP, New Holstein, Wisconsin, United States - AAG_UR_Asn | ecosystem: Engineered > Bioreactor > Anaerobic >...
GCCGGTATAATGCATGGAGGTTCAAGGGCAAGGACAGACGCAAATCGCGCGGTGATGCAACACCGGAGGCAATAGCGGAATTCTATAAGATGAAGACGGAAGACATTTCCGCCCTCCAGAGTTCCAGCAAGATTGACATTTATTTCCTCGACAACGAACTCATAGAAATTGATAATGGCAGGGAAAACAGGATCAAGGCGTTATACGCACCGCTTAACCAGTCAAAACACCATGACAAGAATTTTAAAATCTAATATGTCTCCTGTAATTGTGGGAATGAGCATAAGCGGAATATTCCGCATGCTAGATCCATATACCAGGAAGCATAGCCGGCGTATAAGCCGCATGGCTGTGATCATTGCAAGAAAAGTGGGGGTCTGCGACAAGGATGAACTGCGGAAAATAAGGATAGGCTGCCTATACCACGACATAGGAAAACTTTTTATACCCTTGGAGGTCCTTAACAAGTCTGAACCACTCAGCAGAAGGGAATATTCCATGATAAAGAAACATCCCGTGTTCGGCTTGAGGATCATAAAGCGCTTTCCTGAACTTCATGATATCTCAAAAATAATCCTGCAGCACCATGAATCATGGGATGGGACCGGGTATCCACATGGCCTCAAAGCCGGGAAGACCTGTCTTGGAGCAAGGATCTGCAGTCTGGCAGATTCTTTCGATGCAATGCGGACGGACAGGACGTATAGCGGCAAAAAGCCCTTCCTCTTGGTAGTCAAAGAAATAAACAGATGTTCAGGGAAGAGATATGATCCTTCTGTCGTAGAGGCCTTCAACAAATGTGCCAGAAAACTTGACATGCTTGCAAGGGGATAATAAGATGAAAAGATTCAAAATATTCTTGCAAATCCTGATAACAGTTTGCTCCCTCAATGCATTAGCTCTCTCTCCTGAATTGGACAATTCGCTTACACCTGCTGAAAAAGAATGGATTAAAAAGCATCCTGCCATCCGCCTGGGAGTCGACAATTCCAGCTATTTCAGGGGCATGATTGATGATAACGGAAATTATACCGGCATGGGTGCCGACTACGTCCGTCTTCTTGAAAAAAAGACAGGGCTTTTATTCAAGATCGTTCTTTGCGAAAACTGGAGCAATGTCATTGCAAAGGCCAAAGCCAAGGAAATTGATGTCATTCCGATAGTAGCAAAGACTCCTGAAAGGGAAAAATTCCTGAAGTTTACCATTCCATTCATTGACATGCCGAATGTAATAATAACCTCCAGGAAAAGATCAGATATTACAAGTATTAACGATTTACGGGGCAAAACAGCTTCTGTAAACAAGGGATATGTCATACAGGAATGGCTTTCGGAAAACCATCCTGAAATAAAACTGGTATTCAGGACAAGTTCGGAGGAAGGTCTGAAGGCTGTCGCCGTTGGGGAAGTCGATTCATATGTCGGCGATCTCTCTACAGCCGTATATGCCATCAACCATCTTTACCTGTCAGATCTAAAAATAGCGGCAAACGTTCCTTTCAATGTGAAATGGGGAATGGCGGTACGCGAGGACTGGCCGGAACTTGTAGCAATCCTCGACAAGGCCATCGGTTCTACCAATCCTGAAGAACATGCTGCAATAAAACGAAAATGGACCACTCTGTACAGCGGAATTGATTATAAAACATTTCTCCTGATCATCATCCCCCTCATCATTGTTTTTATATTGCTGACAATGCTATATTCAAATATTCGACTGAAGAAAGAGGTTCTCCAGAGGAAAATTTCCGAAGCTAGACTTGAAAGCCTCCAGAAGATATCCCACTACAAGGCAAAGAGTATCCAGGACCTGCTGGATTATGCGCTCGGAGAAGCTATTTCCCTGACCAGCAGTAAGATCGGCTACATATACCATTATAATGAGGAAAGAGAAGAGTTTGTCCTGAACACGTGGTCGAAAGATGTCATGAAGGAATGTACCATCGCCAATCCACAGAACATATACAAGTTAGACAAGACTGGAATATGGGGTGAGGCAGTACGCCAGAGGAAACCGATCATGCTGAACAATTTCGAAGCACCCCATCCCCTGAAGAAAGGCTATCCGGAAGGTCATGCGAAATTATATCGGTTCATGACTATACCGGTTTTTGTCGAAGACAAGATAGTTGCTGTCGCCGGCGTGGCGAATAAGGAGAAAGATTATGATGAGGCCGACGTAAGACAGCTTTCCATGCTTATGGATTCAGTATGGAAATATGTACATAAGAAAGAATTGGAATCTGAAAAGGAAAAACTTATAAACGACCTCCAGAAGGCATTGTCAGAAGTCAAGACTCTCAGTGGGCTTCTGCCTATCTGCGCCAACTGCAAAAAAATACGCGATGACAAAGGATACTGGGATATCCTTGAAAGTTATTTCATGAAGCATTCAGACACCAAATTCTCACATGGAATATGCCCGGACTGCATGAAGAAGCTTTATCCCGAATATGCGGCAGATCTTGAAGACAAAGGACCATCTCAAAATCCATGAATCCTCACCTTATGAGGAAACCAACTCCATCCATGCCCGTTTTGCACTGACGGTAAAATTGAGACAAAGCTTCGGATTGCGGCTACCATCCGGATTCTTGAGTCCGCTGTTCGCATCGACACCGTAAGGTCTAACGATCCTGATAGCCTCTGCTACGTTCTCACGGTTCAGTCCGCCTGCAAGTATCACCGGGAGCTGGGAATTCTTCACTATTTCCGCGCTTAACGCCCAGTCGTGGACCATCCCTGTTCCACCGACCTGTCCGGTGATCTTGTTGTAACTGTCCAGGAGAATCGCATCTATGAAGGGATAATATTCTTCCAGTGACGGCATCTTACCATCAACCACATGGACAGCATATATTATCTTGCCGTTCTTTGGAAGTGCATCGCATATCTTCCTGACCTCATCGACTGAATTTTTCCCATGCAGCTGGAGGGTAACCACATCCGTCTTTTTGACTATGTCAATAATCGAGTCGGCATCGGTAAGATGCGTGACTATTACAGGTGTTATATATGGCGTCATCAGCTCTGCAAGCCTTGCGGCTGTGCTTGGAAGGATGAAATCTGTGGATGCATGTACCTGCCCGACAAGCATCCCAGCCGCATCCGCTCCAGACTTGATAACCGCATAAACGTCGGTTTCCGTCTTTATACCGCATATTTTGACTCTCATAGTGCACCTCCGAAACAGGACGCAATCCCACGCAAGGTGAAATCCTTGCCACCGGATTTCATGCCTGGAATATTCCTTATGAAATAATCGGCATCTCCTCCGACGCCGAGAATCGTGCATTTCCTGAAACCGGCCTCCTTAATTATTCCACTGATAATCTCCCTGACGGAACCTATGACAGCAAGATCCGTTCCACTTAATATGGCAGATATGGTATTTCTGCCCAGAGCCCTGGGTCTGGCCTGGGAAACAGAGACTAGCGGTAACTGTGCAGTATAATCGTTCAATGCCCTTCTAAGAATGGTTCTGCCAGGAAGAATTGCCCCGCCGATTAATTCCTTTCTCGAATTTATTGCATCAATGGTGATTGCTGTACCGCAATCCACGATTATCGCTGGAAGCCTTGCAAACTTCACAGCCGCCACCGCATTGGCCATCCTGTCGGCACCAAGAGTGGAAGAGTCTACTCTTCTCAAGCTTATCGGCAATGCTGATTTCCTTCCGAACCAGCGGATTTTCAATTTTTTGAGGATCTTCCTGGCTTCCGGCACTACTGTGGAGGCTACTATTGGCAGTTTTGCATCATGAAGGAACGGCATCCTTTTTCTGGCCAGCAGCTCCTTGGTTGGAAAATAACGGATCTCATGGATCCTCCCCCTGGAGAATACGCCATACTGGGCTCTGGTATTGCCAATGTTTAGAACCAATAGCTTCATGATGACAGCCCATTCAAGAAAAAAATCAGTTGTTCCTGTATTTCAATGTCAGCGCCAGATCAATCGAAACCAGCACGGCATTCATTATGTAAAGAACTATGACATAATCATGGCAGTTTAGGACCTTGTGGATGATCCCTGAAAGATATCCGAAAAGCAATATGCCTAAAAAATATGTGCTTTTCCCCTTTGAAACCTTCGTCTTCCAAAGCCTGTAGATTGAGAAAGGCCAAGCTATCCCGAAACACAGGAGCATTACAGCTTCGAAAATCGTCTTTGTGTCCAAGATTGTCATTTCCCAGCCTCTTTTGCGGGCTCTGTCCCGGTACCAGGAGGAACGTCCTTCTTTTCTTCAGTCTTTTTCACCTGAGAATTCAATTCGTCCTCCTGCTTGGTGATGGTATCCTGCAACTGAGACATCTTCTCCTTGTCATTCCTGGCACCATCAAGCTCCTTCAGAAGTTTGAGCTTTTCCTCGGCAATCCTGTTTCTTGTCTTGAGATCATCGATCTCCGCCTGCTTTGCCGCTTCATTCTCCTTCATCTCATTTGCCTGTTTTTCAAGGCCCGACTCAAGCTTCCGTATTTCGGTGTCCTTCTGCAGGATCACATTCCTATTCGACTCCATCTGCTGCTGTGCATTCTTCAGTTCGGTGAGATATGTCCTGTTCTCCATGAGAAGTTTCTGATTGTCAGTATATGATTTCTCAATCTTGAGATAAAAGAATGATCCAGTAGCTATCAGTGCAAACATAAGTATCACAACGACAGCGAACCAAAGGTTGGCCCTTGACGCATTCGCATCGTTCATCTTTTCGATCTCCTCGATCCTGCGGTTCATCTCGAGAAGAGTGTTCTTGATGGTCTCACCCATCTCTGTCATCGACTTCCTTATCACAAGACTTGTATTCTCGGACTCATCGGGTTCAATCTCTTCCTCAACATCCTGCTGCTTGTCAGCTATTTCACCATGCACAGGATGTCGTTTCGCAAGCTCCTCCTCAATGTCGAATGAGGAAAGGCCCTGGTTCCTGAGCTCAGATATCTCCTTCAGCACACCCACTGACAGTTCCGTGTATACTTTCCTCTTGCCTTGGATCTTGTAGTCGATATATGGCGAATATCTCACAAGCCAGTCCGTTATTGTCGTCCTGGGCACGTTCAGGACCTCTGCGAGTTCAATCACAGTATATTTCTTATTGGTTGGTTCAGTCATTTTTTCTTTTCCTTTTTCAATAGTTCCCTGATCTTGCTTATATCATTGCCTATCTGTTCCTTGAGCATCTCCACCGATGAGAAACAGAGCTCTGGCCTTATATACTTCAAAAATTCAATTTCAAGGGGCTTACCATATATCATCTCCCCGAATCCGTCCATAAGATGAGCCTCAATTAAAAGATGAGCCGGATCCCTGTGTTTGAAAGTCGGAGCAGTTCCTATCGAAATCGCCGCTGGATATCTGCCTCCCCCATACACCGCATAACCGGCATATACCCCCTTCGGTGGAATTATTCCCTGCGATACGGAAATATTCGCCGTAGGACAGTCGAGTATCTTCGTCGCAATATTTTCGCCGTGTTCAACCTTCCCACAAAGGCTGTAAAGTCGTCCTAGCATATGGTTGGCCTTGTCAAGAAGTCCACCCGTAACGGCCCTTCTGATCGCCGAACTGCTTACCGGATGTCCGTCAAGGATGAGTTCCTCAACAGCTGAAAACTTAATTCCCTCCTTCTTCGCAAACTTGTCAAGAGTATGTATGTTCCCTTTTCCTCCTGCACCGAATCGCCATTTCTGTCCAACGCAGATCCCGCAGAGCTTCACATCGGGGGAATACAGGCAGTCCTGGAGGAACGTTTCCGCGTCATCGCTTGCAAACTCCTTTGTGAATGGAAATGTTATAACGACATTTATGCCAAGCGAATTAATTATCTGCACCTTCTTTTCCTGTGAAACAAGCAGAAGAGGCGGTTCGGCAGGATTCAGTATCTGGCGCGGATGTGGATAGAAAGTCAGGACTGCCGGCGTTGAATCCGTCTCCTTTGCAATCTTCAGAAGTTCTTTCAGCAGGCGCTGGTGTCCAACATGTACACCATCAAAAACCCCGATCGCAACGGATACCTTCCTTATCCCGTGCTGGGCAAGGGACTCGACAGAAGATGTATTTATGCAGTTTCTTATAGGTTCCATTATATCATCCGATTTATGCAACCTATAAAGTTAAAATAAATTTGCGGAAAGTCAATGGCTGGAAGGACCTTACAAAGAAGTTTGTCATTTACCTTTTTCAGGTGACTGAGCCCCTTCTGGCGGCTTCCATTTCTCGAGCAACTGGGGATACTCGAGTTTGGCATGAAAAACTTCAACATTGTAGTCAAAAAGATTTTTAAAGGGAGGAGAACATACCGCTATTGGACTTTTCAATCCGGAAATCATCGGCAATTTTTCGAAATCAATCATGTCCTTTTCTATATTCATATCTAATTCGTCTATTTTCTTCCTGATCCATTTGTCGTCCCTACTCATAGCATCAAGCTCTTCGAACGCTTTTTGACCGTCAAAGAAAATCTTTACCACTCCTTCTTTGGAATCATAATTCATATTTTCATTCTTCTGTATCGTCCCAGGCAGACGGAACGAACTTTGAAACCTGAATGAACACATCGCTCCCATTATGAAAGGCCTTGTCTTCTGATAGCATATCTTGAATTCGGTGATTCTCTCTAAAACCTTCTCTTCCGTCATTACCTCGGAAGACTTTTCCTGCGACTTGTCCTTTTCAGGATTCATTCTTTTTTCCAAAATAAGTAAACCATCAGGATTTTTTGAGATTTTCATTTTGATGAATTTCGTAGCTGTTTCGCTTAACTCCAATTTTGAAAGATCCTTGAAATAGGCAGTTCCCTTGAACCACATGCGCCCGTCTGAAAGATATTTGGCTTCCACATCCTTCCAGACATCAACACCTTTGGTATTTAGCACCTTCGAAACGGACTTTTTCAAATCCATTTCAGGTGTCAGTTTTTCCTTCTTTACCTTATTGACAGTGACACTGAAGACAAATCCATCATTTATATCTACTTCTTGAAAAGCCGTTTCAAGGATGACCTTGCCAGATCCATCTGGATTTATCGTGTATTCCTCGGTAAATTCACAGCAACCTGTCAATAGAAGAAAAAACGGTAATAGGCTTGCCAGCCGCAAATGGATTTTCATTTTTACCCCCTATCTGGAACTAAATTCTTCAAATATCAATAATATAATATCTGTATAATTAGCAATTACAATGCTATTATTACAGATATTTTGTAGATTTTTGCTTGAAAAACTCTAAATTCTTGTTATTTTTAATCAAAATCAAGGAAACCCTTATGGAATACATTCCAAGGCTTATTACTGAAAAACTTGTCAGTCTTTCTGAAAATTTTCCTGCCGTAGTACTGACCGGTGCAAGGCAGGTAGGAAAGAGTACCCTTCTCGACCATGTCTTTGGTCAGAAGGCCGGTACTGTCGTATTTGATCCTGTTAAGGATGTGGAAAATGCCAGACAGGATCCTGATCTTTTTCTCGACAACCATCGTCTTCCTCTGATCCTCGATGAAATCCAATATGCTCCGGAACTTGTACCTGCAATTAAAAGGAGAATTGATAGGCTCAAGAGCAATGGACTTTTCCTGATCACCGGTTCACAGCAGTGGGGCGTAATGAAAACAATATCCGAGAGCCTTGCAGGAAGAGCTGCCATCCTTGAGCTTGACACTTTTTCAAACTATGAAACCTCAAAAAAAGACCAGTTACCTGTCCTGATGAGGAACTGGCTTGAATCTTCAGCAGGTTTCCAAAGCAATGAAATATCCCGCCTCAATCTAAATGGGACTCTCTTTGAACAGCTCTGGCAAGGATACATGCCAAAAGTACAGTTCCTCGAAAAGACTCTCATTCCAGATTACTTTGAATCATATCAGCGAACATATCTCGAAAGAGATGTCAGATCCATGATGAATGTCTCCGACATAAGGCAGTTCGCAAGATTCATAGGCCTGATGGGAGCCTTGAGCGGACAGGAAATAAACTACAGCGAGCTTGGACGGGATCTTGGGCTCAGTCCTCATACGGCCAAGAAATGGACAGATGTCCTTGCCTCTTCCTACCAATGGATGGAAATCCCCCCATTTTCGCTGAATCCCATAAAAAGACTTTCTGGAAAACCAAAAGGTTATCTTATCGATACAGGATACATGTGTTGGGCTCAGTCAATTTCCTCTCCCAAGGCGCTGGCAAGCCATCCCCTGTCTGGAGCGGTCTTCGAAACAGCCGTGGTCAACGAACTCCGCAAACAGTTCTCCCTCATGTCGCCAAAACCCAAGATGTTCCACTGGAGAATTTATTCCGGCGCTGAAGTAGACCTGATAATCGAATACAATGGGAGGTTCTTCCCAATTGAAATCAGAATGACTACGAATCCATCAAGAAGGGATTGTTCAGGTTTTTTGGCTTTCAGGAAGCATTATCCAAATCTTGATATTGCATCCGGACTAGTGATCTCACCGGTGGACACCTATAGGAAAATATCCGACCTTGACTTTTGCATGCCCTGGGATGCATGCATTAAATAAATCACCGGATAAGCTTCACTGAAAAATCCTCCCCAGGAGAAAATCCTCTGTTGGAGCCGGAATTGCCTTTGTTGTCCTGTCCGTCGGCTCCGGTGCTGTAGATGAGAAAGCCTTTTTCTGTTTTGACATATCGGACAGGTTTTCCATCGACAGGATCAACGGGAACAGACAGGTTTTCCGGGAGCTTCTTGTTTATAAGCAAGTATGATTCAACTGCCACAGCAGTAAGGACGACCCTCGTCCTGGATACAAGAAGTATCTTCTTTTCTGTTATTGAGCAAAGATGGGGCATATAAATTTTTACTGCGAAGAGATAGGAGGGGAGGCAATCAATTTTTCCATCGATCTTTTTTAATGGACTTAATATGCTTTCCGGCCTGTTCTTTGACAGTTCGATCAATTCGGTTAGAAATCCAATGCCGGAAAGATTGTTTATCATCCTAAGGCATGACACATCGAACAGGAAGAAGACCATTTTTTTCAGGAATGGACTGCTTCTCACAAATCCCGGGAAACCATATACCGCATATTCCATGAACTCCTCGAGATAATATTCTGAAAGGACAAGAGCTCTTTCCCCAGCGTATGCCCGTTCCAGCGATTTCATGCTCTCAAAGCGGGATACTTCCTTTCCGATCTGGCTCAACTGTTTTTCATCAAGCCCTCCTCTGGCAATCAGCCTTTCAACGCTATCTAGTGCCATATGCTCGAGAGCCATCTGTGTTATGAATGAATCTGGCAGAGGTTCATTCTCGAGAGACATGGTGAGCCTGCATGAGTCTATCGCGGATTCGAAAGCTTTTTGGAGATTTCCTTCTTCAGATGAAATCACCGCCTGTAGGTAGAGTATCCTTGCCGCCTGTCGCAGTTTTGAATGGTATGCGAGAGACCGTTCAGCATCACTAATCTCGACTTGGAACCTGCAAGAATCCATTGATGACGCTTTGTGGACCAGCTCAATCGCTTTGCTGTTCGCCGTCAGATATTTTCTGGCAGTTTCAATCATTTCATCTGGGATTTTAATCTCAAGTGCGGGCAGATCAGCTGAACCGCATATTACGAGCTTGCTCGTATCAACACCTGCAGGATTTTCACAGAAGTTTTTGAAAGCCTCCTCGTAGACAGGAGCGGCATTTTTCCCGGCAGGAGGTTCTGCATACCACTTTTCGAGTTCTTCCGGACTTGCCGGATAACCCGCCTTGCGGATTTCACGCTGTTTGCTGTGCACCTTGTATTCTAAAATCAGGAAATAGGCAAGATATGCAATGCCAATAGCGAAAACAACCGCTAGTGAGATCAGCAGTTTTTTCTTCCTACCTTGTTTACTGTTTTCCATCAGATTCTATTTCGCATGCCTGGTGCTGCAGGTCCAGCCATCAGTACGGAACGGTGATGCCGGCAGACCTAGATCGTTGCAGAGGTTGCAGTCGGGATTATTGGCCCAGGCATAGCGTACAGCCATAGGTTTCTTTACATTCCCCGAGCAGACAACCACTGTATTCCCTGCGATCTTCGCATCTGCCCAGTGAAACTTCCTATCGGAACCTGCGATTGTGAAGCTTCTCAGCTCTTTTCCATCTAAAGACTTCAGCTTGGCTCCATCGGTCTCGAATTTGACGATGATCGAATTGCCTTTCACCGTCATCCCCTTATAGACGGGTCCGTCGGCTACGATTTTTTTACCATAGGTCTTCTTCAAAGCCTGGATTGCAAGCCTGATACCGACATCCTTCTTGTTGCGGGGATGGATGTCCTTTGCCTCGCCAATATCAATTGCGACAGCAAGCCCGGAGTTTGGCACTTTAACAGATGTGAGTAACTGAGCTTCGCGCAGTTCCGCCCAGCTGCTTTCGCACGGAAGTTCAACTTTTTCCAGATAATTCGCAAGCTGTACTATGTAGAACGGGAATTTTCCGCACTTCCAGCGTGCCCTCCAGTCACTTATCATCGTCGGCAGAAGCTTCCTATACTGGTACGCCCTGTCGACATTCGAACATCCTTGATACCAGATCGCCCCTTTGATTCCGAGGGTCAGCAACGGATTTATCATCGCGTTGAACAGCTTCGTACTGTTGATGCTCGAAGAAACTATTATCCCAAGTTCGACGGCGGTAAGCCATTTGCCCTTGAGACTGATCTCCTCGCATTCCTTTCCGACAGGATATATCCTCATCTTCTCGGAAGGGCCCATCATGCCACCTGACATAAACTGATCGAATATCCTGATCGTAATGACCGCCTCACCTTTTTTCACAAGCTTCCCTGACACTTTGTATTTCCTTGGTGTCGTCCACCAGCTGTCTGTCTCCTTGCCTGTGCGTCCAACCTCCTTTCCATTGAAGAAGGTGACGTCAAAATCGTCGAGCGCACCCAGTTCCAGGAAAAGATCCCTCCCTTCCCATGTAGAAGGAACTTTTATTTTTTTTCTGAACCATACTGCACCATCAAGCATGTATCCTTGGCTCTCCCATGACCCGGGAGTGTTCATCTCGATCCAATTTGAATCATTAAAATCAGGCTCTGCCCATTTTGCCGTGGCCGGATTCCTTCCAGGATCAGGCAAGGTGCCATCTGTACCGTGCTTCACTCCCCTGGGAGCGGCGAAGTTGAAGAGCTTCTTGAAAGGTTCAAGAGCTTTTTTGTAGACAGAAACATCATTTGAAACAAGATGATTGAGTTCTGGAAAAGCCTTGAGAGCTTCCCTGCTTGTCCACGCTTCGGCCTTGGTTCCACCCCAGCTGGTATGTATCAGGCCAATTGGAATATTCAGATGCCTGCTCAGTTCCCTGCCGAAATGATATGCGACACCGGAGAATTGTTCGACTGTTGCCGGATTGCATTCCGTCCAGGAACCCTGGCATTCATCAACTGGCTCATCCGCCGTCACCCTCGGAACCGTAAAAAGCCTGATTGCGGAATTCGCAGAATTCCTGATAGCTTCTTCGGCTCCGATCGTCTGCTTCAATGGCCATTCCATGTTCGACTGGCCGGAACAGATCCAGACATCGCCGACTAAGATATTTTCGATTTTCAATTGAAGATTTTTAATTGACGAGGTGACAATCATTTTGCGAGGTTCGCAGGAAATCCCGAGCGGACCGAGTTCGACTCGCCACTTGCCATCCTTTCCGGTAGTTGCTGTTTTATTCTGACTACCGAACTCCACAGTTATCTTGTCACCGGGCGCTGACCATCCCCAAACTGGGAACTTCCTTCCGTGCTGGATGATCATGTTGCTGCCAAAGATCGAGGGAAGACGAAGAGAATTTTTCATGAAAACTCCTTAAGATTATGAATATCCAATAACCAACAAGGAATTTCCAATTTTTATCCGGAATATCGCTGAAAAACCATATCATTCTCGAAGTTTTAACTTCGTAATCGGACGTTCCTTGTTCAATATTCGATATTCAATCACCTTTCGAAGTAGGTATATCCGCGCAAACCATTTTCAAAAGCATCCATGATGATTTTGCGCTCTTCAGGGGTGATCTTCCCTGTCTGTACTGCCTGTTCCGCCTGATCCCTGAACTGCGCCATTATCGATTTTGGATCATATTCCACATATGAAAGGACATCTGAAACCGAATCTCCTTCTATTTCGCGGACTAGCTCATATCCTCCATTGTCGCTGTTAACCCTGATGCTGACGACGTTGGTATCACCCAGGAGGTTGTGGAGGTCTCCAAGTGTCTCCTGATATGCTCCAACAAGGAAGACACCAAGATAATATTCTTCATCAGGCTTCAATTCGTGCAGTGGCAGTGTCTTTCGCACATCGTGCAGGTCGATGAACTTGTCTATCTTGCCGTCGCAATCGCATGTGATGTCGGCGATGATCGCTTCGCGGAGCGGAGGTTCGTTCAGCCTGTGTATCGGCATTATAGGGAAAAGGTGGTTTATTGCCCAGGAGTCCGGCAACGATTGGAACACGCTGAAATTACCATAGTAGATGTCGGCCAAAGCGGCTTCGATCCCCTCGAACTCATCAGGTACATATTTGAGCTTGCCGACATCCTTTGCGATATTCACGACAACATGCCAGAAAATCCTCTCAGAAAGGGCACGTTCCCTCAGGGAGATGTCGCCATTCTTGAAAAGCTGTCTGATCTCATCACGGTAATAGACAGCATCGTTATATGATTCCTGGATGTTCTTTGTATTCTGTGATTTCGCCACTTCCATCAGATTCTGTATCATTTCGTGTGAATTCTTTGGGAGTTTCTCCGGAAGAGGAAAAGCTTCGAACCTACTGACATCCAGGATATTGAATATAAGGACAGAATAATATGCTACGGTCGCCCTGCCGGACTCGGTTATGATGTCCGGATGCGGGATGTTCTTCTCGTTGAGGGCGGTCATGATCATCTCGATTATGTCAGCGCAATATTCCTCTAGGTTGTAGTTCCTGCTGCTTGGAAAATTGGTATGTGACCCATCATAGTCGACAGCAAGTCCGCCACCCAGATCGAGAAATCCCATCTTTGCACCCTCTTCAACAAGGCCTGTGTAGATTCTGCAAGCTTCTACGATGGAAGCACGGATGTCGCGGATGTTGGAGATCTGGGAGCCGAGATGGTAGTGGAGGAGCTGGAGGCAGTCAAGCATGTTCTTTTCGCGGAGCATGTCGATAACATCAACAAGCTCACTGGTGTTAAGTCCGAACACGCTCCTGTCCCCACCAGATTCCGACCAGTGTCCACCTGCCTTCGAAGAAAGCTTTATCCTGATCCCGATGAGGGGTTTAATGTTGAGCTTTGCGGCCCGTTCGAGAATGAGAGGCAGTTCGCTGGGCATTTCAAGCACGAAGAAACAGTTGATGCCCATTTTCCTCGCAAAGAGCCCGAGGTCCACGAACTCCTCGTCCTTGTATCCGTTGCAGATCAGGCAGGATTCGCTGTCCTTTAGCATTGATATAGCGACAAGAAGCTCAGCTTTGCTGCCTGCCTCGAGGCCGTGATGATATCTTGAACCGAACTTGGTGACTTCCTCGATCACCTGCTGCTGCTGGTTGACCTTGATGGGGTAGACGCCCTTGAAGGCACCTTTGTAGTCGAACTTTGCAATTGCAGATCTGAAAGTCTCGTGGAGTATGGTGATTTGTGAATCGAGGATGTTTCCCAGCCTCAGAAGGACCGGCACGTCCATTCCCCTCGCCTTGAGTCCGGTAATCACTTCCGGTATGCTTATCACCGGGGGTTTTCCCGAACCCATGGGGGTCATTACGACTTCGCCTTTCTCAGATATGCTGAAATATCCGGCTCCCCAGTTGCGTATGCCGTAGAGATCGGCCGAATTATCGACCGTCCATCTTTCCAAATGTTCCTTCTTTATCACCTGATTATTTTTTTCATCCTGAAATTAATTTCGGAATGAAAAAATAATATATTGTTTCCATTCCTGTTTTCAACGGATAAATCGGGCAATGGAAAATAAATTTGATTTGCTTTCCATTTCATAATACAGTTACCGGCATATTTTTCTCATCAGCACAGGAAAAGGATCATCAAGATGCATGCTGCTTCAAATTACAATGGGATATTGCCGCTTCTCTGTATCCTTATACTGATGTTCTTCCTGTACCCACCTCCTGCATCGGCAGGAAACGGCATTGCCTACTATGTAAGTTCTGATGGCAATGATGAAAATCCCGGAACATCTCCAGATAAGTCCTGGAAGAGCATTGCCCGTGCAAACAGGCAGGAACTCAAGCCCGGCGACAAGCTCCTGTTTGCTGGAGGCAAAACCTTTTCAGGAAATCTCGTTCTCGACTCAAAAGACGCCGGCACTCCTGAAAATCCCGTGACAATTTCTTCATATGGTGAAGGCAAAGCTACAATAACGGCAGGCCTTGGAAGCGCAATTGTATTCCGTGATGCCGGCGGCATAGAGATCTCTGATCTCGTCTGCGCCGGGGAAGACCGCACAAAGAACAATGGATGCGGAATTGCTGTAATAAACACTTTGCCAAAAAATAAGAAATTAAAGCATGTCGTGATCCGGAATGTGGAAGTACATGGATTTGGACGCGACATCAAATCCAAGGACAATTTATTCTCGACCGGCTGCGGAATATTGCTTGGCGGCGCCGCATCCGACGAAAGCAAGAGCGGTTTCGAGGATGTGCTGATCGAGGGCTGTTCTGCTTATGACAACGAGTTTTTCGGCATCTACATAACCGGTTACTGGAACGAAAAGGCCAAGGATTTCGCAAACCATAATGTGACCATAAGGAACTGCAAGATGTTCAAGAATCCCGGAGATCCCAATTACAGGGAGAACCATTCCGGAAGCGGACTGCTAGTCGAGGATACAGATGTCGGTCTCGTCGAGAACTGCACCGCCTGGGAAAATGGCGCAATGTGCAACAAAGCCCCCGGAGGTCCATGCGGAATCTGGGCTGCCGTGTCGCGCAAGGTCGTCATACAGAACTGCGAATCGTTCATGAACCGGACCGGTACTGCTCCAGACGGCAATGGCTTTGATCTTGACGGGGGCTGCATCGAGTGTGTCTTGCAGTACAACTACAGCCATGACAACGATGGGGCTGGGTTCCTTGTATTCACCTATTCAGGAGCCCCTCAAGAAGACAAGGGAAATATTGTCCGTTATAATATCAGTGAAAACGATGCAGTAAAACTCCGCCAATACGGAGCTATTTATATCGGCAACTACGGAAAAGGGATGTCCGGCATCGAAGTCTACAATAATACTTTCATCACGAACCAGCCGGCGCATGCCCTGGTCAATATCCATGGGAAAAACATAGGTGTGACAATCAGGAACAACATATTCATCACAAAGGACGCTCCACTTGTGAAGATCGACAAGAACAGCGACAAGATCCTCTTCCAGAACAACCTCTACTGGTCTGAAAAGGCTTTCAAAGTGGTTGGCGAAAAGACCTATGAAAATCTTGAGTCCTGGAGGAAGTCAGGCAAAGAGATCATCGATGGAAAACCTTCCGGCATCCTGACGGATCCCAAACTTCCATTGGCAGAATCACATGGCGAGGCAGGAGATCTGAAAAGGATAAAAAATCTCAAATGTTTCAATCCACCTCCAGGTTCGCCTGCTGTTGGTTATGGAATTGATCTGAAGAAATTCTTTAATTCTGAAACCGGTGCATCTGCCTCTGGAAAAAATCATGGTAATCACATAATGCCATAGGAATCAGGTTCATACGGATATCGATCTCCTCCTTCATTCTGCGGGTTTCACCGGGTACTCCAGCACAGAGCCAATTACAGACCGTCTTGAGGCTGCTCCTGGATTTTGTTCCCGCCGCGGCGGGCAAGCCTTGCCGAATATCCATAATTTATTATTATGCTCCATTTGCCAATTTTAGAGGTTTTCTCAAGAAATTACAGGTACTCTTCCGTTATGATCTTGTAAACATCTTTGTAATACTTGGCCATCTTGACAAAGCATTCCCGGAGATTAAGGTTTACAACAAGATTAAATAAAACAATAATCATCCAGCAAGAATGGTTCTTTCTTTGCCGGCCTATGCAATGGGATCATTGTTGAAACTCTTCATATACTGGAGGACATATGCTGAAGAAGAAAAATGGCATTATTGAGTTTTTGAATTCAAATCTAGGTCTTTGGTTGTTGTCAACATGCGCAATCGGCATTATTTCATTCGGATATAATCAATTGACCTCCTACATTTCCGAGAAAGATAGAAGAGAGGAACAGGTAATCAGGATAAAGATTGAGATAGCCCAACGGGTTGCTCAATATTTGGCGCAGGTCAAGGAGACGGTTGAAGCAAAGGATTTTGACTTTAACGTCCCCAACGATAAAATCATCTCCGCAACATTATCCCTGCTCAGACCCCCAAGCGTGACAAAGGATTCCAAATATCAGATATATGCCGCATTTGATGAATACAAGGAACGTCCAGTAGTCTCACTTATAGTTGAACTGCTTGTTCTTGTCGATGCACAGGAAAGGAAGAAAGTCACTCCGAGCGTGGACCAGTTGGCATTACTTACACCGGAAACCCTTTCAAGAATGTCCACCAAGGACTTAGATCAGAGATTCAAGGAAATGTTCCTTACAGACTACTGGAAGGACATAGATGAATATTAAGAGTACCTCTAAATATAGGCAAAAGAGGTAGACGATGATTGCAAATCTCACCAGAAATCTTATAAAGGCACTGGCAATTGCAGTTCTTTTACCTATCGCCGGATGTTGTTCCCTGTATACAGTAAAAAACGATGCAGGTGGAACTTCTGGAAATATCAATGAGCCTCATATCTTCAATCCATCGGGATGGACAGTAGATGATGGATTATCTGGTGCTTATGTCAGTAATGTCAAAATCTCACCCGATGGAACTGAGGTCGCATATACTGTTATGCGCGCGCACTTTACTGGTGGTCTTAACGAGTGGACTTCGGAGATTTTCGTGTCAGGGGCTGGTAATTTGAAGAGGAGACAGATCGGTAGAGGAATGGGAATGGTTGATTCACCGAGTTGGTCTCCTGATGGTTCTCGGATTGCTTTCCTCGCCACAGCTACTGAGGGCAATCGAAAAGGCACCAGACAGATTTTCTGTTCACCTTCTGCTGGTGGAAAATCTGAAATTTTCACAGCTGTACCAAATGGCATTACAAGCTTCAGCTGGTCTCCAAAAGGTGGACAGTTCGTATTTACCTCCCCTGATATTGTTAAGCCGATTCCAGGTCCTGGTGGACCTGCAGATGATGCGGTCGTCGAATATTCAAATGCAACCCGTATAAATTTATGGATTGTTGATGCCAAACCGAAAGCTGAACCAAAACGGATCACAAATGGTGATTACCTGATTGAAAGCTTTGACTGTTCTCCTGACGAGAAAAGCATTGCATTCACACATTCCCGCGCTTCTGCACCCGAGGGATGGCATAGCGATATTAGCATCGTGGATATCGCATCTGGGAAAGTGACCCTATTGGCAGGTACACCTGCCGCTGAGATGCAACCCCTGTATTCTCCGGATGGCTCCAGTATCGCCTTCATACGAGGGGAGAATCCAACTGCTGATTTCAGTGAATGGAAAGTAAC
>Ga0302238_1001664_pt1 | contig 17406 bp, 19 predicted proteins | sample AAG_UR_Asn_MG_FD_193527 | JGI IMG/M metagenome (GOLD analysis project Ga0302238, IMG submission 193527) | Enriched activated sludge microbial communities from anaerobic digester in WTTP, New Holstein, Wisconsin, United States - AAG_UR_Asn | ecosystem: Engineered > Bioreactor > Anaerobic >...
AGTACCCCCATGTGGCGGAAAAATATTTTGCCGCCAAAGGGGTCCAGGCCGAGATCATCAAGCTGTACGGTTCCATCGAGCTGGGACCGCTGGTGGGGTTGTCGGAGCGGATCGTGGATCTGGTCTCCACCGGCGAAACCCTGCGCCAGAACGGCCTGGTGGAGGTGGAAACCATCGCCGAGATCACCACCCGCCTGGTGGTCAACCGGGCCTCACTCAAGACCAAGCACCTGCGGATCAGAAAGATCATCGATGACCTTGAGGCCGTGCTTGCTGAAGGAGAATAAACGCCGTGCTGTTCCTGGATATTCACGATACTGATTTTGATAGCCGCTTTAGCGCCATTCTGTCGCGCAGTGCCGACACCTCTGCCGAGGTGCTGGAAACGGTCCGTACCATCATCAACGAGGTGCGCAGCCGTGGCGATCAGGCCCTGCTGGAATATACCAACCGCTTTGACCGCCTTGGCCTGCATGGGACGGCCGCCCTGGAGATTGGACCGGCCGAGCTGGACGCGGCCGTGGCCCAGGTGCCAGCCGACGACCTGGCGGCCCTGCAGCTGGCCGTGGAACGGGTGGGGCGCTTCCATGAAAAACAAAAACAGCAGACCTGGATCTCAACCGAAGAAAGCGACATCCTGCTGGGACAAAAGGTGACGCCGCTGAACCGGGTCGGCATCTACGTGCCGGGCGGCAAGGCCAGCTATCCCAGCAGCGTGATCATGAATGCCGTGCCGGCCAAGGTGGCAGGGGTCAAGGAGATCATCATGGTCTGCCCCACGCCGGGGGGCGAGATCAACCCGGCCGTGCTGGCTGCGGCAAAACTGGCAGGGGTAGACCGGATCTTCCGGGTTGGCGGCGCCCAGGCCGTGGCTGCCCTGGCCTACGGTACTGCCACCATTCCGCGGGTGGACAAGATCACCGGGCCGGGCAACATCTATGTGGCCACAGCCAAGCAACTGGTCTTTGGCCAGGTGGGGATCGACATGATCGCCGGTCCCAGTGAGATCTTGGTGGTCAATGACGGCACCGGCAATCCGGCCCATATTGCGGCAGACCTGCTCTCCCAGGCCGAGCATGATGAGCTGGCCTCCTCGATCCTGATCACTACCGAGCGTGGTTTTGGCGAAAAGGTGGCTGCCGAGGTGGAGCGCCAATTGACGCAATTGTCCCGCGAGTCCATCGCACGGGCCTCCTGGGACAGGTTCGGCGCCGTGATTGTGGCAGGGACGCTGGAGGAGGCTGCTGCCTTCTCCAACCGGATTGCGCCGGAACACCTGGAACTGGCCGTGGCAGACCCCTTTGGCCTCTTGCCGCTGATCGAGCATGCCGGGGCGATCTTCATGGGGCACTGGACTCCTGAGGCGGCCGGCGACTATCTGGCCGGTCCCAACCATACCCTGCCAACCGGCGGCACGGCCCGTTTCTTCTCGCCGCTGTCGGTGGATGACTTTGTGAAAAAATCCTCCATCATCAGTTTTTCGGAGACAGGGCTGAAGCGGCTGGGCAACCGGATCGTGCAGATTGCCGGGCTGGAGGGGCTGGAGGCCCATGCCCGTTCGGTCAGTCTGCGGCTGGAGTAATTCTATATCTGATAGCCAACTAATAAATCGCGCGCCTTGGATTACGTATGGGACAGTACGCTGACCCCGTTTGTAACTTCCTTCCAAAACCCCAAAGTACATCCCCTACGCTTTTAAAAGAAGTAATCCTGTGATGATTGAAACTCCTGCAGCTACCCCAATGTTCCTATGGTGATTTTTGTCCACCAATCTGGTTTACAGGCTGTATCAAAAAGGTATAACATTTATACATGGGCTTTGAATTCGATCCAGATAAAAGCGCTGCAAATCTACACAAACACGGCATTGACTTTATTGCGGCGCAAATGCTGTGGGACGATCCTGATTACATAGAAATACCAGCAGTTACCAGTGATGAATCGAGATACCTGGTGATTGGCACGATTGACAACAAACATTGGTCAGCAGTGATCACCTACCGGGAGCAACGGATCAGAATCATTTCGGTGCGTCGCTCACGAAAGGAAGAGGTAGCCATTTATGAAAGCTGAGGAATTTGATAAAAAGTTTGACGATAATGAAGATGTCAGCGCCCACCTTGATCTCTCTAAGGCCCGTCGTCCTGAGCAGGAACAGAAACGAGTAAACGTCGATTTTCCAATCTGGATGATTCAACAGTTGGATAAGGAAGCGAAACGTTTGGGGGTTCCGCGTCAGTCAATCATTAAGGTTTGGGTTGCTGAACGGCTTAGAAAGGCAGCTTAGCTCCATATTTGCAGAAACGGCGAAATAGATTAAGAATCGATTCTGGCTTGAACGCCACCCTTTTGCATGCTATTCCAGAGAACATTATGAAAACTACCTTTCTGCGTCCCGCCATTGCCAACATGGCCGGCTATGTGCCCGGCTTTCAGCCGCCGGATATCGCCTCTTGGATCAAGCTGAACACCAATGAAAATCCGTACCCGCCATCTCCCAAGGTCAAAGAGGCGATCCTGGCGGAGCTGGGCGCTGATGCGGCCCTGCTGCGGACTTATCCCAGTGCCTCCAGCGAGCGGCTGCGTCAGGTGGCCGGTGAGCTGTACGGTTTTGATCCGGCCTGGATCATTATGGCCAATGGCTCCGATGAGGTGTTGAACAACCTGATCCGGGCCTGTGCCGCTGAAGGGGAGGAGATAGCCTATGTGCATCCCTCCTACTCCTACTATGCCACCCTGGCCGAGATTCAGGGGGCCAGGGTACGCACCTTTGGTTTGACTGATGACCTGCAGCACATTGCCGACTTCCCGGCGCGCTACAACGGCAAGCTGTTTTTTCTGACCTCGCCGAACTCGCCGCTGGGGGGTGCCTTTCCGGTGGCCTATGTCGAGGAACTGGCCACCCGTTGTGAGGGGCTGCTGGTGGTGGATGAGGCCTATGCCGATTTTAACGACTGCAATGCCCTTGAGCTGGTACGACGGCATGCCAATGTCGTGGTTACCCGCACGCTCTCCAAGAGCTATGCCCTGGCCGGGATGCGGCTGGGGCTGGCCATTGCCCGGCCGGAGATCATTGCCGCCCTGGACAAGATCCGCGACCACTACAACCTCGACCGCTTGGCCCAGGCCGCTTGTGTGGCCGCCTTGCAGGACCAGGCCTATTTTGCCGAGCGCCGCAACCAGGTGGTGGCAACGCGGGACTATTTTGCCGGCGCGTTGCAATCGCTCGGCTATGTGGTATTAGAGTCAGCTGGTAATTTTGTCTTTGCCATACCGCCGGACAGAAACGGCAGACGGGTCTATGACGGTTTGTACAACCGCAAGATTCTGGTACGCCACTTCAGTGATCCGCTTTTGGCCCACGGACTGCGGATCTCCATCGGCACCCGGGAGGAAATGGAGCAGACCCTGACTGCCCTCAGGGAAATCGGTTAACAGAGAGGAGCTGTGCGATGCACCTGTCCGAGATGCACACCCGTTGTGGCCAATGCAACTTCAACTATTCGCGGATCGACACCGAGGCCTGGGGACGTTTCAGTTCCCGGCGGATCATGTGCCCGATCTGCGGCTGGACGGTCTATGAAGAGCACCGTTGGGAGGAAGATGGCACCTCGCGACTGATGAAGCGCAACGAGGCCCAAGGGTTCGGCGCCTACCGCCTGATCCCACCCGGCGGCTACACCGGCTACAACGCCTTTCACTCCGAGCCGGCCCCTGAAGTCTTGCAGCATATCAAGGATCTTTTGACGGATAAGGGCTGGAAAGGCTATTTGTCACTCTGGGACAGCAAGGAAAAAAAGGCCCATCTGGTGCTGGGGCATCCGCTCAACAAGTTTGATGCGCACAGTGTCAATGGGTCCAAGTGAGGGAACCGCATGTTACGTACCGCTGAAATCGAACGCATTACCTCGGAAACCAAGATTACCCTGAAGCTGGCGATTGACGGCAGCGGTATGGTGGCCATCCGCACCACCGTGCCGTTTCTTGACCACATGCTGCACCTGTTTGCGCGCCATGGCCTGTTTGATCTGACGGTCGAGGCCCATGGCGATATCGATATCGATTTCCACCACACGGTTGAGGATATCGGGATTGTACTGGGCGAGGCGTTCCGTCAGGCCCTGGGCGACAAGAAGGGGATTGTGCGCTACGGCACGGCCCGGATTCCGATGGATGAGACCCTGGCCGATGTCAGTGTTGACCTGTCAGGTCGGCCGTATCTGGTCTATAATGTCGCCCTACCCAAGGTTAAGGTGGGGGATTTTGATGCGGAGCTTGCCAAGGAGTTTTTCCAGGCCTTCGCCAATACCTGTGGCTGCAATCTGCACCTGAACCTGCTCTATGGCGATAATGTGCACCATATCATCGAGGCCTGCTTCAAGGGGTTCGGCCGGTCTCTGGATGCCGCCACCCGGCAGGATACACGTCTGAACGGCGTGATGTCCACCAAAGGGGTGCTCTAGCGGCATCTGTCCAGCCGAGGCAGAAAAAACAGAAAGAGGGCGACCGGAATAGGTTGCCCTCTTTCTGTTTGAAACTGCAGCGTACGGATCCGCTATTTCAGCTCCTTCAACAGGACCTTGGCCTTCTTGGCCTCGTCGCTCTTAGGGTAGTCGGTGGTAAGCCGCTTGAGCAGGTAGTGGGTGCTCTTCAGATCCTTCAGCGCCTTGAAGGCCAGGGCTTGCTTCAGCATGGCTGCCGGGGCCTTTTCCTTTTTGGGGTACTGCTTGACCACTTCCTGAAACTCAAGGATCGCCTGTTCGTAGTTCTTCTCACTGTAATAGGTCTCGCCGACCCAGTAGCGGGCATTGGATACCAGGTCGCTGTTCGGATTTTTCTCGATAAACTGGGTCAGCTGGGTGCGAGCGCCCGGCATGTCGCCGCTTTTGAAGGTGTCAAGCCCCTTCAAGTAGAGCGCATCCGGTGATGCGGCCGACGTGGCGGTAGTCGCCATATCCTTCATCCGTTTGTTCAGTTCGTCCAGTGCCACCTGCAGTTTGACAACCCGATCCTCCAGGGCAACAATGCGGCGGTCGGCGTCCTCGCGGTAGCGGTTCAGCTCTTCAGCCGGTTTTTTGACCGCCAGACCGGTGTCTTCCAGTTTGCCCGAGAGGGCCTGCAGGTCGGCCTTGAAACTGTCAAGGCTGGCCTGCAGATCGGCATCGGCCTTGCGTAGGGCCGCAAAGTCCGATTTGGTACTCTTTTCACCCTCGCGGGCAGAGCTGATCTCTTTTTCCAGGCTGTAAATACGGGTCTTGGTCTCGTCTACGTCGCGTCTGACCGCATCCACCGAGCCGGTCGAGGCGCATCCTGCCAACAGGAGCATGCTCAACAGCCAGGCGTGCGGAGATAGTGCTTTCATCCTGAACCTCCAGTATGGGTAACAGTTTTGGCTTTGATCGGGCTGTTATACTATACGAAGGCGGGCATGACAAGCAGGTGTCGCGATGGGAAAACAACGGGGCCCCACAGTACGGTACTTCGCTGTGGGGCCCCGTTACAGCTCTGGTTGCGGACAATGGCTATTCCCGCACGTAGGTGTCGACGTCGCTGTCGTTCACCATCCCCATGATATGGGCATATTCAGCCTCGATCAGGGCAAAATGTCCTTCGGTTTCCTTGACGACCCGTGCAAAGATGGCCTTGACCATCGGGTCCACTACCCCGGCGGCAAGCTGGGTGTACTGGCTGATACAGGCCTTTTCCTCCTGCAGAGCCAACTCCATCGCCTTTTGTTCCCCCATCTCCTCGCTGATCGCCTTTTCCAACTTCATGTAGGTTGGGTTCTTCGTGTCAACCGGGCTGGCCATAAAGCTTTGCAGGTCGCCGAATTCCGTGCCCTTGTAATGATCAAAGAAGTGTTTTACGTGGGCCGCTTCTTCTGAGGCAAGCAGCTCCAACACCTTCTTGGCACGCTCGTTTTTGGCAACAGAGGCGGCGCGGACATAAAAATCCATACTGTCTTTTTCAGCTTTGATGGCAAGTTTGAGTGCCTCCTGTACTGAATATTCCTTTCCCATGGCAGTCCCCTCCGTCAGTGTGATGATCCGATGAGATGGCTTATACCTGCAAATGAAGATTATGCAAGCTGGGCCAAGAAAAAAATTGGAGGGTGGGCTGCTAGCGCCCCAAAAGATGCCGATAGTCCTGCGGGGTGAGTATCCCCTGCCAATGCCCGCTAAGCTTGCCGAGCCCGGTTCCGCCCCAGAACAGCAGGAGCACCAGCAGGGCAAACACAAGGCCGGGGATGAGTAGCCTGCCAAAGGCGCGCATGCTTAAGGCCGTATGTACACGGCAGTGGCTGATGCAGCGCCAACAGCCGATACACTCCGGTGAGGTCACTCGCTGGGCATGCATGATATCGAGGCGCGATGGACAAACCTGGTTACAGACGCCGCACGAAACACACCTTTTGCGATCACGCTGCACTGCGCTGGGGGAACAAAACGCTACCAGCCCCAGCAGGGCGCCGTACGGGCACAGGTAGCGGCAGAACGGGTTGCGCAGCGGCAGTGAAATCGCGAGCAACAAAGCGATGGCCGCCAAGGTGGTGATGCTGGGAGTACGGAACAGGGCCAATAGCTTGAAATCGGTAATGGCATGGTAGTTACTGCCCAGAAACTGTTGCAGCATGGACAGCGGCCAGGAAAATGCCGTGAACAAAAAGAAACCCATGGCGAGGTATTTGATGCTGCGCAGGGCCCTGTCCAGCAGGCGAGGGGGGCGCCAGTTGCGTTGCAGCCGGTGGAATCCGATCTTCCAGAACCACTCTGAAAGGGTACCGATCGGGCAGATCCAGGAACAAAAGGCGCGCCGCAGCAGCAGCGAAACTGTGATGGTCACGACAAAAACCACCACCGCTGCGGGATGAAGCGGGTTGATGCCGCCGCCTTTTAACCAGGCAATCGTGCCGAACAGCCCGGAGATTGGCAGAAAGGCGTCGATGGCCGCTGGCCGGGTACCGGCTGCCATGCCGTTTTGGACAGCCAGTGAGAACAGATAAAAGCGCAGTCCAATGATAACGGAGAGGATCAGGTAGCAGCACTGGATCAACAGTCGTAAGGGCTGGACATAACGGTTCGACATGCGTGTCTCAAAACAGACAGGGGCGATCCTGCGGAACCGCCCCTGCTATCGACCAGAGAGATAACAACGCCTTTACTCTGCCTTGATGGCAACGTAGCCGAAAGTGCCGTCCGGCCGCCGCAGCAGCAGACGCACCAATTCGCCTTTCTTGACGCTGCTGACGGCATCGGCAAAGCTGTTGAGGGAGTCGATCTTGCGACCATTGACTTCCAACACCAGGTCGCCGCGCACCAGTCCTGCGTCGTCTGCCGGACTGCCCGGTTTGACATCGCTGACCACCACGCCGTGGGGCTCGTTGAGCCCGAGCTGTTGTGCCAGTTCCGGCGTCAGTTCCTGTACCGAGATACCGATGCTGGCATGATCACCGGGTTTCTGTGTGGCAGGACCGCCAGCCTGGTCGTCCTTGGCGCGGCTGACAATGATGCTCAGCTCCTTGCGCTTACCATCGCGATAGATCAACAGCTTGGCCTTCTTATTGATCGGGGTGGCGGCAACAATCTTGGGCAGATCGGTGTCGTGCGAGACCGGTTTGCCGTCAAAGCTGACGATCACGTCGCCGGCCTGGAGCCCGGCCTGCTCTGCCGGCGAGCCTTTGGCAACGTTGGTTACCAGGGCGCCTTTGTCGGAGGGCAGCTTGAGCGCCTTGACGAGTGACGCATCCAGGGCCTGGAAATTGACTCCCAGGTAGCCGCGGATGACGTGGCCGGTTGTCTTGAGCTGCTCAACCACGGACTTGGCCACGTTAATGGGAATCGCAAAACCGATACCCTGGCCATTGGCGATAATGGCGGTATTAATGCCGACTACCTGCCCCTGCGCATTAAAGAGGGGACCGCCGGAGTTGCCCGGATTGATGGAGGCGTCGGTCTGGATGAAGTCGTCATAGGGGCCACTGCCGATCACCCGGCCTTTGGCGCTGACGATACCGGCAGTGACGGTCTGGGAGAGGCCGAAGGGGTTGCCGATGGCCATGACCCATTCACCGACCTGTAGCGCATCGCTGTCCCCCAAATCAACAGCAGGGAAGCCGTTTTTCCCGTCATCAAGTTTTAAAAGGGCCAAGTCCAGCTTGCGATCCTGTCCCTTGATCTCAGCCTTCAGCTCACGCCCTTCGGAGAGCTTGACCACGACCTCGTCGGCCCCTTCCACCACATGGTTGTTGGTCAGGATATAGCCGTCGGTGCTGATGATGAAGCCGCTGCCAAGGGCCTGCTGCTTGCGTGGGCGCTGTTGCTGTTGGGGCTGATCACCGAAGAACGGTGCGAAAAAATCAAAAAAGTTGTCGCCGAACGGGTTGCTGGGGACGCGCCGGCCAGCCTGCGCACGTGGCCTGATGGTCTTGGCAGTCCTGATGTTGACCACTGAAGGGGTCAGGCGCTTTGCCAGCTCGACAAAATCGGGACTGACCGGCTTGGCGTGGGCCGAGAGCGGCTGCAGGGAAAGCAGGCAGGTTGCGATGAGTGTCCAGGCAAGTATAATGGGGCGAATTTTCATGAAATAACCTCCGTCAGGTACAGATTTCTACTCTGCTTGCAGGATGTAGCCCTGACCGCGTACGGTGTGGATCAGTTTGCGGTCAAAGCCTTTGTCGACCTTTTTACGCAAATAATTCACGTATACATCAATAATATTTGTAAAGGTTTCAAAAGAATGTTCCCAGACCCGTTCGGCGATCATATTGCGGGTGACCACGGTGCCGGTATTGCGCATCAGGAACTCCAGCAGACCATACTCCTTGGTGGTCAGATCTATTTCCCGGGTGCCGCGCCAGACCTTGCGTGAGATCGGGTCAAGCCGCAGGTCGGCTACGGTCAGTTCAGCCGCCCGGTCCCGTCCCGAGCGGCGGGCCAGGGCGCGGACCCTGGCGGACAGTTCGGCAAAGGCGAACGGTTTGGTCAGATAATCGTCCGAACCGGCGTCGAGCCCGGCAACGATGTCGTCGGTCGTATCGCGGGCGGTCAGCATCAAGACCGGGGCGATGATGCCGGACTGACGCAGCTCACGCACCGCGCTCAGGCCATCCTTGCGCGGCAGCATCACATCGAGCACCAACAGCTCGTAGGTCTGCTGCAGGGCGAGCCGGACGCCTTCCTCGCCGTCATGGACGGTATCAACCTGGTAGCCCTCCTCTTCAAGGCCACGCTTGATAAAGGCCGCCACCTTCTTTTCGTCCTCAACCACGAGTATTCTCATCATGCTCTCTCCCGTGAGCCGCATCTGCTACGGCCGGTGTGCTGTCAGGCTTGGTTGCCCAGGCGCCGCAAGATCTCGGACGCCGACTCTTCAACCGATTTGTTGGTGACATCGATAATCGCCCAAGCCGGATGCCGCCTGAAATACTGACGGCAGAAGGCGATCTCTTCTTCCACCTTTTCGTAGTCGGCGTAACTGTTCTTCATGCTCTGTCCCATGGTTACCAGGCGGGAGGTCCGGATCTCCACCAGTCGCTTGGGGCTGATGATCAGGCCGACCACCTTTTGCGGATCGATTCCGTCCAGCTCTTCCGGTGGCTCGATCCCCTTGACCAGCGGCACGTTGGCAACCTTGTAGCCCTTGTTGGCAAGGTACATGGAAAGCGGGGTCTTGGATGAACGGGAAACCCCCACCAGGACCAGATCAGCCTTACTCAGCCCTCTGGTCTCCTGCCCGTCGTCGTGCTTGACGGTGAAGTTGACCGCCTCCATCCTGCGGAAATAGTCGGTATCGATCTGGTGCAACAGGCCGGGGGTTGACTGGGCAACCGTGCCCAGGAAGGTGGAAAGGCTGTGGAGCAGGGGGGATAGCAGATCAAAGGCCATCAGGCCCTTTTCCTCGGCAATGGTATGCACCGCGATGGCCAGGGTGGAGTCGACCAGGGTGTAGACCAGCAGACCGCCGTCGTGCGAGACCGTAGTCATGGCCTGTTGCACTTCCTGCTGGTTGGATACCTTGGCCAGCCTGACAATGCGAACGTCACTGCCGCCGAACTGCGACAGGGCCGCGCGCACTACCCGTTCGGCGGTCTCGCCGGTTGAGTCGGACAAGACGTAGATATTTTTCATGATCCATATCCTGTTAAGCGCATCTGGTTTAATGGCCAAATTCTAATGAAAATTAGTCCCCTGCCCGCGGGATGTCAAGGTTTTTTGTTGTCAGTATCCAGGCCTTCTGCTACGTTTCATCCCGGTTTACGGAACGTTTCACGTCGTATGGCGCACGTTTGCGACTTCGCGCTGGCAACGTGGTCCCGATAAGGCGTAAAAGGAGCTTTTTGCATGGCAGCAGCATGGTATCAGGTCACCTGTGAGGTGCCCGCCCCGTTGTGTGAAACGGTGGCCGATTTCCTGGCCGAACTGTCCGGGTGCGGTGTCTGCACTGAAAACCGTGATGTGGACAGCTTTTCTCCCGACGATATTCCGGCGTTGCCCACAGCGTCCGTCACCTGCTATTTTCCCGTGCCGTGCGCGATCGAGACTCAACTGGCGAGGATCGGCGCTTACCTTGGTGAGTTGACCGGCCAGAGTCCCGCGGCTCCGCTGCAGGTTCGACAACTGGGGGAGGAGGACTGGGCGACCTCGTGGAAGCACCATTTCAAACCGCTTGAGATCGGGCAGACCCTGCTGATCACCCCTTCGTGGGAGCTGCCCGACACCACGGCGGGGCGCTCGGTGATCGTGCTGGACCCGGGCATGGCCTTTGGAACCGGCGGACATGAGACCACCCGGCTCTGCCTCGAATGTCTTGAGTCGCTGCTGGTTCCGCCGCCGACCGATCTGGCCGAACTGAAGCTGCTGGACCTGGGAACCGGCTCCGGCATCCTTGCCATTGCTGCTGCCAAATTGGGGGCCTGCAGGATCGAAGCGGTCGATATCGACCCCCAGGCGGTCAAGGTGGCTGAAGAAAACTGCGCCATAAACGGGGTTGCCGCCCAGGTCTGCTGCAGCACCATCCCGCTGGAGCAACTGGGGGATGGCTACCGGATCATCCTGGCGAATATCCTGGCCGAGGAGCTGGTCCGCCTGGCGCCGGAACTGGTGAAGCGCCTGGCGCCCGGTGGCAGCCTGATTCTGTCCGGCATTCTGGCGGAGCGTGAGGCGCTGGTCCGCCACGGCTTCGACCGTTTTCCCCTCACGTTCGAGGCCAGCCTGGCTGACGGCGAGTGGCGCTGCCTGCACTACCGGAGGGAGGCATGAGCGGTCGGCGTCGTTTTGTGGTCAGTTCTCGCAGCATCCGTGACGGCTATGCCTCCTACGATGGACCGTTGCACCACCATATGGCGCGGGTGTTGCGGCTGCGGTCCGGTGATGAGGTTATGCTGGTTGATGAGCAGGGCCGTCGTCATCTGGGGGCCATCGATCAAGTCACGCAGGAGTGGACCGCGGTCCGCTTGAGTGAGACCCTTGAGGCGGCCCAGTTCCCCGATGCCCCGGCGATCACGATTATTCAGGGACTGCCCAAGGGAGAGAAGATCGAGCTGATTCTGCAGAAGGGGACCGAGCTGGGAGTGACGGAATTTTCCATCTTCAGGGCTGACCGCTCCGTCCCCAAGTTGGTGGGGGAAAAACTGCAGGGGCGGCTGGAGCGCTGGTCCCGGATTGTCGTAGAGGCTGCCCGGCAGTGCGAACGCTTTGACCAGCCCTCGGTTGCCTGGCATCCTTCCGCCGCCGCTGCCGCCGCCGGCGCCGCCAATGCTGATCTGAAGCTTTTGTTGTGGGAACGGGGCGTGCCCACCCCGCTGCGCGAGCTGCTGGAGGGGATGCCGCGACCGGCCCGCATTGCGATTGCCATCGGACCGGAGGGGGGATTCGAGCCGGGCGAGGCAGAGGCCTTTTCGTTTTGGGGCTTTACGCCGGTTACGTTGGGAGAACGGATTTTGCGCACCGAGACGGCTGCCCTTGCCATGACCTCAATTGTGCAGTATAAATGGGGCGATATTTAGGTAACGCTCTGGAGGGTACCCCATGAAATGTCCCAAGTGCGGCTATACCAGTTTTGAGAGCTATGACGCCTGCAAGAAATGTTCTGCCGATCTGACGGAATTCAAGCAGACCCATGGCCTGACTGCGGTGGTGCTCCCTGCCTCGATTCGTGAGCAGATGGCGGCCGAGCTGTCTGGCGGACAACTTGGCGGAGATACCGGAGATGATACCGGCAACGACATGTTTTCCTTTGAGCTGCCGACTGAGCAGGCTGCGTCGGCAGCAGCCCCGCCTGCCGGCAACGATCCGTTTGCCTTTACCGCTGCACCCGCTGCGCCGGCCTTCTCCTTTGACACCCCTGCCGCGACACCGCAGGAAGATCCGTTCGCCGCCCTGCTGGAAACCTCGCAGCAGCAGCCGGCAGCTCCCGCGGCAGCACCGGCTGCGCAACAAGGCTTTGAGCTGAACAGCTTTTCCTGGGATGACACCCCCACGCCCGGCAAGCCGGGTGAAAACGCTGGGGAGCCGGCCAAATCAAGTGATGATGATTTCAACAGCCTCTTTGGCGATCTGGGCGGTTCCGAGAAAAAATAGGCTGCCGCCGTACAGGTTCTGTTCTTTAGCAGAGCGGGGTTACTCCCCGCTCTTTTGCGCTTCAGGGAGCGACGCTTTTCGTGCCACCCCATGTCAAGATACTTTCAGAAAACCTGGCCAACAAGATTGCCGCCGGCGAGGTAGTGGAGCGTCCGGCCTCGGTCGCTAAGGAACTGCTTGAGAATGCACTGGATGCCGGTGCGACCGACATCCGGCTGGAGATCAGCGCCGGGGGACGGCGGCTGATCCGGGTCAGCGACAACGGACACGGCATGTCCCGTGAGGATGCCCTGCTGGCGCTGGAACGGCATGCCACCAGCAAGATTATCAGCGACCAGGACCTGGAGGCGATCGCCACACTCGGTTTTCGTGGCGAGGCGCTCCCTTCGATCGCCTCGGTTTCACGTTTGCGCCTGCGCAGTCGTGAGGCGGGCAGCCTGGAGGGGACCGAGATCGTGGTGGAGGGCGGGACTGTCCGTTCCGTTACCGCCTGTGGCATGGCTGTTGGGACGGAATTGATCGTTGAACAACTCTTTTTCAACACCCCGGCCCGCCTTAAGTTTTTGCGCAGCGCCGAGACCGAGGCGGCCCATGTCGGCGATCTGGTGGTCAGGATGGCCGTTGCACGGCCCGAGGTGGCCTTCAGGTATGTCTGTGACGGCCGTGAGGTGCTGCAGCTTCACCCCGGCGACCTGCAGCAGCGTCTGCAACGGTTGGTGTCACGGGAAAGCACGCTCTTCCCGGTCAGCGGGGAGACCGCCGCCGCCCGCATCAGTGGCTACCTGGCGCCTCCCTCGACCTCCCGCTCCACCACATCTGCCATGTTCACCTACATTAACGGCCGTTTTGTGCGGGACAAGCTGGTGCAGCACGCGGTGATGCAGGCCTTCCGGCCGGTGCTGGAAAAAGGGCGCTATCCGCTGGTGGCGCTCTTTATAGAATTGCCGCCGGGTGAGGTGGATGTCAATGTCCACCCCACCAAGCACGAGGTCCGCTTCCGGCGGCAGCAGCAGGTTCACGATACCATCTGCGGTGTGCTGGAGGAGGTGCTGCGGGAATCCCCCTGGCTGCAGCGCCGTATGCCGCTGTTGCCGGTCAAGGAACCGGCTTCCGGGCCCCTGGCCGCTGCGCCGTCTCAAGGGGCGGCAGAGCATCGCCGCGGTGTACAGCAGGCGCTTGAACAGTTCATGGCCCAACCGTCACCGGCAGTGCTGCAGCCACAGGTGCGGGACAGCGCGTTGTCTTATCAGGCACCCGCTCGTGCAGCGGATTCGTTGTCGGCTGCCGGCTATTTTTCCTCCCTGCGCGTGATTGGGCAGTTCCGGGCAGCCTACATCCTCTGCGAGGCTGCGGACCGCCTGGTAATCATCGACCAGCACGCCGCCTATGAGCGGATCCGCTTCGAGCAGCTCAAGGCCGGTTTTGCGGCGGGCGGTGTCGAATCCCAGCGGCTACTGCTGCCGGAGATCCTGGAATTGTCGTTTGCCGAGTCGGACACCCTGCAACGTCATCAGGCCGGCTTACTGTCCATGGGGTTTGAGCTGGAGCCGTTTGGCGGCCAGACCTGGCGGCTGAATGCCGCGCCCAGGATTGCCACAGGGCTGGATTGCGGCAGCCTCGTGCATGATCTGCTGGCGGAACTGATGGAACAGGGAAGCCGTGTGCATTTTGAAGTGGTGCGGGACGACCTGCTGGCCAGGGTGGCCTGCCACAGCGTGGTGCGGGGCACCCACCCGCTGGACCGTCATCAGATTGAGGCGTTGTTGCGGGAGATGGACAGCACGGACTTTTCGTCCTATTGCCCCCACGGCAGACCGGTTTCCCACGAGATATCCCTCAAGGAACTGGAAAAGATCTTTGCCCGGCTATGAAACCGCGCGTACTTGTGATCACCGGCCCTACTGCCGCGGGAAAGTCGGCGCTTGCGCTTGAGCTGGCCGAGCGGTTGGGCGGGGAGCTGGTCTGTGCCGACTCTCTGACGGTCTACCGCGGGCTGGATATCGGCAGCGCCAAGCCCTCCTTGGCAGAGCGCCAACGTGTCCCGCATCACCTGGTGGATGTCAGGGAACCGACCGAGCCGTTCAGCGCCGCCGATTTCAGGGCGGCTGCCATGACGGCCATCGCCGGGATCGTTGCGCGGGACAGACACCCGATACTGGTGGGCGGCACCGGACTCTATCTGCGAACCCTGCTGCGGGGGTTGGTTGAGACGCCGGGTGAAGACCCGGCCCTGCGCGAACGATTGCGGCAGCAGGCCGAGCAGGAGGGGGGAGCAGCCCTTCTGGAGGCCCTGCGCGCGGTTGATCCGCAGACCGCAGACCAGTTGCATGTCAACAATCTGCCCCGCATTATCAGGGCGCTGGAGGTCTTCCACCACACCGGACGACCGCTCTCCGCCCTGCATGCCGAGCACGGTTTTGGGGAGAGCCCGTACCGTACCCTGCAGTTCTGCCTTGAACTGTCGCGGGAGGCGTTGTATGAGCGTATCGATGCACGGGTGGATGCCATGCTGGCAGCCGGGCTGGTGGCAGAGGTGGCGGGTCTGCTGCAGCGCGGCGTTCCACCATCCAGCAAGCCGCTTCAGGCTATCGGCTACAAAGAGGTGGTGGCGTATCTGCAGGGCTGGTATGGGCTTAGTGAGATGGTTGAGCTGATCAAACGCAATACCCGCCGTTTTGCCAAGCGTCAGTTGACCTGGTTCAAAAAGGAGCCTGAGCTCCAATGGGTTGCATATCCGGAAAACTCTGCTAGTATCCAGGCTGCAGCCGAAATGTTCTTCGCTTAAAGGAGAGAAACGACTATGTCCAAAACCCCTTTCAACATCCAGGACCAGTATCTGAACCAGGCACGCAAGGAACGTGTCAAGGTGATGGTGCGGATGATGTCCGGCGAGGCCCTTGAAGGGCATATCAAGTCATTTGACAACTTTTCGCTGCTTCTGGATGCCGGTGGCGATATCTTGATTTACAAACATGCCATTGCAACCATAACCTCGGTGGACGGTACCTTCCGCCTGCACCACCATCCCTGATGCCGCTCGGCGGCCTGCCTGCGCAGTCGCCCGGGCATCCCCGTTCTATCCGATTTCCCATGCAAGGACTTTCCATCACAGCAATCAGCCCCGGTTCTCCGGCAGAACGTGCCGGACTCAAACCGGGGCAGCGTCTTTTGGCCATTGACGGCACCCGGCTGCGCGATTTGATCGACTACAGCTGGCTGGTTGGCGATGACGAGCTGGAGCTGACCATTGCCGAACCCGACGGTGAGGTACACGATGTCTGGCTGGAGGCAGAACCGGGCGAGCCACCGGGGCTGACCTTTGCCGCGCCGGAACCGAAACGTTGCGGCAATAACTGTATCTTCTGCTTTGTCCACCAACTGCCCAAAGGGCTGCGGCGGCCGTTGTACGTCAAGGACGAGGATTACCGGCTTTCCTTCCTGCAGGGCACCTATGTTACCCTCAGCAATCTCAAACCCTCTGAGCTGAAGCGGATTATTGCCCAGCGGCTCTCGCCGCTGTATATCTCGGTGCATGCCGTTGATCCGGCGGTTCGCGAAAAGCTGCTGGGCCGCAAAGGTATTCCCCCCATTCTGGAGCAGTTGCGCAGCCTGACCGCAGGGAGGATCGAGCTGCATACCCAGGTGGTGCTCTGTCCCGGCATCAATGACGGTGCGGTGCTTGAAGAAACCGTGCAAGAACTGGCTGCCCTGTCGCCCGCCATTCGCTCCCTGGCCGTGGTGCCGGTGGGGCTGACCGAACACCGGCGGCATCTGCCACAACTACCCTCGGTTGACCGCGACTATGCCGCCGCCTTTCTGGCCACCTGGCTGCCCCGTATGCGCAGCCTCAACAAGCAGCTGGGGAGCGCCTTTCTGCAACTTGCCGACGAGTTCTTCCTGAAGGCTGGCCAGGCCGTGCCTGCCTTGCGTGAGTACGGTGACCTGCCGCAGTGGGAAAATGGGGTGGGGATGGTGGCCTGGTTCCTGCGGGAGGCCTCACAGGTGCTGAAGCGGGCCAAACCGTTACCTGCGCTGCAGGCAACGGTGGTCACCGGACATTCTGCCCTTGGCTTTGTGGAAGAGTTTCTGCAGGCATTGTCCGTCAAAACCGGCTGCCAGCTGACCGCCGTGCCGATACCGAACCGTTTGTTCGGCAGTGCGGTCACCGTCACCGGGCTGGTGAGCGGCCAGGATATCCTGGCAGAACTGCAGGGCAGGCCGCTGGGTGATCTGCTGCTGATTCCCGCGGTCATGCTGAAGGAAGGTGAAGGCTGCTTCCTGGACGATCTCACCCCGCAGGATCTGTCGCGGGAGCTAGGTGTGACGGTACGGCCGTTTGCGGCAACGCCGTCCGGTTTACTGAACGTGTTGCGCAGCTACGCACGACGAAAGGAGAAAATACGATGCAAATGAAAGCGTTTTTCAGTGCCTTGGGCCTGATCCTGTGTCTGGCCCCAACTGCCATGGCCGGCAGTTTTGATGTCGGTGCCCGCTACGGGCGGACCATTGAACAGGATGGCGGTAACCTGGAAGTCGCCGCCCGGTATTTCCCGATCCCGTTTCTCAGTCTGGGGGCATCGCTGGGATATGCCAACCTGCGCTACGACAAGGGCTGGTACTACAAGAAGGCCGACACCCTGCCGTTGGGCGGCTATGTCAATGCCCACCTGCCGTTGCCGCAGTTCAAGCCGTACGCCGGGGTCGGTGTGGTTTACTACAGTGTCAATGACATCTCGTCTCCCAACCAGCTGGACCGCGGTGAAGACCATTCCGGCACCATGACGGTGCAGGGCGGGGTGGATATCTCGTTGCCGCTGCCTAAGTTGAG
>Ga0302238_1001677_pt1 | contig 17314 bp, 15 predicted proteins | sample AAG_UR_Asn_MG_FD_193527 | JGI IMG/M metagenome (GOLD analysis project Ga0302238, IMG submission 193527) | Enriched activated sludge microbial communities from anaerobic digester in WTTP, New Holstein, Wisconsin, United States - AAG_UR_Asn | ecosystem: Engineered > Bioreactor > Anaerobic >...
GCTTCTCCCGACATCATGCCGTTTTTTGTTCCTCCGAAAGAGAGGACATCCACACCGCAATCCCTCGTGAATTCCCTGAAGGAGATCCCCAAGGCTGCGGCCGCGTTGCTGATACGGGCTCCGTCCCGTCCATGTGGAGGTACATGTTGTGATGGTGGGCCAGATCGGCCAACGCCCTGATCTCTTCGGGCCTGTAAACGGTTCCCATTTCCGTAACCTGTGAGATCGAGATGATCCGGGGCTGCGCGTGATGTTCGAAGTCAAATCCGTGAAGATGCGGCCTGACTGATTCCGGGGTGATTTTCCCGTCGGGGGTTTCAACAGCCAGCAACTTGCACCCTGTAAATTTCTCGGGCGCTCCACATTCATCGGTATGTATATGTGCGGTGCCGGCACAAATAACCGAGTGGTAACTCCTCGTCAGGGAGGAGAGCCCCAGTACATTGGCGCCCGTCCCGTTGAAAACAAAAAAAACTTCCGTATCGCTGCCGAATTCCTTTCTGAAAAGATCAACCGCTTCTGCGGTATACGGGTCATCCCCGTATCCTTTTTCATGTCCCGTGTTAACATCCCCGATGGATTTCAGAATAGCAGGATGGATACCGGCATTGTTATCGCTCGCAAATCCTTTTCGCATCTTTTTTTCCCAAAAATAACTTTTTTGTCAGTACGGTGATTATTTTTCCCGGCAATCGGGGATTAAGACGATTTAGACATTAACTTTATCCTATGGAAAAACAGCTTGCCTTAGGTGAAAGATTGCTCTTGATGGCCATCAGGCCTGAAAAAGGCGGGATTTCTTCCTTTTCCACGGCAATCGACCTGGTGGTTGCAGGTGCTGCCTTTCTGGAAATGACGATGGCCGGGAACGTCTGCCTAACAAACGGACGGGTGGAAATCTTACAGATGGAAACCAGGGTCCCCCTGTATCAATACCTGCTCGGAAAAATGGCCGCCGCACAAAATCCGCGTAAGATCGACCACTGGCTCAATTCGTTCAGGATATCCATGAACAAGGTGAAAGGTGAAGTATACCAATCGCTGGTCAGGAGGCGTGAAATCAGGATGGTAGAGCGGAGATTTCTTTGTTTCAGGTGGAAGAAGCCTTTCCTGGCTCCCGGGAACCATGTCAGCCAGGTTATTGACAAGGTGAAAAGAGAACTCAGTCAGCCGGGAGGGAGCCAGGAGGGGATTTATCTTTTGTTGCTGCTGGAACCTGCCGGGCTCTTGCGGCGAATTTACCCTGATAAGGTCATGCGTAAATCTGCAAAAGCGAAAATCAGGCAATTCAGGGAGAACAATCTGTCATCTGAAACTGTCGTGCAGGCCATTTGCGTTGTCAAAGCCATATACAGGGCCATCGCTGCCAGAAGGGCAGCCCGCAGTGCAGCCTGATAAAGAAAATGATTATGGCAAGGAGCTTATTCATTTTTTACTGATTTTAAGTTCACTTAAAGAAAGTAATTGAAAAAATAATGTTCATAACCTTTGACCGGGGCGGCAATTTTTTTACGGCAGCTTGACTGAAATCGTTATCTTTGGCCTTTCAGGAAGCATCATCGGAAGATATGGAGAATTTTGTGGTTTCAGCCCGGAAATACAGACCCGATTCATTCAGGACGGTGGTGGCGCAGGACGCCATTACATCGACCCTGAAAAATGCCATCAAGACCAGGCAACTGGCACATTCGTACCTTTTCTGCGGACCGCGTGGAGTGGGGAAGACCACCTGTGCCCGCATTTTTGCCAAGACTATCAATTGCAGCAACCTCACGCCCGACCATGAAGCCTGTAACGAATGTGAATCGTGCAAAGCTTTCGATTCCAACCGTTCCTATAACATCCACGAACTGGATGCGGCCTCCAACAATTCGGTGGATGACATCCGCAACCTGATTGACCAGGTGCGCATACCGCCCCAGATCGGCAGTTACAGCGTTTATATCATTGACGAGGTGCACATGTTATCGGCCAGTGCCTTCAACGCCTTTCTGAAAACCCTGGAAGAACCTCCCCGGCATGCGATTTTCGTTTTGGCAACCACCGAAAAGCACAAAATCATACCTACCATTCTTTCGCGGTGTCAGATTTTTGATTTCAACCGTATCAGCATCAGTGATATAGCAGGATATCTCGATTTTGTTGCCCGTGAAGAAGGGGTGACGGCCGAGCCTTCAGCGGTGAACATGATTGCCCGGAAAGCCGACGGAGCCATGCGAGATGCCTTGTCGATCTTTGACCAGCTTGTAAGCTTCTCGGGAAGAAACATCACTTATCAGGATGTCATCACCCACCTCAATGTTCTGGACTATGAATATTACTTCCGCCTGGTGGATTCTTTCCTGAAAAACCAGGTGACCGAAGCTTTGTTGATTTTCAACGAAGTTCTCGGGAAAGGATTTGAAGGGCAGCATTTCATCAGCGGATTGAGTTCGCATTTGCGTGACTTGATGGTTTCGCGCGATCCCGTTACCATCCAGTTGCTGGAGGTTGGCGGGGACATCCGCGAACGGTACAAGGTACAGGCTGACGCCGCTTCCCATGAGTTCCTCCTGGAAGCTTTACAACTGGCCAATGAATGTGATTACCAGTATAAAACCAGCCAGAACAAACGGCTCTCCGTTGAACTGACGCTTGCCAGGATTGCCCAGCTGACCTTAAAAAAAAAATAGCTGACGATACCGATTCCCTGGAAGCTATCTTCAGTGAAGTTCCCCTGCCAGGAGAAACGGGTAGCGCTACGTCAAAGGAACCTCCGAAAGCTGAAAAAAAACATTTGCGCAAGATTTCCTATGAGATTTCAGGGCCCTCCATCAAATCGGCCATGGAAGGAAAAGAGATGCCGGGCGGAAAGGAACCGGTCGATGAGCAGCATGAACTGCTCAATCCTGTGAATGGTGAAGAACCCGTGACAGAACAAAATTTGTCGGAGAAGTGGGTGCAATTTACCGAGACGCTGTCAGACCGGCCCAGCCTGAAGTCATCTCTGGAGCGGATACCGGTTCTTTTGCCTGGTGGAAAATTGGTGTTGACGCTGGATAACCTGCTCCAGGAAGAGTTGATCAGGGAGATCAAACCCCGGTTGGTGAACTGGCTCCGCCGGGAACTGAACAACTCCTCCATAGATTTGGTTACCCAAGTCATTCATGAACCCACCCGCAAAGTAGCTTATACCGACAGCGAGAAATTTGACGAAATGGTAGGTAAAAATGCGAACCTTGCCCTTATGAAGCAGAAATTTAACCTTGATTTTGACACCTGAAACACCGGGGGATTTTAACAGGGTGTTCCCCTATGAGTCGCCACAGCGCCTGTCAAAAAAAGCAGATGTTCACATCGTTTCAATGCCGGGGGTTTTGTTTTTCTTTTCCCATTTTTCCCTGAATTCCTTCATTTCCTTATGCTGTTTTTCAATCAGCTGATCCCATTCTTTCTGTTGATCAGGATCCATGAAACGTCGGTAGGGATTTTCTTCTTCACCCGGGACGGTGAATTCGTCAGGATTAAAATATCTGAGTTGATCGTCAAAATGTTTTCTCAATTCCTCCAAACCCCTCCTGTCAGGGAAGAAGAATCCCGGAGGCAGGTAAAATGAGGAATTGGGCCCCATGAACAGGGAGGTGTCGTTATGAAAGAGAAAACTTCCGAAAAAGGAAGAGTCATTGCTGAATTCCGGAAAGCCTCTGAAGAACTCTTCCTCGTCGAAGAAAAAGAAGGGAGATTTTCCGGGCGTCAGGGGAAAGGAGAAGAGGGAATTTCCGGGAAACGGATGCCCCGGGTTGTGGTCGAAAAAATCCTTTCCGAAGAAACTCTCCCATCCCTGACCGGAGGGAACCTGGAAAAGGGAGTCGGATGACCAGCGAAAGACCCGTAAGGAGTCGAAACGGATCAGGTTGCCATTTTCGTCATATTCCTTTTCCACTTTAATCTGTTCTTCGGGGATATTTTTCTGTTTTTCCGTTTTCTGGGCAGTGGCGGTGAAGACAATAACCGCCACGAGCAACAAAGCTGCAATTATGTTTTTCATGACTTTTTTTGGACAAAAATAAATGCAGGATGGCTGAAATAGTATTAAAAAAACCTAAAATGTCTTAAACCCTGATGTTTAGTCGTAGCGGTGCTGTTCTTCTTCCCCATCGTTGCCGGGGCAGTTCATTCTCAGATTTTCACCAGGCAGGAATCTTTCATCCACCCTTTGTTGCCGTCGCTGAGCTGCACTTCCTTCCACGAATCCAGGCTGTCGGTGATCTGAACCTTTAATCCTTCGTGGATCAGGAAGAGATCGGTGCCTGTAGCAGATGGGGCGCTTTTAACGGTGACCCTGGGGCAGCGGATCAGGGCTGCATTCCTGTTTTTGATCATGCTGTGCTGGTGCCAGGCGAGGGAAAAAGAGAGCAGGGTCAACAGCGCCAGGGGGAGGGCTACATAAAAGGCCAGTTTTTTCAGGCGGATGGAACGGCTGAAGAAATAGCTTCCCAGGAGCACCAGGAAAAACAGAAAAGCCGCTATGCTGACCTTTGCCCATCCGTCGGTTGAGGAGCTATTGGCCAGATTGCCCCACCAGCGGGAGAAAAAAGGTCGCGGAAGCCTTTCCGGGTTATCGACGACGAACTGATTGGCTACCTTGAGGTTGAAGTCGATGTCTTCATTCCTCGGATCGAGCAGTTTCGCCCTTTCATAATTCAGAATGGCTTGTACATGATCTCCCGTTTTAAAATAGGCATTTCCGAGGTTGAAGTAAACCTCCGCCGATTCTTTGCCTGAAGCCAGGATTTGTTCATATTTTTCGGCTGCCCGGTCGAATTCCTGGTCTGTATAGTGTTTATTGGCCTCTTCCAGCAGGAGATTCTCACCGGAGGCCCCTGAAATCAAGGGAACCAGTATGAGGAGTATGGAAATTGTTCTTCTCATCATTTTACCGTTTGATTTGTTTTTCCATTTTGCTGATGACATCTTCGGCTTTTTCATAGAGTTCATGCATCACCTGTGCACCTCCTGAAGGTGCAAACCGGGCATATTCGCACTGGTCGACCACAGCAAGAAAATCGCTGATCAATCCGGGATCCACCTTTCTGACCTCAAGTCCTTCGACTGCTGTTTCACGTCTGAGGTCGGCCAACGGAATACTCAGTTTATCACTGAGGTAACCCCAGAATGCCTTTAATAAGGCGTCATAAAAAGCCTCGCCTTGCTGCTTTTTGAGATGGTCGGAGGCCACCTTCAGGTGTTTGCGGGCCACCCGGTTGGCTTTTTTGTTGCGTACGAGGGCAATGTTTGAGTTCTCCTCCATTTTTTTCCGGTAGACCACGAAGAAAACTGCAAAAGCTGCGGTTCCCAACAGATAAATGGCCCAGAACAAGGTACTCCCGAAAAAGGAGGATCCTTTTTCTTTCAAGGGAACCTGTTTCTGGCTGATAAAACGGATATCCTGGCCGATGGTCTGAATGTCTTGTTTCCGGAGGGAACGCACGACCCCCGTTCCCTGATCACCCTCCCCTTTGGTGACTTTCAGATCATATTCAGGAGTGGATTGTTGTTCATATTTGCCGGAGGCCGGATTGAACCAGGCGAACTGAACGGAAGGGATTTTAAAATCACCTGCATAGCGGGGCTGGAAGAGGTATTCGATGCTCTTTGACCCGCTGACCCCGCCGTCGGAGGCCCTGACGTTATCGGCCGAACTCGGGTCATATTGTTCAAAGTCCCCGGGGAGCGCCAGTTTCGGAGCCTGTATTAACCGGATGTTTCCCGTACCCGAGATGGTTAGTTTCAGGGTTACGGCATCGTTGGTGGTAACTTCCTGCTGACTGATTTCGGACGAGATCCTGAAATCACCTACCCCGCCCGAAAAACAGGCGGGTGCCGGCGGCAAATCCCTGACGGATACCGATACCGCATCACTGGTCAGCTTTGCTCTGACGGTCTGAATGCCGGTGAAAAAGTCATCGAAGAAACTGCGCTGCCGCACCCGCTGCTGCACCAGCGTAGTGATGCTGAAGGGTTTTATGGTGATGCTTCCGGTCTGCTGCGGGAAAAGAACAGTCTTTTTCAACACCCCTACCTGGTAAATCCTGTCGTTGAAAACTTCCCTTTTGAAGTTGATCTGCTGGGGAATATCAATATCCTGGGTATAAAATCCTTCGTATGTGGGGAGGTTGACCTCTTCAAATCCTGCCAGGGGCATGTTGGGATTGGCGTACAACTTAACGGTGGCGATGATTTGCTGTCCTTTGTATGCCTGATGCCTGGAGAGTTCCAGCCTGATGAAGAGGTCATTCCGGCTGATCGATCCTGATGGGGTGGTTTCGCTGCCCCTTTCCTGCTGCTGCCCCTGCTGCTGCCCCTGCTGCTGCGCCGGGGCCGCCTGTGATTGTCCGGTTACCACCTGGATGGTCAGGGAATTCGACTGGTATACCTTCCCGTCAACCTCTATCGAGCCGGGACGGATCGTAAAGGTGCCGGCTTCCCGGGCCCTCAGGATGTAAGTGTAGGAGAAATCCCTGCTTTGGGTGGTTTTCCCGTTGATGATCTGGAAACTGGTGCTGGAGGAAAAACTGGGGCCCATCAGTACATCGAAATTGCCCAGGTCGGGGAGGGTGAGATTCTCCCCCCGCTCATTGATGTTGAAAGTCAGTCTGAACTGATCACCTGCCGCCACGGCATTGGGGGCTGACATCACCAGCCTGATGTCCTGTGCCTGGGACTGAAAACCCACCAACAACACCCCGATGTAAAGAATTACTTTTTTCAACATATTTGTTTTCTCATTTCGGAAAAATCATCCAAAGTTACCAGTCTTTTTCCACTCTGGCAGGCTTTGCCTCCCTTGCTTTTGCCTGCTGTACTTTTTCCTGGATCTTCTTCTCATCATTCTGCAACGCCTGCAACAACTGTTCCGCATTTTGTTTCGATATTTTCGGAGGTGGCTGTTGCTGCTGGTCCTTGTTCTGGTCTTTGTTCTGATCCTTGTTCTGGTCCTTATTTTGATCCTTGTTCTGATCCTGATTTTGCTGTTGCTGCTTCAGCCGCTGAGCATAGGCAAGGTTGTATTTGGTTTCTATGTCGTCAGGATTATTGCGGAGCGCTTTTTTGTAAGCTTCTATACTTTCATCGATCTGTGATTGGAAGAGGAGGCTGTTCCCCAGGTTATGGTAAGCGCGTGCTTTTTCTTCGGGATGCGTGGCCTGGTTTGCCAACTGTTCAAAGCCAGTGGCGGCATCGCCGAACCGGGTCTGTTTGTAAACCGCGTTGTTCAGGTTGAAATTCCACATCGGGTCCGTGGGTTTCTTGTCAAGGGCTTTCCGGTAGGCTGTTTCCGCCTTGCCGAAATTTATCGTATCAAGCCGGGTGGTATCCCTAACACCCTCTATGTAAAAACGGTTGCCCTGGCGCACAAACTTGCGCTCATTCTGTCCGCCGGCTCCCAAAACAACACCGGCAGTTAAAATGATCATGAGCAAGAATTTCATAGCTGTATCATTTAAAAAGTTGAATTTTTCTCAAGTATTTGTTTTTCCTTTCCAGGATGAGGAATTCCAGGAGAAGGAGGATCAGTCCCGCTGCGAAAAAATAGAAGAATTGTTCTTCGTATTCTGAAAACATACGGGCTTCCATTTCCGTTTTCTGCATTTTGTTGATTTCATCAAAGAGTTCGTCGAGACCGACCTGGGCGGTGTTTGCGCGGAGGTAGATGCCGCCGCCGGCGGCGCTTATTCTTTCCAGCGTAACTTCATCAAGACGGGAGATGACGATTTTCCCTTCCCTGTCACGGCGGTATTCTCCCTGGCTTTTGCCTTCGGCGGGGATGGGAGCGCCCTGGGGCAGTCCCATGCCAATGGTATGCACCACAATTCCATTTTTGGAAGCTTCTTCAGCTGCAGCTACAGCATCATCTTCGTGGTTTTCTCCGTCGGTGATGATGATGATGGCCTTGCTGGATTCCGGATTGGGGGTGAAAGAGCGCATGGCCATGCTGATGGCTGCCCCAATGGCGGTTCCTTGTTTCGGAACAATCTGAGGACTTACCGATGCCAAGAACAACTGGGCCGAATTGTAGTCCGATGTGATGGGCAACTGGGTATAGGCGTCTCCGGCAAAGACGATCAACCCGATTTTGTCGTCCTTTAACTTGCTGATCAACCGGTCGATTGCCCGCTTGGCCCTTTCAAGCCGGTTGGGTTTGATATCCTCGGCCATCATGCTGTTCGATACGTCAAGGGCAATGACAATCTCCACTCCCTGTCTTTTAACTTGCTTTAACTTGGACCCGAATTGAGGCCGAGCAGTCCCCGCAATTAATAATGAGAGGGCCAGCATGAGGAGTATGAATTTGAAAACGGGACGGATCCCCGAAACACTGGGCATCAGGATTTTCATTATTTCCGGTTCGCCGAATTTCTTCAATGCCCTTTTCCGCATCACCCTCGAAAAGATGAACAAAGCCGTTAGAAAGGGAATCAGCAGAAGTCCCCAAAAATATTCCGGATGTGCAAATCTGAACATTTCCATACCATTACCATTGTTAAGGAATACCTCGGAAGAAGGTGATCCTGAGGAAAATACCGGTGATCAGCAAGAGGATGCCTGCCAATGCAAAGGGCAGGAATTCTTCTGTCCTGCGGCTGAATTCTTTAATATCGATCTTTGATTTTTCAAGCTGGTCTATTTCCTGGTAAATTTCCGCCAGTTTCAGGTTACTGGTAGCCCTGAAATAACGGCCGTCAGTAATCTGGGAGATTTGTTTGAGCATTCCCTCATCAATCCTGACTTCTATATTCTGTATCTGGGTTCCGAAGGGGGTTGGTGCGGGGTAAGGGGCTGTTCCGATGGATCCCACGCCAACCGTGTACACCCTGATGCCGTAATTTTTGGCAATTTCTGCAGCCGTAAGGGGAGCTACTTCCCCGCGGTTGTTTTCCCCGTCGGTGAGCAGAATGATGACCCTGCTGAGTGCGACACTCTCCTTCAACCGTGCGACAGCTGTGGCCAGCCCATTTCCGATGGCAGTGCCATCTTCGATCAATCCGGTTTTGATACCACGGAAGAGATTCAGCAGGATAGCCCGGTCCGTCGTCAGCGGGCACTGAGTAAAGGCTTCACCGGCGAAAACCACCAGGCCCATGCGGTCGTGTTCCCTGCCAGAAATGAATTCCATGGCTACTTTTTTTGCCGCTTCCAGCCGGTTTGGGGAAAAATCCATGGCCAGCATACTGGTGGAGATATCGAGGGCTACGACGATATCGATCCCTTCTGTGGTCACGTTTTCCCAGCTGGTGGTGGACTGAGGCCGGGCCAGGACAATGATAAACAGGGAAACTGCTGCCATCTCAAGCAGGAAAGGAAGGTGTCTCAGCCAGTGCCGAAGGGTGACCGGAGCTTTGCTGACAGCCTCTGTGGAGGAAACCTGAATGCTGGCGGTATTCTTTTTGTGCCACAGGAAATACCATGCCGCCCAGGGTATTAACACCAGCAAGAGGTACAATAATCCCGGATTCTTAAAAATTATTTCGTCAAACATTGTTTTCCTGATTTAAGGTTCTTTCATGAACAGTCTCCGGAACCTGCTCCTTACTTTCCTGTTCTTCAGCCTTCCCGGCGTTCACCGTTTCTTCGATCTTTGTCTCATTGACGAAGAAATAGGCGTTGATCAGCGTCAGGTTGTGATCGTCGGGAAGCGGTTGGTATTTGGCGAACTTCACCAGGTCGGCGGTGGGGAGTATCTGCTGAAGATAACCCAGCGTTTTCTCCTGAATCAGGTCACCCCGGGTGTTGAAAGATGCGATGATTTCCCCGGTGGTCTGTTCCATGGCGTGAATGCCAAACCTGTTTTCTATGTAAGTCCGCAAAACGGCGGTAACCTCGCTGTAAAATGCTTTGACCTTGTCCTTCTGCCAAAGTTTCTCCTCTTTGATCCTGTCGAGTTCCCGTAAGGCGATGATATGTGGCGGTTCCTTCGGTTTTTCGGGCTTGATAAAGAGCGGCAGGTTTCTTTTTTTCCTCCTGACGGAATAGAGGATAAGGAAGAGCAGGGTGGCGGCAAGGATGATCCCCATGATATAGGGAATGACCTCCTTAAGGGTCAGCGGGGCATCGTACGGCATCTTGATATCGGCAGGCCCCCGGGTGGTATCGATTTCCAGGGTCAGCACCTTTAACACCAGATCATTGGTAAATATGGAGTCCAGACGATCGGGCAACAGCAGGTCAACGCGGAGCGGGGGAATCCGGTATTCTCCGCTGTCAAAGCAGGTGATCCGGAAATTCTGCACCAGTCTGATGCTTTTGTCATCGAGAAAGGTGGTGTCAATGGGCGACCTTTCCAGAATTTCAATTTTCCCGGAAAGGGTATCCGGCACCTGGATAAACCCGGATTGCAGTGTGGATGGCTTTTCCAGTTCGACCCTGAGGTTGACCTGATCCCCGATCAGAATCCGGGAGGAATCGATCAGTGCCGTAGCTTTTACAGGCTGTCCCGTCACACGGACCGTGGCTAGGATTGCTGACAGCAGTATCAAAAAGATGGCTGTGTGTCGTCTTTTCATATTCACCTCCGTGCTCCCCTTTTCTTAAAAAGGTTCATCAATGATCTTACATAATCTTCCCGGGTGTTTATCCAGGCAGAGTCAACTCCGCAACGCGTGAAGACAGCTTTCAGCTGCGCTGTCCTGTTGCGCCATCCGTCCCGGTAAATCCGGCGGGTGGTTTCGTCATTGCTGTTCACCCAGGTGTACTGTCCGGTTTCCGCGTCCTTCAGTTTCATCATTCCGATAGGGGGCAATTCCTCTTCCCGGTTATCATAAATCCGGATGGCGACCACATCATGCTTGTTGTTGGCCACGGAAAGAGCCTGCTCCAGATCGGGATGGTTATCGAGGAAATCGGAAATGACAAATACCGTGCATTTTTTCTTGATGGCGTTGGTGAGATACCTTAACGCTTCCGGAATATTGGTCCCCCGATTCTGCGGGGTGAATTCAATCATTTCCCTGATAATCCTTAAAATATGGGTTTTCCCTTTTTTCGGGGGGATAAACTTCTCAATGGTATCGGAGAAGAAGATCACCCCGGTCTTATCGTTGTTCTGGATGGCGCTGAAGGCGAGGATGGCCCCGACTTCGGTGATGATGTTCTTTTTAAGCTTGCGAAAAGTCCCGAACTCACGGGAGCCGCTGACGTCGATCAGCAGCATCACCGTCAATTCCCGTTCTTCCTCGAAGATTTTTACGTAAGGATGGCTGTACCGGGCCGTAACATTCCAATCGATGTTGCGGATGTCATCACCGAACTGGTACTCCCTGACTTCTGAAAACGCCATTCCACGCCCCTTGAAAGCACTGTGGTACTCTCCGGCAAAGATGTTGCGCGTCAACCCGCGGGTCTTTATTTCAATCTGCCTTACCCGTTTTAACAGGTCGGTTGTTTCCATAATAATAAGTATTTATGGAACTTCCACGGTATTGAGGATGTCGGTGATGATTTCCTCCGAGGTAATGTTGTTGGCTTCTGCTTCGTAGCTGAGACCGATACGGTGGCGCATCACGTCGGGACAAACGGAACGGACATCTTCAGGGATGACATAGCCGCGCCGCTTGATGAAGGCATAGGCTTTGGAGGCCTGGGCCATACTGATGCTGGCTCTGGGTGATGCTCCCCAGGTGATCATGTCACGGTATTTTTCCAGTTTGTACTCCTCGGGTTCACGGGTGGCAAAGACAATATCTACAATGTATTTCTGGATTTTTTCGTCGATATACACCTCTTTCACCACATCACGCGCTTTCATGATGTCGGCAGGTTTCATGATGCTGTTGGTTTCCGGGAAGGTTTTCAGCAGGTTTTGCTGGATGATCAGTTTCTCTTCCTCCTTTTTGGGGTAGTTAATCACAACTTTCAACATAAAACGGTCTACCTGGGCTTCGGGGAGCGGGTAGGTCCCTTCCTGTTCGATAGGATTCTGCGTTGCCATCACCAGAAAGGGTTTGTCGAGGGCATAGGTGTTCTCCCCGATGGTGATCTGCCGTTCCTGCATGGCTTCGAGCAATGCCGACTGAACTTTCGCAGGAGCCCTGTTGATTTCATCAGCCAGAATGAAATTGGCAAAAATGGGGCCTTTCTTGACCGAGAACTCTTCCCTTTTCTGGCTGTAGATCATGGTCCCGATCAGGTCGGCAGGCAACAGGTCGGGCGTGAACTGAATCCTGGCGAACTTGGCATCAATGGTGTGCGCAAGGGACTTGATGGCCAGCGTTTTTGCCAAACCGGGCACCCCTTCCAATAGAATATGCCCGTCGGAAAGCAATCCGATCAGCAAACTCTCGATAAGATGTTTCTGCCCGACAATCACCTTGTTCATTTCAATGGAAATTAGATCGACAAATGAACTCTCACGCTGAATGCGTTCATTGAGTTCTCGTATATCAACTGCCTGATTCATAAGGAAAAATTTACGTGAAAATGTTGGTTATTTTTAAACTCACGAAAATAGAGGTTTGATCTTTATAAAAAATGAATTTTTTGTTAAAAAAATTAAACCAGGCCCTCTCATAAGGACCTGGTTTGTGCTGTGATTTACTGGATCGAAATCTCGCGGGCCGGTTTCGGTTTTACCTCCTCCTTTTTGGGAAGTGTAATGCAAAGAATGCCTTCGCAATATTTTGCCGTGATCTTATCCCCTTCAACAACCGTCTCCGGAACGGTGAAACTCCGCTGGAACGACTGATAACTGAATTCACGGCGGGTGAAACGACCCTTTTCTTCTTCTTCTTCTTTCTCTTCCTTCTTCTCTGACGTAATCGTCAACAGGTTGTTTTCCAGGTTGACCTTAAAATCATTCTTGTTCATCCCGGGTGCAGCCACCTCAATTTCAAATGCATCGTCGGTCTCTTTCACATTTAAAGCCGGCAATGTGGTGTTGGTACTTGAAAAATTGGAACTGCCCCAATCCATCAGATCCCGGGTGAATAAGTTGTCCCAGAACGACGGAAGATACATGTTCGATCTTTTAATTAGTGTCATGGCTAAATCCTCCTTTGATTTAAATTATTAATTCTGTTTTCTTGAAAAATTCATGTTCCCGGTATTTTACCCATCAAAATAGATACCAGCCTGCCGGATCATATCAATTCATTGTCATAGTAAATTGCTGTCATACAACGATATGGAGGTTTTTATCATTTGTTGTTGATTATTATATTAATTAAAAAAAATGTCAGAATGTCCTGTTTTTTATAAAAAGTTGACAAAATTACAGGCAGAATGGTAGCTTTTTTGTTAATTTCGGCCGGAAAGTAACATCAGATGCAGCGATACCGGGTGGAGCTCAGATTTAAGGGGAGCCGTTATTTCGGATGGCAGGTTCAGCCGGGCCGGCCGACGGTACAGGGGGTTCTGGAGGAGTGTTTTTCTCTCTTTTTACGCATGCCGGTTGTCATCACCGGTGCCGGCCGCACCGATACCGGGGTACATGCCTCCTTTTATACGGCCCATTTCGATGCCGGGGATCTTCCCTTTTCCTCAGACGATGTTGTATACAAGCTGAACCGTTTTCTTCCCGATGATATTTCCCTATTGTCCATCCTGCCGGTTCCGGAGGATTTCCATGCCCGCTTCAGTGCACTTTCCCGGACTTACCGTTACTGCATCAATACGGTGAAGGATCCTTTTTCGGTGGATACTGCCTGGTATTTTCCCCGGCCGCTCGATGTGGAAAAAATGAATGAAGCTGCTGGCCTTCTACTGAAGTATGACGATTTTACCAGTTTCAGCAAGTTGCACACCGATGTGAAGACCAACCGCTGCCTGATAGAGAAGGCGGTCTGGGAGAGAGAGGGTCCCCTGTTGTTTTTTACTATCACCGCGGATCGTTTTTTGCGCAACATGGTGCGGGCGATTGTGGGCACCCTCCTGGAGGTGGGGAAAGGCAGGCTTACGGTGGCAGGTTTTGAAAGTGTCATTATAAAAAAGGATCGCGGTGCCGCGGGGAGCAGCGCTCCGGCCCACGGACTATTCCTTACCGGAATCCGTTATCCCGGCGATCCGGCTTAACTTGATGAATAAAGTACTCCGGGCCACCGGACCAAAGGAAACCCTCCAAACACACGTTTGTGAATCAGTGTCTCGCCCGACGGAAAATCCGCATTTTCCCTTCACAGTATACCTGACGACACATTTCCTGAACTAGCAACCCGCGATCCTGCGATTCCGCGCCTCCTCCTCTCTGAAGGCTTCTTCAGCTTTTTATCTGTCCAGCGGTATCCAGACGGTCATTTCCGAATTTCCGCGATTGTTCCAGGCAAAATAGGGAATCAGCGTAACTGAAACGGGTTCCGGTTTTTCGGGGGTACGAATCCTGTAGAGGTTATTATTCCAGGTTCCTCCCTTTTCTTTCAGGAATTGGCCTTTAAGGGCCACAATGCAGGCATCCCCGATGAACTGTTGAAAAGGTTCCAGGGTGGCCGTAACCGGGATGGAAAAGTCAAAAATCCTGCTTCCTTCCGGGATGTCGGGCGATTCCAGACAGTAGACCACGGGGCCGCGCCTGACGGCCACCTGGTTGCGGGTTTCTTCCACGAGGGGATGGGCTTCTACCAGCACCGGTCGCATGGGAAGGATCACTTCCACACGGTCTCCTGTTTGCCAGGCGCGTGAAATTTGCACATACCTTCCGGGTTCCGGGATGATCCCGGCGGACTGCCCGTTTATCAGGACTGTAGCCGTATCGGCCCACCCGGGGATCCGCAGGTAAAGTTTCGCCGTCTCCGGAAATTTGCTGATCAGCAGGGTGATGCTGCCCTCCCAGGGATATCCGGTGACCTGTTCCAGGCTCACGTCCTTCCCGTTCCAGGTCGTGTGCAGCTGGCTGCCCCCGTAAAAGTTGACATACATCCCGTCGTCAGATTTGGAATAGAAGTATTCCTGTATTTCGGCGATAGTCCGGATGGTATTGGGGGGACAGCAGTTGCAATAGGAGATGTATTCCTCCCGGTTTTTGGACCAGCGGAGGTCGTGGCTTAATTCGTCAGCCACGCAGAGGGGGTTGGTATAGAAATATCCTGTGCCGTCGAGGCTGACGCCGGCAAGGAGGCTGTTGTACATGACCGTTTCCATGATGTCGGCATAGGCGGCATTCCCTGATATGAGGAGCATCCGCCAGTTCCAGAGCAGGTTCCCGATGTTGGCGCACGATTCGTTATGGGCGTTGAGGTTGGGAAGCTGGTAGGACCGGCCGTAAGCCTGGTGGACCTGTTGGATCGAAGGCTGGTCATAGGTGGTCCCGTCGGGAGAAACACCATCGTAGAGAGCTCCGCAGGCCCCTGTGATGTATAATTTGCCGCCGACCACATCGTTCCCGATTTTTTCCAGGGCTGTCAGCAACGAATCATCCCCGGTTTCGGCATAGAGATCGGCGGCGCCGGCATAGAGGTAGTTAGCCCTGACGGCATGTCCCACTGCCGTAGTCTGTTGTTTGAAAGGAATCCGGTCCTGGTTGTGGTCGGTTCCCTCCTTCACCAGGCTCCGGATCTCCATCAGTTTTTTTGCCAGTTCCAGAAAGGCGGGATCGCCCGTAGTCCGGTACATCTCCGCCACCCCCATGTAATGGGAGGGACAGATGGTATTTCCGGCCAGTTCCTCCGGCGCCGTCCGCGAAAATTCCACCAGGAAACGGGTAGCCTTCCGGGCAATCTCCAGCAGGGTGTTTTTCCCTGTCACCCGGTGATGAATACAGGCTGCTGTCATCAGGTGGCCCAGGTTGTAGGTTTCAAAATCGAGCCTTCTCGTAAATTCATACCTGGATCCCGGATTTTTGGCCGCTTTGATCAGCGCGGGTGTATGGAGGTACCCGTCGGCACGCTGGGCTTTCCCGATAACGGCGATGATCCGGTCAATCTCTGTTTCCAGCTTCTGGTCCCGTGATGCGGCCCATACCATGATCTCCGCTTCCAGCATTTTATAAAAATCACCGTCGTGGAAAGCAGGCCCCTGATGATCCCCCTCTGCCAGTCCGGCAGCAATTTCAAAATTCCGGAAGGCATGGCTTACTTCAGGGTTGAGGTAGCAACCCATCATGCGGGGGACCATCACCCCGCTGCACACCCGGAACCGCTCGGCCCAGAAACCATCGGTCCAGGTGACATCCCCGATGTTTACACTCCGAAGTCTTAAATGAGGACTCGTTCCCGTAGCGGTAAGCCCCCGCTCCTGACCCCCGAGGTGAACCGGGAGGTGAAGGCACAGCAGAAGTGCCGGCAAGATAAAACAGCGGAATAACGGCTTCTTCTCTTTGGTGTATTTCATTGGTCTGGTTAATTCTGTGATACTAAAATGATGACCATGTCGTGGTTTATATGCGCAGTGACCTCCGGCATCAGGCACTCAGGTTTTATCATCCGATGGCAGACAGGTCTCAAAATGGTAAATCCCGGAACCGCACTCCACCACCCGGCATCCGCCGGAGGTTCCTTTGTTTTCCAGTTCCCCCGACTTTTCTACGGGGATTCCATGTTCGGTGACCGCGGCTTCACACGAGGCGGGAATATGGATTTGCGCCGTTGCATTGGCAGGGATGGTCACCCGGAGGATCAGTTTCGTTCCGTTCACCTCCCACCCTGAAGTAATTTCCCCGTACATGGATTGGTAGGTTGCGCAGGCATGGGTAAGTGGGGGAGAGATGACCGGGCGGATGATGATTTTTTTGTATCCGGCACTCTGCAGGTCGGATTGTATTCCCGCCACCCTGGAATAAAGCCAGTTGCCCACGGCCCCATAGGCGTAGTGGTTGAAGGAATTCATGCCGGGATCCTGGAAGGAGCCGTCGGGCCGGATGCCGTCCCACCGTTCCCAGATGGTGGTGGCGCCCCGGGTGACGGGATAGAGCCACGAAGGATAGGAGGTATTCAGCAGCAGCTGATAGGCCAGGCCGGGGTATCCGGCATCGGTGAGAGCATCCAGCAATAGCGGGGTTCCCAGGAATCCGGTGGTCAGATGCCGGAAACGAGTCACGTTGGCGGCAAGCCTTGCAGCGGCTGTGCGGACCATTTCCTGCGGAAGTATTCCGAAGGCCAGGGCCAGAGCGTATGCCGTCTGGGTATCGGAAACCAACCTGCCGTTGGGGGTGATGAATTCCTCCCGGAAGGCTTTTTGTATGCGGGGAAGAAGGGAGGAGTAAAATGCGGCATCCTCCACTTTGCCAAGAATGGAAGCGATTCTTGCCAACAGGTCCGTGGAGCGGTAAAAGAATACCGTGGCGATCAGCTCTTTTTCCGTATGGGCGCCGGCAAAACCGTAATCGGGGGCGTTGTATACCTGGCTGTAGTAT
>Ga0302238_1001678_pt1 | contig 17314 bp, 12 predicted proteins | sample AAG_UR_Asn_MG_FD_193527 | JGI IMG/M metagenome (GOLD analysis project Ga0302238, IMG submission 193527) | Enriched activated sludge microbial communities from anaerobic digester in WTTP, New Holstein, Wisconsin, United States - AAG_UR_Asn | ecosystem: Engineered > Bioreactor > Anaerobic >...
TTTTTCAATAGCGCAATGAGAACGAAAAACACCGCCAGGGAAAGGAAAACCGTTCCCATCCCAGCGGCCATGAGAAACAGGCTTGCCTGCATTGTCGGGCTCATCTCCTCTCCTCCCCGGACCTACAGAAAGTTCGCGATCAGTACGGGAACCAGGGCCAGAACCAGGCCCCCCGCCATGATGGACCCCAGCTGTCCGGACACGTTGGCGCTGACGGCCTGCATCAGAATATAGGTCTGGAAATCCTCCTCCTGAGCCATCTTGTGGACCACCCGGGCGGACATGGGGAAGGCGGAAATGCCCGCCGCCCCGATCATGGGATTGATCTTCGTTTTCAGAAAGAGATTGAGAAACTTGGCGAAAAGGACCCCGCCGGCGGTGTCGAAGACGAAGGCCAAAAGGCCCATGCCCAGGATGACCAGTGTGGCGGGGGTCAGGAATTTTTCCGCCGTCATGGTCCCGCCGATGGTGATTCCCAGAAGGAGGGTCACCAGGTTTGCCAGTTCGTTCTGGGCGGACTGGGACAGCCTTTCCAGCACTCCGGATTCCCGCACCAGGTTGCCGAACATCAGAAGCCCCACCAGCGGCACGCTGATGGGCGCGATGATCCCCGCCACGATGGTGGCCAGGACGGGAAAGAGGATCTTCACCGTCCGGGACACGTCGGATTCCCGATAGGCCATCTTCATGGCCCTTTCCTTCTTCGTGGTCAGAAGCCGGATGATCGGCGGCTGGATGATGGGAACCAGGGCCATGTAGGAGTAGGCCGCCACCGAGATGGGTCCCAGGTAGTCCCGGGCGAACTTGGAGGCTACGAAGATCGATGTGGGCCCGTCGGCGGCGCCGATGATCCCCACCGAGGCGGCGAGCTTCAGAAGCTCCGCCGGGTCCATCCCGGAGAACTGGGGAACGTAACGGGACAGAAAAACGACCCCGGTGATGGTGGCGAAAATGCCGAACTGGGCGGCGGCCCCGAAAAAAATCATGATGGGCATCTTGAAAAGGGGCGTGAAGTCGATCATCGCCCCCACGGCGATGAAAATGAGGACGGGAAAGAGCTCCGTCAGGATGCCGGCGTTGAACAGAATCTGGAGAACCCCGTCGGCCCCGTCGAAGGTCAGAATCGTCTTCAGCGGAAGATTGACCAGGATGGCCCCGAAACCGATGGGCAGGAGCAGCATGGGTTCGTAATTCTTTCGGACCGCCAGGAAAATCAGGATGCCGCCGACGGCGAACATGATGCAATGGCTCCATTGGAGGGCATTTAAACCCTCCAGAAGAGCGGAAACCACCTGCTGCATAGACGACTCCTTTTGGGACGCGAGGGGCTGTCTCTTTTGTATATCACTTTATTTCCCGCGTCAATCGGGAAAGGGCGGACCCTTCAGAGGTTTTCCCCTTTCATGTGGGTCTGCAGCAGCTGGAGGAAATAGTAGATGTTTTTATAGACCTCCGCCATGCGCTTCTTGACCTCCCCCTCCGCCGCGGAGTCCACCTCTTTCCAGTTGATGATGGCCTCCGACCGGGGGGCCTTCTCGCAGTCGTCGATGAGGGATTTGAGGACTTTTCCGAAACCCACCAGACTCTGACCGGACTCGCCGACCAGGGCCGCAGCCCGGGTGTTGACGCTGCGGACCGTCTCCAGAAGGACCTTTCTGGCCCCCTGGTCCCGCTCCGCCTTGTTGACGACCTTTCGCAGCCTGGCTCCGTACTCGCCGTCGTCGCCGCAGGCATCGTCGAACTCCACCAGCCTGTCCGACAGATCGAGAATCTGCTGAAAGGAATCGGACATCCGCTGGGAAAGAAAGTTGGTGGCCCATTTGCCCCGGATGATCAGAAGGTCCCGGAGTTCCCGCATGTCCTTTTTCACGTAGTCCAGCATGAAGTTTTTCAGATAGTTGGCCGGGACGGCGTAGAGGTAGCCTTCGGTTTTTTTCTTTGTCAGGGCTTCGCCGTTCTGTTCGGTGTAATTCCTCATCCTCGGCAGGGCGCCCTGGGAGAAGACCATCCGGGAAAGTTTTTCCACCCGGCGGTTTTTCTGCTCCGACAGGATTTTCTGAACCGCCGATTCGCACTGGGCCTTTATTTTGTTGAGGTACGGTTCGACGATCCTCTCCTTCGGCGCCCGGGATTCGGATTTGAAATACGGGTTCTTCTCGGTATGCCGGATGATGAGTTCCAGAATTTCCGAGTTCTTCACATCCATCGCCAGGTTCAGCATTTTCTTCCAGGCGGGCCGGGACAGGATGTCCAGACTGCGGTACTCCTTCAGGATGTCGAAGAGCCGGTCCCAGTCCCCCGTCCTGTCCAGGGGGGACAGCAGCTCCAGAAAATCCTTCAGATCGTCGATGATGTATTCGGCGTTGATGGCCTCAAATCGGGGGATGTAGACGAAATCCTTCTCCGTCATTTTCGAATCGAATTTTTTCAGCAGGAAAAAATAATCATACATCGCGAAGCCGTAAAAGATCTCGAACAGCCCGTACATCCGGTCGATGCTTCTGATGAGGTCTCCGTTGAAGGCGGCGAAAAAAGAGATCAACCCGTCCTTGATCTCCGCCGTCAGTTGCTTGACGTCCACACTCTGCGCTTTTTCCCGGATTTTTTCTTCGGTGAAGGATTCCTTGCGGGCGAGAATCTCCGCGGAAAGGTGCGATTCCACGATGATGTCCCGGAGGGCGGTGGAGGTGTCGGAGTTCCGGAGCAGGGTCTGGGCGGAGCCGACCACCTTGTATATATCGTGAAAGAACTTGGCCAGGGCGGGGAGGGCCTGCCCGCTCCGGGGGGATAAGAACTTGTGCCGGGATTTTTTCACATCCCGGTCCACCTGCTTGAGGAGCCGCCTCTTTTCCTTTTCCGGGTCTCCCGCCCCGAGGAACAGGGAGAATACCCGCACCAGAAAGCTCTGTTCGCCGGCGTCCCGGCTTCCGGAGGCGCTCTGCGCAGGAGGTTTCCGACTATCCAAGCCCATGGTATTATATTTTAGGGAATAAACCTCCCGCTGTCAACGGAAGGGACGGCGGCGATCGAGATTTTACTTCTTTACGGGTAAGATTTTAATGAATGCGGGACGACCATCGGAAAAGATCCTTCATCTCCTGTCCGGCCTCGCTCCCCGCTTCGGCCTGCGCCCGCCGCGCTTCCTGGCCGGAGATTTCGGAGTGGTGATGATGAGCGCCCTTCCCTACGGCGGGGGCGGAGAGGATGCGCCGGATCCGGACAACCCCGTCGGGGTCCTCGCCCCCTTCGCCAGGAAAAACTTTTATCGGGAGATGACCCTCCGACTCCGGGCGCTGGCGGCCTCCGCGGGCGAAGGTCCGGGGGAGACCCCGGGCGAGGCCCGGAGAAGAGCCAGGGTAGAGGCCCTGCCGGCGCACCGGATATTCTGCAACTCCCCCCTGCCGGAGAAGGAACTGGCCGTCGCCTCGGGGCTGGGTCGGGCGGGAAAAAACAGCCTGGTCTATCTGCCCGGGGAGGGCTCTCTTTTCGTGCTGGGGGGTATTTTCTTTCCGTCCCCGGAGAGAAGCCTCTCCCCGGGGACGGGTCCTCCTTTTCGGCCGGTCCCCCTCCCCGAGCCGGGAGAGATCTGCGGAGCCTGCGATGCCTGCATCCGCGCCTGCCCCACCGGGGCGATTAGGGGTCCGGGCCTTGTCCTCCGGGAGCGCTGCATCCAGGGGCTGGCCGCCGATCCGGTCCGGGTTCCGGAGGATATCCGGGAGACGTGGGGCCCCACCCTCTACGGCTGCCAGATCTGCCAGGAGGTCTGCCCCCTGAACCGGCATCCCCCCATGGCGGCGGACACCGGACTGGGCGTCCTGGGCGCCGGGGTTCCGCTGGCGGCGGTCCTGGAGGCGCCGGAGGGTCGGCTGAAAAAGACCCTGTTCCGGGGCACCGTTCTGGACCGGAGCTGGATATCCGAGGCGGCCCTTCGGCGCAACGCCCTTTTCGCCGCGGCCCACCGGGGCTCCCGGGCGCTCCTTCCCCTCGTGTCCCTCTACGCCCAGGGCAGCGACCCCATGCTCCGGGAAGCCGCCCGCTGGGCCGCAGCCAGAATCATGGCCTGGACCATCACCGGAACCGGATCGTAACCTCTTTTTTCGACTCCAGCCGGATTCCCGGATACTTGCGGGAAAACTCCTTCATCTCCTCCAGGGTTCCTATCTTGTTCCGGGCCAGGAGGTCGAAGGCTTCGGGGTTTCCGGACAGGGCTTCGAAATCCAGGTCCATCAGGGTGACGGTGTTTCCGCTCCGGTAATCCGCGTCGCTTTCGACGATGGTCCTGCCGGCCTCCAGGGTCAGAAGAAGTTTCATGTCTCCGTAGAACTGCCGGAGCGTTTCCGCGCCCAGGGCCGCTTCCTCGTCATCCGCATCATCGTCTTCATCCTCCACCGGCCCTCCCTGTCCGCCCCGGGGCTCGGCGCCGGGGCCGTCCGCCGCGGACTGATACAGGTGAATCACCAGGCGCGCGGGATTCCCCCTGGTGAAGGAGAAGGTGAGGTACTCCTCCGCCGTGCCCGAAGGGTCCATCCCGGCCTCCGACACGGCGCTCCCCGGGGTCTGGTTCACCCGGAGGCGGGAGATGTCCCGGAAAGAGTAGACTGCCCTGTAACCCTCGCCGCTGCCGGTCCGCACCGGAGCCGCGGAGACGAAACGCACCCCTTCCCCCAGACTCGACGCCTCTGTCCGGAGCTTGTTTTCGTCGAAAATCGAGGCATCCTTCCTGGAGGAATCGAAGGCCTGCATGCCCTTCATCATCTCCACCACATCACTGCGGAGCACCAGGGTGCGTTCTATGGTTCCCGCCCCGGCGGAATCCACCGTGATCTTCGTTTCCGTCTGCAGACACCCGGACAAGACCAGCGCCAGGGCGGCGAGGGCCATGAGCGTTTTTTTCATTCGTTTTTCCTCCCTGCCCGGATACGGCATTTCCCAACCCGGACATCTGTGATAGCATGCGGCTCGGAGGGGGTGGCCATGAAGCAGGTCCGGATCCACAAGTACATTTTTCTCGTGGTTTTCGTCCTCCTGGCGCTGCTGCTGCTCTGGGTTTTTTCCCCCTTCTTTTCCACCCTCCTGTGGTCCCTTCTAGTGTATATCATCGTCGACCCTCTTTACCAGCGGGCAGTCCGGCGAATCCCCGGGGGGAAACGGGGCGCGCCTGTTCTGAAAAAGGCGGCCGCCGGGGTTCTGGCCCTGGTCTCCATCCTGATCATCGTGCTTCCCCTGTTTCTGATCGTCAAGGAACTGATCCGCCAGTCCTTTCAGGTGGTGCAGCTGGTGGAACACATGGTCGGAAAATACCGGGACGTCCTCCGGTTCGAACCCGACGCTCCGCTGGTGGTGATGATCAAGGAGATCACCCTGGGGAGCTACGATCTGTCGAAACTCAACCTGTCGGACCAGATCCTCTCCGCCCTCCGGGAGGGGGCCTCCCTGCTGCTGCGCACCTCCACGATGCTTCTGCGGAACTTCGCTGACCTGGTTGTCACCCTGTGCTTCATGGTATTTACCCTGTACTTTCTGCTGGTGGACGGGAAGTACCTGCTGCGCCTCTTCATGCGGGCCGTGCCTCTGGAAACCAGGCATCTGCAGGTGTTCATCCGGAACTTCCGCGAAACCGTGCTGCACCTCCTGAGCGGCTACTTTCTCGTGGCCCTGTACCAGGCCGTCATGGCCTTCGCGCTTTTTTACTTCTTCACCATACCCGGGTATCTGCTGCTGTCGCTGGTCCTGTTTTTCTTCGCCTTCATTCCCATGATCGGCGCCGCCGGGGTCTGGGTCCCGGTGACCCTGTACAAACTCGCGACGGCCGGCCATGGCCCCGCCCTGGCCCTGGGGATCCTCTGCGCGGTCCTGATCTCCACCCTGGACAACCTGCTGCGGCCCTTCATCCTGAAGGACAAGATAAAGATCCACCCGCTGCTGATCTTCTTTTCGATCCTCGGCGCCCTGCGGCTGTTCGGGTTTCAGGGGCTCATCCTGGGGCCCATGATCCTCATCTTCTTTTTCGCGGCTCTGGAAATTTTCATCGAAATATTCCAGATCGAAAAGAACGACGCCCCGGGCCCTCACTCGTCGGCCAGTCTGTAGCCCACCCCCACTTCGGTGAAAATGTACCGGGGGCGGGTCTGGTCCCGCTCCAGTTTCCGCCGCAGCCCGGCCATGTAGATCCGCACGTAATGGTTCTGGTCGCCGCTTCCGGGTCCCCACACCTCCCGGAGCAGATAGTTGTGGGTCAGCACCTTCCCCGCGTTTCGGGCCATGACCGTCATCAGTTTGTATTCGATGGGTGTCAGGTGCACCTCCTCCTCCCCCAGGAAGACCCGGCGAGCCTCGAAGTCCACCTTGAGATCCCCCACCCTGAAGGAGGCGGCGGTCGGGGCTCCGTCCCAGGCCGGGAGTCGGGCCCTGTTCCGGAGGGACACCCGGATCCGGGCCAGAAGCTCCCCCATCCCGAAGGGTTTGGACAGATAATCGTCGGCCCCCGCATCCAGGGCGGCGATCTTGTCCCGCTCCTGCCCCCGGGCGGAGATGACGATGATCGGGACCTGAGACCAGGCGCGCAGCCCCTGGATGACCCCCAGACCGTCCATATCGGGGAGTCCCAGATCCAGGATCACCAGGTCCGGGACATGGGAGGCCGCCAGGGACAGCGCCTCCCGGCCGGTTTCCGCCTCGACGAAGCCGTAGCCCTGGGTGGAAAGGACCGCCTTCAGAATGTTCCGGATCGAGCGGTCGTCCTCCACCACCAGAAAGAGGGGCTTGTCAGCCATGGCAGTCCACCTCCAGGGGCAGGGTGAAGAGGAACCGGGCGCCGCCCCCGTCCCGGGGAAACCCGCGGATGCGGCCCCCATGGGCCTCCACGATGGCCCTGCAGATGGAAAGCCCCAGACCGGAACCCCGGATGCCCCGGGTCTGCCCTCCCCCGCCGCGGTCGAATTTTTCGAAGATCCGCTCCAGATCCTCCGGCGGAAGGCCCCGCCCCCGGTCCGCCACCTCGAAGACCGCCTCCGAGGAACCGGCCTCCACGGAAACCTCGATGGGGGAGCCCCGGTCGGAGTACTTCATGGCGTTGTCCAGCAGATTGATCAATACCTGCTCGATGAGGACGCTTTCCATGGGAACCATCAGGACCGTGTCGGGAAAACGCAGCGTCACCGGGTAGTCCGCCAGACGCAGAGACAGCGCCCGAAGAGCGGAGCCCACCACCTCCTCCACCGCTTCGGCCACTTTTCTCAGGGCCACATTTTCCGAATCGAAACGGGTGAGGCTCAGGATGTTTTCCTGCATCCGGGCCAGCCAGGCCGCCTCGTCGTGGATGTTGGCCAGGAGTTCCCTGTTCCCGGGAGAGGAGGGGTCCCCCGGGTTGTTCAGCAGATACTCCGCGGCGCCGACGATGCCCGCCAGGGGGGTCCGGAAATCGTGGGACAGGGACCGGAGCAGGGAGGAGCGGAGCTTCTCCTCCTCCGCCGCCAGGATCTCCCGCTGGCCCGACTCGGCGGACTCCTCCCGACCCAGAGCGGCGGCCACCTGCCGTGCCATCGCCTCCAGAAGATCCCGCTTCTCCCGGGAAAAACAATCCCGGGAACGGCCACAGCGGACCTCCATGGCCCCCAGAACGCGGCCTTCCCCTGAGAGGAGGGGAAGGCAGAGCCGGTCCTCCCCTCCCATGATCGGGGTCCCCCGGCCGGCGGGTCGTTTCTCGTCCAGAACCCGTCTCGGCAGTGCCCCGGCGGGGACGGGAACCAGAACCCGGTCCCGCAGCTCCAGAAGCCCTGTCTCTCCCCGGGGGAGGAAAAACCCCACCCGGTCCGACATGACCTCCTCCATGGCCTCCCGGGCCGCCGCGAGGACACCCGCCGCCCCCCGGGCCCCGGCGACGCCCTGGACCAGCCGGCACATGAGCCTGGCCCGCCGGGCCTCCTCCTCCGCCCGGAGCGCCGCCGCCCGCAGCCGGGAAACGATCAGGACCCCCGCGGCCCCCGCGAGGAGAAAAAAGCCCGCCAGGGGGAGATCCCCCGGAGGGTTGAAACGGAAAAACCGGTCCGGAGGGGGCAGTGAATGGCGGAAAATCGCCGGAAATGCGGCAAGGGCGAGAAGGCCCGGTCCCGCACCTGCCAGGGCTCCCGCCAGGAGGGAAAACGGCAGGGCCACGGCGATGAGCCCCGCGGCCCCCAGCCCGGCGCGGATCAGCAGTGCGGCCGCCGCCGCTCCCAGGCCCAGCGCCGCCGCGGCCGCGGCCAGGCGCCGGAGGACGGGAAACCTTTTCAACCTTGACAGATCCATCGGCAGCGATTATATCATAATGTATGAACCCTTTAGCAACCGAACTCAATCAGGTGCTGGACACCTGCGTGGCCGGTCGGCTCCTCTCCGATCGGGGCAGGCGGCTGTACTTTCCCAAAGGCATTGTCGCCCAGGGCGCCGAAGCCGGTAAACTGGCGAAGAGGCACAACGCCACCATCGGAATGGCCTACGAGGGCGGGAAGCCGATGATTCTGCCCTCCGTGGCGGCGCTGACCCCGGGGCTCGACCCGGTGGAATCGGTTTCCTACGCCCCCGTCGGAGGGGTGGACGAGCTCAGACAGCTCTGGAAAGAGGAAATGATCCGGAAGAACCCGAGTCTTCGAGGGGTCCCCATTTCGCTGCCCGTGGTGGCCCCGGGACTGACGCCGGGGATTTCCACCGCCGCGGAGCTTTACGTCAATCCGGGGGATGTGGTCATCATCCCGGACCTGTTCTGGGACAACTACGAACTGATTTTCACCGACCGGCAGCAGGCGAAGATAGTGTCCTTTCCGTTCTTCGACGAGGCCTGGAACTTCAACCTGGCGGGACTCGAGGAAACCATCAGAAAGAATTCCGGCTCCGGAAAGATCGTCCTGCTCCTGAACTTCCCGAACAACCCCGCCGGCTACGCCCCGAGGAAAAACGAAACCGCGGCTCTGGCCAAGGTCGTCCGGGACGCCGCCGACCGCGGCGTTGATATCCTGGCCATCGCCGACGACGCCTACTACGGCCTCTTCTACGAAGAGGGAACCGAAACCGAATCGGTATTCGCCGTCTTCGCGAACCTGCACGAACGGGTGCTGGCGGTCAAGGTGGACGGGTCGACCAAGGAGGACTTCGTCTGGGGTTTCCGGGTGGCCTTCATAACCCATGGGTCGAAGGGGATGTCCCCGGAGGTCTACACCGCGCTGGGAACGAAGACCATCTCCTCCCTCCGGGCCTCGGTTTCCAACTCCTCCCGGCTCGCCCAGAGCATCATGATCCGGGTGATGAAAAGCCCCACCTATCAGGCCGAAAAAGAGCGCAAATTTGAAATCCTCCGGGGGCGTTACGCGAAGGTCAAGGAAATCCTGGCGCACCGGAAAACCGGACGGGCCCTGAAGGAAATCCCCTTCAACTCCGGTTATTTCATGAGTTTTCTGTGCCAGGGCATCTCCGCCGACACCCTGCGGCGCCGGCTTCTGGATCGCGGGATCGGGACCATCGCCCTGCAGGACCGGCTGCTCCGGGTCGCCTTCTCCAGCATCGAAGTGGGCGGACTGGACGAACTGTACCGGGAAATATTCCAGGCCGCCGACGAGCTGTCCGCCGGAAAATGAGAACCCCGCCGCTCCCCATGGGGGAGCGGCGCTTTTTACGCTTTCCGGGAGGATATGGCGGGACGCCGACACGCCATCGATCACTCCCCGGGGAGACGGTTCTTCTGCGCTTTCCGGGGATCGGCGGCCCCGCCCCGGGAGCGGCCTTTTTACGGTGTCAGATACCGTCCCAGATTCTGCAGCTCCGGGAAACCCTTGAAAACCGGGTTGGCGGCGCCGTTCAATTTTTTGTCCGTATCCACCGTCAGGATGTAGAGTTCGTTGACCAGATCCGACAGTATCCCCAGATTCGACGCGAAATTGTTGACCGCCATATCCCGGAGCACCCGGTCCTGACCGGCGCCGCCGGTGGAAGCCAGGAGGGTCCGGAGATTCGGCGCAGCCTCGGTCCTGGCGGAATACACGAAACGGGCCAGGGCGATGATCCGGTCGTACAGCTCGTCCAGGTGGAAACCCTGAGTGGAGAAATATTTGAACTTATCCGTGACCCCCGCGACGAGTTCCCAGGTGCGCCCGTCCAGGGACATGGACATGAAGGCCTGCCGCAGATAGCGGTTTCCCAGGTTGTTGGTGTAGTGGATGCTTATCCGTTCGATCAGGGCATAGATGTCGGGGTTTTTAACCAGCATGGTTCCAGTATGCCACAGGGGAGAATTTCTGTAAATCCAAATGTCCCGCGACGGGCCTTTTTCCCGGGACCTCCCCGGTTGCGGCGCCTCGGCCGTCCCCGGCGGCGGAGGCCTCCCCGGCGGTCCCCGCGGCCCCGGCGGGGGTGACCCGTCCCGATGTGGGATTGACAACCGCATCGCCGCCGCCTACAGTGGGACCGGAATGATCATCCCAATCCTGCTCCTTCTGCTGGCCCTGTCCGGTTGTTCCTTTTTTCCCGGCGGCGTCGTGACCCTCCACACCGACCGGGTGGAGATCGCCTCCTACGCGGAAACCTTCAACTCCACCCAGAACACATACCGGCTGGAGGTGCACTACGCGGAGACCCCATCCCTGTCGCCGGCCGCAGGGAAGACGGCCCCCGATCTGGTCATAGCCCGGGACATCGCGGGCCGTTCCTCCCTGAGCCGTTTTCGATCCCTGAACCATCTCTTCGACAAGAAGCGCATCCCCCGGACCGCCTTCTATTCCCCTCTCCTCACCATGGGACGGAAAGATAAGCAGCAGCTCCTGGTTCCCATATCCTTCAATCTTCCCATTCTGATGTTCGACTCCCGGGTCCCCGAGGAGGAAGCCTCCACCTTTCTGCTGAACCTGGACTCGGTGCAGGAACTGGCGCAGAAACACAACCGCCCGGAGGGAGAAAGATTCAGCTCCATGGGATTCGCCCCCCGATGGAACCCCGGGTTCCTGCTGCAGACCGCAATGCTCCTGGGGGCCGATTTCACCGAAGGTTCCGACTCTTCCCTGGCCTGGAACGAGCGCGCCCTGCGGGGAGCGGTGGAATATCTGCGGACCTGGTCCGAAACCAGGAACGGGGGCTCCGCGGCGGAGATCGTCTATCAGGAAAAATACCTCTACGATCCTCCCTACCGTCAGGTTTCCCTGGGCCGGGCGAAATTCGCCTATTCCACCCTGGCGGACTTCTTTCTCCTTCCGGAAAACAGGCGGCTTTCCCTGGACTTCCGCTGGCTGTCGCACAAGAACAGGATCCTCGCCACGAACAGGATCCTCTTCGCGGGCATCCCTCTCCGGGGGCGAAACCCCCGGGGCGCCGAGACCTTCCTGCGATGGCTGCTGGACAGGGAAACCCAGAAGATGCTTCTGGAGTCTTCCCGAAAAAAAATGACCCATGTCTTCGGCATCGCCTCGGGCCTGTCGTCGCTGAAAGGGGTCAACGAAACCGAATATCCCCGGTTCTATCCCCATCTGTCCGGTCACATCCCTTCGGAGGAGGCCCTGATTTTTCCTCCTCCGGTCCCCGACAATTGGGAAATCCTGAAGTCCCAGGTCGTCATCCCCTGGCTGCTGGAAAGGACCACCGGTCCCGCCGGAGGGGCGGGGCTCGACGAGGCCCTTCGGGGCTGGCGGCAGCGTCAGGCTTTCTGATATTTTCATTGACAGCGCAAAAAATGTCTTCTACTATTGATGCCATAAGATAAATCATCGGGAGGCGCTCATGGCAACGGTGGAACTCAAGGGCATATCCAAGGTTTACGACGGCGGGGTCAAGGCCGTCAACGATGCCAACATCATCATTCAGGATCGGGAGTTCGTGGTCCTCGTCGGGCCCTCGGGCTGCGGGAAAACAACCACTCTTCGCATGATTGCGGGTCTGGAGGACATAACCGAAGGGGAACTGACCATCGACGGAAAACTGGTCAACGACGTTCCTCCCAAGGATCGGGACATCGCCATGGTCTTCCAGAATTATGCCCTGTATCCCCATATGACGGTCTACGACAACATGGCCTTCGGGTTGAAGATCCGGAAGTTCCCCAAAGCCGAAATCGATAACCGGGTTCGGGAAGCGGCGAAAATCCTGGACATCGGAATGCTGCTGGAGCGCAAGCCCAAGGCCCTCTCCGGGGGGCAGCGCCAGCGGGTCGCGGTGGGACGGGCCATCGTCCGGCAGCCCAAGGTGTTCCTCTTCGACGAACCTCTGTCGAACCTGGATGCGAAACTGCGGGTGCAGATGCGGGCGGAGATATCCGCATTGCACAACCGTCTCCAGGCCACGATGATATACGTCACCCACGACCAGGTGGAGGCGATGACCATGGGGGACAAGATCGTCGTGATGAAGGACGGCTTCATCCAGCAGATCGGGGATCCCCTGGGGCTGTACAATTTTCCCATTAACCGCTTCGTCGCGGGGTTCATCGGCTCTCCTCCGATGAACTTCATGGATGTCCAGATCGCCGAGGAGGGGGGGACCCTCTTCGCGGTGGAGAAGAACTTCCGGGTCGCCGTGACGGGGCGCAACATCCCGCTGGTAAAACCCTACATCGGGAAAAACATCATTTTCGGCATCCGCCCGGAGGACCTGACTTTTTCCGACCGGGAAGCGCCGGGGAAATCGATGAAAATAACCGTCGAGGTGGTGGAGCCCCTGGGGGCGGAGATTCATCTCTACATGAACACCGGGGCCCATCAGCTGGTGGCCCGGGTCCCCACCGACCATGTCTACAAGGTGGGGGATGTGGCCTCCTTCATTCCCAACATGGACAAGGCGATCTTCTTCGACGCGGAAACCGAAAAGGCTCTTCTCCCGTAAGGGCCGGGCGGCCCGGGCCGCCCGGCCGCCCGGCCCTGAGCGGCGGCCCGTCCTCAGGACTCTTCTTCTGCGGTCCCGCCCATCCCCGATTTGACGGCCTGGTTTGACGGCCTGGTTTGACGACCCGGTTTGACGGCCCGGTTTGACGGCCCGGTTTGACGACCCGGTTTGACGGCAGGCGTCCGGGCCGCCGATTCCCGAACCGCCCCCCGCCCGGGGCGGCCGCCCTTTATTTCTCCCCGTCCCGGGCGAAGGCAAGGGCGGCTTCGATGCTGGGAAAAATCCGATCTTCTCCGATCTTCCGCAGCAGGCCCGTCCTTTCGAGGATCTTCCTCGGCTGGGGTCTGATTCCGGAGATCAGGAAGCTCCTGCCCTGGGAAGCGCATTCCTTGTAGAGCCCCTCGATGGCCCGGACCCCGTCGGCATCGATGTAGTTGGCGTTCCGCATCCGGAGAATGAAGGTGCTGTACCCCACCTTGGTCTGCTTCAATGCCCTTTCCAGTTTCTGGACACTGCCGAAGAAGAAGGGCCCGTCGATCTCGTAGATGAAGACGTCCTTCGGCTTGGAGGACGCGATGAAGGCGAGGTTTTCCCGGTCCTCCTCCCGGTTGTCGGCGAAGCCCTCCCGGATCTCTTTCACCGCGGACACGTCGATCATCTTTTTCATGAAGAGAAAGGCCGCGAGAACCATGCCTGTCTGGATGGCCACGGAGATATCGATGAAAATGGTGATGAAAAACGTGGCCAGCAGGACGGCCCCATCGGATTTCTGGCTCCGCAGGATGGACTTGAAGGCGTGGATTTCACTCATGTTATAGGCCACGAAAATGAGAATCGCCGCCAGGGCAGGCATGGGAATGTAGACTGCGTAGCGGCCGAAGAAGACCATGATGAACAGCAGCGCCAGGGCATGGATGATCCCCGCCATGGGAGTCTTCGCGCCGTTGTTGACATTCGCCGCGGTGCGGGCGATGGCGCCCGTGGCGGGTATGCCGCCGAAAAAGGGAGAGGCGATGTTGGCCACCCCCTGGGCGATCAGCTCCATATTGGACCGATGTCGCCCGCCGATGATGCCGTCCGCCACCACGGCGCTGAGCAGGGACTCGATGGCCACCAACAGAGCGATGGTCACCGCAGGGGAAAACATGGCCCGCAGGGTGGGCCAGCTCAGGTCCGGCCGGATGGGCTCGGGGAAGGCGGTGGGAATGGCGCCGAACCGGGTGCCGATGGTTTCCACCGGCAGATCCAGGACCTGCACCGCCAGGGTGGCCGCCACGATGGCCACCAGAGATCCGGGGATTTTAAGGTTGACCCGAGGCCAGAAAACGATAACCAGAAGCGACGACAGGGTCAGCCCCAGGGCCGTCCAGTTGAGGCTGTCCAGGCTCCGGGCGTAGGCGACGATCTTGCCGATAAAATCCCCGGGAAGGTTCTCCACCGTCAGACCCAGGGCGTCCCCGATCTGGGTGGTGAAGATAATGACCGCAATCCCCGCGGTGAAACCGGTGATGATGGTGTAGGGAATGAACTGGATGAGCCCCCCCATCCGCAGAATTCCCATTCCCACCAGGATGATCCCCGCCATGATGGTGGCCGTCATCAGGCCGGGGTACCCGTACTGCTGGACGATCCCGTACACGATGACCACGAAGGTGCCGGAGGGACCGCCTATCTGGACCCGGCTCCCCCCTAAAAAGGAGATGAGAAACCCCGCCACGATGGCGGTGAAAAGCCCCCGCTCGGGTCCCACCCCGCTGGCGATGGCGAAAGCGATGGAAAGAGGCAGCGCGACCACCACCACGATGAGGCCCGCGGAGAGGTCGCTGAGGAAGGTTTCGGTGTCGTAATCCTTGAGGGTGGTGAAGAGTTTCGGCTTCAGCATGGTATGGAGTATAAAAGCCGAAACGGTGAAAGGCAAGGGGAAGGAGCATCCCTCCCCCCGCCGCGGACTAGCCCTTCCGCATGCCTTTTTCCAGCCTTTCCAGCAGATAGGGCCGCAGGTCCCTCACGGAAACGATGGCGTCGATGGATCCCACCGACCGGGCCCGCTCCACCGAATGAATCCCGTCGAAGCGGGCTGCCAGGGCGGCCTGTTTCTCCCCATGGACCCGCCGGAAAATCTCGTCGAAGTCCCGCTGGGAGAAATCCCGGTCCCTTCTCATCTTCTCCTGGGCCGCCGCCACCTCGGGGTCCTGGTAGGTCTCCTTCAGCACCACCGACGGAAAGACCACCGCCGCCGCCGGGGCCCCGCCGATCACCGAGGCGTAGGCCCCTTCCAGGGCCACGGCGTGGAGGTTCGGGTTCAGGTGCTTGGAGAAGACCACGTAGGCCCCCCCGTGGTACCGGGCGATGACGACGAAGATGATGGGTCCCCGGAAATTCACCACCCCCCGGCCGATCTCCGCCCCGAACTCCAGCTGGAGCTTGCGCAGGGACTCGGGGGACCCGTCGAACCCCGAAAGGTTGGCCAGGATCACCAGCGGGAGGGCGCCGCTCCAGGCGTTGATGGCCCGGGCGGCCTTTTTGGAGCTGGAGGGGTACAGGGTGCCGCCGCTCCAGCTCTCGGGGCCGTCGTAGGGGACCTCCCCCCGGCGGGGCAGGACACGGCTCTCGATGCCCAGAAGGCCCACCGCGTACCCGCCGATCCGTGCCTCCCAGGCGACGGCGGTTTCCCCGTCCCGCATGCCTCCCCAGCGTTCCAGCCTCGGCATGTCCTGGTCCACCAGGGCGCTCATGACCTGGCGGATGTCGAAGGGTTTTTTTCTTTCCCCGTTCAGGCGGCTGCTGAATATGTCGCCGATGGTGTGGAAGCCCTGGTTCAGATGGTCCCGGTAGGGGTGGGCCCCCACATCCCGGTCCCCGGGGTCGGCGGTCTTCTCCCGCGGGGGATAGGCCAGCCCCGGTTCCCGGTAGGTGAGCCCGTAATGCTGGAACAGGACCTGGTAGGCTTCCTGCAGATTTTTGACCCTCACCTGGGCCTGCCCGTTGGGTTCCATGATCTTCAGGGCCCCGCCGATTCCCACGTTGTCCTCCGCGGAGACGCTGCCGGAGAAGTCCAGGGCCTTCTTCCCGGTGAGCAGCATGGCGGCGTCGTCGGTCATGATGAGGAGGCCCCGGGTGTGCATCAGCATGGTGGCCTCGGCGTTCCAGTAGCTCTGGGCCCCCACGTTGATTCCCGCGACGATGATGTTCAGCTCCCCGCCCCTCTGGGTGAACTCGATGATCCTCTTCAGGGTGGAGGCGGTCCAGTCCAGGTTTTCGGTCCCCGAATCCATGTCGATCCTGGCGCCGGCGGACACGGGCAGAAACTCCGCGGGGATTCCCAGGTCCTCCGCCAGGTCCAGGGCGGCGTTGACCCGCCGGCATTCCGCCTCCGCCAGGGAACCCAGATCGCCGGTGGGATCCGACAGGATCAGGACCCTTTTCAACTCCCGGCCGTCCCCGGTGACATTGGTGATGAGGCCGAAAACCAGGTTCCCCTGGTTCCGCCCGTAGGGGCGGTCCCGGACGGACCGGTAGGTTTTTGCGAATTTCGCGTCCGTTTCTTCCGCCAGGTCGAACTCCTCGAAGACCCCCGGGGGAAAATCCGTCTTCCCGGCGGACTCGGGGGAAGCCAGCATCTTGATGATCTCGTAGGGATAGATGGCCCCCCTCTGCCGGGCCCGCACCACCCGGGCGACATAGGAGTCCATGGGCAGCATGGGTTCCCGGGAGGGTTCCCTGCTGCTCAGAGTGAAGCTGGTGCCCACGATGTTGTCGAAGAGGAGTTCCCGCTCCTCGATTTTCCGGGTAGCCAGGTCCACCAGACGGCAGTAGATGGTGAGCCGTTCCATGCCCAGTTCCAGGGTGCGGGCCGCCAGCCGGGCGGCGTAATCCTGGATCACGGGCAGGGAGACCTCCAGAACGGGACGGATATGGATGACGATCCGGTTCCAGTGCAGGCGGCTGCGCCTCTTGATCTGCTCCGTCCGGAGAGCGTAGACCCCGTCCATCAGGCTCTTCTCCAGGGCCACCATCCTCCCGATGGATCCGTCGGGGGTGAACTCCGCCCGGGTGGTGTCCACGGCGACGAAGGCCATGAGTCTCTCGTCCCGGGGGTTGTCCTTGGCCGTGACATGCAGGAGGTAGAAGCCCTCACCGGTCTGCAGGACCTGGCGGGCGAAACGCTGGAGCCGGAAGATCCGCAGCTCCCGGAAGGCCAGGGGATGGAAGGCCGCCCTTTCCGGGTCCGCCTTCCAGCGCATACCGGTTTCGGGCCTGTAGGTTTCGTAGTGGAGCCCGTCGGGGGTGACGAGGCCGAAACAGAGGAAGGAGGCGGAAACCTTCAGATCCGCCAGAGCCTTCTCCCGGACTGTCCGGCCCGCCTCGCCGGCGGACCCGGTGAGGAAAACGAGTATTTCCGTCTCATCCGGGGAATCATCTGACAGGCTCCCCGTCACCGCCTCCAGGCAGGATCCCAGATCCGCCTCCCGGGACACGG
>Ga0302238_1001679_pt1 | contig 17311 bp, 7 predicted proteins | sample AAG_UR_Asn_MG_FD_193527 | JGI IMG/M metagenome (GOLD analysis project Ga0302238, IMG submission 193527) | Enriched activated sludge microbial communities from anaerobic digester in WTTP, New Holstein, Wisconsin, United States - AAG_UR_Asn | ecosystem: Engineered > Bioreactor > Anaerobic >...
GGCAGCGGAGACGTAGGCCCGATGGTAGTCAACGGACTCGGCGATGTACTCGCCTTTGACTCGTTTGAGGACTTCGTCGAACTGTCGCAGGGCGAACTCGATGTGGGACCAGTTCTTCTCATCTTCCTCGTCGGCTGCTACCCTGATGGATTTCAGGTCATCGGAAGAGGCGTTTTCGTTGGCCGCAAGCTGCTGTCCAGCGGGCTCCATGTTGACGATCTGGGTGGACTCGTAGGCCAGGACCTGTCGGAATCCAACTTCTGCGGGTGCTGTCTGGGTGGTTTCGGGGGCCTGCTCTTTGGCGCCGCAGTTGCACGATGCGACAAAAGATGCGGAGGCAATCAGCATGATACAGGCAGCAAACAATTTCCAAGAGACTTTCATGAACTCCTCCAGGTTTTATGAGCTATGTGTCGTACTTGCCAACAATACTATGTATTCGAACCCTCAAAATATCCTTGTAAGTAGAAGCAAGGTCTGTAATTCCCACCTTGCTTCCCCTTTTCCAGGTCCATTCAACGGGGACTTCGGCAATTCTGAAGCCGCGTCGCTGGGCGAGGTAGAGAATTTCTACATCGAATCCATAGCCGTCAAGGACCTGGGATTCGCAAAGGCTTCTGGCGACCTCACCTCGGAGGAGCTTAAACCCTGATTGGGTGTCTGCAAATTCCCAAAGAGATGGCACTACGCTTCTGACTATCCACTGGGTGAGAGCATCGGCGCTTCCGCGCCAGAGGGGTTGTCTACCAGGGATGATGGCCGAGGTTGTGGAGAAGCGTGAGCCGATGACGATACCGGCGCCCTGGTCGAGGGACTGATTCAGGATCGGCAGTTGGGTAATGGGTATTGAGAGGTCGGCGTCGGTGACGAGGACCTTTTCGCCTTTCGAGTGGAGGACGCCGCGTCGTACGGCGGCGCCTTTGCCGTGGTTACGGCCTCCGGGCAGGACGAGGACTCGGCCGTCCTCGCGCATGGCTCGCAGGGCTTCGTCGACGGTGCGGTCTTTTGAGCCATCGTCGACGACGATGATTTCAAAGGAAGAATCGTAGGAGGCATCGAGGAAGGCTATTATCGCTTTAATACTTTGGTAGATACAGGACGCCTCGTTGTATGCTGGTATTACCACTGAGTACTTCAAGGGCTCCTCCCTGTCACAAGCCTGAGACGTACGACCTGTACTACTGTACCCCGCCCCGTTTCACGAGCTGCCTGGCGAGGCAGCTAGCGTGGGTGCGGTGGGGTTTGCAGCGAATCATGTCAACCCGGTGTGACCGAAGCCACCGGCGCCCCGGTCCGTATCGGGCAGGGAGTCAGCGAGGGCGAGGATGGCTTGGACCACAGGGGCGACGATGAGCTGAGCAATGCGGTCGCCTTTGGCGATTTGCACCGGCTGGAGCCCAAGGTTAATTAGCAGCACCTTGATCTCGCCCCTGTAGTCGCTGTCGATGGTACCTGGTGCATTGAGCACCGTGATTCCGTGTCGAGCGGCCAGCCCCGATCTTGGCCTGACCTGTCCTTCATACCCTTGGGGCAGTTCTATTGCAATGCCTGTGGGCACGGCGGCGTGGTGTCCCGGCTCAATGGTCAGGGGCGCCTCGATGCTCGCTCTGAGGTCCATGCCGGCGCTGCCTGGCGTCTCATAGCGAGGCGGGGGCAGGTCATCGATGCGGAGCTTGGTGAATTTGACGGTGACTTGAGCCATATCTCCTCCAAGGGGCTGCAACGGGGTCAGCGTAGAGTTGCCATAGCTGTTTGGGGGGATGTTTACAAGGGGGGCATTTAGCTTTGGCGGAGTGCTTCTCTTCTGGAGACGCGCACTTTGCCGTGGTTGTCGACGTCGGTGACCTTGACGTAGACTTCGTCGCCTTCCCGGAGGATGTCTTCGACGCGGCGGACCTTGTGGTCGGCGAGTTCGGAGATATGGCAGAGGCCCTGGACGCCCGGGAGGATTTCTACGAAGGCCCCGAAGTCGGCGATCTTGACGACTCTGCCGAGGTAGGTTTTGCCCACTTCGGCTGAGGCGGTGAGGCCGTGGATCATGTTGATGGCCTTCTTGGCGGCTTCGCCGTCGGTAGCGGCCACGAACACGGTACCATCGTCCTTCACTTCGATCTGGACGCCAGTTGTATCCACGATGTTGCGGATGTTCTTACCACCGGGGCCGATGAGGTCCTTGATGCGCTCCTGGCGAATCTGCAGGGTGGTGATTCTGGGGGCATAGAGGCTCAGTTCCTCTCTTGGGGCAGTGATGGACTCGGCCATCTTGCCCAGGATGTGGATTCTGGCATCTTTGGCCTGGCTGAGGGCTCGCTGAAGGATTGCTCGGTCGAGGCCGGTGATCTTGATGTCCATCTGGACAGCGGAGATACCATTTTCGTTACCGATGACTTTGAAGTCCATGTCGCCCAGGTGGTCTTCGTCGCCGAGGATGTCGGAGAGGACGAAGACGGTCTCGCCTTCTTTGAGGAGGCCCATGGCCACGCCGGCGACGGGAGAGGAGATAGGTACGCCCGCATCCATCATGGCCAGCGAGGCGCCGCAGACGGTTGCCATGGATGAGGAGCCATTGGACTCAAGGATTTCGGAGACGACTCGGACGACGTAGGGGAAGGCATCCTTTTCGGGCACTACGATGCTTGTTCCTCTTTCGGCGAGGTGGCCATGGCCGACGTCACGGCGTGAGGGCCCTCTGTTGGGCTTGACTTCGCCGGTGCTGAAGGATGGGAAGTTGTAGTGGAGCATGTATCGCTTGACGTTGTTTCCGCCGAGTCCTTCGACGCGCTGCTCGTCCTGGCCGGTGCCGAGGGTAACGGCGACGAGGGCCTGGGTTTCACCGCGGGTGAAGAGGGCCGAGCCGTGCACTCTGGGGAGGACGCCCACCTTGGTGGAGATGGGTCGGATGTCTGTGGGGAGACGGCCATCGATACGGCGGCCGGTATCCATGAGGATTGCTCTGGCGATCTTCTTGAGGGCCTTCTCGAAGTAGCGGTTGATTTCCTGAGCGCGATCGGGGTGGCTCTCAGCGAACATGGCGATGGTCGCTTTGGCGGCATCTTCGATGGCGATCATGCGCTGTTTCTTGACGCGAACGCCCAGGGCATCGGTGATGATCTGCTTGGACTTCTCGTAGACGGCCTTGATGAGTTCTTCGTCGTCAACGGGGAGTTCGAGGGTTCTCTTGGTGAGGCCGAGTTCGGAGGCCATGGCTTCCTGGACGGCCAGAAGCGGCTGGGCCTGCTCCTGGGCGAACATCAGGGCCTCGACGAGGTCTTCTTCGGAGACGTATTTGGCGCCGCCTTCGACCATGACGATGCCTTCGCGGCCTACGGCCACGGTCATGTCGATGTCGGAGTTGGCCATTTCGCTGAGTTTGGGGTTGATGGCGAATTTGCCGTCGACCCGGCCCACGCGAAGCCCGGCCACGGGGCCGGCCCAGGGGATGTCCGAGCACATGAGTGCAGCGGAGGAGCCGGTGATGCCGAGGATGCCGGGGTCGTTCTCTTTGTCCATGGAGAGCACGGTGGCCATGACCTGGATCTCATTTCGGCACCCTTTGGGGAAGAGAGGCCGGATGGGTCGGTCGATGAGTCGGCTGGTAAGGACCTCGGTCTCGGTGGATTTGCCTTCACGGCGGAAGTAGCCACCGGGGATACGGCCCGCTGCGTACATCTTTTCGGTGTAGTCAACGGTGAGGGGGAGGAAGTCGTTATCTCTTTTGTTGCGGCTCATGACCACGGTGACGAGCACCTGGGTTTCGCCGTATTTGAGCAGGATTGAGCCGTCGGCCTGCTTGGCAAGCTCGCCGGTTTCAAATGTTAACGTGCGACCACCTAATTCTACTGATTTTGACAAGAACATACGCCACTCCTTAAAAATGTGGTGTCGAGGATAGAGGACCACTTGGCAAGAGAGAAGAAACGGGCGAACTACTTACGAAGGCCAAGCCTGGCAATGAGGTCACGATAGCGCTGGACGTCCTTGGACTTGAGGTAGTCCAGGAGCTTTCTGCGCTGGCCCACGAGGGAGAGAAGGCCACGGCGGGAGATGTGGTCTTTCTTGTGCACCTTGAAGTGCTCCGTGAGCGTAGCGATTCGTGAGCTGAGGATGGCGACCTGAACTTCAGGCGATCCCGTGTCGTGCTCATGCTGCTTGAATTTCTCGATCAACTCGGTCTTCTTCTCCGGGGTGATAGACATGACGTCCTCCTCTGTAAAAGGGCGCAGAAGCCAACCTTGGCAACCGCTTCCCCCCCCATTTGCTGGCCACTCTCGGCCACAGTCTAAATTTCAAAACACACCAAAATGGTCGGGGACTTATAGCCGTTTCGGGGGCTTGTGTCAAACCATATCTTCTTCCGGTGCACACCGGTAGGGGTGGTTGGCCGGAAGCGGAGAGGAGCGGAGCGGGCAGAGGGTGGCCGAGCGGCAAAAGCACTTGCTGAGAAGCCGCGTCGGTACCACGATTGCAAGCCATCTGTCTCTTGGAGGGGTCCATGATGTTTCGGTCTTATCTCGTGCAGGGGTTGCTCGCTTTGTCTCTGGCTGTGGTGTTGCTTGATGCCGAGGAGTCTTTGGGAGCAGAGCCCACAGCGTGTCTCTCCATGTCACCAACGGACTGGCCGATGCCGGCCAAGCCGTACGTGCTTATCTTGGCGGATACATCATATGCTATGGATAATGTTGTCACGCAGGACAACACATGCGGCTACCCAAAGACCAAAAATGGGCATCTGAGATGTGCGCTAAAAAACATATTTCAGAACTGGTCTGGTTACGTCAGATTCGGTCTGATGACCTTCGCTGTGGGCCTGAGCAACTGTTCCGAAAGCTGTTTCACCGGGTGCTCTTACACTCCGTTTCCTGGTGATAGTTCCGGCTGTGGTCCTGAGCCTGACCCCGTGGCATCGAACTCATCCAGCCGAAGGGGCGGCAATCTGGTTGTGCCCGTGGCGGCAGAGGGGGGGCCAACCAATATTGCCCAGGTGCTGAAGTACACCGATAACTCGTGCGGCGACCAGGCGGAGCTTTTTGCTGCTGGAACTACTCCAACGAACGGGATAATGCGTGATGCTTTCAGGTACTTGAGCGACGCCTGGGTAAGCCCGGCGACGGGCACCTCCTTCTATACCCCTCTTGGAGGCTCGGGAGAGTTGGCATGCAGACAGGTTATCGTGGTGTTGCTGGTTAAGGGGCCCGACCTGTGTGACAGCCAGGTTCACGCCGTCGCTGCTGCAAAGGCACTGTTCGATGGCTTCACTATTGGTGGTATTACTTGGAAGGTTAAAGTCCACGTCATTCGCATTGGTGCTGATATTACACAGGCTGAGGCTGATGCCATGGCAGCGGCGGGCGGCACGGGGAGCGCTACTTCGGCAAACAGCGATGTGGAGATACAGGATGCCCTGTCAAATATTATCACAGGCGTTATTGGGACCGGTGAAGCATGTGATAATACCGACAATAACTGCAACGGCTGCACCGACGAGGGGTACCTCCATTACGGTAACGTTCAACCAGTGGCGGGAGAGTGCTGTACCCAGGCCAGGGCTACCTGTCTGGCTTTGTATAAAGCCAGCATCAGCCCATCGCAGCCCAACGGCGACGTCAAGCTCTTACCATGTACAACGGCTGCGCAGGCCACTTCTCCGGCCACATGGCTTTGTTATGATCCTGGTGAAAAATGTGATAATGTAGATAATAACATGGTCGGCGGAGTTGATGAAGGAATAATAAAATGCGGCAACCCGCAGCATTGTCCCACGGCCGAGGTATGCAACGGCGAGGATGACGACTGTGATGGCCTCATTGACGAGGGAGTCTGCTCCGGATGTGTACCAACCCCTGAGGTTTGCGACGGTTGCGATAATGACTGCGACGGGGTCATTGATGAGGGCATAGCCCAGCGGCCTTGTGGGCTGGCTTCGCCGGCCAACTGTGTGGGAACGCAGTCTTGTAAGCCGGCTGTGCCCGCTGCTTTCCCGGGTGCATGTGCCCCCGGCGGCGGTTGGAGCGCCTGCACCAACTCGCCGCAAGGCGAGACTTGCGACAGCGTGGACAACGACTGCAATGGGTTGGTTGACGACGCCATTGCCGCTGCGCCGTGTGTTCCTGCAGGCACGCCTCCCGTATTGGTATATGGTGGAACAAGCCAATGTAAGATGGGTATTAAACAATGTAATAGCATGAGCTGTGTGGGCTTTGTTGGGCCAAGCCAGGAGGTTTGCGACGGTGTGGACAACGACTGCGACGGCCAGATTGACGAGGGGGCTTTAGGGGTGGGGCTGGCCTGTGGGCAGAAGCAACCGCCATGCACTCAGGGTATCACCGGATGTGTTAATGGAAACATGCTTTGTCAGGGGGGCGTCCCTCCCAAATCGGAGACTTGTGATGGTGTAGACAATGATTGTGACGGGCAGGTGGACAATGGTGTGCTTTTGGACGCTCCGCCTGCGTGGATGAGCGGTTGTTGGAACATGCCTGGGAACTGCTGCTCCTTCGGCCAGGCCAACTGGTGTCCTCCCCCTGGGGCAACGTGCCACGGGATGGGTGCGCTGACATCTCCATGCTCGTCGGGCAGGCTTGTTTGCAAGGGTGCAGCGGGATACCAGTGTGTGGGTGTTTCTGGGCCTTCAAGTGAGAGCTGCAACAATCGAGACGATAATTGCAACGGCGTTGTTGATGGCGGTTACATTGCCGGAATGGGGGCGGTCTGCGGTTCTTCCGAGGGGCTTTGCAAGCTGGGGGCTTTGAGTTGTGAATCGGGAGTGGTGAAGTGCAAGGAAGGCATCCTCCCGGCGCCGGAGATTTGTGATGGCGAGGACAACGACTGCGACGGTGTTGTTGACGACGGGCTGTCGTCGGGAGAGGCATGTTGGCCGACCTACGACGTTGAGCTTTATCCTGGCATGCGCCAGTCCGGACAGTGCCGACGTGGGGTAGCGGGGTGCTCCAGCAGCGCCCAAGAGATTGGCTGTATTGGGGCGACTGCTCCATCGCCGGAGACTTGCGACGGTTTGGACAACGACTGTGACGGGCAGATTGACGAGGAGGGGGCCGCTCCCGACGGGCTCTCGGACACGCAGGATGGCGAAGAGGGGGTTCAATTCGGTGCAGTGTGCAAGGCTGGGGCGGGTGATGTTCCCGATGCGCACTGGGAATGCAGACACGGTGCTCCATACTGCCCGGATCTTGCACAGCCCGAGCGGTGCGACGGGTTGGATAACGATGGCGATGGGGTGGTTGACGAGGAGCCTGGCGACGGAGAGCCGGTGTTGTGCGGCCCGGGGACGCGCTGCGTGCGAAGCGGCGACCGGGTGCTCTGTGCAGCGCCATGTCTAACGGGATCCCAGCAGTGCCCCGGTGGTCAAGAGTGTATCTCCGCTGTAGCCAGCTCTGATCCGGGTGAAGTATTGCCCGACACATGTGTGCCGAGACTACCGCGTGGGCCATCCAAGGCTGGGTCTGTGGCATCCGAGGAGGTCTCCGGGCGATTTCTGAGTGACGGAACGGCCTTGGCTGAGGGCGTGGCCACGACGGGAGGCCTGGCCCGGGCGGGAAGCTTTGCCCCAACTGAACCCATTGGCGAAACCGGGATCGGAGGCAAAGAGCCTGTTGGGGCCGTCGCTGCCGGAGTTGTGGGCCCAACGAAGCAGACCGACCATGATTATGGGGGTAGGCCTGCCTGGGAGGAGGATAACAGCGGTGCACCGGACCAGGGTGAAGCCCTCAACGGGGAGACTGGGGATACTCCAGCGCCGGAGGGGCGAAGCAGCGCTGTTTCTGGGGGCTGCACCACGGGCGGGTCGGCCTCGGGTGGGGGTGGCGTTGCGTTGTTGCTTGCACTGGTGGCGTTTCTGGCGTTGGGAATCAGGGGCTTCTCGACGAAGCGCTTCTCAACGTTGGTTGTGCTGGTTGCATCGATAGGCTTTGGGGCCGCCTGCTCTTCGGGCAGTGGGTCTGGAGAGTCGGCGGACGTGGTGGATCAGCAGGGTGGCGATGGGATGAAGGTTGATGGGGTTACGAACCTGGGCACCACGGACCAGGGCCATCAGAAGGACCAGGCGGATTGGTCGGGCGGCACCGATGTGGGAGGGGACCCAGGGGGGGCCGACAATGACCAGGGAGATACGGCAGGGGATTCGGGCAGCGACAGCGACTGGGGCGACGGAGAGGTGACGGATCCCGGTGATGTCATTGAGGAGTTTATAGAGATTGTTGATGTCTTGGATGTGGAGGATGTAGAAGTGGAGGATGTAGGCGCTTGTCCCGACGCAGATCTCTATTCTCCGCAGACTTGCGGTGCGTGCGACAACAACTGCCTGGAGGAGGTGCCTCAGAACGCAAACGCCGAGTTCGTAGTCTGTCAGTGGGAAGGCGATTGGCAGGAGCCGGGCGAGTGTCTCTATCCGGTTTGCCTGCCTGGTTGGCGCACGGTGGGTTCGGGAGATTCGTGGTGCGACTATTTGTGCACGATATCCGGCCAGAGCGAGGATGTCTGCGACGGTGTTGACGACGACTGCGACGAGGCAGTGGACGAGGATGTGGACCCATGCGGTCTTGCGTCGTGTGGTGGCTGCGAGGTTGGCCGGGCCTGCGTCGCGGACAACGTTTTGGAAGCCGAGTGTGTTGCGGTGGAGGGTGTCTGTCTGGGCAAGGCCTACTGTGGGATAGTGGAGTGTTCGCCAGGATATGTGGATCTGGACGACGAGTTTGGGACTGGTTGTGAGTACCCTTGCAGCGGGGTGTTGGAGTTTGAGGAGGTATGTGACGGGCTGGACGACGACTGCAACGGCGAGGTTGACGAGGCCTTCGACTTCTACTCTGTGCACCACTGCGGCGGTTGCCACAACAACTGCTTCGAGAATAGCCCCAACGCCGACGTGACGGGAGTTCAGTGCGCCTGGAGCGGTGTAATGGGGGAGCCCGGGCTCTGTTCATTCGAGCAGTGTGCGGTCAACTATCACGATTTGGACGATGCCCAGGCGGGGTGCGAGACATACTGTGTTGTGGTTGCCCCTGATGATGCCATTTGCGACGGCCGGGACGACGACTGCGACGGTGTGGTTGACGAGGATGTGGACTTCTGCTCGTTGCAGCACTGCGGAGCATGCGGGGTGGAGTGCATCAAAGGGGTCGGGGTTGTCTCCGTTGAGTGTCGTGAGAGTGGCGAGACGGGCTGTGCTGGTGGTGCAAGCTGCGTAATCGCTGCGTGCGTGGCGGGGCGTTACGATCTTGATGGTGATGCTTTCAACGGCTGCGAATACGCCTGTTCACCGGCCGGTCCGGAGCTTTGCGACGGTTTGGACAACGACTGCAACGGGCTGGTGGATGACGACCCTGACGCCGACCCTGTAGTGGGGATGGTCTGTTTTGGGGGCGCCAGTGGTTTGTGCGCCACGCCGAAGCACGCCGGTGCATTGGCCTGTTTTGACGGCAGGTTGGAGTGCAGCGGAGCCAATCTGCTGAAGCCGGGCTTGCGTTCCGAGATTTGCAACAACGTCGATGATGATTGCAACGGAGTGGTGGATGACTTCCCGCAGGACGTGGGCGCCATATGCGGCGGAGTTGCGGAGGGTGTTTGTGGTTTTGGTACTCAGAAGTGCGTCAACGGCGTGAAGGTATGCGATGGCGTGGGGACACCTTCGGAGGAGATATGCAACGGCATCGACGACGATTGTGACGGCGAGATAGACGCAACGTTGGGGGCGCCTCCGGCCGACTCGGTGGGAGATTGCAGCGTTCCAATTCCTCCGCCCGCTGGGGCGACCAGTCCGTGCAAGTCCGGAACCAAGGTCTGTTTTGAGGGACGGGTACAGTGCCAGGATGCGGTACTGGCTACTTCGACGATAGATTTCTGCGGGGTGGATGCCAACTGCGACGGGGTTCTCACGGCTCAGCCGGATCTCTCTACCGACGTTGTGAACTGCGGCAGTTGCGGCAACAACTGCTATGCAGGGGCGGTTCACTCATTGTGGAGTTGTCAGCAGGGGAGTTGTGCGTTCCAGGGGTGTCAGGCCGGCTACTACGACCTGGATGGGGACAAGCGGTGCGAGTATCCCTGCACTTACTTGAGTCAGGCTGAGTCGTGCAACGGGGTGGACGACAACTGCAACGGGATGATTGACGAGGGAGTGGTAGCGCCAACACCTGTGGCGGTTTGTGGTGTTGCACCGGAGGCCTTGTCGGCGGAGTGCACCAGCATGGTCCAGGTGGCCTGTTCGAACGGAGCCTGGAAGTGTACCTTTGCTGCCGGGATCTGCTTCGGTGGGTGCGGCCCCGAGGACGAGATTTGCGACAACCTGGACAACGACTGTGACGGTCTGGTGGACGAAGGATTTCCGGGCATTGGCGGGACCTGCTACAGCGACGACGGCCTTCCGGCGCCGGGTCACGGTTTGTGTCGAACCTCGGGTACGAGAGTCTGCGACGGCCCTGGGGCAGTGAAGTGCAGTGCGGTGAAGGCAGACTGTGCGACCCTGGCTGGCGGCTGCACCGAGTTGTGCGACGGGTTGGACAACGACTGTGATGGTCTTGTGGACGAGAACTACGTGAACAAGGGCACGAATGGGGCCTTCTTCGTCAAGCCGGTGGTGACCAAGGCAGGCAGCAGTTTGTGGGTCTATTCTTATGAGGCCAGCCGGCCAAACGCTACCAGCGTGTCGGCGGGCGTGGGGAACGGATACTGGACCTCTGCCCCAAGCGGCACCATAGCCGAGAAGACGAGAGCCTGTTCGGCCCCTGGAAAGGTGCCGTGGTTCAACGTAACGTTGGCGGAGGCCGAGCAGACCTGCACGGCCATGGGAGGTTATCTCTGCAGTGCTGCCAACTTGACGACGGTGTGTTCCTCGGCAACAAGCCCCGCCTGTTTGTGGGGATACAACCCACGGGGCGCTGCTTGCCGATCAGTGTACACGGCCAGCAAGTTCTGCAATATCAGCCCCAGCTTTGACGCCCAACCGTTGCAAGCGGGGCTGCAGGATGGGCTGCTTCCTACGGCGTCGGGCAACCTTCAGAACTGCTGGGCGGACTGGAGCAATCTGCAAGGCAACACGGCAGCGACGAACAAGGTGTACGACATTACGGGCAACCTTGCGGAACTTACCCGGAGCAGTCCAAGCCAGGGGCTCTTGATGGGTGGGTCCTTCGTCTCGGATTCCGAGGCTGGAGCGACGTGCGTGAACACGACGGTGAAGGTGCCTGCCACTTACTTCGGGCAGCACGCAGGCTTCCGCTGCTGCTTCTCAGCGGACCCGACGTTGTAACGGCACCTGCCAACCGGACAAGCTGGTTGCGATGCCGTGTGGCTTACTGTATAAGTCAAATAATGGAAATCCCAGAAGCATTCTAGGCAATCACTCAATGGCTCTTGAGGACCTGAATTAGGACGGGCGCGATATTTCTGTGAATTCCGATTGACTGGCCTGAATAGCGGAGTAGATTCCGGCGTGGTTCCGGGTTTCCCAAACTACAGTCAAGCGAGGTTGCTATGAGGTTGCTGCATTTGTTGGTGCTGAGCGCTGCGTGCCTGTTCCTATCCTGTTCCGGCGAAGGAGAGACTAAATGTCAGGGTTCCGATGTGGAGGCTGTGGATAACATCCAGGGGGATGGAGTCGGCGACTTGGTCTCCCCGGACACGACACCCCTCGACACGACACCCCTCGACACGACACCCATGGACACGTTCGAGGCGGAGCTTGCGGATCCCGAATGCGTTGGTGACGGCGACTGTGCCGGCCTTGTGGATTCGCCATGCCAGGTAGCCACTTGCAGCGACGGGAGTTGTGTGGTCGAAGATGCGACCGACGGCACATTGTGCGACGATGGCAACGGCTGTACTCAGACCGACACCTGCCAGGCAGGTTTTTGCACCGGTGCGAACCCTGTGGTCTGTCCTGTGCCGGATCAGTGCCACGACACGGGCATCTGCGACCCGGCGACGGGCACCTGTTCGAACCCTGCTGAGATTGACGGCACCCTGTGTGACGATGGCAACGCCGCTACTGGCGGCGACACGTGCCAAGGTGGGCTATGTCTTGGTGAGGGGTGCGTGTGTAACGCCTTCGGGCCCTGCTGCGACGGATGCTACGCCAGAAACGAGGCGGGTCCGTGCAACGACGGCGACCAGTGCACGCAGACCGACCTTTGCGAGAGCGGGTTCTGCGTCGGTTCCGACCCTGTGGTCTGCGAGGCCACTGACCAGTGCCACGAGGTTGGTGCTTGTGACCCATCTGACGGCACATGCTCAGACCCTGAGAAGGTTGACTCCACGCCCTGCGACGACGGGGATGCTCGCACTATCGCCGACGAGTGTGTAGCCGGGATCTGTACCGGCACCCCTTGCACCTGCGACACAACCGACACCTGCTGTGACGGCTGTCTGGGCATCAACCAGGGGGCCAAGTGCTGGGAAGGCACGCAATATGGCGGCCTTTGCACCTCTGATGGCCTGTGTCACGACCCGTCCCGTTGGGCAGTGGTGGTCCTGGCCACGATTGGCATCAGTGTAATCGACACCATGCATGATGTTGTCTATGGCCCCTTCCTGAACGGGTGGCTGGGCAGCGCAAACGGCGGTCGCTTTGACGTGGCGGTAAGCCCGGACGGCACCACAGCAGTGGTATCCAATTTCGGCGACAGCACCATCCATTTCATCGACATGACGAATCCAACGGAGCCGCTGCCGCTGGGAACGGTGATCATGCCCATGTTTGCCGAGGACGTCACCTTCACGCCGGACGGCAAGTTCGTTCTGGTCACCGACGGCGGCTTCTCTGAGAGCATCGTAGTCGTCGACAGCGCCAGCCGCACTTTGGTGGAGGACTTCCGAGAGCCGGGTCTTTACGCCAATTCGGTTTCTGTGGGTCCCGACGGTACGGTTCTGGTGGTCGACTACTTCGCTGGGAAGGTGCATGCGTTGACCATTGACGACCAGGGCCATCTTACTCTTATGGGCAGCTATGCTGTGTTTATTGATATAAATGGCGAGGCGACGCTGGACAAAGGCAAACACATGATCAGGCCCGTGAACTTATTCATAGCACCGGATGGCAAGACAGTGCTTGTTCCCGATGTGACTAAGTACAACGAGACTCCGACTATGGTAGACCCGGTCATCGATACGGGGTACGCCTACTTCGCACTGGTCGTCTTTGAAATCGTGGCGCCTGGTGTCCTGGAACTCAAAGGCAGCGTCAAGAAGGTTCCTGCTGTGGCGCAGTCGCTGGCGTTCAGTGACGATGGTAGGAACGTTTACGTTTTGGGTAACGGCATGATGTTCCGCAGCCAACTGAAGTCCGAATTCCTCCCGTTGGAGGATCATCTGGTGGTGCTGGACATTGCAGAAAGCGGCGAAATAAGGGTTAACACCAAAGTCATGCCTTCTCTCAAGCGGTCGAGCGCCAGTCAGCTTTTCGGCGTGGACGGCGTTGCGGTGAGCAGGGGCAAAGCGTATGTGACGCACTCTGTCCTGAATGGGGCTACCAGCAACGTAACCGTGGTAGACCTGGGCACGTTCGAAGTGAATCGGCTGTTGGTGGAAGACTATCCTCTGGGGATTGCTGTGGTCCCGATGAACGATTTTGACGCTCCTTTCGTTCCTGGCCCGGCCAGCTGCGAGGGGATTTGCGGCAGCATGAATCAGGGAGCCCATTGTGGTTGCGACGAGGCATGCCATGACTGGAGCGACTGCTGTTCCGACGTTGCCGTTCATTGCCAGGGTTGCGATTCCGAGACCTGCGATGGCTGGAATCGGGTATGCGAGATGCTTCCCAACGGAACTTACGGCTGCGGCTGCAGATGGGGATTCACGTATTTGGCCAGTGGAGTCTGCGCGGACATCGACGAGTGTGCTTTGGGCATCGACAACTGCATCGAGGGTGCCTGGTGCCAGAACCAGGATGGCTCGTTCTGGTGCAACTGTCCGGCGCCCATGGTTTGGGACAGCTTCGGCTCGTGCCTGTGTCCCGTGGGTTTCGTTGGCGACATGGAATCGGGGTGTTCGGATATCGACGAGTGTGCTGATGGAACGGGCCCCTGCAAGGAGGGCGCTACCTGTGTTAACCGGGACGGAGGCTACGACTGTGAGTGCGATGCCCCCTTCTACTCGGACGGGATGGATGGTTGCCATTGCCCCGACGGGTTTGCCCTGGTAGGAGCCGACGAGTGCATCGATATCGACGAGTGTGCCGAGGGCGATGGACCGTGCAAAGAGGGTGCTGAGTGCGTCAACGAGCCAGGGTATTACCAATGCCTTTGCCAGGCGCCGATGATCTCTGACGGTTGGGATGGTTGCGAGTGCCCGTGGGGCTTCACGCCGGACGGGACTGGAGGCTGCACGGAGATCGACGAGTGCGCCAATGAGCCCTGCGACGACACTGCGATCTGCGTCGACCAGGTGGGGTATTACGAGTGCATCTGCGAGTTGCCCAAAGAATCAGACGGCTGGTTCGGCTGCTTCTGTGGATTGGGCTATGCCCCCGACGGAGAGGGAGGATGTGTCGAGATTGACGAGTGCGCCTCAGAACCCTGCCACGACGGGGCCACATGCGTCGATTACCTCGGGTACTTCGAATGCCAATGTGCGGCCCCAATGGTTCCCGACGGAATGAACGGCTGCCAATGTCCTTGGGGCTACACCTCGGACGGAGCCGGCGGCTGCGTCGAAATCGATGAGTGCGAAGGCAACCCCTGCGGCGCTGGTGCTACATGCGTTGACCACGTCGGGCATTTCGAGTGCATATGCGAACCTCCTTTGCAGTGGGACGGCTGGAGTGGCTGCGTTTGTCAGGAGGGCTACACCTCGGACGGAGCCGGCGGCTGCCTTGACATCAACGAGTGCGACTTTGGGCCCTGCGACGGCTCTGCGGTCTGCGTCAATCACGAGGGCTATTATCAGTGCACCTGTGAATGGCCCATGCAACCAGACGGCGGGGCCGGCTGTATGTGCGCATCGGGTTACAGATCGGACGGACTTGGAGGCTGCGTCGACATCGACGAGTGTGCGGAAGGAACCCATGGATGCTGGGAAAGCGAGACCTGCATCAACGAGATCGGTGGCTACTGGTGCTGGTAGGTGCTGCTTGGGGACCTGGCGTTGTGGGATAGGCCAGGCTCCAACACCCGGTCAAGCCTGTTCGGCAATTGCGCAATGCTTCTCTGATTAGCTCGTACCTACAATTTTCGCCATTTGGTCCAGGTAAGGCCCCAGAAGAGCACTGCATCGCCATAGAGGAAACCTGATGTGTAGTCTGGCGACAGGCTGATCAGGCCTCCCAACAGGGCCTCTGCCCCCGGGGAGCCTTGTTTCAGCATCCTGTGAACGATATCTCTGGCAGCGATGGTCTGGCGGACCAGGCGTTTGAATCGGGGTTCATCCCGGGCCGCTTTGGCGGCACCGATTCCCAGGGCCGACGCTGCGGTTCCGACGCCCATGATGATTGGCCCAGAATCGACGTCCTCCTGGTTCGTAGCGCCATCGGGCCATTCGGCGAACCCCGCTGCCAGGAACCGTTCCTTCCAGAAGTAACGCACGTAGACTTCGTAGAGGTTTTTGGCGGCCTGGGGCTCGAACTGGAAGAGCATCATCAATCTGAACGAGAGGTCACAGCCTCTTGGGGCCACGGTGCACCCCATGCTCTTCTTGTTGAGCTGGCTGCACGGCAACCCCGTTGATTTGTCCAGGCTCTTGAGGAGCACCCAATGGAGGTGCTTTATGGTCAGTGGGGCCGCATCGGCGGAGTTCTTGGTGCCTAGCTCGTAGAGTGCCAGGGAGAAGAGGCACGGTATGGTGTCGAAGGGCCATATCAGTCCGGGAAAGGAGAAGAGCGGTTTACCGTTGTCCTGGTCCATGGCCTTGCGGATGAGTTGGGTGAGGTGCTTGTGCAGCGCCTCGTGGTCACGATCTCCGAGCAGCCTTGCGGCGCCCAGGCCCACATTGAGTTGGCAGATGTAGGTGCCATGCTGTCGGTAGTCCTGCAAACTGGTCAGCTGGCCGCCGGGGGCCCGGACCCGCTGGGCGACCACCGGAATGGCCAGGTCCAGCATGGAGCGTACCTTGCCCAGCATCTCTTCTCTGCGGCGAGGCTGCTGCATAGCCAGGTTGGTGTAGGCGTAGGCGGGGAACAGGTATGGGAACAAGTCTCCCTCGGGGAATTGCGAGCACTGGGCCTGAACCAGTTTCTGGTAGGCCACGGGGTCGCCAGTAAGGGCATCGAAGCGCTGCCACAATTCGTTCACAAGTTGCAGGGCCGGCCCGCCCTCAGTGGCCTTTGTCTCAGCCTTGGGTTCAGCGCTGACGGTGGCCATGACCAGCAAAGCGAGGAGTGGCGCAAGTACAATGGTCATGCTGCGTTGCATCAGCCAGCCTCCATCTTGAAGGGGACGGTCCAACTGGTAGGCTATGCCACAGCGGGGCACTTTAAGCCAGTTCGGAGGTGTTTTCGGTGCGACGCCGGAAGTTGGCCAAGGCGGTTTGTTGTGCTTCGGCCCGGAGATGGTTGACCGAGTAGTCCGGATTGTCGGCATGGGGTTAGTTGCAATGCCGATTCGTTCTGCATACTATGGCGCTGGCCATAATGGCTCTCCAGATACCTGAACGAATGGCCAGGAGGACAGCAATGGCAAGTAGCATGCTTTGGGGAATGTTTGAGACAATCGCGGTGTCCGCCGTGGCCGGGTGGTTTCTGGTCTCTATTCTGACGGTGTTTGGGTTTTTAGTGGTTCGCCACAGAGCCGGCGGCCGAAGGGATCTGGCTGTGGCGTCACTGCTGTCGTTGCTTCTGTTGGCGTGCAGCACGTCGGGTGACGGCAACGATGGGGACGCTAGCGATGTTGCCTCTTTGGGGGAAGTTCAGAGTCTCTGCAAGGGCCTTGGCGAGGAGGCTTGCAGGGCTTCGGACAGTTGCACGGCCATCGAAGGCTGGCCCTTGCCCCAGGCCTGCTTGGTCGCGCAGGAGGATCCTGCGGGAGGGCTTCCCCAGTTTGCCGGTTGCAGCGACGGCAAGGAACTCGATTGCCCGTTGGCCTTTGCATGGGCACATCCGGCAGACCAGCCCGAGGAGATCTGGTTGTTTCCAGATCTATGCTTCCCGGCTTCGTGGGTTCAACAGGACGGGGATCCATGCTGTGTGCCCACCTGCAACGGGAAGCTATGCGGTGACGACGGCTGCGGCGGCAGTTGCGGTGAGTGTTCCAGCGGGCAAGTCTGTATCGAGGAAGGTGACACGGCCGGCACGTGTTGTACTCCAACCTGTGCGGATAGCCCTCGTGGGCCGCCTTGTGGCAGCGACGGCTGCGGCGGCAGTTGCGGTGAGTGT